>Ga0233443_1000230_pt1 | contig 68913 bp, 61 predicted proteins | sample SI_123_September_2_FD_182784 | JGI IMG/M metagenome (GOLD analysis project Ga0233443, IMG submission 182784) | Seawater microbial communities from Saanich Inlet, British Columbia, Canada - SI_123_September2016_200_MG | ecosystem: Environmental > Aquatic > Marine > Inlet | place: Canada: British...
GCATTTGCCAATCTCTTTAGATTAGCGAAAATGCAAATTGAAATCCGTTTAATCGAAAATCGCCTGTAACTAACTAAATTTCAAATCTTTCAAAGAACTATTTTAGATTTTAATGGGACAGTAATGAATCCAATACATAAACTACCACCGTTATACCTGCCCAGAGCAACAGAAAATTCGAGCTAAATGAATATTTATCCGTGAAGTGAAGCATTAACAAACCAACATAACTAAGTGGTGGCCCGGGGATAATAGGTAAAATACCTCCGGCAAGTCCGAGCAATAAAAACAAAATTCCTAAACCAATGAGAAAATAGTCCATATTCAAATTATTTATAAAACAAACTAACGAACTGCGAGTACGAATGTAACAATATGCTTGGAAGAAAATATTCCTTTAGAGTTCATCTTTCTACTATCTTTACTTCAAATCGGTAGTTTTACGTTTTATGAAGATTCGCATTCAAATATTAATTTTACTGCTTGTACTTGTTTCCTGCAATAACTCTCCTGCAATAAAAGCCGGTGAAGTTAATATGCTTATGGATGACTGGCATAAGTCTGCAGCAAATGCAGACATGATGGAATATTTTAAACTCATTGCTGATGATGGTTATTTTTTGGGAACCCAGCACGATGAAATCTGGACAAAGGATGAGTTTTATATTTTTTGCAAACCCTTTTTTGACAAAGGAAAAACCTGGACTTTTGTTCCTTTTGAAAGAAACGTCTACATCTCAGCTAATGGGAAAGCCGCTTGGTTTGATGAAAAATTAGAAACGTGGATGGGAATATGCAGAGGAAGTGGAGTGATGGAAATAGTGAATGATTCACTGAAGCTAAAACACTATAATTTAGCTGTTACGATCTCCAACGATCTGGTTCATGATTTTGTTGAATTGGTAAAAGCGGATACAATCAATTACTATTTGCTGGAAGAATGAGTTTGGTAAACGATCAAAAAAAACTTATTGAGGTAAACGATCTGAGTATACAATTTCAGAACAAGGGGAATGAGCCTGGTTTTGAATTGAAGCAGATTAATTTTATGCTGAACAAAGGAGAAACTTTAGGAATTGTTGGAGAATCCGGATCCGGAAAATCAATCACATCGCTTGCCATAATGGGATTACTAGGAAGATCCGGTGCAGACATTACAGGCGGTAACATATTGTTTCATTGCCAAAACAATACCGTCGATCTGACAAGCTTGTCAGAAAAGGAGTACAGGAGCTTTAGGGGCAAAAAGATCTCGATGATATTTCAGGAACCAATGACTTCATTAAATCCGGCTTTAAGATGTGGTTTTCAGGTGGAAGAGCTGCTTAAAATTCATGAAGTAAAGCTTAAAGATTCAAAACAAAAAGTTCTTGAAGTGTTTGATCTGGTCAAACTGCCACGAATTGAGGAAATCTATAAATCCTATCCCCATCAGCTTTCGGGAGGACAGCGACAGAGAGTGATGATTGCAATGGCAATTATCTGCGAACCTGATTTGGTAATTGCGGATGAGCCGACTACAGCACTCGATGTGACCGTTCAAAAGGAGATTCTTGAACTGTTGAAGCTGATTCAGAAGAAAAGTAATATGGGACTGATTTTTATTAGTCACGACCTTGGAGTAATTGGTGAAATTGCCGATCGGGTGATGGTTATGAGAAACGGGCTTTCAGTTGAAAGTGGCAGTGTTGCTGAAATTCTAATGAATCCTATGAAAGATTACACCAAAGCACTGATAGCATGCAGGCCTCATTTGAATAGTACTTCCCACAGACTACCTACGGTTGATTCCTTCAATGAAGAGATTATAACAGAAACAGGGACTGAGAAATCCGGGACAAAGCTTGCGGGATCTCCAATTCTGGAAATTAGAAATTTGAAAACCTATTACAATAAAAAGCAATCATTTTTTACCGGAACCAGAGATGTTGTGAAAGCTGTTGATGACATTAGTTTTCAGGTATTTGAAGGTGAAACACTGGGGCTGGTTGGAGAATCAGGTTGCGGCAAATCTACGCTCGGCCGATCAATTGTTCAGCTGATCAAACCGGATGATGGAGATATTCTGTACAGGGGGAAAAGCATCTCAAAGCTATCAGCAAAAGAGCTGAGATTACTTCGAAGAAAGATTCAGATCATTTTTCAGGATCCCTTTTCATCCTTAAATCCAAGACATACAATAGGCAGCATTTTAACAGAACCGATCCGGGTACATGGAATAAGAGATGGAAGCAAATCAGCAAGAGTATTTGCAATTGAGTTACTCGAAAGAGTTGGACTTGAAGCTGCTTTTATGAACAGGTATCCACATGAATTTAGCGGTGGACAAAGACAGAGGATCGGCATTGCAAGAGCATTGGCCATGGAACCTGAGTTCATTATCTGCGATGAATCGGCTTCTGCACTCGATGTTTCAGTTCAGGCTCAGATCATAAATTTGCTCAACGATATCAAGGATCAATTCAACCTGACCTACATATTCATTTCACATGACCTGACAGTTGTAAAATACTTTTCCGATCGGGTAGTGGTCATGAGAAACGGGAAAATTGAGGAGATTAATAGTTCAGAACAAATCTATACTAAGCCACAAAGTGATTATACACGTCTGCTCATTAACTCCAACATGGAGCTATAGCTGGCAAAGTGTGAGGATGAATATATATTTATTTATGCATGTTGCCGGATGTTAATCTGCTGACAGACAGTAGTTAAGCATCCGCTTGATCTTCTGCTCAAAAAAACATCACTTTTTTCAGGTGCTGAGGCAACGATTTATTGACTCCTGTTGTCTTGTTAACAAATCATGCAGAAAGTGTTAATAACTACTTCAAATGGTTGTAAACATGGGCATAAAAGAGCTTCAGAATTGGAAAAATTAAAATATATTTTTTATTATTGTAGGTTTGATAATGGTTTCGTAAGTAAATGATTTTCAAGGACAAAACGTAATAAAAGAGAATAATTGAAATAAAACTATATAAGTATGAAAACGAACAGTGTAAAAATCTTAGTTGTAATCTTCACCATAGCCATAATGCTAGCCGGAAAGAATTTCGTCTACAGTCAGGCTGGAAGTATTACAGCTACACCGCAGACTACACCATGGATCTGGTCAGATTATGTCGATCCACTTATTGCTGATGATAAGGTGTTTATCTTCTGCTCACCGGACCAAAATGGTGATACCCTTCTGGGTGTACTGAATGTACAGGGTGGTTATCCGAACTGTACCTACGTTTGGGGGAAGTTTAACCCTGCCTTGCAGGTATTCGAGGATCTTGGTATACCTGTTCCGTCTGGTCCTTCATCAACGGTTGATGATTTGACATCTGGTTTCTATCAGGTTATTATTACCTGTAATGCCGGATTGCCAAGTGAAACAACCATTTGTAGAAGAGCTCACGTTTTTGTGAATGAGACTGTCGTGGAATTTGATCCTATTGATCCTGGTTGTCAGTCGTTTGACATTACAGGTGGTATCATTGATGCGGTAGCCGACTTTACCATTTATGATCCGCCTCCAACACCGTTCGTTGTTGATTCAACTACAAATGTTACGGTATGTTTCTGGGTTGATCACAGTTATGTGTCCGACCTTGGTTTCTACCTGATTGGCCCTAGCGGTGGTCGTATTGACCTGATGCCTTCTATTGCAGGATGGACCTCTTCAGGAACAGCTTTGGATGCCAGTGTTGTTTTGGGTTGCGATCCTCTTATGATTAACAATACCAACGCCAACAGTGGTAACGACTATGTAAACTTCTGTTTCTCTTCGGCATTACCGGCCGGGAACCCGAACTCTACGCCATGTATTGCCAACCTCTCAACACCGGTAACCGGAACTTTTGCTTCCTGCGAAGGCTGGAGTGAAGTGTGGGGCGATTCTGCTTCTGCAGGTGGATGGCAGGTACAAATTTTCGATTGTGTTGGAGCTGATATTGGAAACCTGCAAAGAGTAACAATCTCCTTCGAGGGACAGGGACAGTGTGGTAATACGGTCTATTCTTATGATTCAGGTGCAATTAATGAAGCCATTAACGATGGTGCCTGTGATTCAATCAATGCTGCGAAATATACAGTGCCGTTAAAACCAACCTTCAACCATACAATTACCAATGAGGTAACTGCGCACTGGGAAAGTTATCCTGTAGCATGGGATCCGGCCTGGGGCTCGACAGACTTTGATCAGAATCCGGTTCCAAGTATTGACCCGGAACCACTTCAGAGTACTGAGTTTTGTCTTGTGATAGAAGATCATTTGTATGATACACTTGGTCTGGAGATTATGCCGAATGCATTTTATACTCCATGTGAGCCAAGTATTTGTTTCCTCTATAATACTTTACCAACCAATCCTGATATTGTCAACCCTCCATTAGAGGTTTGTCAAAACGATCCACCTTTCCAGCTGCAGGCTGTTGAATGGGGTGGAGCATGGGCATCAAGTTGTGGTAATTATCCTGCCGGATGTATTACACAAGGTGGATGGTTTTTCCCATCCAATGCTTTCCTGGGGCCAAATACCATTACCTATGCTTTTGGTGGAGTTTGTGCGGCAGACACAACCATTACCATACAGGTTGTTGATGCTCCTGTAATAAATGCAGTGGTCGATACTATCTGTAATGCGGCTAACACACATTACATGGTGGAGGTTACTCTTTCAGGTGGTAATGCAGGTGGATATACCGCCATCAACACCACTACAGGTTCTCCCGCAGGTGCATTTGGCGCAGTCTGGCAGAGTTTATGGATCCCAAGTGGTTCAGTTTATAGCTATACCTTTAGCGATAACAACAATTGTGATCCATCTATTGTAACCGGTATTCATAACTGTAGCTGTACTTCAAATGCCGGTAACATGTACGATCCTTTATTGGGTTCTCAGTTGGTTGAATTATGTGCTTTCGATATAACTTCGGTTGGTTACCAGCCAGGTACTTACAGCCTGGATGGTAATGACGGTTGGGTATATATTCTTCACACTGAACCTTTCGGTTATCTTGGAAATATTATTCATATTGATAACGATCCGAATAATAATCAGCTGGCAGAATTTTTCTTCATTGATACCTTAATGAATTACGGTCAGACTTACTATGTTTCACATGTTGTTGGTAATAACTTGGGTACTTCTACCAACTACATTGTTGACCTTGTGAATGACGGATGTTTAAGTGTTTCTCCCGGCCGTCCGGTTGTTTGGTATGAATTCCCAACAGCTAACGCAGGTACAAACGAACAGATTTGTGGTAAGACAATTGAACTGAATGCTGATACTCCTTCTGTTGGTTTTGGCCAGTGGACAGGTGTGGGTATTAGCAATATTAACTGGTATCCTAACTTTGATGAACCAAATGTTACTGTTACAGTGCCATATTATGATACCAACCAATGGGGATGTGATGAAAATACTGAATACACTTTCCGCTGGACAGTTGCCAATGGTCCATGTGCCATTTATGATGATGTTAAAATGACTTTTAAGCCAATTCCTGTTGCCTTTGCAGGTAACGATCAACTTGGCCTCAATGCAGTTTGCGGTCTGGAAACAGACCTGAACGCTATCTATTCACTTTGTGTGAATCAGGCAGGAGTCGCAGAAGGATACTGGTCAGGGGGTGATGGCCTCTACAGCAATCCGCAAAATCCGATTACGGAGGTGAATGTTTATCAACCCGGTATCTATACTTTTAAATGGACCGAGTTCAATGGCGATTGTCAGGATTGGGATTATATTACAGTTGAGTTCCTGGAGGACCCGATAGTTAATGCAAATTACGACGACTCTATTTGTGGTAACTCATATCCTTTGGATGCGATTACAACAATGGGCGTTGGATTTTGGGAAGGGCCGTCAGGAACAACCTTTACTTGTGATACCTGTCCATCTACATTTGCAGATGTAATCTATCCTCCGGGAGCAACACAATACACAGCCACATTTACCTGGAATGAATCCAATGGTGTTTGTGAAGCCGAAGATGATGTTATCATTACCTATGCGGTTACTCCGGTTGCTACGGCCGGTGTCGATCAATTGAATGTATGCGGAACAGCAACATTCCTTGATGCGGATGTACTGGGATTTGAATATGCACTGGGTACCTGGAAAACCGATTTTGTTGGTGTTCAGTTTGCCGATAATCATGATCCCTTAACCAATGTGACTATTCCAAATACAGGTTCAATGAATGGATCTAATTCAGGTAGTTTTGGTGATTCATCCTATGTGGATGTTCATTTAACCTGGGTGCTGGACAATGTTAAGTGTGTTAGCGAGGATGAACTGATAATTCGTTTCCACCAAACTCCTATTGCCAATGCCGGACCGGATTCATCTGTTTGTGGTTTAACGTATACCATGTTTGCTGAAGAAAGTATTGGTTCTTCGAAAGGTAAATGGACGGTAGTTCAAAATCCACTTCCTGCGCCAATTCCGCCAAACTGGTCAGATGATGAAGATCCAAATGCCACAGTTACTGTTGCCGGTGAAGGTGAGTGGGTATTCAAGTGGAAAGAAGATAATGTTCATTTGCAGTCCTGTACATCTTCCGATGAAGTGATGGTTTACTTTATTGAGATGCCTGATATTGATGCTGGTAACGACCGCTTTGTATGTGGCCAGGAATTTAATATGGAAGCTATACCAAGTACCGGTAACGGAGTTTGGTCACAATACGGATCGGCGATCACTGATATTTTTGATCCGAACACACTGGTAAATTATGGTAATACAGGACAAAATGATTCCGTTTTATATGTATGGCAAGAATACAACGAAGATCCATGGGGATGGAACTTCTGTTCAGAGAAAGATTCTGTTTACATAGTATTTATGGTAATTCCGGAGCCTGTAACAACCTGGTTTCCAGGACAAAGCACAAACTTTGTTTGTGGTAAGAAGGAGGAAAATATATTGGTGGCAATTCCACCAACATCAGGAATTGTTGACGATGCACTTGCCTTCTGGGTAAATGATGATGCTGATTTCTTCCCGTCAAGCTCTGCGAGTGATCCCGATAGTGTGAAAGTATTTAATTATGGTTTGCAAAGTTTCTACTGGAGAATTGAGAACTGGGTTGGCGATTCAGTATGTGCTGTTAATTCAGACACTATTTTATTAGACTTTATTGAACAACCAGTTGCAGAGGCAGGAGCATTAACCGATACGTCCTGTGGACAGTTTTATCAGCTGGGAGCTGAATTTTCTGTGAGCTCTGGTAATTTGGAAGGAATCTGGTATTCAACCTCACCAAATATTACTTTCTGGGATTTTGTTTCTATTGTAGATGGTGATACCACATTGGTTCCGGGAGATTCACTACCAAACGGTTGGGTGATGTCGCCTGTGGTTCCTGATTTAACACCAGATACTTATGATTTCATTTGGAATGAAATTAACTATGGTGTTCTTGATACAATTGAATACTGTTCGGATAATGATATGATCACAGTTACTTTTGCACCACAACCACACGGAAGCTCAAATATAATCTACCATCCGCACTGTATAGGTTATGAAGCAAAGGTTAAGGCCAAAGACGATGCTGAAATTGTTAGCTACGACTGGTCAGACCTGGATGATGGAATAATTACTGCTGTGGATCCTGGAGGAGGAACAGTAGCAAATCCTGAAAAAGGGCCTATCTATGTACAATGGAACAATGCTGCTGCCGGTGAAAATCACTATGTAAGATTGATCACTACCAATAGATGGGAGTGTACTTCACCTGCCGATGCAGATACTGTTTTCGAACCATTCCCACTACCAGTTGAGCCGGATATTGAACCGGCCAAGTGTGGCGAACCGGACGGTGCAGTTACTTTGGAAGCGCATGAAGACTATCCTTTCCCTCAAAATTATGAGTGGATCGAAAATGATATTCATGTATTTGGAGACACAACCTTAGCAGAGCAACTGGCATTGGAAACGGGTGATTACTACTACAAAGTGAATGGACTTTCCTATAACATTCGCAACTATGATGAAGCGAATAATCTTTGGATTAATCCTGATAACGTCAGATGTACAGATACACTTATGATTCATGTGGCCGATACTGGATATATTGCCGCCGTTGCCAGGCTGGTAACATTGAATGATACCATAGATGGTGTTGCTCCACAAGAGTTGGAGTTTGTAAATGTGTCTTACGATACTGATAGCAATTATGTAAGTCAGGGATTCTATCACTTCAGAACTGTTGCTGATTCGCTTCCAGCATCTGTTACTCCGGATGCTGACTTCCAGTGGAGATTCTATCGTATTCCAATCGATTCAGTTCCTGATTTAGGCGGGCCAATTATAATCCAACCTTATGAAGAACCTGAAGAATTTGATGGTGAAACTGTAATTGAGGAGATCAATCCTATTATGACATTCGAACTGGGTGGCTACTATAAATTTAAGCTGACTGCTACCAGCGAGTTTGGATGTAGAGATGAGTCACTGGGTGGATACTTCTATGTTGAAGAGAAGGAAGAACTGGAACCGGGTGTTAATGTATTTACACCAAACGGTGATACGCAGAACGATTTCTTTGAGTTCAAAGCACATAGTTTAGTTGCCATGGAAGGACGTATCTTCGACCGTTGGGGTAAGCAGGTGTTTGAATGGACATGGAACGAAGATGATCAAACTCCAAACCCGGGATGGTGGGATGGTAATCTGGAGAACGGACAGCCTGCCTCAGCTGGTGTATACTACTACGTAATTAAAGGTACCGGTTTGAAAGGAAAAGATTTCAGTGGAAAAGAGTACACAGGTTTCGTACACCTAATCAGAGAATAACTTTCTAAATAATAAGAAGAGAACGGGTTGGCTATTGGCTGACCCGTTTTTTTATGATCTGTTTAAACTTGAATATGCTTTACAAAGTTGCAATGCATATTCCGGGTTTATTAGCACATTAGAAGGGATTGTTGATAAACAATCCTTTCCTCTGCCTGGTCCCGGGAAGATTCCTGATGCCGATTGCATCTTAATTAAGCAGCAAGGTATATAGGCCTCTCTCAAAAATTTATATCTTTAATCCTTATATCAATATGTGTAGATTATTAAATAAATCAACATGAAGGCATTCGATGTAGATGGATTATTAAACAATGCAAGTCTGGCAGCTGAAGAGTTCAGGATGATGGGCCAGAGGCAAACTGATAAGATAGTTAAGGCAGCTTATGAAGCAGGATTTGATAGTCGGATACATCTGGCAAAAAAAGCCTGGGAGGAGACAGGTGTAGGTAAATGGGAGGATAAAGTTGTTAAAAACATCATTGCTACCCGCTTTGTCTATAACGACATTATCGACCAGATTACAGTAGGGGTTATCTCCGAAGATGAGGAATCCGGGATTACAGAAGTTGCTCAACCCATAGGGCCAATATTTGCAACAACACCAATTACCAATCCTACCTCAACCGTTTTGTTTAAGATATTGATTGCCCTGAAAACAAGAAATCCAATAATAATCAGTCCGCACGGTGCAGCTAAAAAGTCAAGCATCGAAGCTGCAAAAATCTGTTATGAAGCTGCATTAGCTGCCGGAGCGCCGGAAAACTGTATTCAATGGATCAGAAGGGCAAGTAAGGAGGAAATTTTGGAGGCAATGTCGCACAAAAAGACAGCTTTAATTCTGGCAACAGGATCGGTGGGCCTTGTTAAGGCAGCTCATTTATCCGGCACGCCAACCATTGGGGTGGGCCCGGGCAATGTTCCGGTTTATTTAGGAAAGAGTTCTGATGTAGAGTTTGCAGTAGATCAGATTGTATTGTCAAAAACATTCGATAACGGAACGGTTTGCGCCAGCGAGCAGGCTGTTATTGTTCCGGTTATTCATGGAGACAAAGTTCGTAAAGAGTTTATAAAACGTAAGGCCTACTTCCTGAATAAGGAGGAGATCGGGAAACTTGAGCCGCTTGCATTTAACAAAGCTCAAAAAGTAATGCAGGCAGATGTAATAGGTCAGTCGGCTTTCAAAATTGCCGGGATGGCTGGATTTGAAGTGCCGGAAGATACATCAATATTAATAGCCCCATTGGAGAGTGTGGGAATGGATTCTCCATTGAGTTTTGAAATACTGGCACCGATACTTGCCTTTTATACTGTAGATAATTTCGCCCATGGTATTCATATGTGTCGTGAAATTAATCGTCATGGAGGCCTTGGGCATACGGTGTCCATATTTTCCAGGAATGATGAAAAAATAAAGTACTTCGCCACGGTTATGAATGCCGGAAGAATTGTGGTAAACACACCTTCATCCCAGGGTGCATTGGGTGGTACCTATAATACGCTTTCTCCGTCGATGACGCTTGCCTGTGGTGCAGGTGGTAAGAATGTATTCACCGATAATATAACCGTTAAGCATCTGCTTACAGTGCAGAAAATAGCCTATAGAAGAGAAGATTCATGCTTAAGCTGCTCTTATTATCACTCGCTCAACGGAACAACTGCCAATGAGATGGATCACGTTTGTACACGATTTAAGAACCATCAGCCGGGAGAGTATTGCGAAAACTATAAACCACTGAAAAAGAAGGCAAATGGTGTTGTCAGCTAAGCTGCTTATCAAAAACAAAAAACCCGGCAGAATTACCGGGTTTCAGATCAATCTTATAATTATTCTACGCTAATTTCTTCTTAATCTCTTTCAGCATCACAGCAGTCATGCATTCCAGATCATATTTATAGGATAAGCCCCAATCGGTTTTCGCAACCTGGTCGTCAATACTGGCTGGCCATGAATCAGCTATAGCCTGTCGAAAATCAGGTTTGTAAGTGATTTCGAAATCAGGCATTATTTTTCTGATTTCCCTTGATAGTTTATCCGGATCGAAGCTGATTCCGGCAACATTGTAACTGGAACGAACCGAAATTTTAGAGGCATCAGCCTCCATCAGGTCGATAGTAGCCTTAACAGCGTCCTCCATGAACATCATTGGCAGAGCTGTGTCCGATTTAAGGAAGCACTCGTAACGGCCTTTTTTAACCGCCTCATAAAAGATTTCAACGGCATAGTCGGTCGTTCCGCCACCTGCTTCGGTTTTGTGACTGATAAGACCGGGATATCTGATACTTCTAACATCAACACCATAGCGATTGAAGTAGTATTCACACCATCGTTCGCCTGCCTGCTTACTAATTCCATATACCGTATTCGGTTCCGTTACCGTTAATTGAGGTGTGTCAACACGTGGAGTTGTTGGGCCGAATACAGCAATAGAGCTTGGCCAGAAAACTTTCTTAACACCCACTTCCTTGGCTATCTCCAATATGTTCATTAAGCTTCGCATGTTGATGTCCCATGCCTGTAGTGGTAATTTTTCTGCGTTACCGGATAAAACAGCTGCTAAATGATAAATCTGGGTAATCTTATTTCGAATAATAAAATGGATCAACCTTTTGTCGTCCATCACATCCATTACCTGGAATGGTCCGCTCTCAACTATATAATCAGGAGCCACTTTAATATCCGTCGCAAATACGTTTTCGCTACCATGAAGTTTTCTTAACTCCATGGTAAGTTCCGAACCTATTTGACCGGAACATCCTATGATCATGATTTTTTCCATCTCGATAATTCTACTTAATTCGTACAACAAAATTAACTATTTCTCCTTCTCTCCATTTGTTCATTTTCTATTTTAAAACATATTCAATTAGGCAAATAGAGTGTCTTTCCCAGCTCAAAATAATCAATTATATAAAGCCACTAACAATTTTTTAGTTTACAATTATTTCCATTGGTTTTTAATGATCAGGTTTCTATATTTGTGAGTTTTTTCGAAATACTGAAAATGAGGATATTATGAGTAGAAAATTTCCTGAATATCAAGGATTGAACTTATCTCAAATCAATAAGGATATTTTAAAATACTGGGAAGAAGATAATACTTTCGATAAGAGTATCTCAACCAGAGAAAATCAATCAACTTTTGTTTTCTACGAAGGACCTCCTTCAGCCAATGGTAAGCCTGGTATTCATCATGTTATGGCAAGGACAATAAAGGATATCTTTTGCCGCTACAAAACTTTGAAAGGTTTCAGAGTAGATAGAAAAGCAGGATGGGACACACATGGCCTTCCTGTTGAACTGGGAGTGGAAAAATCACTTAACATTACCAAAGAAGATATAGGGAAGAAGATTTCCATTGCTGAGTACAATGCAGCCTGTCGGAAGGATGTCATGAAATATACCGACTTATGGGAGGAGCTTACTCACCTGATGGGTTACTGGGTTAACATGGATGATCCGTATATTACCTATGATAATCGTTATATCGAAACACTTTGGAACCTCTTAAGTGAACTTTTCAAGAAAGATTTGCTCTACAAGGGTTATACCATTCAACCTTTTTCGCCGGCAGCCGGTACAGGTCTTTCGTCTCATGAGTTGAATCAACCCGGGTGTTATCGGGATGTTAAGGATACCACCTGTATAGGCCAGTTTAAGGTTGTTAAAGATTCACGGTCTGAGGAATTATATGCGGATGTACATGGTGAACTTTTCTTTCTTGCGTGGACCACAACGCCATGGACATTGCCATCAAACACCGCCCTGGCCGTAGGTTCAAAGATCAGTTATGTAAAAGTTAAAACTTTCAATCAATATACAGGTCAGGCAATCACAGTAATTCTGGCTAGGGATTTATTCTCAAATTATTTTTCAGCGAAAAATGAAAAGCTCAAACTGGAAGACTACAACTCCGGTGATAAGCAAATTCCTTTTCTCCTGGCCGGAGAATATAAGGGATCGGACCTGACCAGTATACGATATGAGCAATTAATCCCATGGGTAAAACCCAAAGGAGATGCTTTCAAGGTGATTTCAGGTGATTTTGTTACCACTGAAGATGGTACGGGCATCGTACATATTGCTCCAACATTTGGAGCTGATGACGACCGTGTTGCCAGGCAGAATGGAATTTCACCTTTGATTCTGATAGATAAAGCCGGGAAAAATCAACCAATGGTCGATCGTTCCGGTAAGTTTTTTCGTATCGACGATCTTGATGATAATTTTGTAAATGAGTATGTACATGAGGATAGCTACGGTGATTTTGCCGGCCGATTTGTTAAAAATGAGTACGACTCAGGTTTAACTAAAGATGATGCAACACTGGATGTGGATATTGCTGTTATGTTGAAGTTAAGTAATAAAGCATTCAAGATTGAGAAGCACGTCCACAATTACCCTCATTGCTGGAGAACCGATAAGCCCGTTCTATATTATCCCCTGGATTCATGGTTTATTAAGACGACTGCTGTAAAGGAAAGGCTTCTGGCACTGAATGACACAATTAACTGGAAGCCGAAATCAACCGGAACCGGTCGTTTTGGAAAATGGTTGGAAAACCTGGTAGATTGGAATCTTTCCCGCTCAAGATATTGGGGAACACCCCTTCCTTTATGGGTCACTGAGGATAATGAGGAGATCACATGCATTGGTTCAGTAGAACAGTTAAAATCTGAAATCGATAAATCGATTGAAGCCGGATTCATGAAGGAAAATCCAATGAGTAATTTTACTGCCGGAGATTTTTCTGATGAAAATTATGGCACATTCGATTTACATCGTCCGATGGTGGATGATATTGTGTTGGTATCTCCGAAAGGTGAAAAGATGCTACGTGAGCCGGATCTAATTGATGTTTGGTTCGATTCAGGAGCAATGCCATTTGCACAGGTTCACTATCCATTCGAAAATAAAGAATCCTTCGACAAGGTGTTTCCGGCTGATTTCATTGCAGAAGGAGTTGATCAAACAAGAGGTTGGTTTTTTACCCTCCATGCCATCTCAACGATGATATCTGATTCTGTTTCTTTCAAAAATATTATCTCCAACGGATTGGTTCTGGATAAGAAGGGTAACAAAATGTCGAAACGATTAGACAATGCTGTTGATCCATTTGAGACCATAGAGAAATATGGTTCAGATCCGCTGCGATGGTATATGATTACCAATGCTCAGCCTTGGGATAATCTTAAATTTGACATTGATGGTATTGATGAGGTGAGACGAAAGTTTTTTGGAACACTTTATAATACTTATTCTTTCTTCTCTCTTTATGCAAATGTGGATGGTTTTGTATATGAGGAACAAGAGATACCATTTGAAGAGCGTCCGGAATTGGATCGCTGGGTTCTGTCTCTCTTAAATTCATTGATTAAGGAAGTTGAGGAAAGTCTGGAAGATTATTCACCGACCCGTGCTGGTAGAGCCATTTCTAATTTTGTTACAGAAAATTTAAGTAACTGGTATGTAAGATTGAGCCGTAAACGTTTCTGGGGAGGAGAGTATTCCAAAGATAAAATCTCTGCTTATCAAACCCTCTATCAATGTCTGGAAACGGTTGCAATTCTGGCTTCCCCTATTGCACCATTCTACGCAGATAAACTGTTTCTGGATTTGAATAAGGTATCCGGACGTAATACGTCCAGTTCGGTTCATCTCATCGAGTACCCAACGGCAAACGAGGGATTCATTAATCCTGATCTGGAGCAACGGATGGATCTGGCTCAGAAAATTTCTTCAATGATTCTTGGTTTGAGAAGAAAGGTAAACCTGAAAGTTCGTCAACCTCTTGGTAAAATAATGGTTCCTGTAAGCAATGAAAAAATAGCTTCTTACCTTAAGCAGGTAGAGTCAATTATACTTTCGGAAGTAAATGTTAAGGAGCTTGAGCTGCTTACTGATTCATCAGGCATTTTCATCAAAAAAATCAAACCAAACTTCAAGGTACTTGGCAAAAGATTTGGCAAGTTAATGAAGAATGTATCCGGAATTATCAACGGACTCGGACAGGACGATATTCAAAGAATCGAAACCGAAGGAAGCTATAAGATTTCCATCGATGGAGAGGAACATACACTATCAATCGATGATGTGGAAATCATTACCGAAGATATCCCGGGATGGCTGGTATCAAATGAAGGAAGCCTTACCGTCGCACTTGACATTAACGTAACAGATCAGTTAAGAGCAGAAGGTATTGCCAGAGAGTTTGTTAACCGAATCCAGAATCTTAGAAAAGATAGTGGTTTTGAGGTCACCGATAAAATTTCTATCAGTATTCAAAAACACGAAGCTATCAATGCAGCAATTGAAGAACATGGTGATTATATTTGTACACAAACATTAGCCACAGGTATTGAGTTAGTGGAACTTATTGAGAACAAGGATACAAAAGAAGTTGAGCTCGAGAAGGATGTTAAAACATACTTAAAAGTATCTAAAGTGAGTTAGATATTGCAAATGAAAATTTATTATCTTTAAGAAAAATATGTAGTTATGGCTGAAAAAACAAGATATACAGACGATGAGCTTCAGGAGTTTAAAGACATCATAAACGGTAAGCTCGAAAAGGCAAGACAGGATTATGATATTCTGAAATCATCAATATCTCATACCGATGATAACGATACTCAGGATACTTCTCCAACGTTTAAAGTGCTTGAAGAAGGAGCTTCAGTTTTATCAAAAGAAGAGGCTGGAAAGTTAGCCCAGCGCCAGCAAAAATTTATTCAGCATTTGCAGGCTGCACTCATTAGAATTGAGAATAAAACCTATGGTGTTTGTCGTGAAACAGGGAAATTGATTTCCAAGGAGCGGCTGCGTGCAGTTCCGCATGCGACACTTTCGATCGAAGCTAAAAACAGCAGATAATATTTAAGATTATGTAAAGTTAAAATGATTGGGTTTCTACAATTCAATCATTTTTTTTAAACAAGGAGTTATGACAAAAGGGAAGTGGGCTGTAGTAATCGTTGTCTTGATTCTTATCTGCGACCAAATATTCAAATTATGGATTAAGACCAACATGTTTATTGGTCAGGAATATAATGTGTTTGGAGATTGGTTTAAAATTCATTTCATCGAAAACAATGGAATGGCCTTTGGATTCGAATTTGGAGGTGAGTTTGGTAAAATTACCTTAAGTGTTTTCAGAATCATCGCAATTTCCGGCATTGGCTATTATATTTTCTACTTAAGCAGAAGAAATGCACCGGCTGGTTTGGTTATAGGTATAGCTATGATATTTGCCGGAGCAGCAGGAAACCTGATTGACAGCGCTTTCTATGGCTTGGTTTTCTCAGAAAGCTATGGCAAAGTTGCTGCCTTTATGCCCGAAGCTGGTGGTTATGCAGGTTTTCTTCATGGGAGGGTTGTGGACATGCTCTATTTCCCGATTATTGATGGTTATTTTCCCGATTGGGTACCCTGGAGAGGAGGGGAAAGATTCATCTTCTTCCGGCCGGTTTTTAATATTGCAGATTCATCCATTACAATAGGTGTTCTTAACATCATTCTTTTTCAAAGGAGTTTTTTCACTAAAGAGAATGTAGATTCTGAATGAGTAATCAATCAAGTGAATTATTGAATCAGGCCATAAACCTGGCCTCCGAAAGTATAGATTCAGGCGGTGGCCCGTTTGGAGCTCTTGTGGTAAGGAACGGTAAAGTGATAGCCACCGGAAGTAATATGGTTACCTCAAGCAACGATCCTACCGCACACGCTGAGGTAATGGCAATAAGAAAAGCATCTGCAATTTTAGGAACCTTCGATCTCTCAGGATGTGAAATATATTCATCCTGTGAGCCATGTCCCATGTGCCTGGGTGCCATCTATTGGGCGCACATCGACAAGGTATTTTATGCCGCATCGAAAGATGATGCCAGAGAAGCAGGATTTGACGATCGCTTTATTTACGATGAGCTGGAATTGGAACTGGCTGACAGAAAAGTTCCGTTTGTTCAAAATAAGCAGGAATCGGCTATTAAGGTTTTCGAAAAGTGGAAGAATAAGACCGATAAAACCTCCTACTAATAAGTTCAGGTATGATTAAACAACTACCCAATTTCATTACACTTCTGAATCTGTTTTGTGGAATTTTATCAATAATCTCGGTGTTTGAAGGTGAGTTATGGTATGCTTCCATATTTATTCTGATTGCATCGGTATTTGATTTTATGGATGGATTTGCCGCAAGATTGTTAAATGCATATTCTGAGATAGGCAAGCAAATGGACAGCCTGGCAGATCTGGTAAGTTTTGGCCTGGCACCTGCATTCATACTTCATCAGCTAATGAAAACTTCATGGAACTACGAGCAACTTTGGCTGCCTGAATTTTCGCTGCTAACTTTCATTGTTTTTTTACCCTTTCTTGTTGCCTTGTTTTCAGCCCTGCGGCTGGCAAAGTTCAACGTTGATGAGAATCAAACCTCCTCGTTTATCGGTTTGCCAACCCCTGCCAGTGCGCTGTTTATAGCTTCACTTCCTCTGATTATTCAATTTGATGGAGGTACTATAAGCTGGTTTTTTGAACACCCACATTTTCTCATAGCGGTTTCTGTGTTTATACCGGCACTTCTTGTATCTCGACTGCCCTTATTCTCGCTTAAGTTTAAAAATTTCTCTTTTGCGGATAATAAAATTCGATTTACTTTTCTTGGAATTTGTCTGATATTATTAATAACATTGCACTTTGTTTCGATACCGTTTATAATTGTCACCTATGTGGGACTTTCGGTAGTTGAAAATATTTTTGTTAAAGAAAAATAAATTAAAATCTTCAGATATGAAATTCCAAGCTGATATTGATATTATGCCACTTAAAGCTTTACTCGACCCGCAAGGAAAAGCTGTAACATCAAGTATGCACAACATAGGTTTCAAGTCTGTCGGGAATGTCAGAGTTGGTAAGCATATCTCTCTGGAAATTGAAGCTTTGGATGAGCGGGAAGCAAATGAAAAAGTTGAGGAGGCTTGTAAAAAGATCCTTACCAATCCAATTATGGAGAGTTTCGAGATTGTGATTACCAGAACACACTAGCGTCTGTTCCATTCATTTAATTGTTCCTGAGCTGTTCGGGAACGAATCTTCTATCGACATCTTGTAATGTCGGGCCTACAGGCTTGATCTAAGCAATTGTGATTTTCAAGGATGATATTTGATCGAAATAGCCGATGGAAAGTTGTTGTAAAATCAGATCAGTCCTTACAATCGTCGTTATTATCCATCACCTCAGCCTGCTTTTGAATAGATTCTTTGTGTACAAGTTCCAGTAACTTAAGAATGAACTCCGGATTCAAGTCCAGTTTTATTCCGGTCTGAGATCTGGTTTTTATAATGTTTTCCCATCTCCTCAATTGAAGAATGGTTACATTATTTTCACATTTGTATTTGCCGATTTCACCAACAATTTCCATACGTTGCGACAGGAGTTCAAGGAGCTGATAATCGATGGAATCAATTTGCTGGCGAAACTGCTCCAGTTTGTTCAGGAATTCAGAATCATCAACACTGGATTGCCGGAAGTTAAGAGAGTTAAGTACTGCGGATAATTCCAGAGGTGTAATCTGTTGCTTCGCATCACTTTTCGCATTTTTGGGATCTCTGTGAGTCTCAATCATTAAACCATCCAGATTAAGATCAAGAGCCTTTTGAGCTATTTCCTGAATGTATTCCACACTACCGGAGATATGACTTGGATCGCATATTAGTGGTAGATCAGGAATTTGACGTTTCAACTCAATAACCAATTCCCATTTAGGAATATTTCTAAGTTTCGTCTTTTCAAATGGATAGAATCCACGATGAATAGCTGCAATTTGATCGATCCCACTTTTATAGATACGCTCAATTGCTCCTATCCATAAGTCCAGATCGGGATTAACCGGGTTTTTTATCAATACCGGAATATTGGCACCTTCAATGGCATTGGCTATTTCTTGAACTGAGAAAGGATTTGCCGCTGTTCTGGCGCCAATCCAAACCATATCTACTTCATGCTTCAAGGCGGCTTCAACGTGCTGTGGATAGGCAACTTCAACAATGGTTTTAAGTCCGGTTTCCTTACTTGCACTTTTTAACCATCGAAGACCAATTTCACCAACACCTTCGAATGAACCGGGACGCGTTCTTGGTTTCCAAATACCCGACCTTAGAACGGAAGAATTGGTGTTGGCCTTAATTTGTCTGGCAGTTTCCATCACTTGCTCTTCTGTTTCGGCGCTACAGGGGCCGGCTATAATCAGAGGTTTATTCAGGCCGTTATCCAACCACTCCTTAATGGGTTTGATATGTAGTTTATCCACCATCTATTCAATACAATACTTCATTTAAAAGGTTCAGCAAAAGTAGTAAAGAGAAGGGAGAAAAGTATGAAGGTGTCAGGAAATGTTAGATCAATTGGAAAGGAGGTGTATTTAGTATCGCATTTAAGGTTTACCCAATATGAGGAAACAGAAAAATATTGGTAGCTTTACTATTGATTCAAACTTTACTAATACTATAAACAACAGCTATGAAAACTAAAACATTATTCATTTTATTTCTGCTCCTGAGTTTTACTGTAGTAAAAGCACAAGAGACAAAATCTGAAACCATTAAAACCTTCTTGAAGGATGTAATCGATCTGCAAAATGAGGAAATAAGTGACGGAACGCCAATTGCAAGTTTTAATGAAATTGCCAATTCAAAAGCGGCCAAAACCATCGTTCTAAGTAAGGAGAACATAAAGGAATCTTTGGCTGACGCAAAAAACTATAAGCACTGTGTCGTAACAGTTGGTTATCATACCATCGTACTGGTAGCGGACCTTAATGATTGCTCTCCTTCCGGCGCCTGGGGCGCATGTATGCCTATGGCTGAAGGATATATTCAGAAGGGAACCCTTTCACTTAAAACAGACTATATGAAGAACATTATTGGACAGCCGGATTCTCAGGATAGAAGTATGTTTCTTTTTAATTGAAAAAGTCAAAAAAGCACGATAATCAGATCATGATTATCGTGCTTTTTGTTTGCTATACTTTGGATTCAATCAATATGAGAAAGCATTCAGGTAATTCTCACATTCTTGATGTAAAACAATGGGGATAAGTAATACGGCCTAATGTGCCTCCAGCCAATTGGCTCCTTCTCCATGATCTACAATGAGCGGAACTTTTAATCGAACGGCGTTCTGCATTTCTTCAATAACTATTTCTTTAACCTGATCCAGTTCTGGTTTAAACACGTTGAAGTTCAATTCATCGTGAACCTGCAGAATCATCCGGCTTTTAAACTTTTCTTCTTCGAATCGTTCATGGATGCGAATCATGGCAATTTTGATAATGTCTGCAGCCGAACCCTGAATCGGTGCATTAATTGCATTCCGTTCGGCCATTCCTCTTACAACCGCGTTGCGCGAATTAATATCGTTCAGCTGTCGTTTTCGTCCCATTAGGGTGGATACAAAACCTTTCTCCCTTGCAATACGGATACTGTAGTCCATATATTCCTTCACTTTGGGGTAACTTTCGAAGTAACCATCAATAAGCGCTTTTCCCTCCGATCTGGAAATATTGAGTCGCTGCGACAGGCCAAATGCTGAGATTCCATAAATAATCCCAAAGTTGGCTGTTTTAGCTTGTGATCGCATTTCACGACTCACTTCTTCAAGAGGTATTTTATTAATCTTAGCCGCTGTGGCTGCGTGCACATCTTCCTTATTATTAAAGGCTTCCATTAGATTTGGATCCTGGCTAAGATGTGCCATTAATCTTAACTCTATTTGAGAATAGTCGGCAGAGAATATAATATATTCATCTTCGGTGGGAATAAAGGCTTTTCGAATCTGTCGACCTTGTTCTTCCCTAATAGGAATATTCTGAAGATTTGGATTTACGCTGCTTAACCGGCCGGTGGCAGCAATCGCCTGATTATAGGAAGTATGAATTCTACCGGTTTTCTGATTAATTAGTTTTGGAAGCGCATCCACATAGGTTGAAAGCAGTTTTTTGTAACCTCTGAAATCCAGAATCTTCTCAATTATCGGATGTTTGTCCTTTAGTTTTACCAGCGTCTCTTCGTTGGTAGAGTATTGACCGGATTTGGTCTTTCTGGCTTTCTCGTCAAGTTTCATTTTTACAAACAGCACTTCTCCCAGCTGTTTGGGCGAACCAACATTAAAGTCAATCTCCGCCATGTCCAGAATTTCCTTTTCAGTGGAAATAATCAATTCACTTAACTCTTTAGCAAATTCTGATAGTGCAGCAACATTCAGGTTTACACCGGTCTTTTCCATTTCAGCTAATACAGGTATCAGCGGAAACTCAATCTCCTGTGCCAGATTCTCAAGATTGTATTTTTTAAGCTCTTTTTTAAGCTCTTTATAAAGTTGCCATGTGATATCCGCATCTTCAGCAGCATAATCCTTTACCTTTATCGGATCTTCCTTGTATACATCCCGCATGCTTCTCTGTTGTTTACCTTTTGTCCCGATCAAAGTTTCAATAGATACCGGGTTGTAATTAAGGTAAGTTTGTGACAGGAAGTCCATGTTATGTTTTAAATCCGGTTGTAGCAGATAATGAGCCAGCATTGTGTCAAATAACTCCCCCCTGATTTCAATACCATACCACTTTAGCATAAGAATATCGTACTTAATATTCTGTCCAATTTTCAGAATTCTCTGATTTTCAAAAAGCGGTTTGAATAGTTCCAGTATTGGTTGATAATTCTCCGGCAAATCAGGTATTGGAACATAATAAGCTACATGAGCCTTGAATGAAAATGAGATACCAATCAACTCTGCCTCATTGGCATTGATTCCGGTTGTTTCTGTATCAAAACAAAAGGCCGTTTGCTCAGATAACGTAAGAAACAATTCTTTGCATTTATCAATGGTATCGATTAAATGGTAGGTGTGAGATATGGATTCAATATTGTCATAGCTTGACATTGAGATCATTGCTTCATCGTCTCCGAATAGCGATCCCTGAAGAGCACCGGATGATGCTACTTCAGGCTTTGCCTGAAGAATACGTTGTGCTATGGTTCTGAATTCAAGTTCATCAAATAGTGGTTTGAGTTTAGCTCTGTTTATTTGTGTGCGTTTCAACGCTGCCTCATCAAATGCAATGGGAACGTCAAGAGCAATGGTTGCCAGAATTTTTGAAAGTTTTATTTGCTCAACGTTTTCTTCAATTTTCTCCCGTTGTTTACCTTTTAGCTGATCGGTATTTTCAAGTACTCCTTCGATGCTACCAAACTGATCAATTAACTTCGCAGCTGTTTTCTCACCGACTCCCGGCGCTCCCGGTATGTTGTCAGCAGAATCACCCCATAATCCCAGAATATCAATTACCTGTTTAGGATCCTTTATACCAAACTTATTGCAGACCTCACTAATTCCCCAAACTTCATTTTCAGAGCTAAACCGTTTTGGCTTATACATGAAAACATGTTCGCTTACCAGTTGTGCATAATCCTTATCGGGAGTCATCATGTATACATCAAATCCGGCAGCCTCGGCTTTGTGTGAAAGTGTTCCGATTACATCATCCGCCTCGTATCCGGCTACTTCAAGCACTGGTATATTAAATGCTTCAAGAATTTGCTTAATATATGGAACTGATAGTCTGATATCCTCCGGGGTTTCTTCCCTGTTCGCTTTGTATTCTGAATATAACTGATTGCGAAAAGTACCACCTCTCGGATCGAATGCAACTCCAATATGGCTTGGTTGCTCGTTGTTAAGAATTTGCTCGAGCGTAGTTGTAAAACCAAAAATTGCAGAGGTGTTTAATCCTTTTGAATTTACGCGTGGATTTTTGATAAAAGCAAAGTAGCTTCTGTAAATAAGAGCATAAGCATCCAGCAAAAAGAGCTTTTTTTTTGGTACCATAGAATCTGTGTTTTCTGATAGCGATAATACCTATTACAACTGATTATTCCAATTGATGGTTCATTATATTGATGCTAAAAGTGTGAAGAAGGAAAAAAGCAAAAAGTAAGAAACCGGCAGTTGCCGGTTTATGCTATTTGTTTAATAAGATTATTAACGGAGTCAAATATGGCATCATCGCCATCTCTTCAATCGGTACATTCGCTAACACAAGTAACAATATTACTTAAGTTAGGGTGCTTAAGGAAATAGTAGGTATTCTTCCCTTCACGTTTTGAGGCAAGCACACCCTTGTCCTTCAAGATACCCAAATGGTGAGATGTGGTTGACTGCTCTATTCCAAGCAATTCGTGAATCTCAGTTACGGTTAACTTCTTACCATCTTCCAGGTATCCCAAAATGGCAATACGCATGGGATGTGCAATTGCTTTAAGCATATTGGCAGCCTGTTCTAATTGGCTAATGGTTAAATCTGATAACTTCATGGGGTAACTTATTTAATTACTAACAAATGCAAATATATAAATATGTTGTTTTAATTAAAAATGATTAAAATCATATTTACTAATTCTGCACGATCAATTTTCTATTGGACCAGTAAACGGCTGGTAATATTAATTGACTCACCTTCCAGTTTGAGGTAGTAGATACCGCTTGAAAGTTCATTTATATTCAACTCTGTTGTTGTATTTAGTTCTTCAAGCTGCTTTATAAGCAGTAAACGGCCAAGGGTATTATATATTTTGATCCCTACATGTTGATAGATTTCAGTCGATTGAATTACAAGAAATTCACTAGCAGGATTCGGATAAATACTGAATCCGTTAAAACCGCTAATCGTCAGAACAGAAGTTACAGCACTAATATCGATTGTGAAAGCGTGATCAAGCGGAAGTCCGTATTGGTTTGAAACCATGATTGAGATGGTATTGATTCCAACATCGGCCAATGCCGGTGTACCTGAAAGTGTTGCAGTGTTGTTGCCATTATCGTTTAATGTTAACCACGATGGAAGTCCGGTGGCCGCAAAGTTTATGGTATTTCCATAACTATCGCTTGCCACGATAGTATATTCGTATAGTGTATTTTCGGTACCAGTTGATAGCGGAGTACTTGAAACTATCGGCTGAGGATAGTTAGAAGCAAAAATGAGCTGAGCAAATTCAGGATGGTCGATGAAGGGATTCCTGTTATTCTGAATACTGTAGATCGCGTTGTTTCTACTAATTTCCTTAGCACTCACAGGATCATCTACATGCCATTCCATTAACATGTTTTGCGCCCATGGCAGAATTTCTGCCTTGTTTACCATTGTGTTGGAGCTCCAACTTCCATCTTCCGTATAGTAGCGCGTTGACATATAAAAATAACCACGTGCAAAGTCTCCTTTGTATTCATCAATTGGTTCAAACACAGTTCCTGTACACCCTGGATAATTACAACTACCTTTTTTGCTGCCATTGGTAGAGGTCCAGGTTGCCGAACCTACTTCACCATAAGGGTAATTCCCTCTTTGTCCGTTTGTGTAACCATCGCTGGGAACCACATGAAATATATCCGTTTTCATGGGGCTGGCTGAGCTGAACCAGCTCTGTGGCCAGGAGTGTTCACGATTGTAACAATCACCTTCCTGACTATAGTTGCCACACTGGTCTGAACCAAATGTAAAATCATAGGCAGGAGTACCACCCGGAACATCAGAGTACATATCCCAGACATAGTTGTTGCTTTTTTTATCGGTGTTCTGATAATGAGTCCAGAGTGAAGTGTACGAAACACTGGTATGGTTGTCAATAATATTATGAAGAGCCAAACGTAAATTAGTTCCGGTAAGATTTTCAGTTCCGTTATAATAAGCTGTTGGAATCTGTGCACCAGCAGTAATTATAAGCAAGGCCAACAAGGCCGTAAACGGGATTTTCATGATCAAAAAGTTTGTTGCAATATTACCTTTTTTTACCCAATTTTATCAACAACTTTGATTTGATTACTTTTACCAAACAAAGTAACAAATTGATAGCTCATTGCGTCTTCAACGCATGAATTTCATAAAACTCTAATAATGGAAAGAGACAATTACAGCACAGCAGGGCAGGCTTTAGGAATAGCCTCACTCATTTTGGCCATCCTGGCTCTTATATTTTCATTTATCCCATGCTTTGGATATTTTGCCATTGCACCGGCAGCTTTAGCAATTCTATTCGGAGCCCTGGGTTTGGTTCAGGCAAGTAAGGCAAATGCACCGCGTGGTTTAATTCTATCGGGATTAATAATCGGAATAATTGCATTTCTGATCGCAGGTGCATGGGGTTTGTTAATCAGTGGAGGTACAAATTCTACAGATTACATTGAAGAAGAATTCGTCGAGGAATTGAATAATGTGGTTATAGACAATCACTCAGATGAAGATATAGATGAAACCGTTTCAAAGTTTGAAGAGGTTGTTGATTCTATTGATGTAAGAGAGATTAACATTAAGATCAACGATCAGGAACTCTCTGACGACGAAAAGGAGAAACTGAAAGAGAGTGTTAAAGATGCAGGCAAGAAGGTTGGCGATGCCTTCAAGGAACTTGCTAAAGATATTAAGGAGATTGAAGACGAAGACCCGGAGTAGATTCAGGCACTTCTTCTGGGATACTTCTTACCAGAAAATCAATACAATTTTCTTTGTATTGATATTCGCTATGATTTTATTTTTTCTGTTCACTAAACCTGAGGAAATAGAATTAGTGCACTGCACTTATAAATCTGTACTGGGCCAGCTTTGCTATACATGCGGTTTAACACATTCCTTCTATGAAATAGTTCGATTCAATTTTTCCAAAGCTATTCAAAAGAATCCGGATTCCATTTTGGTATTCATCTTCTTTGTTATTCAAATGGTGGCAAGGATGACCATCAATGCCGGCATTTATAAATCTTCGCAGCAACAGCAAAAGATAGCTTTCTTCGACATTGTATTTTCCCTCCTATTGTTGTTCCTTTGTTTTTGGAATATATTTGTTTAGAGTTATACCCAATTTCATCAATAGATTAGATTTGGACTTATGAGATATCTGATAATAGTACTTGCAGCAGTCTTTCTTGCAGCGTGTGGAGGTGATCTTAAGACCCGTGTGATTTCAACGTTTCCGGACGGAACACCATCAACCGTTGAATATTTTAAGTGGGCAGGCGATCGTCAGATTGTTGTTAAGCAAGTGCGTTACTATCCCAATGGAGATAAGCAGGAAGAAGGTGGTTTTTTGAATGGAGAACGGGACGGTAAATGGACCTATTGGCATGAGAACGGACAGAAGTGGAGCGAAGGATTCTACAAAGAAGGTGTTCGTGAGGGAAAATCAATAGTATGGTATAAAAGTGGAAATATTCAATATACCGGATTCTACACCAATGATCAGACCGATGGGACCTGGATTTTCTACGATGGAGAAGGCAATAAAATAAAGGAAGTTATTTATGCCACAGGTGAAAAGAAATCAGAGAAGGATTTCCAATAACGGATCATATAATGGTGTGAAAACAGAATATGGGCCTGGCAAATAATGACCCGGCCTTATTTATTTTCATGGCTTATGAATTTACGAATCTCTTTACTTCCCGCAATTTACCATGTTGATATCTAAAATCATGTTGCAGTAGTATTGTGTATTTCCGGTCGACAGATTCTTGTATGAATTCCAGTTTTTCCTGCCGGCTTAGAGCAGGATTCATATCATAAGCCATAATATGGTCATCCGGAATATGAGCTGCGGATGGTAAGAGATCAGCTGCAAACGCAAAGAAATCATTCTCGAGCTTAATAATTGGAATGATCTGTCCTGGTGTATGTCCGTTTACCTTCCTGAATTCCATAAAGGGAAAATCATTCACCGAATCTTCAATGAAATGAAGTATTCCGGAATTCATTAATGGTAAAAAGTCATCTTGCCTGTATGATTCTGCATCTCCTGGTTCCGGATTCAAGGCATAATTCAGCTGCGTTTTACTGCAATAGTATTTTGCTTTGTTAAAGGTGGGTATCACCTGACCGTTTTCATCAATGTGGGTATTTCCACCACAGTGATCAAAATGAAGATGTGTTAAGATTACATGAGTAATTTCTTCTGTCCGGATTCCGTTTTTCAGGAGTATTTTTGGAAGCAGATAATCATCATTGATTTCATATTGTTTGCATGTAGCCCTGTCCATCTTGGTACCAAGCCCGGTGTCTATCAGAATACGCTGGTCGCCATGAACAATAAGCAATGATCTGATGGCCCATTTTGCTCTTCCATTATTTTCTACCGGATAATATTCTTGCCAGCTGACTTCTTTAAGTCCGCAGAACATCTCCCTGCCCTCCGTGGTAAGGGAACCAGTATCCAGAAGTTTTATCCTCATAATTGGAGTACAAAATAGGAAATACAATGAAAAGTTCCACAATTCAAATTGGGTAACTACCTTTGTTACTTAGGATGAATTAAAAATTAGAATGAAAGTACATTTAATAGCTGTAGGTGGAGCAGTAATGCATAATATGGCACTGGCACTGCACGATAAAGGATATGAGATTACAGGATCGGATGACGAGATTTTCGATCCGGCAAAATCCAGACTCGATGCAGCAGGTATTTTACCTGAGGAATGGGGTTGGTTCCCTGATAAAATAACGGAGAAGATCGACATTATCATTCTTGGTATGCATGCCAGAAAAGACAATCCGGAATTATTAAAAGCTCAGGAACTCGGGCTCACAATTTATTCCTTCCCGGAGTACCTGTATGAAAATTGTAAGGATAAAACCAGAGTTGTGATTGGAGGAAGTCATGGAAAAACAACAATAACTTCGATGATCATGCACGTACTTCGCTTTGTGGGTATGGAATTCGATTACATGGTAGGGGCGCAGATTGAGGGATTTGATAAAATGGTCAGATTAAGCCATTCGGCGGAAATAGCAATTTTTGAAGGTGATGAATATCTGTCCTCACCACTTGATTTAAGACCCAAATTTCATTTGTATAAACCACATATTGCTCTGCTTAGTGGAGTGGCATGGGATCATATCAATGTCTTTCCAACCTTTGAAAATTATGTGGAGCAGTTCAGCATCTTTGCGGATAGAATTGAGCCCAATGGGAAACTAGTCTTTTTCTCAGGCGATGAATATCTGGAGAAGATTGCCGGATCCTCCAGAGAAGATATTGAAGTAATCCCTTATCATACCCATGAACACCATCTCAAGGAAGGAATAACAAGTTTGTTATCCAATGGTATTGCCCATCCTTTACAGGTATTCGGGCAGCACAATCTACAAAATATTAATGGGGCTCGTCTGGTATGTAATCACCTTGGTATTGAGAATGATCAGTTCTACAAAGCCATTGTGCAATTTGGAGGAGCAGCTAAACGATTGCAGCTGCTTAAAGAAAATACTTCGGCAAGAGTGTACCTCGATTTTGCTCATTCTCCCTCGAAACTTAAAGCGACAACAATGGCTGTAAAGGAACAATTCCCGGATCGGGAATTAGTAGCATGCATGGAATTGCATACTTTCAGTTCTTTGAATCAGGAGTTCCTGCAACTTTATAAGGGTAGTATGAGCAAAGCTGATATAGCCATTGTCTATTTTGACAAACATGTGCTGGAACATAAAAAACTCAAGGACCTTACTTCAGAGCAGGTAATGGAAGCTTTTGGTGGAAATAATGTGAAGGTGATGAACGATGCCAATGAGTTCAGGTCTTATGTTAACTCATTGGAGATGAAGAATCAGAATCTTTTACTGATGAGTTCAGGGAATTTTTCCGGTATCAATTTCAAAGAACTGGCCGATAAATTAATCCCCTAAGTGGAGAAGAAGCAGAAAAAAATATCAAAGCAACAGGCCCTCGACAGATTGATGTGGATATGCAGCAGGGGAGAAAAATGCAAATCCGATTTGCTTAAAAAACTGAAGGATTGGAATGTTGATGAGGAGCACTGGAATACTCTGCTGGAACAACTGGAGAAAGAAAAGTTTCTTGACGAAGAGCGCTTCACGGGGTATTATGTGCGTGATAAAATTAGATTCAACAAATGGGGAAGGGGTAAAATAAGCTTTCAGCTAAAGTTGAAACAGATACCTGAAACAATTGTAAACAATGCCTTACAGGAGTTTGACGATGAAGAATATTACCTTATGCTCAAGGAGGAGGTAATTCGTAAGAGACTGAAAACAAGCGGTAAAAACCAATGGGATATCAAGTCGAAAGTACTTAGGTTTGCACAATCAAGAGGCTATGAATACGAGTTGGTGAATGATATTATTGATAACCTGGCTAATGAGGATAGGGATAACATATAGAAAAATACTCTTATTGGTTTCAATGACATGCTCATGCTACCTGATGGAGGCTCAAACATTCACCTCGTCAAATCTGCCTATTATTATAATTGAAACCAACGGACAGATAATTCCTGATGAACCGGGTGTTACAGTTGATCTGGGAATCATTGATAACGGTGTTGGCCAGATCAATCTTATCAGCGATCCGTTTAACGATTATTCCGGGGAGGTCTATATAGAAATACGAGGATCATCCTCACAATCATTTCCTAAAAAGTCTTACAGTTTTGAGACTCGCGATTCACTGGGAATGAACAACAATGTGTCATTGCTAAATTTACCTCCGGAGAACGATTGGGTCTTGTATGCTCCCTATAGTGATAAGACCCTGATGAGAAATGTTCTCACCTACAAATTGGGACGGGAATTGGGACATTATGCACCGAGAACACGATATTGTGAGCTTGTATTGAACGGAGATTTTATCGGAACCTATGTTCTCATGGAAAAGATTAAACAGGATGCGAACCGGGTTGATATAGCCAAGCTGTTACCAACAGATATAACAGGAGATGAAGTTACAGGAGGTTATATCATTAAGATCGATAAATATACAGCTGGAGGAAGCGGTTGGGTATCACCTTTTGCTCCGCCCAATGGAAGTGGACAAACTATCTCGTATCAGTTTCACGATCCAAAGGATTTTGAATTAGTACCGGAGCAGAAAGCATATATTGAGAATTATATTAATGAATTTGAAATGGTACTCAACGGATCCGATTATCTTGATCCGATTCTGGGGTATCATCAATATCTTGATATCAATTCATTCCTTGATTTTCTTCTCATCAATGAAATTTCAAAAAATGTGGATGGCTATCGATTGAGTACCTTCCTGTACAAGGATAAAGATAGCAATGACGACAAAATCCATATGGGGCCTTTGTGGGACTTTAATCTGGGTTTTGGTAACGCCAATTACTATAATGGTGAGTTGGTGGAAGGTTTTGCCTATAACTTTAACTATGTTGGAAGTGGAGATAATAATCTCATACCGTTCTGGTGGGAACGATTTCTGAGCGATACAGTTTTTACCAATGCTTTGAAATGCCGTTGGGAGGAATTACGGGAATCAGCATTCCATACCGATACCATTGTCACGTATATTTATAATCTTGCCATTACGCTGGATGATGCGCAAGAACGCAACTTTGTTCGGTGGCCAATACTGGGGACCTATGTATGGCCCAACTATTTCCTGGGCAGTACCTATCAGGAAGAGTTAAATTATTTACGTCTGTGGATTCAGTCACGAATGAACTGGTTGGATAATAATTTGCCAGGGACTTGTCCGGAACCGCTGTTTGTATATGTGGGGCCGGAGAAGGAATTGTTTACAGTTTTTCCAAATCCGGTAAAAGAAGGCTTGCATGTAAGATCGGAAGAACCGGGCACCTTAATAAGCAAAGTTCACTTGTACGACGTGACAGGAAGAATAGTCAAATCGACAACTTCTGCAAAATCAACCAGCGAGCTTGTCATCCAGATTCCTGATAAAATTTGTGTAAAAGGTGTGTATTTTATTGATATTGAGACGGACATTCCGATATCATCAACACGAATCAAGATACTAAAACACTAGATTTTCTCATTCGATATTCGTAACTTAGCATGAAACTACAAAACTATTTTCCATGCTTGTTAAAACCTTTGGCAGTGCCGTTCAAGGCATTAATGCAACTATAATAACCATTGAAGTAAATATGTCACGGGGGATCAACTTTCATATGGTTGGTTTACCCGACAGCGCCGTAAAAGAATCACAACAGCGGGTTATTTCTGCGATTAAGGAGAGTGGCTTCAAGATGCCCGGAAAAAAAATTGTGATTAATATGTCTCCGGCAGACATTCGTAAAGAGGGATCGGCTTATGATCTTCCAATTGCGCTTGCGATTCTGGCTGCATCAGAACAAATGAGCGGGGATAAGCTGGATAAGCTTGTAATCATGGGTGAATTATCCCTGGATGGAGGACTGCAACCCATAAGGGGTGTTCTACCGATTGCGATACAGGCCAGGGAGGAAGGATTTGATGGTTTTATTCTGCCCGTTCAGAATGTACGCGAAGCAGCAGTAGTGAATAATCTGAAGGTATATGGTGTTGAAAATATCCGGCAGGTGATTGAATTCCTTGATGGAAAAACAGATCTTGAACCAACCGTAATTGATACCAGAGAAGAGTTTTACTCAAATGTAAAAAATCTGGATATTGATTTTGCAGATGTTAAAGGTCAGGAGACTGTGAAACGGGCATTGGAGATTTCGGCGGCGGGTGGACATAATATTATAATGATTGGTCCTCCCGGTGCAGGCAAAACTATGTTAGCAAAAAGATTACCTGGAATTATTCCACCATTCACCCTATTCGAAGCATTGGAAACCACCAAGATTCATTCTGTGGCCGGCCAGATTGCACGGGAAACTTCGTTGATGACCTCAAGACCGTTCAGATCTCCGCATCATACCATTTCGGATGTGGCATTGGTTGGAGGCGGACAGTATCCACAACCGGGAGAAATATCATTGGCGCATAACGGAGTTCTGTTCCTTGATGAACTACCCGAATTTAAAAGAACTGTTTTAGAGGTAATGCGGCAGCCACTGGAAGATAGGGTAATTACCATTAGCAGGGCAAAATTTTCGGTCGAGTATCCGGCAAGTTTCATGTTGGTTGCTTCCATGAATCCCTGTCCATGCGGATACTACAATCACCCCGAAAAACCCTGTGTTTGCTCAGGGGGAGTGGTTCAAAAGTATTTAAATAAGATATCAGGACCTCTACTCGACAGAATCGATATTCACATCGAGGTAGTCCCGGTTTCTTTTTCCAGATTATCTGAATTGAAGACCTCGGAGAACAGCGAAGAAGTCAGGGAAAGAGTTGTTGCTACCAGATTGATTCAACAAGAGAGATTCAACGAAAACAGTGAAGTACATTGCAATGCTCAGATGAGTTCCAAGCTTATCAGAACTCATTGTGATATCGATGCAGAAGGTCAGAAACTATTAAAACGGGCAATGGAGAAAATAGGACTTTCAGCACGGGCATACGATCGAATTCTAAAAGTTTCAAGAACCATTGCAGATATGCAGAAACAGGAGAAAATTAGTTCTGACCATCTGGCGGAAGCTATTCAGTACAGGAGCCTGGATCGGGAAAATTGGGCAGGGTGAGGCGATCATATAAATTGTACTCCCTGGATCCTGTGGTTTATAATTAAATGAAAAAGCCACAGGAACCTTCTTTTGATCCCCGTGGCCATACCATCATTTATTATTTAAATCGTTTAGTTTAAAATGATATTGTAGACATTACCGTTTACAGTTACTGTGGCCAGCGAATCACATAACCCATTCCCGTAATCCAGCAATTTTTGATTCCCTGTGTTATTCTCAAACTCTACTGTACCAGACCGGAACCATTGGCATCCAATTTTCTTATCAAGCGGATTGATGATTGTTACTGAAAGTGAATCGTTGTTGGAATTGACAAGGTTTGATCCCCCGGAAATCAAATATTCATCATCCCAGATATAAAACGGAGTGTTGATTCCATCTACCCATTCGCGAGTTCGTGATGAATTCCAGAGAATGAAGCTGCTGTCAGGTTTGATAACAGTACCATCCACCACAAGTATAGAGAAATACATATTACCGCTCAGGTTGAATCCGTTGTTAGTGATGGTTTTGATACCATCAATATTGTTGTCATTGACATAATAAGCATTGAAGCTTATGGTTCGCAGGGCATTGGGATTCATTCGAAAATCAGTCTGACTTACTAAAATTTGTCCCCTACGGTACTTGCCGTCATTACAGAGACAATTGACAGGGCCAAAATCAATTGTAAGATACTTTGGCCGGACGCCTGAATCAATGGGGAAGACGGTTAGTGTGGCGCAGCCATTATTCAGGAATGATTTATTTGTATTGTTGTGCTCGATATTCCCCGAGGCTTCCTCTACCTGATCATAAATATCCGAAAAGAGACCGACGACATAGGCCTGATCTTTCAAACTATCAAAGTTGGGCTCCTCAGAATTATTTTTTTCGCAGGCTGTTAAGATTGATGCAATAACCACAAGTGTTGACAGGATCTTAATTGATTTCATGCTATAATGTTTTTAGTTTGGTTCTTTGATTGTAAAAAATACATATGGTTTAACGACCGCTTAAAAAATATTACCTTTGACCTTTCATTAAAAGATTTATGTCTAGTTTATCGAGCATTCAGGCGCCCATTAAAAAAGAAATGACAGATTTCGAGAAGTTCTTCAGAGCTTCTATGAAAAGTAAAGTTCCCCTGCTCGACATTATTACCAATTATATAATCCGGAGAAAAGGTAAGCAAATGCGACCCATGTTCGTGTTCCTTACCGCCAAAATGTTGGGTGAAGTTGGTCAGTCAACCTTCAACGCTGCTTCTCTCATCGAGTTGCTGCACACAGCAACATTGATTCATGATGATGTGGTTGATGAAGCGTATGAACGCAGAGGATTCTTCTCGATAAATGCTTTGTGGAAGAATAAAATATCAGTGCTCGCTGGAGACTATCTCTTGTCCAGAGGATTATTACTTGCGGTTGATAATGAGGAACATGCTTTACTGAAAATCGTTTCAACTGCGGTGCGTGAAATGAGCGAAGGAGAACTCTTACAAATTGAGAAAGCCCGAAAGCTGGATATTACCGAGGATGTTTATTTCGAAATAATTGAAAAAAAGACGGCAACGCTCATAGCATCCTGTACGGCATGTGGCGCAAAATCGGTTGGTTGTTCCGATGAAGATGTTGAATTGCTGCGAAAGTTCGGACTTTTTGTAGGGATTGCTTTTCAGATCAGGGACGATATCTTCGATTATCAAAATTCAGCAGCAGTTGGTAAACCATCCGGAAACGATATCAAAGAGAAGAAAATGACGCTGCCCCTAATATACGCACTTAACAATTCGAGCACCTCAGATAAGAAGCGAATCATTAAAATTGTTAAGAAAAATAACAACGATACCGTAAAAGTAGATGAGGTGATCAATTATGTTCTCGAAAAAGGTGGTATCGAGTACGCTACGGTACGAATGAATGAGTATAAAAAAATGGCTCTTGAGATTCTTGAAAAATTTCAGGATAATGAAGCAAAAGAATCTCTTGTTGAGTTGGTTAACTATACTATTTCAAGGAATAAATAAGGGGCTAATAATTGCACTATTCGGCATATTTAAACATTTAAGTGCTTCATACTATAAATGTATCTGCAATATTTAATTTTTTAGGAAAAAAGTGTAAATTTGCAGCTTTTTAAAGTATTAGTAATTAATTAATACTGTTTAGCTTAAACAGGTTTTTAAAGTTGATAATTATATAAGATATTCCTATGTCAGAAAACATTGGCAAAATTATTCAGGTAATTGGTCCTGTAATTGACGTAAGCTTTGAGCAGGAAGGCAGTCAGCTTCCCAACATTTACGATGCACTTAATATTAAGAGAGAAGATGGTTCCGTATTAGTTGTTGAGGTTCAACAGCATATTGGAGAGAGTACAGTTCGCGCGGTAGCAATGGACTCAACCGACGGACTTTCAAGAGGTATGGATGCTGTGGCAACGGGATCCCCAATTATAATGCCGGTTGGTGAGAAGGTAAAAGGACGATTGCTAAATGTTACAGGCGATTCAATTGATGGTATTGGTCCAATCAGTAAGGAAGGAGGATACCAAATTCACTCTCCGGCACCGGCATTTGATCAACTCTCAACCGAATCTGAAGTTCTGTTTACCGGTATCAAGGTGATCGATTTAATTGAACCATACTCAAAAGGAGGTAAGATTGGATTGTTTGGTGGTGCTGGTGTTGGTAAAACGGTTCTGATACAGGAGTTGATGAACAACATTGCAAAAGCTTATGATGGTCTTTCTGTTTTTGCAGGAGTTGGTGAGCGTACACGTGAAGGTAATGATCTTTTACGCGAAATGCTTGAAGCCAATGTAATGACTTATGGCGAAGAGTTTAAGAAGAGCATGGAAGAAGGTGGCTGGGATTTGTCAAAGGTAGACAAGAAAGCTATTAAGGATTCAAAAGTATCACTGATCTTCGGTCAGATGAATGAGCCTCCCGGAGCACGTGCAAGAGTTGCTCTTTCAGGATTGACGGTTGCGGAAAATTTCCGTGATGGAGATGAAAAATCAGGTGGTCGCGATATTCTGTTCTTTATTGATAATATTTTCCGTTTCACACAGGCTGGATCCGAGGTATCTGCCTTGCTTGGCCGTATGCCATCTGCAGTTGGTTATCAACCGACGCTTGCATCTGAGATGGGTGCACTCGAAGAACGAATTACTTCGACCAAAAGAGGCTCTATTACATCGGTACAGGCGATTTATGTTCCTGCTGATGATTTAACAGATCCTGCCCCGGCAACAACTTTCTCTCACCTGGATGCGACAACTGTTCTGAATCGTAAGATTTCAGAGCAAGGAATCTATCCGGCAGTTGATCCACTGGATTCAACATCAAGAATTCTTACACCGGATATCGTTGGTGATGAGCATTACGATACAGCCCAACGAGTAAAAGAGATTCTTCAGCGCTACAAAGAATTGCAGGATATCATTGCGATTTTGGGTATGGATGAATTATCAGAAGAAGATAAGTTGGTGGTGCACCGTGCACGTCGCGTTCAAAGATTTTTATCTCAACCATTCCATGTAGCCGAGCAGTTTACAGGTTTGAAAGGCTGTTTGGTTTCAATTGAAGATACAATCAAAGGATTTAACCGAATCATGGATGGTGAGGTTGACCAATATCCTGAGGCTGCCTTTAACCTTGTGGGTACGCTGGAAGAGGCAATGGAGAAAGGTGAAAAAATGTTAGCTGACGCTAAATAGAATTGAAATAGAATCTTATGTTCGTAGAAGTAATTACACCGGATAAAAAGTTGTTCGAAGGCGAAGTTAAAATTGCCCAGTTACCTGGAAGCAATGGTTCATTCGAAATTCTGAACAATCACGCACCCATTATTTCAACGCTCTCGAAAGGAAAACTTCGATTGGTTGGTGATGATAATCATGAACACATCTTCGAGATAGGTGGTGGTGTAATCGAATCGGCAGAAAATAAAGTTATCATACTGGCAGAGTCAGTTTAGTGACTTTACAACAATATTTTTAATCCCGCCTGGTTTATTCCTCGCGGGATTATTTATTTTTGAACAATGGTCAGATTCCTCATTATTCGTTTTAGTTCAATTGGCGACATTGTTTTAACAACTCCCGTTGTCAGAATGCTTAAACAGCAGATTGAAGAATCAGAGATTCATTTTCTTACCAAGAAACAATTCCGCACGACTGTTGATTCGAATCCTTACATAGATAAACTACATATCTATGAGAATAATATGAGTGAATTGATTGAATCCTTGAAGTATACTCATTTTGATTATGTAATAGATCTTCATCATAATCTTAGAAGTGGACGAATTCGCAGGGAGCTAAACCTCCCGGCATTCTCATTTAATAAGTTGAATTGGGAAAAGTGGTTGCTGGTTAACTTCAAAAAGAACCGCTTACCGGAACTTCACATTGTAGATCGTTATCTGGCAACAACAAGTGTGTTTGATATTAAGGATGATGAGAAAGGTCTTGACTACTTCATTCCCCAAAGCGATGAAGTAGATTTGAAATCGCTTCCGGCTGAATTTAGTAATGACTATGTTGGATTTGTAATTGGAGCTCAGCATGCTACCAAGAAGCTTACCAATGAGAAGGCAGCAGAGATCTGTTCCAAATTAGGCCGGCCTGTAATATTGTTGGGCGGACCGGATGATCAGGTGAATGCTCAGCAAATCGTGGAGGCTTCGAACGCTACCATTTTGAATACTTGTGGTTTGTACAATCTCAACCAATCGGCTTCGCTGGTCAGGCAGGCTCGTGCAATTATATCTCACGATACCGGATTAATGCATGTTGCGGCTGCATTTAAAAAGAAAATAATATCGGTGTGGGGAAATACTGTCCCGGAATTTGGTATGTATCCTTACAGACCGGGGGAAGGTTCTTTTAAGGCTGAGGTGAAGGATCTGAAATGCAGGCCTTGCTCTAAAATTGGTTTCTCCAGATGCCCGAGAAAGCATTTCGATTGCATGGAAAAACAGGATGTTGATCAGATTGTTGCCAAAGTGAATGAATTATTCAACTAAATTCCATTCAACATTGTAAAAATTGGCTAATTCCTGAGCATACTTAAGCGCATCTTCCTTTGGTAAATTGAGAATATTGAATTCGCGTTCTCGCATAGATACGATGGCAACGTCGTAGCTGGACAAAAAGAAGAAATTTTCCTTTTTCATGAAGCTATGCCAAAATGCCTTCCGCTTCTTAACTACCAGGCCCTTGCATTTCTTAGGTAAATCGGTATGAATTCTAAACATTTTAAGACCAAGTAAATTAATATACTTAGTGATCTTATTTACCTCCAATTTAAGCTCTATAACTCCTGTGGCGAAAATAAAGAAGATCCCAAAGTAAGCCATGATGGATAGGAAGATCAGATTCTTAATGGAGTCAGTCTCCATTTTCTCCAGATTTACATAGGTAAGAAAAATAAAGATGGCGTAACCAATCAGGAGGATCCCAACAGGAATAAGCACAGGTGATACAAATCGTTTCTTAGTGCGCATATCTTCAGTCGATTGATTTGGGTACAAAATTACTGTTATATCTCAAATTAACTCAATAAAATCACATTAATTGTACCTGATGTTTTGTAAACCAGATAGTTCATACGGCAAATTACTTTGAATTGTTTCCTGATAATGATACTGGATTAAACCCCGGAATTGGTAGTTAATCTATTCACCGGAATAAATATTTTGTATTTAACGCAGTTTGAGATATTTTTGTCCGCTAATAATATTGTATTGATTTAGAGATGAAAACAGAGAAGAAGCGAGAAGTTTTATACAATCTGGTTGACAAACGAATTCTGAAAGAAGAATTGCAAAAGGAATCATTTAAGAGAATAACGGTTTCTTTTTATCGCTATGTGATATTGGAAGATACAAGTGCATTTCGCGATGAACTTTATCGAGACCTTAATAAGCTGAATTGTTACGGAAGGATCTATGTCGCAAGAGAGGGAATCAATGCGCAAATGAGCGTTCCGGAACACAATTGGGAAAGCTTCAAAGAACTTTTGGGCTCATATAATGAACTGGAGAAAATGCCGCTTAAGATTGCTGTCGAAGATGATGGTAAATCCTTCTATGTTTTGAAGATAAAAGTCAGAACAAAGATTCTGGCTGACGGACTTGCTGATGATGCATTTGATGTAACTAATGTGGGAAACCACCTTTCAGCGATTGAATTTAATGATGCCCTGGAAAATACAGATACCATTGTAGTGGACATGCGTAATCATTACGAGAGTGAAATCGGTCGTTTTGAAAACGCAATCTGTCCGGATGTTGATACTTTTCGCGAAGAAGTTGAAATGGTGGTTGATACACTCAAAGACAAGAAGGACAAAAAAGTACTTTTATATTGTACCGGTGGTATTCGCTGTGAAAAGGCTTCTGCCTATCTGAAGCATGAAGGATTTCAGGATGTAAATCAATTGCATGGTGGTGTGATTGAATATGCACGCCAGGTAAAATTAAATGCTTTAGAACCTAAGTTCAAGGGAAAGAATTTTGTATTTGATGAACGTCTGGGTGAGCGTATTACTGAGGATATACTTTCTAATTGTCACCAGTGTGGAAAAGCTGCGGATTCGCATACGAATTGTGCCAACAACGACTGTCACCTGCTTTTCATCCAATGTGAGGAATGTGCAAAAAAAATGGAAGGATGCTGTTCCAATGATTGTGTTGATTTTATTCACCTTCCGGATGAGGAACAATATCTAATTCGCAAGGCACAATCTAACAGGTCGGTTAAAGATAAATTCAAGAGCAGGCTCAGGCCCGATTTGAAGAATCTAAGGAATATAAATCACGCTGGTTGTAGTTTGTAAATGAGCTTTCAATAAGAATTACAGTTTAACAAAACTCTCTTTGTGTATACCATTGATCTTTAAATAGTAGGATCCTCTGGATAAATGCTTCGTGTTCAACTCGTAAGAGCTTAACCTGATATGAGGCACGTTGATTATCTCTACACCAAGTGAATTATAACATTGAATGCTTTGAATCAATCCGACCTCAGTGGAAATATTGATATGATCTTCTGAGGGATTTGGATAGATCGAAAGAGTTTTGACTGACAACTCGTTCATTAAATTGGATTGATTCACCAGGCTGAGCAATAAGCTCGATCCGTTATTTTGAAAGAATTGTTGATTCGGATAAGTTAAATCATAGCTGGCGATGGCTGGATATTCGAGCTGACTTACTGGACTCCAGTATTTCCAGGATATCTCATCTCCTTGAGTAAAACCTTCAATATCTATAGTTCCGGAATCGTCACCATAAAGCAAAATAGAGCTGGGAAATCCCTGCCAGACTATGTATCCGCCACACGTTTCCACTCCGCTTGAATCATAAAATGCACCAATGAAATCATACATAGCTATTGGTAAACTTTGTACTTCAAGTATCGTTGTATTTGTTATTTCCACGATGTGGCTCTGGGCAGTGTTTTCAACAATCCAGCCCGGTGAGGTAGCCAGATCAACGAATGCTTCAGCAGATGCCATACAGCCATTGGAATCGGTAATAGTTACCGTGTGCAGGCCATAGGCAGCTTCAATTGAATCGCCACCTGAGGCACCGTTTGACCAAATATATGAATAGGGACTGATACCATTGGAAACAGTTGCCACGATTGAACCAGGTAATGAAATAGCAGGATCAGCAGGTGTTGTTACTAAGCTTATGGACAGGGAGTCAATTTCAATTAGATAAGTATGGACTGAATAATTATTCTGGCCATCCACAACGGTCAGGGCATATGTCCCGGGAGTTAAGTTGACTATGCTGTCGCCGGAGCTTCCGCTGGACCATTGATAGAAGAAGGGTGAAACACCAACAATTGAGTCTAAATAAATCGATCCGTCTGATGATCCACTACAGGAAACATCATTTACGGTTGCTGAAACACTAATCATCTGATTGTTCATGGGATGCTCAATGAACAAACCGCTATCAAGAAGATGATCACCACCATCTGCAATGGCAATTTTCAAATGATAGGTTTCGCAAGCAACAATGTTTGCCGAAGCTGTTAACGCGGCTGTAAATCCATCAAATTCGGTTGTATTATGATAAGCAGATGTGGAGTCATGATTGGCATTGTAATAAAAGGAATTCGATGTGGCATTTACATTATGAATGCTCACCGGGATGAAGGTGCCGGGAATCGTGGCAATATTGACATTGACGTAATTACCTCCACCTGGATTCGGGCCGGTAAGAAGAATTCCGAAAACATCGCTAATACCTGAACTAACATACTCAGGGTATTCCTCGGATGCCAGAATGAAGTTCAGATCAAAGCTAATCGGACAGCTAATGAAGTCAAACTCAATCACACAGGCATCATAGGTTGGGAATGATACCAGAGCTTCCAGATTAACATCACCGGGACCATTGGAATTAAACGATGTGGATCCGCTTAAATTCGGACCAATTACATTATCTCTGAGACCTGTTGACATAACAAGACCGCTCTCCATAGGGAAGTTTGAACCACCATCGGTAAATGATCCCACTGCAGAAGAGCCACCAGTGTAGCTCACGTTGAAGACTTCTAATCCAAGATACGATGATTCAAAAAAAGAATCAATTGCAGCTTCAATAGTAGGAAGTAATGGGTTTACGCTAATACTTTGCGAGTTAAGTGAACCAAAAGTTAGCAGACTCAGCAGAACAGTAGAACAAATTCGTAATTTCATAATCGGTAATGTTGTTGCCAGATGACAAGTAGTGATTAGTTAAAGATTGACGTCTAAATCTTAATTTAGATGTCCGAATATAAGTTTTTTTTAAAATTTAGGCTCTGGAAAGTCTGACAACTTATTTACTTTTGTTATTTAAAATCCCCTTTATGAAAAACCAGATCCGGATTATCCTCCTCCTCACAATTTTATTCAGCCAATGTCAGTTGCAGGAAATTCATTTTATTTCTGATCCGGACTATCGATTATTGATCGAGAAGCAGTTCCTTGGAACAAAGGATCTGGCTAAAAATCGATCAGCCGAACTTTTTGATGTGTTTGATCAAAATCTCACACTTGAAGAAAAAGAAGCGCTTCAATTTCTCTATGCATCCATGCCACTTAGCGATCTGGCTGACTATAATGGAAAGTACTTTCTGAAAGTTGTAAGAACCAGTTTGGAAGCAAGACTCAGTTTTAGCTGGGGTAAGGATTTACCGGAGGAAGTATTTCGTCATTTTGTTCTACCCTACCGGGTGAACAACGAAAATCTGGATAGCGCCCGTTGGGTGCTTAATCATGAAATAGGGGATCGTGTTCAGGGAATGAGCCTGCATGACGCAGCACTGGAAGTAAATCACTGGTGTCATGAGCATGTGAATTACCGGGGCACAGATATCAGAACTTCTGCGCCACTTTCAACTATCAGAACTGGATACGGAAGATGTGGTGAAGAGTCTACCCTCCTGGTCGCTGCTTTAAGATCAGTCTGTATTCCTGCGAGACAAGTGTATGTCCCCCGTTGGGCTCATTGCGATGACAATCATGCCTGGGTGGAAGTCTGGGTAGATGGTGACTGGCATTTCCTCGGAGGATGTGAACCATCTCCTCAATTTGACCAGGGCTGGTTTAAGGAGCCGGCACGTAGGGCCATGTTGGTGCACACCAAGGCTTTTGGGCCATACTCAGGACCAGAAGAATTACTGGTTAAGAAGAACCGCTATAGCGAGTTGAATGTGCTTTCGCGCTATGCGAAAGTGAAGGAAGTACATGTTCGGGTTGTGGATAGAAATAAGCAGGCGATTGAAGGTGCTAGTGTAGAATTCGGACTGTATAACTATGCCGAATTCTTCCCTCTCTTCAGCACCAGAACAAATGGTTCAGGATGGGCCTCTTTTACTACAGCTTATGGTGATCTGGTAATTTCAGCTTCAAATAATGATTCCTTTGGTTTTAGAAAGTTAAATGCGGGCACATCGGATAGTCTTGTGGTGATACTGGATCGGATGTATGGAGATGAATTTGAAGAAAGCTTACAGCTGCTACCACCTGCTAAATCTGCTCCGGCTCCTGTCGATACCACAGGTCAATATTTATGCTCAGCGAAACTGGATCAGGAAGATTCCTTGAGAACAGCTACCATTCAAAAACAGTTTAAACGGGAAAAGGCGATAGCTCTGTTTCAAAGGAATGGTTGGGAGGAAGGAGATAATCGTTGGAGGTTCCTAAAGAAAGCAAGAGGAAATTTCGATGCCATTTATCAGCTCTTGCTACATCCTGATCAGAGGAAAGTATTGAATTTATTGGAGCAAATTGCTGAAAAGGATCTGAGAGATGCAGCTTATGAAACACTACTCGATCATCTGGATAATACGACTGTATTGGCCGACGATCTTTCTCATCCGGAGTTGCATGCACCTTACGTCCTTTCACCAAGAATAAAAAATGAGATCTTGTCGCCATATCGTTCCTTCCTCTTATCAAGTTTTGATGATCAATTTGTTTCTGAATTTCTGAACAATCCTGAAGTGCTTGTTGAGTGGATCATTCAGAATATCACCATTAACAATGATGATCAGTATTACGATCTTCCAATTACACCAATAGGTGTATTCAAGCTGAAAATGTCTAATGAGGAATCGAGAAATGTGTTTTTCGTGGCAGCCTGCAGAAGTTTTGGTATGCCGGCAAGATTAAGTCCGGGCACTCTGCTTCCTCAGATACATTCTAATGATATGTGGGTTGATGTTCATTTCGATCGAAAGCCTGGTCGGAAATCACTGACATATGAAATTATTTCAAATCAGGCACTTGCATTTGAGCCAGAGTACTATATTCATTTTGCTATTGCCCGTCCTGAGCAGGGTAAATTTCAAACCCTTGAATTTGAGTATGGACAAAAACTTTCCCGTTTGAATGAAACGCTGGAATTGAGACCAGCTTATTATCGCTTACTCACAAGTAAGCGATTAAAGGATGAATCCATCCTGGTGGATATGAAGTTTTTTAATATCAAACCAGGCTCAAATCATCAGCTGGAATTATTTCTTCCCGTACAGCAGGAAATATATAAAGCTGTAGGTACACTGCATAGTTCCATTGAATTATTGGAATTGAATTCTGGTCAAAAGCATGGGCTGGAGAATCTTCACACTAAGAATGGTTCTGTTTTAGTCTTGTTCAAACCCGGAGAACCGGTTCAGCATCTACTGGCTGAATTACCTTCCATGACGAAGGAAATCGAAGAATGGGATGGATCCTTTGCCATGATTACAACTGCAAATCAAATGACTGAGGCAGATCCGTCGGATATATACCCGAAAAATTTGAATTTCTATCAAACCCAGGAGGAGGATTTTGCGTCTTTTCTTGAGAAATACAAAAATTCCACTGAAATAAACAATTACCCTCATATAATTATAGTTAATAATAGAGGTCAGATTCTCTTTAATAGTTCCGGTTATCAGATAGGTCTTCCGGAGCAGATTGTAAAAGTTCTTCATCAAATGAAAAAAGGACAGGAATAGAGAAGCTCTATCTTTTAAAAAATTGGTAACATTGCAAAAAATAAATAGCTCATGAAAACCGGAATCAAAATCCTAACATTATTACTCACGGTATTAGTTCTAACAAGCTGTTCTGATGAGAAGAAGCTTGCAAAGAATCTGGAAGGTCTGTGGGATATATCGGTATATCAGAAATCAGTGTTTATGAATGGTAATGTACCTGACCTTGATAATAGCGATTCCAAAGAGAATGCAGGTACAATTGAGTTCCTGGAGAATGGGAAAGGTAAATACAATGTATTATACGATTTAGGCGCAGGTACATTTTTCGATAATGGTGATTTTACCTGGACCAATGGAGCCAGTGAAGTAACATTGAAATATGGCTCCATCACAGAGACATTTGAGGTGATCAAAAACTCCAAAGATAAGATGGAGTTAATTCACATGGATTCAGATTTCTATTTTGAGGATAGTGAACCAGGTGTAATTTACTCCATGGAAGAAAGACTCGTTCTCGAGAAATAAAGCGTAGTCTCAATATTTTCATCTTCCTTTTTTAAAGCCCTTTTAAATTCTATCTTGCAGCAAATGAAAATATTTGTTGTGGATTCGCAGCATGATTCATCTTCTTCATGTGCCTGACTTTTTACAAATATTGACTTTGGTTCAGATGTTTTAATCATTCAGATATGGAAACTGAATGGTTGCTGTCTGAGATGTGAGGCAGGCACTTAATTAAATTAATGCATGTGAAAAAGACATTCTTTTCTTTATTGATAGCCTTGTCGCTGCTTTCAGCATGTGACCCGTTTAATACAACTCTGACGGAGAAGGATGTAATTTACTATACATCATCAAACGCGCAGGTGGTTCCGGTTCCGGATACCCTCATGATTATGACCTGGAATATCAAGTTTGGAGGGGCAAGGATAGATTTTTTTTATGATTGTTTTGGCGACAGAGTTATTATGACCGAAGAGGAAGTTTTGAATAATATGGCGGGTATTGCTGAAAAGATAAAGCAGGTAAATCCAGATATTATTTATCTTCAGGAAGTAGACATAAATTCCAAGCGAAGTGCTATGGTTGATCAGGTGCAATATCTCCTGGATCAGACAGACCTGAATTATGGGGTTTATGCCTCGCAATGGCGTTCGGATTGGGTACCAAAAAAAGGTTTAGGTCAAATAAACTCAGGAAACCTGATTCTATCCAGATGGAAGCTGACTGATGCGAAACGAATAGCACTTCCACTTTTTGAAGAACAAAATTCTATTGTTCGATATTTTTATTTAAGAAGAAATGTGTTGGAGGCCAAAGTGCATCTCGATGACCAGAATTTGCACCTTATAAATACTCATCTCAGTGCTTATTCTCACGATGGAACTAAAAAGAAGCAGCTTGATATCGTTAATAAAAGGATCCGCGAAAAAGCAGATAATGGTATTCAATTCCTGTTGGGTGGTGATTTCAACTGCCTGCCTCCGGGTTCTAAAAAAGTCATGGACTTCCCGGATTCTGAGTGTGTGGAAGATTTTGTTGCAAACGATTACTCAACAGAGACTGAATGGATGGTTCCACTCTATGATTTTGAGTCGGCAATTCACCTCGATGAGTATCAAAAGAATAATGAAAAACATTTTTCCCATACAGTTGATAGTCCGGAACGAGGTGCTTATTGGAACAAAAAGCTTGACTACCTTTTTACCAATCAGGACTTTGTTGATGGTAGTGGTCAAACTCATCAGGATGAGAAAACCGGAATGAATACCATGAAGCTGTCTGATCATTGCCCCGTGACAGTAAGATTGCTTATTAAGTAGCCGCCTTAAAGCAATTCCAAAACATATAACTTATTTCAGTCAGGGATACCTCATAATTTCCTAGGCTGAATTTTATATTTGCTATATTTGCCACTGTAATTTCTGAAACCATTTAATATGTCTAGAGAAGTAAATTTAGAGACGGCTAGTACACTGGGAGTATCCCGGGAAGAGTTTGATTATATAAAGGAGATTTTAGGACGTGAACCTAACTTTACGGAGTTGAGTATTTACTCGGTTATGTGGTCGGAACATGCATCTTATAAGAATTCTATTAAGTGGATCAAAACCCTCCCAAGAAAAGGGAAGCACCTCCTGGCTGAAGCTGGTGAGGAAAATGCCGGTTTGGTAGATATTGGAGATGGATTGGCATGTGCCTTTAAAATAGAATCGCATAACCATCCGTGTGCCGTTGAACCATATCAGGGTGCAGCTACTGGTGTTGGTGGTATCAACCGCGATATTTTTACCATGGGTGCAAGACCGGTTGCTCAGCTAAATTCTCTTCGATTTGGTAATTTGCAACACGATCGTACCAAATGGTTAATGAAAGGTGTTGTTAAAGGTATTGGTGATTATGGAAACGCATTTGGTGTGCCTGTAGTTGGCGGAGAGGTTTTCTTTGATGATTCGTATCAGCAAAATCCATTGGTTAATGCAATGAGTGTTGGAATTGTAAGGAAGGGGAAAGTTTTATCAGCCATCTCAAAGGGCGTTGGAAATCCAATTTATATTGTTGGTTCGTCAACCGGCAAAGATGGTATTCATGGAGCCACCTTTGCTTCAGCAGATATTACCGAAAACTCGGCTGATGATATTCCTTCCATTCAGGTTGGTGATCCGTTTATGGAGAAACTATTGCTGGAAGCAACGCTCGAATTGAGAAATACGGATGCAATTGTTGGAATGCAGGATATGGGTGCAGCAGGAATTATCTGCAGTACTTCAGAAATGTCGGCTAAAGGTGAGTGCGGAATGAAAATTCATCTTGACAAGGTACCGCTGCGTCAACAGAATATGGAACCGTTTGAAATTCTGCTTTCTGAATCGCAGGAGCGAATGTTGGTATGTGTTGAAAAAGGTAAAGAGAAAATCGTTGAAGATATTTTTGATAAATGGGATCTGCATTGTGAGGTAATTGGTGAGGTAATACCCGAAGACAGACTGTTATTTTACAGTGGTGAAGACTTAGTAGCAGATGTACCATCTTCAACCCTGGTTCTGGGTGGAGGAGCTCCGGTATACGATCGTGAGTATAAGGAGCCGGCCTATTACAAGGAGTATCAGAAATTTAATATCGATGATGTTCCGGAACCTGAAAATCTTCGTGAAGTGGGATGGATGTTGATGAATCAACCAAATATTGCTTCAAAGCAATGGATTATGGATCAATACGATTCCATGGTAGGAACCATTAATATGAGTACAAACTTCCCATCTGATGCTGGCATTGTTAATCTGAAAGGAACGAATAAGGCACTGGCATTAACGGTTGACTGTAACTCAAGATATGTAAAAGCTGATCCTGAAACAGGAGCTTCTATCGCAGTTGCTGAAGCGGCCAGAAACATCGTTTGTTCAGGAGGAGAGCCGGTTGCTATTACCAACTGTCTCAATTTTGGAAATCCTTACGTTCCCGAAGCATTCTGGCAATTTGTTGGAGCTATTAAAGGAATGGGCAAAGCATGTGAGAAGTTTGGAACACCGGTTACAGGTGGTAATGTTAGTTTCTATAATCAGTCAAATATTGATGGTAAAACTGTACCGGTTAATCCAACTCCAACCATTGGAATGTTGGGTGTTATCCATGATAAAAACCATCAAATGACTATGGCCTTCAAAGAGAAAGGTCATATTATTTACCTCTTGGGGGAATCTAAAAATGATATTTCACAATCAGAATACCTGATTAAGTATCACAAAGTTGAAGCTTCACCAACACCTTGGTTCGATTTGGATTTTGAGCATCGACTTCATATAGTTGTAGCAGAACTTATACAAAAGAATCTGGTAACTTCTGCCCATGATGTTTCTGAAGGTGGAGTATTTGTCTCCTTGCTGGAATGTGGTATGCCGGGTGGTTTAGGTTTTGATATTACTACAGATGCTGAAGTTCGTGAAGATGCTTTCCTCTATGGAGAATCGCAGGGCCGCGTTGTTGTTTCAGTTTCTCGTTATCATAATGATGATTTCATTGATCATATGATTGAGAAGAAATTCCCGTTCTCCGCACTGGGCCATGTTACCAAAGGTCAGATGCGTGTTGATGATGTACCGTTCGGATTTATTGAAGATGCCAAGAAAGAGTACAACTCTGCGATTGAAAAGTTTTTGAATAATTAAGAGTTTCAAGAGATAAATTTAGAGGACAATTTGAGAATTGTCCTCTTTTTTTTTCAAAAAAGCCACCTGTCAGCTAACAGGTGGCTTGTAATAATTTAGACTTATGCTTTACGGATCACAGATCCAAAGTTATTCTTCCATCTTTTCAAAATCGACATCAACCAAACCATAGTTGTCCAATAAACCAGTAAAGGAGATATGATCTTTGTATGGTATCACCACACCTTCTATAATCACCTTACAGTTTTGTGCAATGGGTTGAACACTCTGAATTTCTGTTCCTGAATATTTCCATCCCATCATTGGAACGGATTGTTTATCAAGGTTGAAGACAATTTGTGAATTATTGTCGATGTTGATAATGCAATTTAGATCTGCATTGTAATAAGTAGATATAAGCATGACTATAAGTTTGAAGTTTCCGGATTACTTTACGAAACAACTTCTCAATAGTTATGCTTTAGGGAAATAAAATGTTGTCTTTTTTTACCAAAAGCTGAAACGAAAAGATAAAGTCAATTAAATGAAACCTTTATAGTAATTTGCTTTCTGCTCATTGTCCAAACGACTGTAAATTTTACTCAGTCGTTTTGCATAATTACTTTTTTTAGTCATCTCAAAAAGCTGTTGATAGTAATCGCGGGACTTTTTAAAATCCGAAGTTGCGGTTTTTAAGGCACTAAGTAATCTTGTATATTGTTTATTGGTTCGGTTTTCTTTATAGGCAGTCATTTCGCTAACATATAAATCCTCCGCTTTTCGATAGTATCTATTGGCAAAGTATTCAAGAGCAACAATATTTTTTGAATCACTCTTTAAGATCTCCCTGCCAACCTTATTTGCTTCCGAGCTGTTTCCTGAAAAATTATTTAGTTTGAGGTAAGCTTCCTGCAGCTGAACTTCTTGTTTCTCAATTGCGGAAAACACATTCCAAAGTTTTAAACCACCTTCTACATTCTCGCTTTCCACATAGGTGTCGAATAATCGGAACTTAAGCTCTTTATGTTCAGCACCATCAGGATAGTTCGATTGATACCATTCAAGAAAACGTATTTCTTTTGACAGGTTATCTATTTTTCGGTACATCTTTGAGGTCGCCGAAAGTACATCAGCACTTACTTCATCTTTGTATGCAACTTTCTCCAGATATTTTTTTGCGTAACTCAGGGAATCTATATGCAAAGCAGAAATGCCAGCTCTGACATAAAGAGAGTCGGGTGCGTTTTTGCCCTTGTTTTCATATTTCTTCACCAACTGCTTATAGGCTAAAAAAGCTGTAGCATAGTTTCCTTGCTCAAACTCTTTTTGATAATTTGATGTGTTTCCTGTTAAAGCACCAGGTCCCTTGCAATTCGACAAGGTAATTATTGTGATGAGTAAGAAGAGTAAATTTCTGATCATACCTAAAATATTTGGATGGCAAAACTAAACAAACCTATGTAAGTTAACAGATTAATAAGATCATTTTTCAAGCAAAAACTATGAAAGATGGTTTTTATTATATTCACAAAAAACTTGGAAGTAATGACTTTAAAGGAGATAATGACACAGCTTGAAGTGATGGGAAGCGAGCAAACCAGGAAAGTCCTTGGCAAACACGGAGCACGTGAACCTTTCTTTGGAGTTAAAGTGGCAGATTTGAAATTGATCGTTAAAAGAGTTAAAAAGAATCATGATTTGGCGGTTCAGCTTTATGATACCGGAAATAGCGATGCAATGTACCTGGCAGGACTAATCTCTGAACCGGTGAAAATGTCCAAAGAGCAACTTCATAATTGGGCTGATAATGCTTATTGGTATTTGATTAACGAATATACACTTGCATGGGTAACGTCTGAAAGCAGATATGGGTGGGAGCTGGCCAATGAATGGATTAGCTCAGATAGTGAATCATTACAGGCAGCAGGGTGGGCAACTTTAGCTTCTTTGGTTGCGGTTAAGAATGATGAGGATCTGGAACTAACAGCATTAAGTGAGCTATTGGATTATACCGTGAAGAACCTTCATAATGCGGGAAATCGTGTGCGCTATGCAATGAATGGTTTCATCATTGCTTCAGGTGCCTATGTTGAATCTCTGAATAAGAAAGCAAAAGAAGCAGCTGCCATTGTTGGTAAAGTAAATGTTGAGATGGGTGGAACCGCTTGCAAAGTACCTTTAGCAACGGATTATATAAAGAAAGTTGAGGATAGGGGACGAGTAGGGAAAAAGAGAAAAACAGCAATCTGTTAATGTTTACATGATCACTATATATTTAAAGCATGTTATCTAAAGCTATAATAAGATTGCCGGCAATATCGGTTGTGAATGGAATCACTACCGCGAATCTTGGGAAACCTGATTATGACCTGTTGGTCAGGCAACACGATAATTATGCAGATACTCTCGAAAGTTGTGGTGTTGAAGTGCTTAAACTTCCAGAGATGGAAGATTTTCCGGATTCTGTTTTTATCGAAGATGTTGCAATTGTAACACCTTTTTTTGCGCTTATCACTAATCCCGGAGCAGATTCCAGAAAAGGTGAAACAGAAGGTTTGTCTGATATTCTTGCACCCTATTTTATGGATGTAGAAAGCATCGAGGCACCGGGCACTTTAGATGGTGGAGATGTTCTGCAGGTGGGTGATCATTTTTTTATTGGAATCTCCGAAAGAACTAATCTCAATGGTGCATTTCAATTGATCTTAATTTTAAAAAAGCAGATGCTTACAGGATCAACCATTCAGATTAATAAGCTTTTACATTTAAAATCAGGCATCAGTTACCTTGGTAATAATAATCTGTTGCTTGGAGAAGAGTTAAGCGATCATCCATCCTTCGAGGAGTTCAATCTAATAAAGGTTGACCGTGATGAGGCCTACGCTGCAAATGCAATATTGGTTAACAATCGAATTATCTTGCCAGCAGGTTATCCTAAAACCAAATCCAAAATAGAGATAGAAGGATATCAAACGATTGAACTTGATATGTCAGAGTTCCAGAAACTGGATGGTGGATTAAGCTGCCTCTCTTTGAGATATTAAACGATTTTAATCTCGCTCTATTCTGGCGATAACATTATCAATGTGCTTATTGGCTTGTCTGAAAAACTGATAACGGTGTTTCACAGATACTCCGCTAATGAGTGTCGATTTACTGATTAGATTATCCATCCACTCATCTGTCTCTTTACAATATGCCCTGTTAGAGGTGGACATGGTATTGAAAGTCTGATGACCCAGGTACACGGCTTTGGTATCTCCCAGCTTCACAAGTACAGTATTATTGGTAATTTCAATATCGCTAAAATAGAGAGAATAGTTGTTCTCGTATTCAGGTTTCATATCCGGCTTTAAATACTTGGTTCCTAATTCAGCTTGTTTTTGCACGGTTGCAATCTCATCTTTCAGCGATTGACATACGGCTAATGCATCCTCCTGAGTTTTAAACATTCCGGATTCCCAATAGAATGCAATTTGTTTCACCGTACTTTGAATGGTGGTGTCGGTCCATATTTCAACCGATGGAATGGTACAGTAAAGTGCGTAAATTTCCTGAGCAAGCTTACCAAATTCCTGAGGGATTGCAGATACATCGAAAAGTGCACCGTCCAGGCCTGGTGCATTCATGATCGATTTCATCCAGTAGAACATTTTAAATGCCGAGATTGCCGGGAAATTGATGTTATGAAAGATAGGAACATCCTCACAGGCATATATTATCTGATGGTCTTTAGCCAGATGGATAATTTCCATATCACGTTTAAGTGAAATAAGATATTCATTAAAGCTTCCAATACCATGATCCATGGTCGTGTAGTTGAACGTAACGTTACCACTTTCCAGATTTATAAAGGAATCGAAAGAAATTTTGTAGTGATTACATAAGATTACCACCTCTTCTATGGTTAGAGAGGTCTCTCCCCGAAGCCTTCTGTAGGCACTATCCATACTTATATCAAGCAGATCAATCAACTCATTAACCATGGAATTGTGAGCAGGAATTATATTCTGAATTTTTTCAAGAAACGTTAACTGAAGTGGAATTTTCTCTGTTTTTTCTTTTCGTATCATAGTAAATGCCCTGTTATATTGTGCAAATTATCACATTTATCCGGATTAATTTGCGGAAATCGCAAAAAAGTTCGGGCGGTACACTTTTATTAATGTGATTTAGTACAAAATCCAAGAATTTCAATTACTCAGGCTTTTATCCGTTTTACCACCTTTCTGACTTCCAGTAATTTAGCATCATAAAATTGTTAAACTAAAATTTAAAACCATGAACACCACTAGAAAAATTACTTCACTGATCCTGATGCTTATTTCATTCTTAATTGCTAATTCTACTAATGCACAGAATAGACAAAGTATCTCTGTTATAAGCATCGACACCAAAGATTTGTCGGTTGATAATATTTCAATGGCAAATCTGGTAAGACTTGAATTGGAAAAAACGAATACCTATGAGGTACTTGACAGGTATGATGTAGCCGACATCATGCAGGAAAACGGAATCGACATTAATAATTGTTTTGGAAAGAGCAAGTTAGTTAAGGTCGGTAAGCTGCTTCACGCGGACAAGATGCTAACCGGAAGTGCCGAAAAGTTTGGGGAGAAGATTATACTTATATTGAGAATGGTGGATGTTGCCACCGAGAAAATTGAAAAAACGGATGTGATGGAATACCTGAATCAGGAATCGGAAATTCAGATAATGGTTTCAATCTCGGTCAACAATATACTAGCTATTGAGAATGATGAACTGATGGTGGATCTTTTGGTTAATTATGATCGTCCCATAAGTAGTCCAAAGACTTCTGTGAAACTGAACGGGCCACGCATGGGAGCAACCTTTACCATGGGGCGTGCTGCAAAACGTCTACAGGCAGCCAAATCTGATGGTGGATTCAATATGTATCCGATTTCTTCGATGTTTGGATATCAGTATGAATTTCAATACTTGAGTTCAGGAGATTTTCAGGCCCTGGTTGAAGTTATAGGAACGCTGAATAATCTGGAATCCGGGAAATTTATTCCATCCTTAACCTTGATGAATGGATTTCGATTCAACAAAACCGGTTGGGAGCTTGGTTTAGGACCTGTATTCAGAGGTGTTAAAACGGCAAGAGGATATTGGGATGATAATGACGAATGGCATTTGGAATCTGAGCTTGATCCTGGAAATAACGATGTATATATTGAAGAAGCCCTGGACAACAGAGGAACCAGTAAAATTTCAACAGGACTCATAATTGCAGTTGGAAGAACCTTTCATTCAGGCTATCTCAACATGCCGGTTAATATCTACTTCTCTCCAAAAAAAGATGGTAATGTGGTTGGTTTATCTTTTGGTTTCAATGTTGCACAAAAGCCAAAGTTCAAAGAATAGATAATTAAAAGTCTGATTTGGCTTAATGCAGGCGGGATTTAATTCATGGAATTGAATCCCGCTTTCTTTTTGCTTAAGCACGAACCATAGTGAAGAGCTGTGCCATGTAAACAAATCATAGTATGTTCTGTTTCTTTCATCATGACAAAGAAAGCACGGTTTATAATTGTAGGTTTTGGATTGGCAGGAGTATGTCTGGCAAGGTCTTTTGAACTGGCAGGGATTAGCTTTAAAGTAATTGATACTGATAACAAAGCAAAAGCATCTTTAGTTGCTGCCGGTATGTTCAATCCGGTTGTTTTTAGGCGCCTGCTTAAAACCTGGATGGCCGATGAGATTCTTCCTTTTGCAAAGAGTTTCTATCAGAAACTGGAGAGCGATCTGAGTTGTAAATTCTATTATGAACGTGGCTACTATAAAATCATCGGATCGGAAGAAGGAGACTTTTGGAGAAAAAAGGCATGTGAAGAAGAAGTCGGTGATTATATTTCAGAAGAAATATTTTATCCGTTTAACAAGCGTCATCTTTCCCATGAACACGGAGCCGGCCGGGTATTCGGAGCCGGGAATGTTCAGCTTCGCGTACTCATCGAAAACTATAGGGAGGCTTTATTACGAAAAGAACTTTTATCATTCAGCGAACTTGAACACAAAGATATTATTGAGTATGATAATCTGGTATCTGTTGGAGACGAAAAATGCGATGGAGTTATCTTTTGTGAAGGTTCTCATGTAGTTGATAATCCTTGGTTTGGAAATTTACCCTATAAGCTTACAAAAGGAGAAGTTCTCAGTGTAAAAATCCCAAACCTGAACCTGGAAGATATGGTGAACAAAAACATATTTGTATTACCGCTTGGGAACGACCTGTATAGGATTGGTGCAACTTATGAGTGGAAAGATTTGAGTGAGTTACCAAGCGAAAGTGGACGAAGGAGTTTAAGTGAAAGGCTTGAGAATATTCTGAAAATCCCCTATGAAATTGTAGATCATAAAGCAGGAATTCGCCCGGTATTGGCTGACAGAAGGCCGGTCCTTGGTTTTCATCCGGAACATCCCGGGATAGGAATCTTTAATGGCCTTGGAACAAAGGGTGTAATGCTGGCTCCCTACTTTGCCGATCAGTTTACGAATCACATTCTTTCCGGGAGAGAATTAAATGCGGAAGTTAATCTGGTAAGGTTCTATAAACTATAGCGAAGGGAAATACCCCATATATATGAATCTGTTCTGTTTAGAACATTGTATTCATGCTCATAAAGATAGAATAATCGGAGGTCTGTAAATTCATTTATATAAAAATTCGTCCCACCTAAAATCCGCCACTGGTAATTCATTGCTTGTAGTCTGTCCAGTAAAGTGAATAGTTCATATTTCATAAACGGTGTATATCTGCTGCCAAAAATTTTATAGGAGATTTTGGCGCTGTTTCTGTTCACCAGTTTTTTGGTTACATAAAAATCAAACTCCCTTACATCGGGTAAACCATATTGGATTTTACTATAGATTTTCCACTTAAATCCATGTATTTTATTACCATAGTCAATACCTAGCGTTGCCCGATGGTGAAGGAAGTATTCCTGCTCAATGGTTTGGCGGTTCCAGATCCGATAGTTAATCCCTAAAGACCAATGCTTGTTAAGTTTATAGGAAAGAGAAGGTTGAAAAAATGTTCGATCAAAGCTCGAAAAGTTATTATAGAGACGCTGTTCTATTTCAATTGAATACGCTAGTTGTTTACTCAACTTCTGCTCAATGGAAACACCGGCCCAAAGCTTGGCATCCGACGATTGACCATCAACCATAAATGGAATCAGTAGAAGAGGAAGAATCAATAAAATGAGAATTCTAGTCATCGTCAACGTCGGCTTGGATCTCATTAGCCAGATTTACGTTGTAATCGGGCTCATAATAATAAATTCGCAAGCGTGCCGTATCCCTGAGAAAATCTATTCTACCAATTTCCAGTCTGTTAATTTTTAAACCGGTTCGGGATTCAAGATCTGCTATTAGCTGTTGTCGATTCTCGGGTTTTATCAACTCAATCTTTTCATATTCGACAGTCTTTCTTGATTCATGTTTCAGATGCCATGTTTTCTCAAGGAAGAACGTGATGAAGAAAAGAGCCAGATTGGCAAACAGAAGTTCCGCGTAACTGATCTTACTGTTAGCCAGTGCATTGACAACTGATATTCCAATCACCAGAAACAGATAGGTCATTTCCTTAATCGGGATTTGCTGAGTCCGGTATCGAATGATGCCAAAAATGGCAAACAAGCCAAGTGCAAAACCAAGCTGAAGCTTCACATTATCGAGCAGGAAGCATAGCATAAAAACCACCGATGCAATAAGGATGTAGGTAAAGAAATAGTCTTTTCTACGGGTTGCATTATAGTACAAATACTTGGCAGTAAGGATGATGAAGATGCTGTTAAAGGCAAAGCGAATAAGCAGTTCCCAAAAATCTTCCTTGTCAAATAATTCTATTCCTAAAAAATACATAATTTACTTTCTAATTGATAATTTCTTCTTTTCGTAATTGATGAATCCTGGGCTTAAACCGGTTGTTTTTAAGCTCTGGATTTATAAGTGTAACTCCAAAACAATACTTGCTGAATCCCATTGGATAAATCCGGCATTCCTTGAGAATGATATCCAGTTCACGATTTTTATCACCTCTGTTTCGCTTAGTTTCCAGTATGCATGCGTTGGGTAGTTCCCGCTTCGTATCACTCTGAAATCCAGCGAATATTAAATTAAAGTCAATGGTCATTCGCTCAGGAGTTTTGCTGTTTACAAATGTTATTCTTGAGAAACGATTGATAATTGACGCTTGCAACTCTTCTTTTTTGAAGGGTATCTTACCTTGCAGAAACTGTGCATCACAATCCTGAACTTTTCTCATTTCAGCTTTCCTGATACTTATTCGCTTCTTAGTAGTAACCTGTTTATTGTTCTTGGTTTTTACCTCAAGAAAATAGAGCTCTGAGTTTATATACTCTCTTGCCCTGACTTTGAATCTGCTCCGCAAGCCATTGTGATGCTGAAAGTACATATCCATTTTGGCTGTATCAAAATAGACCGTTTCATAGTTTTGCACCCGTGCTTCGTTTATTTCTAAAATTTGATAGTTCTTCTGAATTCGCAGAAGCAATTCCTCCAGACGATTTATATGAAATACGTATTTCGTATCAGCTCGTTTTAAAAAGCTAACATTGTCCATTTCATCCAGAGAGATAGGACTAAACCGATCTAATCTATGAGAAAGTTTATTTCCCGAATTCGTACTCATATGTTTTCTTTCTGTATAGCCTTCCTTCTGAGTCATAAAATTCACGGCTCGTTTTAAGCTGGTCCTTATAGATAGTCACAACCCGTTTTTCAACGTCACCCCGTGGATTTAGGGTCTGTTCCTCAATCTCATTTCCATTGGAGTTGTATTTGAATTTAGTCCATTCTTTAACTACTCCTTTACGACTCGTAAATTTTTGTTCGGTTATTTTACCAATGCTGTTGTAGCTGATTTCGCTAACTACAAATTTCTTATCAAGACCTTTGTCAAGCCTTTGTTCATATGTTGTGATTTTGGTAATCCCCTTTTCAGAGATCACAACTTTATTCTGACTAAACAAGGATGTTGAGCATAGAATACATGAAATAATAAGGATCAGATTTCTTGTCATGGAATTGTATTTTATTTTATAATTGTTCAATGTAGATAGTACCCAGGTCCAGTTCTTCAAATTCACTAACTATTTCAACATCAAAACTTACAACTACATCTTCAGTTCCACCTGTAACATCCTCCGAATAAAGATAGACTGTGTATTTACCTTTGATTAAATCAGGAAATAGGAAAGTACCATTGTGGTGTGTATGAATACGTTCATCAAAAAAGTTATGCTCGCCATATACAAGATAAACTTCATGATCCTGGGCAAATGAAGTATCCTTTACAAGCAGATTTGGCCATTGAGAACTATTTAGATAATTAATAAGATATACCTGGCCCGATATGGCTGCACTTCCATCGTCGAATTGAACACTACTTTTTTTGATCAACTCACCAAGGTCTATAGTTTCGTTCTTTTTCAGCTCAACATCCACCACTATCTCTATATTATCACCGTATGCCGACGACTGGTTATCGGAGTAATAGTAAATTTGATAGTTCCCTGGAAACAAATATTCAAACTGAAACAAGCCATTGAAATTTGTGTTTCCCTTATCGCCAATTACGCCATCCTGAAACACAATAAAAACTTCTTCATCAAAGCAATTTTGCTCATATATTAGTTCGCTGTAATCGTCGTTGTATACTTTTTCAATGATAGTTCCCTTAATATGTGAATTTCCACCATATCCTTCTTCCTTGGCGCAGCTCCACGTGAATGCCAATGAAGCACACAAAAGACTTACTACAATAATTTTTGATTTCATTTATAATCTCCTACTGCTAATTGTTAAAACCGGACTAAAGGTATGCAAAAACCTAAGATATTTATAACATGCAGATAACCAATCAGGATGATCTACCGGTCGGTTTTGACGATAAAATTGTCAAATACATTCGCAGGATTCACAATTTCCTCCTAAAGACAGTGGATTGCTGCTTCCAATCCGCTTTGCTTAATTAATATTTTCGATGAAACAATTGATTGGTAAATTCTTTCAATTCTGACTTCCTGTTTTCAGCTACTGCTACCTTTGATAAAAAGTAAGTTGCGGAATCAAAGTAGGTTTTGATTAAATCCTGGCTGTAATTATTGATATCTAAGGAGTTATATATATCCCTAACTAGTTTAACCTTTTGTAGGTCAGCAAGGTCGGGATCGACCGGAACGGAATTGAGCAGGTCTAATTGCTCTGCACTTGCCAGCTCCTTGGCCCTGAGCATAAGGATGGTTTGTTTGTTGGCAACAATATCTCCTCCTATAAACTTTTGAAATTTATCAGGATCTCCGTATACGTCCAAATAATCATCCTGTATTTGAAAGGCAAGACCAATGTTTCTTCCAAACTCGAATAAGTTATTTGCATCGCTTTCTGAGGCACCTCCCACAATGGCACCAATCTGTAAACTACCTGCTATCAGAACCGATGTTTTAAGTTCTATCATCTTCAGATAGTTTTCGATTGAAACCTTTTCCATGGTTTCAAAGTCCATATCGTACTGTTGTCCTTCACAAACCTCAATGGCCAGTTTATTGAATATTTGAAGTACTGTTTTGAGGTAATCAATATCCGTTTCAACCAGGAGATCGTAAGCCAGTATTGACATGGCATCACCAGAAAGGATACCTACATTCTCATTCCATACTTTATGAACTGTTGGATTTCCTCTCCTTAAAGGTGACCGATCCATTATATCATCGTGGAGTAATGTGAAGTTATGAAAAAGTTCAATTGCCAATGCAGGTTTCAAAGCCGAGACAAGGCTGTTATTGAAGATATTGCAGGCCAGAAGGACAAGGCTGGGCCTGACGCGTTTGCCACCAATGGAGAGAATGTATCTAACCGGTTTGTAAAGAAGATCTGGTTCTTTATCTGTGAAAAAATTAAGTTGCTCAAGTTCATTCTCAATGATATCCTGACATTCCTTAAGGGAGAATAGGGTCTCTTTGCTATACACTGCCTGGTTCATGCTTCTACTTTAGGTGCCTCTCTTTTTTTATCGTGTAAATATCATCAATTGTCATTAAAATCCCTGTATCATCCATATGCTTAAAGTAAGGATTGCTAACAGTCCCGAATGTTTGCATTGTTGGCGAGATATTCATGTAGATGTTAATCAATGGAGGAATGGTTTCACCTAGTTTTCTTACCTCTCGCGACAGAATTTTAATATTCTCACGTAAAGTATTACCATTAAATGTTTCGTCAAACAAATTGGAATCTATATTAATCCTCACAGGATCGTTAACGCTAACCAGTTGCTTTTTGTTGGGAAAGAATTTCCGAAGAAAATGCAATATAAGTTCTCTGGATTTAACATTCTTTGTTGTGAAAAGGGATACCTGACCAAGAAAGTATTTGACGCTAGGATACTCAATAAGTAAGGAACCTAAACCATCCCAAAGATTGTCAAGTACAAACAAGCTCTTTCTAATCGATTCGGTGGATTGATACTGCGGTTGAATAAAGGATCGGCCCAGTTCGATGGTGTGAGGCAAATACTTCTCGATAAATTCATCGGAATAGCTAAAAAGGCGGGATGTCCCGAGCACATATTGATTCTTCTCTCTTTGTTCTGCCTCAGCGCACATCATAAAACGGTAACCTCCCAGGATTTCCTCAATAGCAGGATCCCAAACAATGAGCTGTTTATATCCCCGGGGGGATTTGTCCAGTGAATCAATGTCACAATCCTTACCGGTTCCCGATCCAACTTTTCTATATGAAATCTCTCTAAGTCTGCCTATTTCCCGCATTAGATTTGGAGAATCCTTCCAGGAAATAATGTATAATAAGTTGTTGTCTTTGTTAGTTTTACGTACGAATTTAGCCCTGGATATTTCTTCCACAAGAAGATCTTTATTGATGGGTGCTATTATCTTCTGCATGTAATCTGAATTAATCTAACTGATAATAACAAATGTACTAATTTTTAAAGTTATTCAGGGATCCTGAAAGTAAGGATCAAAGGTGAAAAACCAGGTAATCGTAGCACGAATAATTTTGTCATGAATTCCTTTTAGAACCTTCACTTATCTTTAGATCGTCCATTTCAATATCCTCCTCTTCGTCAAAGACATGAAGTAAGGGTTCTCTGAAGGATTTCGTTGTAATACGCTTTTCCAGCGATAGAAGCAGCGATGGCAGGATTACCAGATTCGCAAACATTGCTACCAGCAGAGTCATTGAAACTAAAATTCCCAATGCTACCGTACCTCCAAAAGTTGAAGCTATGAATATTGAGAATCCAAAGAAAAGGACAATTGATGTATACATCATGCTCACTCCAGTTTCACGAAGTGCCAGAATTACAGATTTCCCAATATTCCAATTGGTAAGTGTGAGTTCCTGCCTGTACTTGGCTAGAAAGTGAATGGTGTCATCTACAGAAATTCCGAATGCAATGCTGAAAACCAATACGGTAGACGGTTTAATCGGGATTCCAAAATATCCCATTACTGCAGCGGTAATAATTAGAGGAATTAAATTAGGGATTAAGGATGCCAGCACCATCCGAAATGAAGAAAACATAGCAGCCATAAAAATAGCTATAAGAATAATGGCTAATAATAAACTGGTAAACAGATTCTTTATAAGATAACCTGTTCCCTTAAAATAGGCAACGCTGGCACCAACCAGAGAAGCCTCATATTTTTCTGGCGGAAAAACCGTATAGATCTCGTCCAGAAGTTGTGGGTACAGTTCTCGCATTCTTACGGTGCCTATGTCTGCAATTTTCGTAGTAATACGTGCATATTGAGCAGTACTGTCAACAAAATTCCTTAGAAGGCCCGAGCGGTCCTGATCTTTCGACAGGTAGGCAAGAATAAAGCTTTTCTCCGTATTGGACGGGAGATTATAATAGCTCTCTTTTCCATTGTAATAGGCCTGTTTGGCATATTTGATGGCATCCACAATTGAAATAGTTTTTGACAATTCGGGATGTTCGGCAAGAATTTTTTCGAGTTTCTCTATCTTCTTTAAGGTAGAAAGTTTAATTACACCTTTTGGCTTACCAGTATTGATCATAATCTCAAGAGGCATGACACCGTCAAAATGTTCCTCAAAAAATCGTAAATCTTTAACCACCTTATGTTCCTTCGAGATATCATCAACAATATATCCGGTGGTATGCATTAATCGAATGCCATAGAAAGCAAATAGCAATACAATACTAGTCCCAATAAAAACTGATCTGCGGTGATGAACGATCATGTGAACAAACAGATCAACAGATTGATTGATTAACTTATTGTCAAGGTGACTGGTATGCCGTGCCTTGGGTGGAGGCAGAAATGTAAAGATTATTGGGATCATGGTAAGCGACAGCAAAAACACACCCATGATATTTAGAGAAGCTATAACGCCAAATTCTATTAGTATTTCACTGTTTGTGATAATGAAAGTTGCAAAGCCTAAGGCCGTTGTCAGATTTGTAAGGAAAGCCGCTTTACCTATTTTTCTGATAACTCGCTGCATGGCCATAATCTTATTGCCATGTGACCGGTATTCCTGCTGATACTTATTTAGGAAATAGATACAATTAGGAATGCCAATTACAATAATCAGAGGCGGAATCATCCCTGACAGAACCGATATTTGGTAGCCAAAGAGAACAATACTTCCAAATGCCCATACAACTGCAATGGAAACAATCAACATGGAGAAGACCACAACTCGGAATGATCTGAAGAAAAGATACAAAATCACGGCGGTGACTATGAGAGCCAGAATAATAAACATCACCAGTTCTTCGCGGATCTTCTGAGCAATAATTGTTCTGGTATATGGTAGTCCGGAGTGATGAATCTGGATATTATGTTTTTTACCGAAGTTATTGCTTAACTCTTCAATTTTAAAAACAACCTCTTCCCGGTCGCGACTGTTTAATAAAGCTTCGTTGATTGTAATCCCCATTACATAAACCTTCGCCGAATCGTTGAATAGAAAACCTTCGTAAAATGGGAGGGAGTGAATTACCGATTTAAGGCTATCTAATTCTTCCTGAGATTGAACCGGTTTTCCGCCAAGTGGCCTGATTTCAAACCTTTTTTCTTCCTTGTTCTTTTCGATGTTGACCATATGGGCAACAGAAGCTAAGCCTTCAACTCCATCCAACTCAGAAATTGAGTCACCCATTTTGAGCCAATCATTGTATTTCTCTTTTTGGAAGAACGAGGTATCCTGTACACCAAGAACCAGAATATTTACATCCTCCTTGAAGATTCTGCGAAAACGCTGATCGTGAATGAAGGTTGAATCTTTTTCAGGAATAACATTAAGAATTGTATAGGAAATTGCGGTATTAGTAGCCTTATAACCCATAAAGGCAGTAATGAGCACAATAATAGTGAGAAATAGAAACCTGTTCCTTAAAATCAACCTCGCAATCGCAATCCACATATTCTTCCTGATTCTTAAAATCTGTAAAGGGTCGCAAATTTAGTACAATTCTTCTGAAATTCAGAATTATAAATGGCTTAGCTTAGGAGTAAAGGATGAAAATCTTACGCCCTGATAGTTACCTTATTGGGAGTGGACTTCTCTCTTTCTGAAAGGAAACTGATAAACCGGCCTGCTTTCGGACTGTAACTTATGACATCAAGATGTTTTTCAAGGCCATTGTCGAAGTGATCAAACTTAAGAAGTTCTCCTTTGGTTGCAACTTTTCCATAGGTATTTATCCAGAAATCATCAATCGACGGATGAAGTTGTTTGATCGTTTTTCCTATTAAATCAATTTTACTGTAGCCAGTCAGTTTTTCAAATTCCAGATTAGCATCGAGGAATCTATAATCGACTGCAACACCCTTACTATTTAATGTAATTTCATGTAAAGCATAGGCATGATGCCATTCGGTGTTTGTATATTTCTGATGTTCCTGTGTGAAGAAGTCGTAGAGCTCAATTTTATCGAAGAAGTTCACCTTTTCATTTTCAAATTGACTAAGGTGATTGATAATTGTGTCATTCGAACTATCATATTTTTCAAAATAAAAAAGAGCTATCTTGTTGACATATAGCTCTTCCGCTTCCTGGATATTTATTTTATTTTTAAGTAGAGTCATTACATGACGTGCACCTTCTCTCTTCTGCTTTTCACCATAAGGAAAAATCTTTTCATCCAAATGCTCAAGAACATTGGTACAGTTAAAACTTCCACTTTTCTTACGGAAAAAGATAAAATAGATTACCGGAATTGAAATCACTAAAAGAATGATAACCAGCTCTAACATAAAATTTCTTTAAATAGCCTCTCCTCTCAAATTTTGAGTAACGCAAATTAATCAAAAATTACTTAAAATAAAAGTTTTCAACAATTTGTTAACGTAGAATTGGGGTAGATTGTTCAAGCATAGTAATTGGCAGATCAATAGCCAATTAACTTACTTTTTAATTTCTCTACCCTTGATAAATCGCCTTGTTCCATGCTAGAATTTTCAATTGCATCTACCCAATTACCGTAAATTGGATTGGGCAAAACAATAAACTTGCTTCCAAATTGATTAAAGCGATCATCAACATTGCCTTTACCAAAATCATTAGCTCTGTTCTCGAATAATTCGTCAAAATCATTGAGGTTATCACCAATTAGCATTACAATATGATATTTATCCTGAACTTTCGCCCTTCTGTACCTTTTTGTACTTACTGAATCCTTCAACAGAAAATGATCTTTTGAAATAAATGGAAAGCCCAGATCACTCATATTCTTCATAGTCGCATCTAGCTCAGCTATTTTTCTGTTGGAACAATAAATAACATCAATCTCATTTTGCTCGGCATACTTTGCAAACTCAAGTGCACCCGGTATGGCTCTGGCTTTTGCCATATCGCACCATTGCTTCCAGCTCTCAGAGCTGTAGCTCTTTTGCTGTCGTATACATTCAACCTCAAATGGGCTATTGTCAAGCATTGTTTCATCAATATCAACAATGATACACGGTGGTTTTATACCCTTTTCCTGGTTTAATACATCATCAATATTTCTCCTGGCAATATTAAATGACTGAATACATAAGGCCTGGTATTCTGCAGATAGTTGATGATATGCAGTGGCTGCTAACAGATAATCTGAATTGGCAACCATCTTATTATCATTAATTTGCTGTTTATTCTTAACTTCAACTCTTTTACAGGCAGTAGAAAAGAGAACGATCAGGGCAAGAAAGATGGTACTATTCTTCATTGTATTTGCGCTTATGAATTAGTTGGCAAATTTATTAAACATTTTTCTGAAACTGCTGTAACTTTTATAATCAACCTTGCGTCACAGGGTGCGACAATTTAGATTGGATGACCGTAAGAGAGTATAATAAATGTGTGGATGAGCATGCCGATGGTGTTTTTAGATTTATTCTAAAACAAATCAGGGATGATGAAAAGGCGCGGGATATTGTACAGGACTCTTTTGAGAAAGTATGGAAGACAAAGGAAAATGTGAATGGTACTAAGGCTAAATCTTATTTATACTCAACCGCTTACCATACCATGATTGATCTTATTCGACGAGACAAGAAGAAAGTTGACTTTGAATATGTGTCAGGATCAAAATATGCTCATGAGGAGCAATACTCCGATCTTCATGAGATATTGAACGAAGCAGTCGATAAATTGCCTGAGATTCAAAAATCCGTAATTCTCTTGCGCGATTATGAAGGTTACTCGTATGAAGAGATTGGAGAGATAACAGGTTTAAACGAGTCGCAGGTTAAGGTTTATATTTACAGAGCAAGGTTGTTTTTGAAAAAGTATATTGGAAGTCCGGAAACGGTAATTTAGTTTTATGAACAGGATTAATAGAAATAATTACGAATTGCATTTCATCGATTATCTCGAAGGGAAACTTCCTTTTGATTTAGCGGATGAATTCAATTTATTCCTGGAAGAGAATCCTGATTTGAAAGAAGAATTAGAGCTCATGTCAGACGATGAGTCACAGTTGCTTGTACCGGGCAATGTAGTTTTCTCAGATAAAAAGCAGCTAAAAAAACCAGAATCATCTTCACTGGATAATACTAATGTGTTTGAGCAGCAGTCAATTTCCCGCATGGAAGGAGATTTGTCAACAGAAGAAGCTGCACTCTTTGACGCCTATATCGAAAGAAATACAACAAAGAAATCAGAGTATATTCTATTCACCAAAACAAGAATCGGTAGCAATCAGGAGATTTATTATCCAAACCGAAATGAGCTTAAAAGATTTATCCTTTTACCGCTTAATCTTACACAATTTCAGTGGTTGTCGTCTGCTGCTGCAATTGCGATAATAGTAGTATTTAGCTTTTCGCTTTGGATGAATTTCAACGATTTGGCCCTCGACAGTCGGGCAAAAACCAGTTCTGCATCTTTCTTTAGTGGAAGAACTTCGCAAGGTGATCTTCCCGGATCGCACGATGTTCAGATTTCATCCGGTGAACCACTGAATGAGCCTGATCCAATGCAAATGGAGATTGAAACTCCGGTATCTCAGCTTGCATCTTTCAGGCAAAAGAGGGATGAGGTGGTTCCTGTCCTATTGACCACGATTCCATCACAAACTTTTAAAACGGTTGTTATGAAAGCTGAATCTTTGAAAAGAAGCATGTTGACTGAATTCCGGGATGAGCCTGTGTTTGCCTCCATTGAACCCGCAACTCTGAATGAAGCACTTACCGTTAAAGAATATGCAACCTCACTTTTTAAGAAACAGATTCTTAATCAGGATGAGAAAAAAATCGATCCAAGCGGAATCAGATTTGATGAAATAGCTGATGCCAGCATCCGTGGAATATCAAAAATCAGTAATAACAAGGTTAAACTTGATCGAAAAATATCTGAAGATGGAAAATTAATGGCTTTTGCTTTCGATACCAAATTCTTTGGAATATCCAGATCCTCAGGTAGTAATCAATAATTAAATCCTAAATTGTACGAATAATATGTAGAATAATATATTTTTTAGTACTCTGTAATGCAAGGTACTGGAAAATATATATATCTTTGCATTGTAAAATTGCATGTAATAGATAGTACTAAAATTTCTAATCATGAAAAAACACATTAACCCAGGCAGATTATTACTCTTAAATGGTATAGTTCTGTTATTGTTTGTTCCGGTGCTTGTAAATGGTTTTACTAATAGACTTCTTTCGAATCATAGTTCTGAGGCAGTAGTATTCCAACAGGATACATGTGAGGAACCTGAGCTGGAGTTTGAAGAGTGGATGTTCGACCAGAATTACCTTAGTAATTTGGAGAAACCATTTATAAGGCATCGGGAAATCGTGAAACGCCATCGTTTCGGAATTAGTCATTTAGAGTTTGGAGGAGTTCTTATGAAAAAGGGAAGTCCCCAACAATTGAACAGTTCCATTAACCCCAAAACCGAAAAACAATGAAAATAGAGAATGCAAAAGCGCAAATGCGTAAAGGAATCCTGGAGTACTGTATACTCACGATTTTATCCGAGAAGGATTCGTATGCTTCGGATATAATAAATCGTTTGAAGGAAAGCCGGCTGATCGTTGTTGAGGGGACCTTGTATCCTTTATTAACCAGATTAAAAAATGCCGGACTGCTAAGTTACCGATGGGAGGAATCAACACAGGGACCACCGCGAAAGTATTATGAACTTACACCTTCCGGACGTGATTCACTGAAAGATTTGCACGCCTCCTGGATTGATCTGGTGGACGCAGTTAATTCGCTCAACAAAAACCTTTAACCACAATTGTTATGAAAAAGACATTAACCATAAATATAAGTGGAATAGTATTCCATATTGATGAAGATGCTTATGAAACTCTGCAAGAATATCTGTCAATGATTCACAGGCGATTTGAAAATACGGAAGAGGGAAAAGAAATTATTGCCGATATAGAGGCAAGAATAGCTGAGTTGTTCTCAGAAAGGCTCAAAGACAGCAAACAGGTGGTCTGCCTCGATGATGTGAATGAGATTATTACTACCATGGGCGATCCCGGAGAGTTTGATGAAGATGGCGAAGCTGATGAAGACGCCTATCGGCAGGAAAAAACAAGAGAATGGAAGGTGGGTCGCCGTTTGTACAGAGACGGTGACAGCAGAGTATTGGGTGGCGTTTGCGCCGGAATAGGTGCCTATTTTGATATTGATCCTATAATAGTTCGTGTAATATTTATTATTGCGCTTTTCATTCCGGGTTTCTTCCTTGTGTATATTCTTCTCTGGATTGTTATTCCTGAGGCATTGACAACAGCACAGAAACTGGAGATGCGTGGTGAAAGGGTTAATATTTCGAACATCGAAAGATCAATTAACGAAGAGTTTACAGAGGTAAAAAACAACTTCAGAAATTTTAGCAAAACCCGACAATATGAGAGAACCAAAGAATCGGTGCATTCGGTTTTTCACTTTATTGGATTGCTGATAACTGGTTTTGTTAAAATTGTATTGGGGATAGTTGGAGTATCTTTCGTTCTGGTTGGCATCTTTATTCTTATTGTGATGGCAGGATCGTTCTTTACAGAAAGTTCATTCTTTTGGCCCCAGGAGGATTTTCACGGACTAACAATGTCTGCACTTCTTCTTTTTTCGGATATTGAGAATGTGCGCCTTTTTTTAGTCGGAATATTAATGGTTATAGGAATACCTTTACTGGCGATTATCTATGGTGGATTTAAATTGCTTTTTAAGTTCGATTCCAATGATAAGGCAATAGGTGTTATTGGATTTGTTATCTGGCTGGTAGGCCTGATGATAACAGCTGGCTCGGTATTTATGGTCGGAAAAGATATGCGGGCATCAGAGCGAATATACGACGAAACAACCTTGATAGAATCGAATTCGGAATTGTTATATGTATCTGCCAAACCCGATACACTTTCATATGGTTATACCTCGTTCTCAGAAGTTTTCGATTTTGATGAAGTAAAAGTTGTTCCGTACAGCGATCGGAATAAGATTTATATTACTCCTGAATTTAATGTTCGTAAAAGTGATGATAATCAGATCCATATTATTCTGCGTAAAGAGGCAAGGGGTAAAAATAAACGCGATTCATATCAGAATGCTCAGTCAATTCAGTATCAATGGAATCAGCTTGATTCTTTATTGATTCTTGACAGGTACTATACTTTTGATGAGCATTCGAAATGGAGGGCACAGGAGTTTAAACTTACCATAGAGTTGCCTGTTGGGAAATCAATTATTCTGGATGACAGCATGAATGAAATCGTGTGGGAATCGGGCTATATTAACAATCGGATCTGGCCTGGAAATCTGGTAAATCAGGCATATATAATGCTGGAAACCGGACTTGAAAAGAAAGAGTAGTATGCAAAAGTGGCTGTCTTCAAAGTCAGCTTTTCTCTCATTCCGGGCTTGAACCGGAATCTCAATGCAATCTGTCTCAATTCATTGAGATTCCTGCGAAAGCAGGAATGATTAGCTGAAGTGGCTTTGAGGACAGCCTCCTTTAATGAACAGTATTTTATGCCCTAGAATCCGATTTCAATACCAATTTGATAAGGTTCGAATACTTCAGCTATTTCGAACATAGGACTCATTCTGTAATTAAACGTAAAGGCAAACTTGTTGAAACCGATTCTCCCAAACAAACCCCAATAAGTTTCTTCCAATGAAGTCAATCCTTTTTCTTTTACTTTCACTTTCGATGCCGTTCCATCGTTCGGCTGATAGCTGAAAACATTTCTGGAACCATAGATATAGTTAGCACTGATGCCAACATCCAGGTACTTACCAAGAAAATTCCCCCTTCTGTCGAAATTTATCCTTTGATAAGCAGATCCGCCAACGGTAAGAAACCGGTTCAGCTGGTTGTCCCAATCAATGGTGTTATCGCCGTAGGAGTTAGGATTGATTATGAAATTGTCTGACTTAATACGATAAGTTAATCTTTGAGTGAAAGCTTCAAGCCCAAGCGCATAAAAATTGAACACTTTCAATTTGTACCGATATCCAAATTTTGCACTACTTGAGGTCCAACTATTGTGTTGTCCGGTGCCATCAAATTCAG
>Ga0233443_1000233_pt1 | contig 68231 bp, 53 predicted proteins | sample SI_123_September_2_FD_182784 | JGI IMG/M metagenome (GOLD analysis project Ga0233443, IMG submission 182784) | Seawater microbial communities from Saanich Inlet, British Columbia, Canada - SI_123_September2016_200_MG | ecosystem: Environmental > Aquatic > Marine > Inlet | place: Canada: British...
TGATAGTGAGACCCTCACCCTCACGATTACCGGTAGCAATGATGATCCGGTAATTACCGGAGGCGCCTACAGCAATGGAATAACCGAGAGCAACAGCGCCCTGAGTGATAGCGGCAGCTTCACCATCGGCGATGTCGATACCAGCGATGTAATTACCAGCGCCCGCACCCTGGTGGTGAGCGGCACCAGCAACCGCAGTGACAGCGCCGCCCCGAGTGATGCCGAACTGCTGGCGATGCTCACCATCACCCCGACTGCCACTCTTAATGGAACCGAGACCAGCAAAACCCTCAACTGGAGCTTTGACTCCGGTAGTGAACTCTTTGACTACCTGGCGACGGGAGAGACCCTGATCCTCACCTACAGCGTGACCGCCACCGATGATGATGGCACACCACTCACTGATAGTGAGACCCTCACCCTCACGATTACCGGTAGCAATGATGATCCGGTAATTACCGGAGGCGCCTACAGCAATGGAATAACCGAGAGCAACAGCGCCCTGAGTGATAGCGGCAGCTTCACCATCAGCGATGTCGATACCAGTGATGTGATCTCCGCTACCCGCACCCTGGTGGTGAGTGGCACCAGTGATCGCACCGACAGTGCGGCTCTCGCTGACAGTACCCTGCTCTCCATGCTCACAGTCACCGCCACCCCGGTCAGTGGCAGCAGTAATAACGGCACCCTCAACTGGAGCTTTGATTCCGGCGCTGAGACCTTTGACTACCTCGCCACCGGCGAGACCCTGATCCTCACCTACAGCGTGACCACCGCCGATGATGACGGTACAGCATTAAGTGACAGTGAGACGGTCACCCTGACCCTCACCGGCAGCAATGATGGACCCACCATCACCAATGGCCCGGATCTATCGGGACTGAGCGAGAGTGATAGTGGTCTGAGTGACAGCGGGACCCTGACGGTGGGGGACCTGGATGTCAACAACCTCGTCGTCTCCACCTTTACCCAGAGCGTAGGAGGGACCGGAGACCGGACACTGGGCAGTGCCCCGGAAGACAGTGACCTACTCACCATGTTCACCATCACCCCAACGGCGACCGTCGGCAATGCAGATCAGAGTGGTACCCTCAACTGGAGCTTCGACTCCGGCACTGAGCCCTTCAACTATCTGAAAGTGGGGGAGACCCTGGTACTGACCTATACCGTCACCGCCACAGAAAATGATGCCGCAGCCAGCAGCGCCACGGCTACCGTTACAGTGACCATTACCGGCACCAACGACCTGCCGCTGATTACCGCCGTCTCTGATCAGGCGATGACCGAAGATACAAGCTCCAGCCTGACCCTTGCGGTCGATGATCTGGAGAATGAGTCACTCACCTATGCCATCAGTGGTGGCAGCAATGAGACCGTGACCGCCACCATGGTCGGGCGACAGATCACCCTGACCCCGGCATCAAATTACGAGTCGATGACCCCGATACCGTTTACCGTCACCGTCACCGATGCAAGCGGAGGCAGTAGCAACATTACCTTTAACGTCACCGTAGCCAATGCCAACGATGCCCCCTATAGTACCAGCACCATCCCTAAACAGAGTGCGGCACAGGGAACACCCTACAGCTACACCCTGCCGAATGGACTGTTTGGCGATATCGATACCGGTGATGCCGCCGCACTGACCCATCAGATAACACTGGCCAGTGGTGATCCGCTGCCAAGCTGGCTCAGCTTTGATGCTGCCAGTGGGGTATTGAGTGGTACACCGGGCAATGATGATGTCACCACCGACGCACTGATCCTGCGTGTAACGGCAACGGACCCATCTGCAGCGACGGGAGAGCTCGACTTTGTGATGGAGCTGATCAACATCAATGATGCCCCGGTCGCCATTGATGACATCTACAGTGTCGATGAGGCCAATCAATTGAATATCAGTGCCGGCAATGGGCTCCTCTCCAATGACCAGGACCCGGATGCCGGAGACAGCCAGGTGGTCTCCAGCGTCAATGGACAGAGCATCTCGGTCGGACAAACGGTCACTCTCAGTGGTGGTGGCACCCTAACCATCAACCAGGATGGGTCACTGAGCCTTGATGCCAGTAGTGCCTACAACCATCTTGCCGATGGTGAGAATGCCACAGAGACGGCCACCTACACCCTGGCAGACAGTGAAGGGCTCAGTGACAGTGGTACGGTCACCTTTACGGTAGTGGGCAAGAATGATGCCCCGGTTTTGGAGGCCAACAAAACGGTGATTGTGGACCAGTACAGTGCTCGCAAGGAGAGTGATGCCAACCGTACCGGGCTGGGTATTGTTGCACCGACTGATCTCGATAGTGACAGCAGCACACTGGGTGTAACCATCACCCACCTGCCCACGGGTGGCACCACCTACAATGGAACAACCATCGTGACAGCCAATGACACGCTGACGACAGATGAACTGCTGGCACTGCGTTTTAAACCCACTCAGGGTTTTAACGGGGATGCCGGTCAGCTGATCTACGAAGTCTCTGATGGCTCCAGCAGTGCTACACAGGCGATCAGTATCCAGATCCAGGCAGTCCAGTATCTCGATATCGTATCGCTGGATAGTGTGCATGCCGAGGGGGGATCATCGGGTGACAGTAGTGGTACCACAGACTACACCTTTACCGTCCACCGTAGTGGCTATCTGAATGGAGCCACCGATGTGAACTGGCAGGTCGACTTCAGTGAAGCGGCGGGTGATGCCACCAACAGTGACTTCCTCAACAGCACCCTGGCCAATGGCACCGTCACATTCGCAGCGGATGAGGTCAGCAAACAGGTGACCGTCTCAGTGCTGGCGGATGGGGTAGTAGAGAGTGATGAAGATTTTACCGTACGCCTCACCTCCTCAGCCATTGATGCCGATACCATTGCGGCCGGAGTGATACAGCGCAGTCTGCAGGCGACCGCCGACGGCGTAATCCAGAACGACGATACCGCCCCGCAGATCAGCAGCGTCAGCGGTCCGGTGGTGACCGGAGAGAGTCGCCTCTACTGGAGTGGGGATGAGCTGATAGTCGAAATGCAGTTTGATCGGATCGTGGTCACCAGCGGTACACTAACTCTCGACCTCACCATCGGCACCCTGGCCGGGGGTGGAAGCAGCATCACCGATCAGACCCGTCAGGCAACCCTGAAAGAGGGGAGTGGAACAAACACTCTACGCTTTGCCTATACCATCCAGAGCGAGGATGTGGACCCTGATGGAATCGCCGTAGTGGCCAACTCCCTTTCCGGGAGCATCAGCGACCTTTCAGGAAACAGTGCCGACCTGACCCTCACCGCGAGTGACCTGCCAAACTTGAACAACCTCAGGATCAACGCCTTCGATGGTGTCGTGGTCGACGGCTATATCACCGGAGGCACCGTCTTTGCGGATGCGGATCGGGACCAGACCCTGGACGCAGGTGAGGCGAGTGACACCACCGACAACTCCGGAAACTTCACCATATTGGGAGGAGAGGGGCCGCTGGTACTGAGCGGAGGTACCGATATCTCCACCAACCTCGCCTTTGAGGGAGTCTTTGAGGCACCTCCGCGTGCCGAGGTGATCAACCCGCTAACGACCCTACTGGTCGAGATGGCCGGCTACAGTGCCAGTGATGCCAGCTTCCAGTCCACCCAGGCACCACTACGTACAGCCCTTGGGCTGGATGCCAGTATCGACCTTTATACCTACGACCCGATTATTGAGGCAAGCCGCCCCAACGCGACGGCAGGAGAGATCACTATTGCGGTCACGGCCCAAAAAGAGGCGGCCAAGATCGCCAACCTACTGGTACAGGGCAGCTCGGTACTGGCCGGAGCCGTCACCAGTGGCACCCTCAACAGCGGTGATGCTGGACGGGCCATCGCCTCTGCACTGGCCAGTTACATCAATGCACGCCCCAGTCAGGCCATTGATCTTTCAGATACCACAGTCATCCAAACTGTACTGAACAGCGCAGCAGGCAATCTGAGCGGAATTGATACCGCACGGGTGAGCAGTGTTGCCAGCCTGGCCGCCAGTGTGATCGGAGCCAGTAATGACAAAGTGGCTGCTGCGAGTGCCGATGCCGCCGGACTTACGGCCATCGCCCAGAGTCAGGTGGTAGCCCAGGGAGATGCTGCGGATGCCCTGGAGAGTGGCACCAATAGCAACGACCTGAGCAGTGCGCAGAGCAGCTACACCGGAGCCAACCTGGATAGTGCGGTCAATAGTGCCTCAGTCGGTACCATCTTTCCGGTCTATCTGGAGATCAGTGAATCGGTGGCCAGCCAGTTTGAGGGAGACAGTGCCGGTGGTACCGGTACCAATGGGTACGGTTTTACCGTGACCCGCTCAGGAGACACCAATACCGCCTTTAGCGTGGATTACACCATCAGTGGTGAAGTGAATAGCAGTGACTTTGCCTCTGGCAGCCTCACCGGTACACTCAGTTTTGTCTCCGGGGAGACCAGTAAGAGCCTGACACTGGATGTACTGGCTGATCTGGATCGTGAGAGTGACGAATCCTTTAGCGTGACCCTGAGCAATGCCTCGGTCCTCGCCAACCTGACCACCGAACAGGCCAGTGGAGAGATCCTCAACGATGACCCGCGTACCCCAACAGTAACGCTACCCACGACACCGAGCATACGGGTCGGAGTCCCCACCACCATCAGCGGCATCAGTGTCGATGATGGAGACAGTAACACCCTCAGCCTGACCCTGGTCTCCACCAATGGAACCCTGTCATTGGCAGGCCCCGCCACCATCAGCGGCAGTAACACCAGCCTCACGGTGAGCGGGACCCTGGATCAACTCAACACCACCCTGGGTAACCTGATCTTTGAGGGGACGACTGGAGAGGTGAGTGCCACCATCACCATCACCCCGGATGACAGTGATGCCACCACCTTTGAAACGGCCTCCACCCTCAATATCAACCTGGAGTCGGCCCCGGAGCATCTGCTGCCGAGTCGCCCCTCGGTCGTCGGTGGTCATGCCACTGAAATCCTCGGAATCGCCATTCGTGACATTGATGATGCCCACCGTGGGGAAAACATCACCCTGACCCTGACCCCGGATAAGGGGACCATCGGATTGACGGCCTCAGGCAGTCTCACCATCAATGACCTGGCGGCGGGCAAGAAGCAGCTGATCGGCACTGTCGGAGATATCAACGCCACCCTCGGCTCGCTTGATTTCACCGCCACCAGAGGAGAGACCTCCGCCTCCATCCAATTTGAATCGACCGATGGCAGCGTACTGACCCCGGATGACAGTGATCTGCTGCTAATGGACATCGTAGCGGCACCAGAGCAGACCGTGGCCACGGCGGACCTGACCGTGATCGCCGGTAATGCCACCTCGGTCCCCGGATTCACAGTCTCCGACCTCGACTCCGCAAACCTGCAGGCCACACTGACCCCCTATGGAGGCACCATCGCGGTCGATAGCCTCGGCTCTGTCGTCATCAGTGAGCCCAGTAGCGGAGTGATTCGACTCTATGGACTGGTCGCCGAAGTCAACAGTGTCCTCAATACCCTCACCTTCACCGGAGGGGCGACCGACCTGTCGGCCCGCATCAACATGGTGACCACCGACCTATCGGTGATTACCCCGGCAGCAACCGGTAACTATGACTTCAATATCATCCACACCCCCGATCTGGCCCTTCCCGCAACCCCCTCACTGGTGGCGGGCAGTACCCTGGAGGTGAGTGGGATTTCACTGACCGATGCCGATACCGACACCCATACCATCACCCTGACAGCAACCGGGGGGAGCATCGCAGCCGATGCCGCAGCCGGTGCCACGGTGACCACCGTATCGGGTAGTGTGCTGACCATTTCAGGATCCACCGCTACAGTCAATAACACCCTGACCAACCTTGAATTTACCGCCCCGAGTGCCACCGTCGCCTCGACCGGTACCATACAGATGGTCGCCAATGACAATGACAGCCGCACCGGGAACGACAGCGAGACACTGAGCCTCAATATCCTTGCGGACCCCGATCTCTCACTGGCGGCGACTCAGCACCTGGTCTCAGGTGTCGCCACCGCAGTCTCCGGAATCTCCGTGGTCGGAGGTGGCAGTGGCGTGGTGACCGCACAGCTGGTAGTGAGTGGAGGATCGATCTCACTGACCGGGAACAGCCTGGGAGCCGTGGCCCATAGTGGTGAAGATCGATACACCATCACCGGCACCGCCGATGGAGTCAACCAGGTACTCGCAACGCTCACCTTTAATGGAGATAGTGGCGTGGGGAGCAACGCCTCCATCCAATTCAGTGTGGATCTCGGCAATATCCTGCTCGGTAATCTGAGTGGTACTCAGGCAATTGAAGTCCATGATGCACCCACCCTGACCGTGCCCGGCACCACCCCACTGGCCACCGTCGGCGTACCACTGGGGGTAGACGGGATTACCGTCAATGACATTGATGACAACAGCCTCACCATGACCCTGACCCCCGCCAGTGGTAGCCTATCGCTGACAGCAGCAGGGGCAGTTGCCGCCACGACCGACAGCGGAAGTGGTGTGGTCACCCTGATCGGTACCCCGGCAGACATCAACAGCAGCCTGGATACCCTGCGATATACCGCAGTAGCGGGGTCGGCAACCGGAACAATCGCCGTATCGGTCGATGATAGTGACAGCATTACCAGCAATGCCACCAGTAGCTGGAGTCTGGATCTGGTGGCCCGCCCGGAATTGACCCTGCCTGCCAGTGCCGCTGTAGCCGAAGGGGTACCGGTCAGCCTCTCTGGCATCTCGGTGGCAGACAGTGACAGCAGCGCACTGACCCTCACCCTGACCCCCACAAATGGCATTCTGAATAGCGTGGCAGGAGACCTCATCCTTACGGGTACGGCATCCGCCATCAACGCCAGCCTCAATGCACTCACCTTTACGGCCGACATCGGAGCCACCAGTGCCACCTTGAGTGGGGAATTGACCGATGGGGACAGCCGCACAGCCAATGCCACCGGAGCCATTCCACTGACAGTCGTAGTCGGACAGCCCCCCCTCGCCGGTGGTGACCTGACGGTAACGGCCATTGCCGAGGATAGTACCGCCACGGCAGTCAACCTCAGCCTGACCCCCACCACCCTGGATGACCCCGATGATGATGCGGGTGGGGTAGATCAGACACCACAGCAGCTGCGTATCATCAGTGTAACCGGAGGCACCTTGACCCAAAGTGACAGTAGTGTAATCACCCTGGGGGCCAATGGGACCAAGCTGACCTTGACGGGCGGCACAATCGGGCTGCGCTTCACCCCCGACAGTGACCGTGATACCGATGCAACAGTGACCTATGTACTGGTCGACCGTATCATCGACTCACTCAACAGCACCGCCTCCACAGTGACCGTACCGATTACCGCCGCTCAGGATGCACCGGTGATCACACACAGTGCCACCACCTTCACCTATACCGACACGGCAGCGGATGACACCTTTGTAACGCAGACCCTGGCGGCGACCGCAACCGATGCCGATACCGGCGCCACCCTGAGCTGGGGGATCCAGAACCCAACAGATAGCAGTGTGGTCACGACCCTGGATGGTACCTTTGGTACCCTCAGTGTGACCGGCTCCACCTTCAGCTACACCCCCAATGACACCGCCCTGGAGGGGATCAAGAGCAACAACACCGAGCACTTCAACATACAGGTCAGCGATGGTATTGATGTCTCCACTCAGTTATTGACCATCGAAGTCACAGCTGAAAATGACCCGACCCAGTTTGGCGGGGATGACAGTGGAGCGGTAACGGAAGATCAGGTGGCGAGTGCCAGCGGCACGCTAACAGTCTCTGATCGTGACAGTGCAGATGGTACCGTGGTCGCACAGAGTGGTATAGCAGGTAGCTATGGCACCTTCTCTATCGATAGCAGTGGCAACTGGAGTTACCAGCTCGATGATAGTAAACCGACAGTACAGTCACTGGCCGGAGCGACCGTACCGCTGACAACAACCGCAGCGACTGCACAACTGGCACCGCAGACACTGGGAGGCAGTGGCAGTGAGAGAGTGAGCGAAGCCTTTACCGTCACCACATCGGCGGGAGAGAACCACACCATCAATGTCACCATCCGGGGAGATAATGACATCCCAACGGCCAGTGGAACACTAACCGATGACCAGAAATTACAGGGTGAAGGCCTAAGTAAAGAGACCGCTCACCTCTTCAGTGACATCGATAACAACACAGTCTTCTACTACTACGCCAACAACCTGCCACGGGGACTGACCATAGATAGCTCGACGGGTGTGATCAGTGGTGCTGCGACCCGTGCAGGATTATACGATGTGGTCATCCATGCCTATGATGGCGATGGTGGTACGGCGACAGCAGACTGGAATATTCTGGTGGTGGCCCCGGTGATGACAGAGAGCCCTCCTCCAGAGCCAGGTGGGTCCACGGGGACAGAGGGGAACCCGGGTGGAGGAGAAAACCCATCCATACCCGGTTTAGGACCCAAGAGGCCGGGGAGTGGAGGGTTTGATCCAACGGGTGAGACCATACCCGGACATCAGAATCCGATCCCTGTACCTAGTGGAACCGGTGGTATACCCAGCGGCCCCGGAGGACCCGGAGATATTCCAGGTGGTGCAGGAGAGTTACCCGGAGGAACCAGAGGTATTCCAAGCGGTACAGGAGAGTTACCCGTAGGACCCGGAGGCATTCCAGGTGGTACAGGAGAGTTACCCGTAGGACCCGGAGGTATTCCAAGCGGTGCAGGAGAGTTACCCGGTCGACCCGAAACCCCTGTGAGAGGTAATCCTCCAGCACCGGGCGGTGAGGGTGGTATTCCAAATGGTATACCCAAGGGAGATGTTCCAAATGGGCTTCCTCCGGTGGAAGGTCTGAATGATGGTGATATTGATACCAATGAATTACCTCAGGACACACCTTCAGATGAAGAGCCATCGGAAGTTATTGCCACCGGAAGTGAAGTGGCTGAGGATCAGACCCGCCGCGATAGTGAAATCGTGTCAGACCATGTAAAGGTGGGATCGGATGCGCGTGAGGCGAGAGAGATTGAGTTAAAGCGGGTTGACCGTGTAGATGTATCGGTCAACAGTGATGGGCAGGTCAAACTGGTTCAGCTGGAGCGCAAAGAGGGAGAAGTGAGTGCCGGTCTGATGCTGGTCGAAGTGCGTAAGGTAGATTTCCATTATGAGATCGAAATTGTCGATTTCAATCAGGAGAGAGTACTGCAGTACAGCGCCACCAATCCGGATGGTGAGCCTCTGCCGATATGGGTACGTGTAGATGCAGAGAGTGGATTTATCTATGCCAATCCACCTGCCGGGGTCGAGCAACTGGATCTGCGTCTGGTTGCCCAGGACCGGGATGGTGCCAGCCGGATGATGGAGATCAAACTGGACTTTTCCGGGAAAGATGTCAATCAGGTAGCAGCCATTGAAATGGAGCATAGGCCCAGTTTTGAGCAGCAGCTTCAGCAGGCGGGTGCCGAGTGGAGTGGACAGATGGATGATGCCTTAATATCAATGCTCAAGGATGCAGCATGATTAGAGTGTACTATAAAGTTAAAGTAAAGGAATATATAGTGTCTGTAAGAGTCGGAATATTAGGGTCGTTTATTGCTTTTTTTCTTGTGGGATGTAGTCTCTCTCCAGAGCAGATCTCCATTCGGGAGGCGATCCAGCAGGGGGTTAGTGATCGTGAAACACTGGCCACAGAGCAGGGGAAGATCCAATCAGCGGTCTCACTCGATGAGGCCATTGCGCGGGCGATCAAATACAATCGCTCTCGTCGGGTCCAGTTGATGGAATCAGTGATTAGCAAGAATCAACTGGAGCTCTCCCACTTCGATATGTTGCCCAGCCTTGCTGCGACGGCTGGTTATAACCACCGCAGCCGCTATTCGGCCAGTGCCAGTACCACCTTCAGTGATGGCAGCCCGGACCCACTTGATGCTAACCCCACCTATTCGGTTGGGTCCGACAAGAGCAGCGAAAATCAGAGCCTGTCGATAACCTGGAATGTGCTCGATTTCGGGCTCTCCTATGTGCGTGCTGAACAGCAGGGGGACCAGCTGTTGATTGCCCGTGAGCGTGAGCGCAAGGCCCTCAATAATCTGATCCAGGATGTACGCAGTGCCTACTGGCGGGCGGTCTCCTCACAACGACTGCTGGACAAGGTCTATCCACTACAAACTCGGGTGGGAAAGGCGCTAAAACGCTCCCGTATGATTGAATCCGAGCGTCTGATCGATCCACTGGATGCCCTCAATTATCAGCGTGAACTGCTCAACGTCCGCCGTTCACTGGAAGGGTTGCAGCAAGACCTGCAGGATGCCAAGACCACTCTGGCTACCTTGATGGGGATGCACCCCAATACGAATTACCAGTTAGTGGATATGGATGCACAGGCCTATCAAGTGGCGGATGTCAGGGTAGATATGGAGACACTGGAGCGCACCGCATTGGCACGTCGTCCTGAATTGATGGAGAATCGATATCAGGGAAGGATCAGTCAGGCAGAAGGGAAAGCGGCACTGTTGGAGATGTTACCCGGAGTCAAGCTCAGTATGGGACTCAACCATAATGACAGTCCATACCTGCTTTACAACAACTGGAGCGACTATGGTGCGATCCTGAGTTATAACCTGTTTAACCTCTTCAAGATCCCATCACTGCAATCAAAAAATAAAAATCAGCAGTTGCTCGCCGCAGAGCGTCGAATGGCAGTGACTGCAGCGGTGCTTGGGCAAGTCCATATTTCCCGCATCGGCTATGAGCAGGCCAAACAGAACTTTACCACCGCTACAGAATATCTTAGTGTGGTGCAGCGGATCCGGCAGCAGATGTTGCAAATCAGCGATGCAGAGCGTAGTGGTGAGCTTGAACTGATTCGTGAAGAGCTGAGTGAAGTGTTGGCAGAGCTGCGTCGGGATGTCGCATTTGCTGACCTGCAGAATAGTTATGGTCGGATCTTTGTTACAGCCGGTCTTGACCCACTCCCTGCCCAATTGGAAAATGACCAGATAGAGACCATTGCGGCAGCCATCCGTCAGCAGCATGAGTCGTGGAAATCGGGTAATGTTGGTCTGGTGGTCACCCCACTCAGTGAGCAGATCCAGCCTTGGACCGGACCGGGAGAACACCATTTCGTTGCAGACCGGGATACCTTCAGTCTGGGAGGGGAAATTCGCTATACGGCACAGACATCCAGTGGAGAGAACCTGCCTCATTGGCTGCAGTTTGACCCGGAAAAGCAGACATTCTCAGGCAACCCCCCAGCCAGCCAGCCTTCAGGGCGAGTAGAGGTGACGCTTAAAGCAGAGAATGGATCGGGTGCCAAGGCAAAAGATCACTTCGCTATTGAGCTACAGGAGGTCAATGATGCCCCCGTCCCCGGTAGTGGTGAGCTGCATCAGGCCGTGGAGGGTGGTGGTGTAGTGGAAGGGGTACTCTCAGCCATGGATGCCGATGGGGATGATCTCATCTTCAGCTTGCGTGATGATCCACCCGCCGGGTTTACCATAGTATCCGATGGCCATTGGCGCTTTGACCCAACCCATCCAGCCTATGTCCATCTGCCCCAGGGAGAGAAGAGACGGATTGTGATTGCGATTCTGTTACAGGACCCCTATGGTGGTCAGAGTGAGGCCTCTCTGGAGATTCAACTGAGCGGACAAAACAGTGCACCTATCCTGCCGAGTGAGACCAAAATAGAGATCTCAGCCCTGTCAGAACCGGTCTACGGCACCCTGGAGGGGAGAGACCCGGATGACCGCTCACAACTACAGTACCAGACTATCGGTCGTGCTATGCCCGCTGGCTTTTCATTGGCTGAGGACGGTAAATGGAGCCTTGAGCCACGACAGGCAGCCTATCGTAAATTAAAGCCGGAAGAGTTTCGCGCCCTGTTTATTCCGGTAATGGTGGTAGATGAGCATGAAGCCAGTGCAATGGGACGGATTGAAATTACAGTGTTGGGTAAAAATGATGCGCCGCAACCGGCAGACACCGCCACTCCGCGCTATACCCTCCATAGCGCCAACGACTACCGCGTGACCATTCCGGACCATCTGTTTATCGATCCGGAAGGGGATAGCCTGAGTTATAGCCTGCAGCAGCAGGGTTTTTTCGGGGCGCGATCCTTACCTGAGGGGATGGAATTTGATGAGACAGCCAACATACTCAGTCTGGCCAGCGATATTGGCAAGAGTAATAGTGGGGAATTTTCCTTGATCCTGACCGCAACGGATGAGGCTGGAGCGCAGGGGAGCCACCCTCTCCATATTATCGTTGAACCCGAACCCGAACCCGAACCCGAACCCGAACCCGAACCCGAACCCGAACCCGAACCCGAACCCGAACCTGAGCCCGAACCCGAACCCGAAGTAGAAATTAACCCATGAGACCACTGCTTATCTATAGTGTGCTGCTGTTCACTGCCATGGCGTGTCGTGCAGAGGCAAAAGAGATTGAAACACCGGTTTTGTCAGAGGTCTATCAAGCCAGAGCAGTACTGGAGCCACTGCACCAGGCGACCCTCTCTGCCGAGATTTCAGCCCAGGTCACAGCCTTGCCACTGCGTAATGGCGAGCTGTTTCAACAAAAGGATCTGCTGGTAGCCTTTGATTGTGAGATCTTCGAGCGTAATCGGGAGAAGATCAATATTAATCGCAGAGCAGCTGCAGCGAAGCTGGAGAATGATCGTCGCCTTGAAGCGGCCGACTCCATCGGCAAATTGGAGGTAGTGCTCTCAGAGACCGCATTGGAACAAGCAGAGGTAGAACTACAGATTGCCGAGATCAATACCAGCCGCTGCAAAATAACCGCCCCCTGGTCAGGCGTGGTTGTAGAGCGTTTTGTCAATGAATACGAGAGTGTAGAGCTCAACCAAGGATTGTTAAGGATTGTCTCCAGCGATGCCCATGAACTTGCTATCGTAGTCCCCTCGGGATGGTTACGCTGGTTAAAACCTGGGCATACAATTGAAGTGGTGATTGATGAGACCGGATCCCGACATCAGGGAAGCGTCATTGCGATTGGGGGAGAGGTCGACTCTGCTAGCCAAACGGTCACACTACGTGGACAGTTGCAAGGGAGTCAGAAAAACCTGCTTTCAGGAATGAGTGCTACAGTTCATTTCTCTACCCAATAGTTTCTGACATGCTGCAGAAAGAGACCCATGCCGAACCATCCGAACCGGAGATGAACCCCGTTGCGCAGTTATTGCGACTGGAAAAGTTGAGCCGGACTGCAGATAGTGAAGAGGAGCTCACCTATCTGATTGTCAACGAAACCCAAAAGGTATCCCGTTACAGTGAAGCAACCCTGTTGTTATCGAACGATGGAGAGCACTACAAAGTGGTGCGACTCTCACATCTTGCTCAAGTGGATCGCAGCGCACCATTTGTGACCTGGGTAGAGCGGTTGGTGAACCATTATCAGCATCAGGATGCTGCCAACATCACACACCGTATCGAACCGCACCAGCTGGAGAGTGAAACCCGTCGGGAGTGGGTGAACTTCTCTGCAGCAGAGATGTTATGGATTCCATTGACTCAAACCGGGCGCTCACATCAAGGGGTGTTACTACTGAGTCGTGATGCCCCCTGGAGTGAGCAGGAGCAGGTTTTGCTCGACCATCTGGGGGGAGCTTACGCACAGTCTGTATTCTGTAAATCAAAAGCGCACTGCCTCTCCCTGATGCCCAAACGCATCAAACCACTGGCCTTTGCGGCAACCGTTTGTGTATTGTTACTTCTGTTGGTACCGGTGCGGCTCAGTGTTCTCTCATCTGCCGAAGTGACACCGTATCAGCCTCATCTGGTGACCGCCCCACTGAATGGAGTGATCGCCGAAGTATTGGTAAAACCCAACCAACAGGTCCAGCCAGGGCAATTGCTGGTGCGTATAGAAGAGGAAGAGCTCAACTACCAGCTGGATGTCAGCAAACAGAAGGTACAGGTGGCAAAAGCAGCCCTTCATCGGGTGGAGCAGGCCAGCTTCTCGGACCCGAAACGCAAGGCAGAGCTGGCAGAGTTACGGGCAGAGCTCAAACTGAGAGAGTCAGAACTGCACTATGCCGAAGAGCTTAAACAGCGAGCCTCCATTCATGCCATCACCTCCGGGATTGCCATTATTGATGACCCTCAAGCCTGGAGCGGACGACCGGTACAGGTGGGAGAACGGATCCTCAAAATTGCTGATGAACAGCAGGTAGAGGTTACCCTAATGGTCGCCGTCAAAGATGCCATTGCCCTAGAGGCCGGTGGAGAAGTGCAGCTCTTTCTGGATACCGATCCACTGAATCCATTGGCAGCAACAGTCCATCACGCCTCCTATGAGCCTCAGTTGGGAGTGGATAAAATTCCTTCCTACAAAGTGATTGCCCGTTTTGATGTAGAGACACTGAGCGTACTGAATGGAAGAGAGCCCCGCATCGGCCTGCGTGGCATTGCCAAGAGCTATGGGACTGAAGTCACACTATTCTATTATCTGTTTCGCAGACCCATCACCGCTCTACGGCAGTGGCTGGGGTGGTAGATGGCAACGGCTGAGCTTCCAGTAGATCCAAGCCAGTCAATCTCGATGGCAGTGAAAGGGGAAGGAGATCAAGAGCCCCTGATATTGCCGCCACTGCGGCATAACCTGCAGCTGTTAAAAGCGACCCCCGAGGAGGACGGATCTCCAGCCTGGATGATCTATGATCCTCTGCGTAACCGTTTCTTTCGTATCGCACTGGATGCCTTTCAAGTCCTGCAGAAATGGCAAGGGGGGATCAAGGCAGAGGAGCTGATAGGGCAGTTGCAACAACAGAGAGTGGAAATCGATCAAGAGGATCTGCAACAGTTGGTTCTGTTTCTGCGCAATAACCAGCTCTTGCAGACAGCCCAGACAGAAGAGTGGCAGTTTCTGAAAAAACTGAGTAATGCGGGTTCGAGCCACTGGTTGATGTGGTTGGTCCACCACTACCTCTTTATCCAGATTCCATTGTGGAAACCGGACCGGTTTCTGGCACGAACCGCACCACAGGTCGGAAGACTCATCAACAGAAACCTCCGTCTAACGATCCGTATACTGGGAGTGGTCGGTATCCTGTTAATGATCCGCCAGTGGGAGCAGTTCTCAGCCACTTTTCTCCATTTTTTCAGTTGGCAAGGGCTGCTGCTCTATGGGGTCACACTGATCGTCATTAAGTCTGCCCATGAACTGGGTCATGCCTATGTTGCCAATAGGAAGGGGTGTCGTGTCACCTCCATGGGCGTAGCCTTTCTAGTGCTGTTTCCGGTGCTCTATACCGATACTACAGATAGCTGGCGATTGACCAACAAGAGAGAGCGTCTCGATATTGTATTGGCCGGTGTACTCACAGAACTTCATATCGCACTGCTGGCCACCTTTTGCTGGAGCATCTTGCCTGATGGCACGGCTCGTAGTATCGCCTTCTTTGTAGCAACAACCAGTTGGATCACCTCGCTGACGGTCAATATCAGCCCATTTATGCGCTTTGACGGCTATTTTGCCCTATCTGACTGGATGGGTGCCGAGAATTTGCAGCCACGCGCCTTTGCGATGACCCAATGGAACCTGCGTGAAATACTGTTCGGGTTTGGAGAAGAGCCACCGGAGTGGCTCAAACCGCAACGTCAAAGGCTCTTTATCCTCTACGCCTGGGGCACCTGGATCTATCGCCTGTTTCTCTTTCTGGGAATTGCCCTGCTGGTCTACTACTTTGCCTTCAAAGTACTGGGGATACTCCTCTTTCTGGTAGAGATTGTCTGGTTTATTGGGCTGCCGATCTACAAAGAGATGGCACAGTGGTGGAAAAGGAGAACACATATGACCTTGAATCGGGCGAGTATCAGAACACTCATCCTGGTAACGATTTTTATCGGATTCAGCCTGATCCCGTGGCGAACCACGATCAGCATACCGGCCGTCCTGGAGACGCTTGAGCGAGGTGACATTTTTGCAACAGAAGATGCGAGAGTCACACAGATTTATGTTCAGCGAGGCCAGCAAGTCCGAGAGGGAGACCCTCTGGTATCGCTCATCAGCCCCGAGATTGAACATCAGATCGTATTAACAGAGGTAGAAGTTCAAAATTACAGAGAACTACTCACTCGGCGGGCAGGGTCGCGCCTGGAACGGGAGAGACGACATGTCATCGAACAAAGTCTGCAACAGAAACTGGTCGAGTTACAGGGGCTGAAGAGCCGACAGACTCTGATGACCCTCTATAGCCCTCTCAAAGGGACGGTTTCTGAACTCCTTGTGATGCACCCTGGGGAGTGGGTCTCCAGGTATCAGCCATTGATGACCGTGGTCCCTGACAATGGTGTTCGGGTGGTAGGTTTCCTGGAGGAGCATGATCTGAACCGTGTTGATATTGGAGCAAAAGGGAGTTGGATTGCCAATAGTGGTGAATTTACTGTTACAAATTTAAATTTAGACACGATGGATACCACTGCGGTAGTGAGTCTGAAATATCCTGAATTGGCTTCAGTCTATGGAGGAGATATTGCTTCGAGCGAAACTGATGCCGGAGAACTCCGTCCCGAGCTGGCCCGTTATCGGCTTCTGCTTACAACTAAATCTATGGTGGCATTGCCTGCTCGTTATCGGCTATCCGGATCTTTACTGCTGGAGGGTAAGAGCCGTAGCTGGGTAGAGGCACTGGTTACAAATATGATCTCTCTATGGATTAGAGAGAGTGGGTTTTAAAGGGGGGATTGTAGAGAGAACACTCCGTTGATCATAACAAAAGAGCGCTATTTGTTTATCTAAATATTGTTATATCTATTTGATTTAAAACAGTTCAGGATGATTTTGGTGGAAGGTTTGTGCGCAAAATGAATTGCATCATGTTAAGGAACCCCTGAATAAGTCATGTGTAAATGCCTAACGCCCATAGCGTCCAATATCTTCGTTGCTCGACCTCGTTCCTCGGTTGAAAACCTTGCTAATAGCCTGCTACAAGGTGAATTGCGCTTGCGCAAGAGAAGGTGCCCTGGGGTATTGGCTGCGATCTTCGCCTTGATCTTGGACACTATGGACGTAATTCAAATTACCCAGACTTGTTCAGAGGTTCCTTAAGCAAAATATTTTTAGGATAGATTAAAGTTACCAGTGGTTGCGTCGGAATTTTTCCCTTTCTAAAAACGGGTAAACTTCAGATGGTGAATAGTGTTCGCTAGAAATGGATTGAAGCTCCTGCAGAGGTAGTACTTAACATATATCCATTCGCAGGGTCCGTGCCTGTCCAGCCGTGAGAAATGGTTGCTTTGATGTTATCAAGCACCTCATACTGGACGCCAATCCCATAATGTGGATTTACCCCATTTAATGTCTGCTGTAGCGTATCGCCATTGAGCTTGAGGTCTGCATTAATCTCCCAATATTTAGCTCCCGCAGTGAGCTGGAGATCAAGACTGTCCGTAACAGGGAAGTGTACCGTACCATTCAGCCCTATAGATTGATGGTCAAGTTTGGCCTGAAATGCGCCCGTAGAAGTGATCGCATCAGAGGCAAATGCAGCATCACTAATGACGGTAAGTTCACCAGTATCAGCATAGTTAATATCCAGTGATAGATTTTCTGACAAGCTATAACCAAGATGTACGCTTGAATAGGTATCATCCGGGTCAACGGTATAGTTTCCAGTAGCGGTAATTTTGCCTATATCTAGATGGCTGCTTCCGGCACTTACCCCGATATAAAAAGAGGTTTCCTGATTTCGATTGGCTCCACTGTACGCCAATTTTTCGTTGCGGTAGGTTGAGTTCATCAGTTGCTTACAGTAACGATAGGAATTCTGATTGGTTGCAGAACAGGAGTATATTGTCTCAGCTACACTACCTGTAGCAGACACCAAAGAAAGTGTTAAATACAAAGTAAGTCTATAAATATGATCTGTCATCACAACGTTATCTCATCCCAATATTATCGTTTGAGTCTGGTTTTAAACAGTCAATAAACTGCCTTTACGTTGATCATCAAAGCAATAATCATTCCAGATAATTTCTGGACTCGGGTGCTGGTCAAACGATGTGCTGTAATATCCGACCCAACAGCAATTACAAAGAACAGCACGTTTTTACAAGGGCGGCTAACGGTGGCCGCTTTTCGAGGATCAATCTATCCCCTACATGTTCTGCTATGTGCTGCAGCTTTCCAGTTGCTGGGAGCAGTATTTGTTCAAGCTTACCCCTGACTGTGCCGCGTGAATGGCAAGCTGCTTGTGTAGCTCTGGATCAACCCGAAGCATGAATTTTCCAGAGTAGGTTTTACCGGCTGTTTCTTCTGGTAGTGGCTTTCCATCCTGCTTGTAGATCTCAATCCACTCATCCACGATCTGGCAGAGTTGGTGATACACCTTCTCCTCATTGTCCCCGTGGCAGGCTTGGCCTATCCATCCGGGTATAGACCCTACATAGCACTGATCCTCTTCCGACCACTCCACAATTTTCAGATAACGGTCACGCTCTCTCATTTTGATACCTCTTCAATCTTCTTTGATACCATCTTTTCTTGATAGGGCTTTGCATCGCTGCCAGTCTTACCGGAAATCGTCAAAATGGTTCCAGATGGGTGCAGGTAGTTGCGGTGACTGCCTTTGCCTCCTCTGTTTTGGAATCCTGCCTTTTCAAGCTCTCGAATCAGCTCTCTGATTTTCTTTGGCATAGTATCATTATAGTATCAATATCCGGTAATAGGAAGCTGAGGACGTTACGCTTTTTTGAGCTGTACCACTGTTCCGTGCTTGTCGACCTTTAATTCGTAGAGTAATCACTTCATGGCTATGTCGGGGATATCAGCCGAGACACTCTGGAGGATCTGAAGCAGGACTTCTTTGATGAAATTGACGCACTACAGGGCTATTGGACCACATTATTGTTTATGGTTTAATGATGCACCAGCTCTTCACGTATCAACTCGCGTAAAGTTTCCTTCAAATCATGGGCTGCCATTGCTTCACGTAGTGCCTGATTGATTAAGGTTTGGTAGCCACGACCACCGGCAAGCCCCTTGTAGTAGTTGATGATGTCTTGATCCAACATCATGTTTACCTGCTTTTTGGTTACACGATCCCGAAAGGCAGCTTTACCAGCTTCAGGGGCTAAGGAACCTCTGAAAAAGTCTGGGTAATTTGAATTACGTCCATAGTGTTCAAGATCAAGGCGAAGATCGCAGCCAATAGCAGGCTATTAGCAAGGTTTTCAACCGAGGAACGAGGTCGAGCAACGAAGATATTGGGCGCTATGGGCGCTATGGGCGCTATGGGCGTTAGGCATTTACACATGACTTATTCAGGGGTTCCCTAATTGTTGGTCTCCATTATGCCAAGACCCTTTCTCAAGGTTAGGGTCAAGTTCTGTCAGATCAGGGGCCTCATCAGGATCAACCCATACTGTACTGTCTACGTTCCCGCTCATTTGCTTTCCTCATTGAGATAATGCGGCGAGTATCACCGCGTGGTGTCCACACCAGTAATTGCAGAGGGTGCTGGGGGCAGCAATAGGGATGCAGAGGCAATGCCAGATAATTTTACAACACTGTGGCCGATGTAATCAGGTCGGCAGAGAACCCTCTAAAAATAAGAGGGTTTTTCTCTACCTTTATTGATCGCATCGTATTGGATGCGTCTGAGGTCAGGATTGAGTATGATCCTGAGCGGTTGGTCTCTATGTCTATAGTGGTTCATAGTGACCCTTGCTGGCCTCCCCGACAGGGGTCGAACCTGTAACCTTGCCCTTAGGAGGGGCACGCGCTATCCAGTTGTGCCACGGGGAGATAGCGACGAAGTATATACAAAGGAGAATGGATTGTGGAGAAGGTGTACAAGGTTCTTGTGCAGGAGGTTGTCTATGATGGTTTTTTTCAGATGGAAAAGTACCAGTTACAACACACATTATTTGATGGGGGATGGTCAAAGCCGTTGAGCCGTGAGCTGTTTGAGCGTGGTCATGCAGTTGCGGTGCTGCTTTATGATCCTAAAGAGGATGCGGTGGTAATGGTGGAGCAGTTTCGTATCGGTGCCTTGGGACATCCTGATCATCCATGGTTTCTGGAGGTGGTGGCAGGAATGGTTGAAGAGGGGGAGAGTGAAGAGGAGGTGGCGCGTCGGGAGTCGGTTGAGGAGGCGGGGTGTCGTGTGGGTGAAATGGAGTTTATTGCCCGTTACTGGGTCAGCCCCGGAGGCACCTCTGAGACGATGGTACTCTATTGTGGTGAGGTTGATTCAACTCGTGCTGAGGGTGTACATGGACTTGATCATGAGGGAGAGGATATTCTGGTTCATGTGGTTCCCTGGGGTGATCTGCTTCAGCGGTTACAGCGTGGAGAGATCAACTCAGCAACACCACTGCTGGGGGTTCAGTGGCTTCAGATGAATCGGGAGCGGTTGCAGCGGAAATGGCGTGGTGATTTTTGATAGAATAGCCAAATGAGTCACAATGAATCCCGGCAAGTAGAGGTTCTCCGTAGCAGACAGCCAGCGTTGATGCGCCGTTTAACGCGACGTTCGTTGACTACGGTAATGGCGCTGTATGAGGAGAACTATGCACTGTTTATCCGTCTTGCTGCTGATGTTCGACAGCTGCCTCCGACACAACTGCAACGTGCAGAGGGAGAATTGCCCCTCTACTTGACGTTGCTGGAAGAGAACCCCTATACCACGACGGTAAATTTGACCCACCACTTTGTGGGTGAGTCCGGGCAGGAGGAGGAGCCTTCTGCGAAGATTCGTCTCTATCATGATAGTGAACAGGCCGAGGTGCTGTCGATGAACCAGGGGGAGTCACTGTGCTCTTTTCTCTCTCTGGTACGCAGTGGAGAAGAGAATCTTGATGCTCGTTGGAAATTGAATCTGTTTCTCAACCACTGGCTGCGCTACTGTTTGGAGCAGAAGTACCAGTTCTGACTGGGATTCACAACAGAATACTATTTTCAGCTATACCCTTGAAATCGATTAGAGTGCCCCCATCACTGAGCGGACCACTATTATTGGTGAATTCAGAGAGTTATATTTTAGTTTAATAATTTTATTCATTATATTGATAATGAACAGTAAAAGAGGATAAGGAATGACAACAGAAGCACATAAGGAGACCATGGGGTTTCAGGCAGAAGTAAAGCAGTTATTGAAGTTAGTGATCAATTCACTCTACAGCAATAAAGAGATCTTTCTTCGTGAGCTGGTCTCAAACGGTGCAGATGCCTGCGATAAACTCCGTTTTGAGGGGTTATCTGATGATGCTCTCTATGAGAATGAGGCTGACCTGAAGGTAGAGATCACAGCGGATAAAGAGGGTAAAACGCTGGTGATTGAGGATAACGGTATCGGTATGAACCGCCAGGAGGTGATGGAGAATATTGGCACCATCGCCCGCTCAGGAACCAAATCCTTTTTTGAAAAATTGACGGGTGATCAGCAGCAGGACTCGCATCTGATTGGTCAGTTTGGTGTTGGCTTCTACTCATCTTTTATTGTTGCGGATCGTGTCACAGTTGAGACGCGCCGTGCAGGGTTAGGGGCAGAGCATGGTGTTCGTTGGGAGTCTTCCGGTGAAGGAGACTATACATTGGAGACGGTTGAAAAGGTGCGCCGTGGTACCCGTATTACTCTGCATTTGCGAGATGAGGAAGAGGAGTTTCTCGATAAGTGGCAACTGAGGACTCTGGTTCATAAATACTCTGAGCACATCACTCTGCCAATCATGATGGAGCCGGATGCACCACCTCCTGCTGAAGAGGGTGAAGAGCCAAAAGAGGTAGAGCCATGGGAGCAGGTTAACAAGGCAACCGCCCTCTGGACTCTTAATCGTAATGAGATCTCAGAAGAGGAATACAAGGAATTTTACAAGAGTGTAGGCCACGATTGGCAAGATCCAATGGATTGGGTGCATGCCCGTGTAGAGGGCAATCTTGAATATACTCAACTGCTCTATATCCCTGCCAAGGCCCCGTTTGATCTCAATGATCGTGAGCGCGCCCACGGAATTAAGCTCTATGTACGCCGTGTCTTCATTATGGAAGATACTGAAAAGCTCATGCCAACCTATATGAGGTTTGTAAGAGGGGTGATCGACTCTAACGACCTGCCGTTGAATGTTTCTCGTGAAATTCTACAGAGTAGCAAGATTGTTGATCAGATCAAAAAAGGGTCTGTGAAAAAGGTTCTGGGGTTACTGGAAGGGACCGTCAAGAAGGGTGAAGAGGAGTATGCCAAGTTTTGGAGCGAGTTTGGACCCGTATTCAAAGAGGGGTTGATTGAGGATACATCCAATCAGGAACGTATCGCCAAACTCTGCCGGTTTGCCACTTCCGAGAGCGAGGGGACGGACCACACGGTCTCTCTGGAAGCTTATATATCACGGATGAAAGAGGGACAGAACAAGATTTATTTCATTACTGGAGAGACCCACAATGCGGCGAAGCACAGTCCGCATCTTGAGGTATTCCGCAAGAAAGGGATCGAGGTGATTTTGCTGACAGACCATGTGGACGAGTGGGTGGTCAACCATCTGCGTGAGTTTGATGGTAAGTCCTTGCAGTCGGTCACACAGGGAGACCTGGATCTGGGTGATCTTGAGGATAAGGAAGAGAAAGAGGAGCAGAAAAAAGAGGAAGAGACCTTCAAGGGGCTGATTGAGCAGATGAAGGGCGTACTGGGAGATGACGTGGAGGATATCCGTGTCAGCAGCCGTCTGACCGACTCTCCAGCATGTCTGGTAGCGGGTGCGGGCACGATGGATGCCAATATGGAGCGTATCATGAAGAGCATGGGGCAGGAGGTGCCTGGCTCTAAACGTGTTATGGAGATCAATGTGGAGCACCCACTGGTCGAGCGTCTGCAGAACGAGACCGATGATGAGCAGTTTGCCGACTGGAGTCGTATCCTGTTTGATCAATCGTTGTTGGCAGAGGGTAGCCAACTGGATGATCCGGCCAGCTTCACCCGTCGTCTGAATGGTCTGTTACAGACACTTGCGGGCTAGGCACCTGGATCTTATGTGGATTTAGATTGCGATATCGTTTAGCTAGATCAGAGCTGCAGAGAGAGGAGGGGACCCCCTCAAGTTTCTCTGCAGCTTTGTGCCTTCTTGTCGTTCTGCTATTACTGGTTTCTGTTGAGCAGAAGGTCTATGCAGATCTATACTCTGATCTTGATGCAATTATCGATTCCCCCAAGAACCCCGCAGCACATTGGGGGGTTCGTATAGAAGAGAGTGGGAGCGGTACAGTGGTCTACTCCAGAAATGGAGATACCCCATTTATTCCGGCCTCTGTTGGTAAGTTGGTCACTACCGCAGTTGCACTCGACCGCTTGGGGCCGGATTACACCTTTACCACCCATATCCAATACCCTTTTCAGATCTTTCCAGCCAGCGGTGTCATTGATGGTGATGTAAGGCTGATTGGTGGTGGAGATCCAACACTGGGCACAGCAGAGGGGGCCGGCGGACGCAAGGTCTTTGAGTATTGGGCTAAACTGCTTGTTCAGGAGGGGGTTACGCAGGTCAATGGCAATATTATCGGGGTCGACTCGGTTTTTATAGACGAGCCGTTGGGGCAGGGGTGGGCCTGGGATGATGAGCACTACGCCTTCTCTGCACACGCATCCGGTTTGACTGTGCATGAGGGGACTGCAGGTTATAAAATTGAAAAAAACAGTAAACAACGGTTAAAAAAGAAGCAGATTTCACTCTACCCCCGTTCTGAATATCTTACGCCACAAGTGAAGGTTACCGGAGAACATCGTCAACTGAAGGTTGATCGTAGACCGGGAACCAATCAGTTTGTGGTGGAGGTACCGCAGAAGATGAAGCGTAACCCGGCGATGTCAGGCCGTATTACAGTCAATAACCCAACTCTCTATGCTGCAACACTCTTTAAAGAGGCGCTGCAGAGGGCGGGCATCAAGGTGAACGGGGATGCATTGGATAGTGATCAAACCTCCAACTATAAACAGGGGCGTGGGCTGGTCTGGAGCCACCGCTCCAAGCCATTGAGTGAGATTTTGCCACTTGCCAATAAACGCAGTATCAATCTGGTTGCGGAACATCTGTTACGCAGTATGGGAGTGCGACGTAATAAGGCCGGGGCTATTACCCATTCAGGTTCTGTAGAGCGGGGCTTGCGGGCCATCACTCAATTTTTCAGCAGCCACAAGATCAAACCGTATCGCTATAAATTGGTGGATGGTTCCGGGCTGTCGCGCTATAACCTGATTCGTCCTGAAGATCTGGTAAAAGTACTTGAGGCGATGGCTGTACATGCGCAGTCCGAGGTATTTAAACAGTCGCTCTCTCAGGCGGGCAGGGATGGTACGCTGAAATGGCGCTTCCGTGAGACACCACTGGAGGGTAAAGTTTGGGCCAAAACAGGCACGCTCTCCTCTATTCGCGCCATCGCCGGCTATGTAACAACCCCTAAAGGTAAATCATTGACCTTCTCCATACTGGTTAATAATTATGCATCGGGTAGCCGTAAAATACGCAATGCGATGGACCGGCTACTGTTAAAAGCAGTAGAGTGGGTGGACAACCCAAATCGTAGACAGACAAAAAAGAGATAGGAGCAGTGGATGAGGTATGCTTGACTGTATACTCGCAGTTCGCGACTTTATAATTAATTTGAATAGTCTGGATAGTGGTTAAACGGATACTATCTTCAAAAGAGAACCCGACAGAGAGACAACAAAGATGGAATTATCAGATATTAAAGTGCGCATCGAGACCGGGATACCGGGTGCAACAGCGATTCTCAGTGGGGATGGATGTAATTGTGAAGCAACCGTCGTCAGTGACTCGTTTGCAGGCCAGGGGTTACTCGCGCAGCAGAGGGCTGTGATGGCAACAGTCCGTGAAGAGATTACCAGTGGTGAGCTGCATGCATTGGCAATCAAAACCTATACTGAAGCTGAATGGCAACAACAAGGGTCGTGATGTGACAGATTAATGTTTTTGGGGGAGGAGAATTTGAAAAGCGTTTGTGTTGCCAGTTTATGGTTGCCACTGTGGCTCACTCTGGTTTCGCCCGGATTGGCAGCGGCTGAGCAGGGTGCTGAGGTGAATCAAAAGTGTCTGCTGCTCTACTCTTATCATGTTGGTTATGCCTGGAATGATGCAGTTGATTATGGGGCTACCCAAACCTTGGGGGAAAGTTGTACCATTCGTCGATTCTTTTTGGACTCCAAGAGAAATCCTGATCCCAGCTATGTTCGCACCAAGGCCCTGGAGGTAAAGCGCCTGATTGATCGCTGGTCACCTGATGTGATTATTGCTGTAGATGATAATGTCTCTAAATATGTAGTTGTACCTCACCTCAAAGAGGGGAAGATCCCCGTGATATTTTGTGGGGTTAATTGGACTACAGATGAGTATGGTTACCCTCTTCCGAATATGACCGGGATGGTAGAAGTTGCACCGTTTGATCCTCTCTTTCATCAGGTAGAGAAAATGTTGGATGGGCGTTTAAAGCACTCGAAACAGAAAAAATTACAGGTGGCGATGATTGATGCAGATCGTCTGACGGCACATAAACAGTTTGATCAGATTAGCTTCAGGTATGGGCATAAGATGGATTTTACGGCCCATTATGTGGCAAATTTCAGTGAGTGGAAACAGACGTTTTTGCAAGCACAAAACGCAGATCTAGTTGTATTGATGAATTATTCTGGAATCCAGGGGTGGTCACAGAGTGAGGCGGAGTCCTTCGTAAAGCAGCACACCTCAACACTTTCGGTCTCGGTGCATGACTGGATGAAGGAATTGGTGACTCTGGTGATGGCAAAAGAGCCGGAAGAGCAGGGGGAGTGGGCTGCAGTGGTCGCTAAAATGGTATTACAAGGGAAGCCGGCTGAGTCGATCCCGGTGGTAAGAAACCGTCGTTGGAAGACTTATGCCAATCGCACTTTACTGCGTAAAGTCGCAGTGGATCTACCTGAGTCGGTTCGAGAACGGGCTATCTGGGTTGGTCATTAAACAAAGAGTCTACTGAAACATGGGAAAAATAACCTTTTTCATCTCATTATTGTTATTTCCGCTGCTCTCTAGTGCAGAGATTGCACACGAACAGCTAGTGCTTCAGTTGCGATGGGTGACACAGACGCAATTTGCGGGTTATTACGTAGCACTGGATAAAGGGTTCTACGAAAAACAGGGGTTGGATGTAACAATTCTTTCCGGTGGTCCCAACCTCTCCTCTTCTGAAAATTTGCGTTCAGGAGCAATCGACCTGAGTATTGAGTGGATGGCTGATGCACTGATACTCCAACAAGAGGGAGAGCGGCTCATCAATGTCGCACAAATCTTTCACAATGCGGGCTATGCACTCTCCTGTCGAAAAGATCGCGGTATTGAACAGTTGAGTGATTTGGATGGAAAAAGGATTGGTTCCTGGTTTGTGGGTGATGAATTGAAGATAGAGTCCATACTGAAAAAGTTGAAGCTCTCAGCCGAACTCTACCCCCAGAATTTCAACGTAAATGACTTGATTGAGGGACGGGCAGATTGTATTGCAACCATGCGATACAACGAGTATTGGCAACTGCTTGCGGGTGGAATGGACCCGAGTGAGCTGAGTATCTTTGACTTTAAGGAGGCTGAACTTTCAACGTTGGAGGATGGACTCTACATATTAGAGAGTAACCTGAAAGATCCACAGATGCGTAATCGGATTGTCCGTTTTATTGCAGCGACCATAGAGGGTTGGCGTTATACCCTGGATCACCCGCAAGAGGCACTGGAAGTAGTGTTGGATAACGACCCAACCGGTGTGTTGGATGAGGAGCATCAACGTCGAATGTTGCAGATTATCACAACTTTATTACATCCCAACCGGGATAAAATTGGTCTATTGGATGAACAGAGGTATCAGCAGACCGTAAACCTTCTGCGACAATCCAATATTTTGAAAAGTGCCCCCCTTGGTTTCTATACAACTGAGTTATGGTCAGAGGCGATTGAATTACTCCGGTAATGAGATTTAATATCACCATTCGTCGTTGGTTGGGCCTCTTGTTTGGGGGCATGTCTCTGCTGGTTTTGGGAATCTCGTTTCTTGCCTGGGTTGCGATCGAGCAGGTATCAAAATCGCATCATCAGACGGTCATTAATACGCTTCCACTCACGCTGAAAGCGGATCAGCTCTCTTCATCGGTACAGCAATTGCTCCAGAAAGTAATGGCACTACAGCATACTAAAACGCAGGAGGAACGTTGGGATCGACTGTATGAAATCAATAGCCAAGAGCTGTTGGTAAAAGATTATTTTGAACAGCTCTTTATACAAGTTCCACAGGCGTTTATCCCGATACGTGAGAGGCTTCAAAAAGAGCTTACAGAGCTTCAGTTGAATATTTATCTGGTTGACCAGAAAATCCATCAGCAGCTGGAGATTGAGCTGCAACAGAGACAGTATGTGGATCAGATTCAGCAGATTCAGCAGGATTTTCTGATTGAGATTACACCAGTGGTTAATCTTGCCTGGAATAGAGTGAATCAACGATCTCAGGCTGATTTACGTGCAGTCTCTATCAATGCAGATCGTTTGCGCAGACTTTATACAGCGATTTCTGCAGTGACTCAGCTAGGGCAAAAGCTGAATTTTGTTTTGTTGCTGGATCAGCAGAGTCAACTGGTTGAGTCAGAAAAAAAGGCTGGAAGGTTATTGCGCCGTGTTCAGAAAAATCTCAAGAGGGGAGGTGCAAACAGTTTGGCTCTGGAGCAGGCACTCACCAAACTGGAGTCACTTTTTACCCTCTATACCTTCCAGAAACAGCACATTGGTCAACATCAGGAAGGTGTTGAAATTGAGAAGAAGCTCAAGCAGATGGTCTGGAAAATCGATAATGAAGTGGTTCAACTCAAAGAGCTGGCTCAACAACAGGTTCTCTCCAGTTCAATGGAGACCAACCAGCTGTTGAAGATGACACAAGATAGTGGCTCACTCTTTACGATTCTGGTTTTGTGTTTCGCCTTATTGGGTTGGTGGAGTGTGAGAAAAATTGGTTTGAGCATGCAAGCCATCATTGATGCAACTCAAAAGCTATCAAATGGACATCTCTCAATCTCTATTCCTAATCAAGACAAAACGGATGAGTTGGGGGCTATGGCGAATGCGTTGGAACTCTTTCGTCGTCAGGCCCTTGAGCGTAATGAACTCTCTTTGCAGCTGGAGCAGTCCCGGCAAGAGTTGGAACATCGCGTAGAGCTGCGTACCTTGGAGCTTAGCCACGAAGTGGAACGTCATCTGCAAACAGCTCAGCAGTTAGAGCTGAGCGGCCGTTATAAGTCAGAGTTTATTGCCAATATGAGTCATGAAATTCGTACACCGATGAATGCTATTTTAGGGCTGAGTGGGCTGCTGCTACAGACTGAGCTGGACCAGAAGCAGCGTAGCTATCTAGAGAGTCAACAGAGTTCGGCAAAAACCCTACTTCGACTGTTGAATGATATTCTGGATATTTCAAAAATTGAAGCGGGTAAACTGGATGTTGAAGAGGCGTTATTTCAGTTAGACCTGTTGGTAGAGAATCTGCACACAGCTCTCTATAGTGGTTTGGCGCTGAAGAGAGGGATCTCCTTTGAAGTTGATATGGACAGATCCATTCAGCGACGAGTACAAGGGGATGAACATCGCCTGACACAAATTTTGATGAACCTTTGTAGTAATGCATTCAAGTTCACTGAGCGTGGCGAGGTTAAGTTATCTGTCAGTATTACAGAGGAGACACCAGAACAGGTAACGGTTCTATTTGCAGTTTCGGATACAGGGATTGGCATGAATCAGGAGCAGCAGCAGAAGGTTTTTGGTGAATTTGTACAAGCGGATAGCTCAACAACACGCAAATTTGGAGGGACCGGACTCGGATTAGCGATTAGCCAACGGTTGGTACAGCTGATGGGGGGGGAGGGAATTTTAGTTGAGAGCGAAGAGGGGAGCGGAAGTTGTTTTAGTTTCTCTCTGTCATTTGCCTATAGCCAAACAGCAGACATGTCTTGCGATCCAGGTTATTCCGGTTCAGAGCAACTCAAGGATGAAGCAGGGTTAGAGGGGTTGGAAATCCTGGTGGTAGAAGATCAGCCAGTCAACCGTATGGTGGTGCGTGCGGTGTTAGAGGCACAGGGTGTCAAGGTCACTGATGCAGAAGATGGTGCGCAGGCACTGGTTTTTTTTCCGGAGGAGGAAAATAGGCAACAGGTTGCTTTTGATTTTATCTTGATGGATCTGAGATTACCGGATATAGATGGAATCACCGTTAGCCAGCAGATACTGGAACGTTTTCCTCATCTCACAACTCCGATTATTGCGTTGACAGCAGAGAGTTCCAGTGAAGTGCGGCAACAGGTTCTGGCTTCAGGAATGAGTGAGATGATTTCCAAGCCAATTGATCCAGATAATTTGGTGCAGATACTGCGATCATTCCTGCAGATCAATAAGGCAAAGGAGAATTTGGTCACAACCACTACAGAGGGTTGGACTTCACCCCGTCAGCTAGAAGCTAGAGAAACTGAGGGCCTCAATCTATCTACTATTGAGGGTTCGCTGGTAGACCGGATGAAATTGGATCATATCGACCAGTTGCTGGTTGAGATCGAAAAGACGCACGACCTGGAGACCATTCTGATATTGGCAGCTGAAGTCAGCTACATTGCAGAGCAAGAGGGCAATCAAATATTGGGCACTTGGGCTAAACGGCTGGAGAAGCAGGCAGAGGTGATCGATATACAGAGGGTTAACCATTTACTGATGCAACTTTCGGAGCTGTTGGATGGATATAGATAGAGAACAGATGCCTCACATACTGGTTGTGGACGACCAGTCCATTAATCTTCAGGTTGTTGAGAGTATATTGCTTGGTGCAAAAAAATATAAAGTCAGCCTCTTACAAAGTGGCCATGAGGCGCTTGAGTTGATGGAGTCTATGGTTCCAGAACTGATTCTTCTGGATGTTGTGATGCCGGATATGGGAGGTTACAAACTGTGTCAACAGCTTAAATTAAATTCTAGGCTGAGCGGTGTTCCAGTGATCTTTCTGAGCGCAAGTTCTGGAATGAAGGCTGTGATTGAGGGGTTTGATGTTGGAGGGGTAGATTATATTACAAAACCATTTGATCCCTCTGTGTTGTTGGCACGTGTTGCAACACATATTGCACTTCATCGTTATCACCAGAAAGAGGAGGAAATGCGCCAACAGGAACGAGATTTTGCCTATAAGAATGGATTGACGGAAATGGGTGCAACGGTTCTGCACAATATTGGGAATGCATTGGTTGGAGTGGTCAGTCATGTAAAACAAATTTCCAATTTAACAGGTGATATCAGACAGTTAGGGTTGTTGTTAGAGAAAGCGCGTGTAAATTATGATGAGGATGGTGATCTCGAACGTTTGCAGCAGGCATTTGAAATCAGCAGTAAATTGTTGCAGGAGGAGTACGGATGTAAATTGGGTGAAGAGAGCGCTCAATTGATTCATGCTGCTGAGAAAATTCACCACATTATGGGTGAGCAACGAAAAATGAGTAATGGCCGAGAGTGGATGTCCTCATGGTTCTCTATCCCTTCGTTGATCTCAGATATGACGATGTTATTGGGTGAGGAGTTGGAAGGTAGGGGGATTGAGCTGACGATAGATGGGGGCAGTGAGTTGCCGGATGTGTTTCTACCGCGCAGTCCATTAGGACAAATGGTTGTTAATTTGATCAAGAATAGCTATGAAGCGATTGATCAGCGTGCTGATCAGGGCGAGTTGCAACAGGGCGAAGGTAAATTATTAATTAAACTAGATATGCTGAAAAGTTCGGAAGAAAATCCAGCTTTCTGGCAGTTGACTATTCAGGATAACGGTATTGGTATCAATGTAGATCACCAACAAAAAGTCTTTCAATTGGGCTTTACAACCAAGTTAGAAAGAGGTGGTTTAGGACTCCACAGTGCAGCCAATTTTATCGCCTCTATGGGTGGAATCATCGGGGTTAGCAGTGATGGTATGAATGTGGGTGCTAAGGTGAAGGTGAAACTACCCCTTGAATGTACTCAGAACTGCCATCAGTTGGAGACAACCTGAAAATAGGGGGTCAGTTCAGGAAGATCAATTTCAGCAAGCTTGAGTGTTACCGTTTGGTTGAGTTCGGTTGGTTTCTGCAGTCGTGCTTTACACTCTAACCCTAATTCAGGGATCAGAAAGGTTCCTCGTTGCTTCATTGTGTTGACCAGAACCGCTTCACCACTCCAGTGAGACTGCTCTTTTAACCAGAGTAGTGTCCAGTGCTGGTTGGAAAATCGTTCTGCCCGACGCACGTTGCCGATCACCGCTTCAGCAGCACCGACCCGCTCTGTTACCGCTTCACTGTCCAGCAAGGGCTGGTGATGGATCCACGCACGTAGTTGCTGATGAGCGACCAGATCAAGGTATCTACGCAGAGGGCTGGTGACCTGACTATAGAGTTTCATCCCTAAACCGGAGTGTGGTTCTGGTTGGGACTTCAGTTGACTACGCTGGAAGCGGCGGCGAAAACTATACATTTCGGCAGGGGTCTGCGGGTGCGGATAGGGGTTACCCTGTTCATCACCTTCTGGAGGTGGCTGTGTTGAGAAAGGAAAAGGGATTTCGTGCTGTTGTGCAAAACGTGCGGCCGCCTCACCGGCCATCAGCATAAAGTCGGTAACCAGATCACGGCTGCGTAGACGAGGCAGTGGAGTAATGGTGATATCATCCTCTTTCAACTGAATTTTCACCTCAGGAAGGTTTAGGCGAATGGCCCCTTGTCGTGACCGTTTCTCCTGAAACTGCAAAGCCTTTCGGTACAGTGGAGCAAATGTCTCTCCCTCAATCTCCTGCTCTACGGCATCATAGGTGGTACGGATCACCTTGACCCAGCTGGTAACAACCTCGATATTTTCAACCTCTCCAGCGGAGGATAGTGTAAAGCTGAAAGAGAGGGCCGGAGATCGGTCTGCAAGTCCTAACCCCAGCTGTTCTGTTACCCCGAAAGGGAGCATGGTCCTGGTCCCTTCAGGAATGTAGAGGTTGGCCCCTCGGGCACGAGCCTGCAGGTCTAGCGGGCTGTCTGGGGTGATTAGTGCCGACACATCGGCCACATGGACCCAGATGCGTTCACCATCCAGGCTGATGGCATCATCTGGATCACGGTTGCCGGTGTCATCAATGGCCCAGCTGGTGAGGTGTGTTAAATCGACACGGGGTGCATCGTCAAGGGTGGGGATCTCGCCCTCAGCACTCTCGATCTCCAGCCCCATACGGATTGGGTAGGGGTTGAAGCGCTGTTCCCAATAACTGCACTCCAGTAACAGGTGGTGACCGTTCTCTGGACGTTGATCACGACCGAGATCACGAAGAATGCGACTGACCTCACTACGCCCAAGAGCCAGCATTTCTACATCACTCAGTTGGGCAAGGTCTTCCGAACTCAGTGTTGCGCTATGTTTTGCACTATTGAGACGCTCCAGAAATTCAGCTTTTTCCTGTTGCTCTCGAGCCTTTGTATTACGTGTTTGCTGTACCGCTTCAACACGTTCAGCAGGGTAGCCAGAGACGGCACCAACAGAACCATGGAACAGAAGGTCATCGCTGATGATCTGCCAGCTACTCCAGACCGCATGGGGTGAGGTCTCTCCATAGATCAACTCACTCAAATCCATCAGAGGAATCGTGTCTTCTCCCAGAAGCTCCCACGCCTCTTCAATCTCACCCTGTAGCGTTTGATCAAAACCAGCCAATGATGAGACAGGGCCCGGATGGAGCAGTGTAATATCCTTTTCCCGAACACGTTTATTTTTGCCGTTGATGAGTTGAATCTCAATTTTATCGCTATAGGCAAGGATCCGCGCAGGGCTGCTTTTGTAGAGTACAAGAGCCCCTTGTTGTGGTTTTAAATGGGTCATCGGTAGAGGATACCGCTAAACAGAGTGAACGCACAGTCATTGACATCAATAGATAATCCCTGTAAAAATGCCGCTATTCTGCTTGCGATACTATTGATGGAGCAGAGACGTAGAGCACAACTGATGACCCTGATCACATCCAAACAGAACCACCTGCAGAGACGTATCACGATGTTGATAGGGCTGATCGCCTTTCTGTTTCATGCAATGGTCCCTTATCTTCATGGTGCCGTATCGGCCTCTGAGGAGGGGTACACAACCACTGTTTGTACTGCGTATGGATACCAACAGCTTTTTGTGGCACTGAACAGTGGCGGTGAAGAGCAACAAGATCTCAATACAACCCAACTCAAAGTTCAGTGTCCTACCTGTACGGTTCAGGCTCACGCAAGTGGATGGATGGATTTGACACCCGTACCAATGGGAGTGTGCCCTCCTCAAGCCGTAGTGAGAGTGGGTGATGGGGGGCAAAATTTAGTGGCACGCCTGATTGGGTCCTCATTCCTGATTCGTGGGCCTCCACACTTTTCTGCCTAGTTTTCCCCTTCGTTACCGTTGTACGAATCCCTGTTGTAGACACACAAAAGTGTGTGCTGCACAACTATTGATAATCCGATCCGGATTGGAGAATATTGATGAAACGATCTATTTTACACCCACTGGGTGCATTTCTTATGTTGCTGGCCTCTTTTTCCCTCTTTGCAGCAGACGAGTTGATGGTCACTGACCCCTGGATGCGTGCAGCTCCCCCCAATGCACCCGCTCTGGCACTGTTTATGGGGTTGGAGAACCACTCCAGTTCCGACATTATATTGGTAGAAGCCAAGACCACGATACCGGGGGCTCGCGTTGAACTGCATCGCACCGTGATGGCAGATGGAATGATGAAAATGGCCCAACAATCTGAGATCAAGGTCGCCTCTCATCAGAGTGTGATGCTGGAGCCTGGAAGCTGGCACATTATGTTAATAGGCCCGGACCATGTGCCTACAGCGGGTGAGAAGGTAGGGGTAACATTGACACTGAAAAGTGGTGTAGAGCAGAAGTTTGAAGCGGTTGTGCGTAAAGGAAAAATGATGATGAACAGCGGTCATGGACACCATAACCATTAAAGCGGATGTTCGGGTAGCGTCACCATCAGCGTACTATTCACCGCAGATTGTCTGGAACTTATATCAATGAAACAGCGATTCAATGACCTCCTCAGAGGGGGAGTTGTGAGAAGTTTAATTCTGGTTACAGGGTTTATACTTTTGCTGGGCTGCGAACATAGCTCAGAACCACCCCCGACAGAGGGGGCCATTATCCTTCCTGAGTCTCGCAAGGTTCCTCAATTTGAGCTGTTGCACCATGGAAGCTCTGGATTCACCAATACAGATTTGAAGGGAAAGTGGAGTTTCTTCTTTTATGGTTATACCCACTGCCCGGATGTATGTCCAACAGAGCTATTCAATCTGGCAGAGATGTTGCGCCAGTTGGAGACAGCGGGTGTGGCAGAGGCGGAATTGCCGCAAGTGGTCTTTGTTTCAGTCGACCCTCAACGTGATCTTCCTGAAGGAATTCAGCGTTATGTAGAGTTCTACCATCCTCGATTTAAAGGGGTCACCGCTGAACAGGGGAGGGTTGATCAACTGGCAAGGAGTATGGGAGCAATCTATGAAAAGGTCTACTATATGGGTGGTAAGGCGCTGGTGATTGGGCAGGATGAGACCATACCGGATGCACTGAAAGATACCTATCTGGTGAACCATTCAGCAACTATCTTTCTGTTGAATCCTGAGGGAGAGCTTCATGCAATCTTCACCACGCCACACATGCCAGATGCCATGGTGCGTGATTTGAAGGTGATTCAGCAGAGTGGTCAATTCTAGGAACCAACTCCAGTGGTCTGTCTGAGAATAGAGAGCCTGCTGCGGAAATATTGATGACGACAATGAAAAGAGAGTGGAAGATAATTTTGGTTCTGGCGGTACCGCTATTGGTGGCACTGTATTTTGGGCGTGGGCTGCTTCAAGAGAGTGCTGAGAGCGTGGTGTTTCCGGTAGTGGCAGGGTGTCCGCTCCATCTACAGGCGTGTAGTGTCCAGTTACCGCAGGGGGGGGAAGTGAACTTTGAGATGAATCCAAAACAGCCTGATCCCAATAAGCCACTTCAGCTTACTGCAACCTTTCAACAACTACAGCCACTCTCGGTAGAGGTGCTTTTTGAAGGAAAAGAGATGTATATGGGGTACCTGCAATACCGCCTTATGCCACAACCGGATGCAGAGGGTTTAGTGCAGTTCCAGGGAGAAGGAAGCCTGTCGATCTGTACACGTTCATTGATGAGCTGGATTGCACGGCTCAAAATCAAACTGGAGGGGGTCACCTATGAGATCCCGTTTGAGTTTGAGACGCTGCATGTGGATGCAGAGTAAGTTGTCTTGAGCAGCATGATGGCACTCCGCGCACAAGGTAAGGTGAATCGTATTGTGCGACTATTGGTGTGGACGTTGCTGTTACAACTGGTGGCACCAACGATCCATGCCGCATTTTCAGAGCCTGCAGAAAATGGGTATTTTATGACCCTCTGCACCCTGCAAGGCAACCAGACAACTCTCTGGATCAATCTGGATCAAGATCAAGATTCTGAAACTCCAGAGAGAATGGTAACCGTTAGTATGGAATGCCCCTACTGTCTGTTTAATCTGATCTCTTCCGATATAACAAATATGGGTGGGCAGCCGCTGCTGTTCAGTCATGAACGTTTCGACTATTTACAAATTCTTACTCAGGAAATGCCGCTCGATACTGCTTTCCTGAAATCTCTGCCCATACGGGCACCTCCTACCACTGTTTGATTTCTGATTTTATGGGATACCTCGGCAAGGCTGCACGATAGCTTGTGTGAAGAGGTATTTTGTTGAAGTGGGTTAAACAGGGGTAGTTTTGAAACAGTATCGCGTACTGACTGCAGTTGTTCTGTCGGTAATAGGGCACGGAGTATTGGCATCTGTTCTGCTCTCTCACAGTCGTGAGGCAGAATGGGTGGGTGACTCCAGCCCTTTTCAGGTGGTATTGCTGGCAGATAGCAGTGTACCTCCACAGAAACCGGAGGAGACCTCACTTGAACGTGAATGGAATTCATCAGAGAGTGATCCACAAGAGAGTCGCCCCTCAATCACTGCACCTATCGCAAAAAGTAATATTGAGGACATCCCTGAATCGGTTGAGCCTATCATCGTGCCAGAGCCAGAGCCAGAGCCAGAGCCAGAGCCAGAGCCAGAGCCAGAGCCAGAGCCAGAGCCAGAGCCAGAGCCAGAGCCAGAGCCAGAGCCAGAAACAGAGCCAGAGCCAGAGCCAGAAACAGATCTAAGGCAAAACCAAAACCAGTCAACAACAGAGCATCAGCCGGGGGAAGATGTGGCGGCTGTAGATGTATTTGTGGAGGCGATCTATGAAGGTGCAACACTCCATAACCGGAAACCAGCGTATCCACTCAAGGCGAGGCGTAAGAAAATAGAGGGCGTGGTGCGCCTACAGGTGGAGGTCTCCGTATTGGGACTCCCTGTAGAGGTTGAAGTGCTGCACTCTTCAGGCTTCAGGATACTGGACCGTCAAGCAAAACGGGCAGTATCCGGGTGGAAATTTCATCCAGCAACTCGCGCTGGATATCCAGTTATCAGCACCATAGAGATCCCAATCCGTTTTGCCTTGGTGCAGAAAAGGCTGGGCAAATGAACAATTTTGACCTTCGAGTAAGCCGAATCAGAGCACTCCCTATTGCTCTACTGATCAACTCTGCGTCAGCCAGAGCGCTTACAGCTGACATTAATTATGGGTGATGCAATAAATTACTTGGGTCACTGTTACAACTTCGATGATTGCTGGAGATTACAGCCATGTTAGAGAGCTCGTTGTGGACACACTGGTGGGGAGGGTCCGATCTGGTGATTCGAACCGTATTCATTGTTTTGGTGGGGCTATCGATACTGGGCTGGAGCGTTATCAGCTATAAATTGGTGCAGTACTACGGGCTGCTCAAAGCAGAGCTTAAATTACGTAGACAGTTGCGTGGCCCGGTTGAAAGAGTTGATTTAGCGGCTACTCAGTGGGTGCAGGGTGGCGTAACGGCAGATTTCTGGAATCGGGTCGTGAGAGAGAGAGGACATCAAGTGAGGTTTGATAAACCCGGCCTACTGGATCGACAGGCAGAGCAGTTTCTCGAAGATCAGCGAATTGAATTGGAGAATGGACTCATCCTGTTAGCAATTATTGGTAATAGCGCCCCATTTATTGGTCTGTTGGGGACTGTATGGGGAATTATGCATGCACTGCAATCTCTGGGGGGGAGTAGTCAATTGACGATGGGAATGGTCGCGGGACCCGTGTCAGAGGCTCTGGTTGCTACGGCTGTAGGACTCTTTGCCGCAATTCCAGCAGCGGCAGCCTATAACCTTCTGGTTCGTTGGCTGAGACGTATCAGTAGTGTGATGGCCAGTAATTTACGAGAAATGAGAGGACTGTTACTGATTAAAGAGGAGACGAACCATGTCAATTCATAGCAATGGTGGTAACCATGAACACCCACTTTCAGAAATTAATGTTACCCCACTGGTGGATGTGATGCTGGTGCTGCTGGTGATTTTTATCATTGTAGCTCCAGTCTTTTCACAGGCTATCCGGGTCGATCTTCCGGTTGCCTCTGCAGAGAGTAGCGGTGATCCGGTGGTGGTAGATCTGACTCTGGATCAACAGGGGGCGCTATATCTGAATAGTGAGTTACTGCAACGTGAACAGTTAGCTCCCCAGCTACAGCAGAAAATTGCTGAGGATCAGGCGCTGGTGGTACGTATCTCTGCAGATGGTGCAGCTAATTATCAATCAGTCGCAGAGCTGCTCTCCCTGGTTCAGGCGTCAGGCGTGAGTCGCATCGCATTTGCCACCCAGTCAATCCAATAATTCTTTAACCCTTATCTCTTTTTAACCCTTACATTTTTAATGATTTAACAAAACAGAAGGAAAAATGAAATGAAAAAAAGTTCAATCAGTTTGGCGATACTCTTCGCAATTCATGGACAAATTGCAGCAGCAGATGGTCGAGTAATGGCTGAAATACTGGTAGAAGGTTCTGTACTGACCGCCTCCAGCAAGGCGATGGCAGGAGGCCCGCTGGATGCAGAAGAGCTATCCGGCCTGGGTGCAACAGCAGATGGTGGAGAACTGATGAGTAATATTAGTGGTATTTCTGTGCGCAGGATCGGAGGCCACGGCTTTGATCCTGTGGTTCGCGGGCAGCAGCAGAACCGCCTCAATATCGTGCTGGATGGAGCCTTTGTCCATGCTGGTTGCCCCAACCGAATGGACCCACCGAGCTCTTATGCAGCGCTGGAGACTTATGACAAGGTGACGATTATCAAAGGTGGTCAGAGTGTTGAGCACGGTGCCGGTGCGCCAGGTGCCACCGTGCTATTTGACCGCACTACACAACCACTGGCTGCGGGAGAGTCACAGGGTAAAGCAGGTGCCACCTACAAGGATAATGGTGGATTCAAGAAGGTCTATGCGGATGGCACCATCGGTTTCGAGCAGGGATATCTGAGGCTCGGGGCTTCAATGGCAGAGGCTGATAACTATGAAGATGGTCGTGGTGTTGAGGTTCGTTCCGGCTTTAAAAGTAAAAATGGCAGCGTGATTGTCGGGTTCACAACAGATAACGCTCAAACCCTGGAGTTGGGGTATGAACAGAATCGTGAAGATGATGTGCTGTTTGAAGGGTTGGGAATGGATACCGTAACCACAGAGAATGGTGCGCTCCGTATGAAATATCATCGTGTTGAGGGAATGGATGTAGAGCTATACAGTTCTGAGGTCGACCATGATATGGATAATTATACCTTGCGCACAAATAACGGCATGAAGATGCGCCATTTGACCAATTCGGATACGGTGGGTGGAAAGCTGAGTCAGCAGTTTAAAGTGGGGGCGAGTGATTGGAGTGTGGGGGTAGACCTTAAAAAACAGAACCGTGATTCTCTACTGAGTGCGGGTATGGCAGGACAGGCATCTGCAGCAACACTGTTTAGTTATGGTTGGCCGGATGCTCATGTTGATCAAGTCGGACTTTTTGCCGAAGCAGAGCGCCCACTGAATCAACAAGATGCTCTGGCCTACGGGGTCCGTCTTGACCGCATTGATCCCTCTGCAGACAAGGCCTCACTTTCTGTTACACACAGTATGGGGGGAGCAGCGACAGCTTCAGCGAATGATGCCTATACAGCAATCAATCTTAATACTGCAGAGGCAGCCGATACGGAGACCAACCTGAGTGGTTTTGCCCGTTTCAGCCGGGCTGTTGATGCAGATAGTGAACTTTTTGTTGCCTTAAGCCGAAGTGTCCGCACAGCCGATGCAACTGAGCGTTATATCAACAATCGTAAGGCAAATGCAGGTGTAAATACTGCAGCATGGAGCTGGGTAGGTAACCCTGCGCTAGACCCTGAAAAACATCATCAGCTGGAAATTGGTGGAGAGGGTGTTGTGAATGGAGTCAACTGGAATAGCAGTCTCTACTACAACAACGTCAGTGACTATATTTTGAAATATAAATCCGCTACCACTACGGCTTACAAAAATATCGATGCTAACTTGTGGGGCTATGAGTTGGGGGCTGGTCGTGCGTTGTCGTCAGATCTAACAATCTCTGCAGATCTCGCTTTTGTCCATGCCACAAACGATACAGAATCCAAGGCAATAGGGCAGATTGCACCACTGAATGGCTCCATCTCACTGGATTATGTCATGAGTGAGTGGGACTTGGGGGCGCGACTCCGTTTTGCGGCTGAGCAGGACCGTATAGACAGTGATGTGGATGCAGGGGTTACATCCGGTTACGGTGTGGTTGACCTCTATGCAACGCGGCTGCTGCAGAGTGACACAGAATTGAAGTTTGGTGTAGATAATCTGTTTGACAAGGATTATGCAGACCACCTCAATGCAGAGTCTGTACTGGATGGTACTTCAGTGCAGGTCAATGAGCCAGGTCGCAGTCTCTGGGTGAAGGCGAATTTCCGTTTCTAAGTAGCTCACCTGATACATAATATCCAGAGAAGGGGATTGTGCAGCTTGTGGGCAGTGCTATCCTCTTTGATGGGTACAATGACGGGTATAATAGGGAGGTTTGTTTAACTTAGAGTCTCCTTAACCATGATCCGTATTTCAGAGCTTTCGCTTCGGCGAGGGCAGCGTCTTCTCTTTTCAGAGAGCAGTCTATCCATACACCCTGGTCAGAAAATTGGGGTGACCGGAGGCAATGGCACTGGAAAATCGAGTCTGTTTGCCCTGATACTGGGTGAGATGGCGATTGATGAGGGGGGGTGTGCGCTTCCCGATAGCTGGACTATTGCTCATGTGGCACAGGAGACTCCATCGCTCGATTGTAGTGCAATTGATCTGGTGATGGATGGTGATCGTGAGTTGCGTCGTCTTCAACTACAGTTAGAGGAGGCGCAGCAGAGCGAGGATGGGGTGAAGCAGGGGTTGCTCTATTCAGAGATAGAGTCCATTGACGGTTTCAATGCAGGTAACCGCGCAGCGCGTTTGATGCAGGGGTTAGGCTTCTCGGTTGAGCAGGAGACACTGCCGGTCAAGACCTTTTCCGGTGGTTGGCGTATGCGCCTCAATCTGGCACAGGCACTGATGTCACGTTCAGACTTGCTGCTATTGGATGAACCCACCAACCATCTCGATCTGGATGCGGTCTTCTGGTTGGAAGAGTGGCTCAAACAGTATCAGGGTACTCTGCTGTTGATCTCTCATGACCGTGATGTACTGGACCGCGTAGTGGACGGCATTATCCATATCGAACAGCAACAGATGGTGTTGACCACGGGAAACTACAGCGCCTTTGAGCGTATTCGTGCGGAGCGGTTGGCACAGCAGCAGTCCGCTTATGAGCGACAGCAGCGTGAAAAGGTCCATATGCACCGTTTTGTAGAGCGTTTTCGGGCAAAGGCAACCAAGGCAAAACAGGTACAGAGCCGAATCAAGGCGCTGGAACGGATGGAGGCGATTGCCCCCGCACATGTCGATTCCCCTTTTCACTTCAGTTTTCACTCTCCGGATAAAAACCCGCACCCACTGTTGATACTGGATGAAACGGCTACGGGCTATGGTGAGCAGAGGGTGCTGGAGGGGATATCTCTGACGCTCAATCCTGGTGACCGTCTGGCGCTGCTGGGGCGTAATGGTGCGGGTAAATCGACATTGATGAAACTACTGGCGGCAACACAGCCGGTTACAGCAGGGAGTCGAACCGAGGCACAGGCGCTCAAGATCGGCTATTTTGCACAACACCAGTTAGAGCTGTTGGATCTGCAGGCTTCACCACTGCTGCACCTGCAACGCAATGATTCCAAAGCAACAGAACAGTCGCTGCGAGATTTTTTGGGCGGCTTTGATTTTCATGGAGACCGAGTCTTTGAGCCGGTTGCCCCCTTTTCTGGTGGGGAGAAGGCGCGTCTGGTGTTGGCCTTGATTATCTATCAATCGCCCAATCTTCTGCTGCTGGATGAGCCAACCAACCATCTAGATCTGGAGATGCGCCATGCACTGGCCGTAGCTTTGCAATCCTTTGAGGGGGCGCTGGTGGTGGTCTCTCATGATCGCTATCTGCTGGAGGGGGTGGCAGACCAGTTTTTGCTGGTGGCAAATGGTGAGGCAACCCCTTTTACAGGGGATCTGAACGATTATGCACAGTGGTTACGTAACGGAGAGACGCAGCCGCTGTCTGCCACAAACACAAAAGAGAGTGCTGCACTTAGCCGTAAAGAGCTGCGCCGCCTGGAGGCGGAGCAGCGAAAAAAGCGAGCACCGCTCAAGCGAAAAGTTGATCAGCTTGAAGAGGCGGTTGGAAAGGTGGAGTCACAGTTGGCGGAGATTGAGCAAAAACTCTCTGATGCATCAATCTACCAAGAGACGCGTAAAACAGAGTTGACGGAAACACTAAAGCAGAAAGGAGAGCTGGATCGGCAGTTGGAGAGTGATGAAGAGTTGTTGTTAGATCTTTACCAACAACTCGAAGAGAGTGAGTAAATCAGTGAGTGCGTATTCAGGGGTTCCTTAATAGCCTCTGTTAACGCTGGAGCAATTGCGCGTCTATTCGCCGCGTCCCGCAGCTAGAGGTTCACTTCAAGCCATGGAAGGAGCTACGGGAGCGGGTGGTTTGATAGCTGCCGGGCCTCTTCAGCGAGGCGATTAATACATCTAGCTGACTCTTGGCGGCCGATCAATAGAATGGCGCTCTCGGCTAGGAGTTGCCACTTAGCATCAAACAGAGCCAACGGAAGGTATACACTAACCAGCCTCTGAGCAGTGATACTTCCAAGAGACTCCAGGCAACCTAACCAGTTGTTGGCACTCTACATCAATGAAGATGTTTTTTGAGCTCCCTTTTTAGCTCCTGCTTGTCAATCGGCTTAGCAATAAACCCATCACATCCAGCCTCATAAAAAGCATCCCGATGTTTCTGCATCACATTAGCCGTCAGCGCTACAATAGGAGTCTGATTGTTCTCTGATCGCAACATCTTAGTTGCTTCAATACCATCAATCTCTGGCATCTGCATATCCATCAGGATCAGATCAAAGCTCTGACTTGAGGCGAGATCAATCGCCTCTTTACCATTGTTAGCAGTAGTGACTGTGAGTCCCATCCCTTCAAGGATGCGGCGCTCTAGTAACTGAAGTTCTGGGGTATCCTCAGCAACCAGAACATAACCACTCAGTTTCTGATCCAGAACTGAGCTATTGTAACTCCTCTTCTTTTCTCTCTTCTCCCAAAGCTCGCTAGGCCGATAAGGCAAGATAAGTTCAAAAATAGAGCCGACCTCCTCTTGGCTTGAGACATCAATGGTCCCCCCCATCATTTCAGCCAGATTGAGCGAAATAAAGAGCCCCAATCCACTGCCGCCAAAGCGGCGCGACGTGGAGCCATCGGCCTGTTCAAATCGTTGAAAGAGCCTATCAAGGATCTCAGGTGACATCCCGATACCGCTATCTTTTACTGTAAAGAACAGATGGTTACCATCGGTATGTGTGGTCAGAGACACTGTTCCAGTATCCGTAAATTTAATAGCATTACCAATCAGATTGATCAATATCTGCCTAATCCGTTGCCCATCGCCAAGCAGCAGATGCTCTTCCCGGCTTGTCTGCTCAAACACCAGTTCTAACTGTGCATCATGGGCACGAGTGACCAACACATGCTCCACATCCTGTAACAGTGCAGAGAGATTGTAGGGGTGCTCGTCAATGGTAAATTTACCGGACTCAATCTTTGACATATCGAGGATGTCATTGACCAGTGCCAGCTGTCCACGTCCCGCCACCTCTACTGAGCTGATTAGCTCTTTGATCTCCTGGTCATCCACTTTTTCGGCAATAAATTCACTATTGCCAATAATAGAGGTGAGTGGGGTGCGTAGCTCATGGCTCATTGAGGCGAGAAACTCATCTTTGACTTGGTTGGCCTTCACCAGATCTTTGGTGCGCTCTTCAACCTGTTTTTCCAACTGCTGGTTGAAGGATTCGACCCTCTTCTTTGACTGTATCAGTGCATCCTCAGAGTCCTGCAGCTCGTTGATTTTTTGAGAGAGGTGATCTGCCATGTCGTTAATGGTGTGGGACAGTACGCCCACCTCATCACTGCTGCCCACCTCAGCCCTGACATCCAGATTCCCCCGGCTGATCTCTCTTGCTACCAGGGTGATCTCACTCAGGGGACGCGAAATTCTCCAGCCGAGGAGGGCAGCCAGCAGTACACTCAATAGCAGCATGGGGGCGAGTAACAGGAAGTATTTCCAGAGTTGTTCGGTGACCACACTTTGAAACTGTGTCTGCTTGGTAGCTGCCACAACATACCCAATAGCATCGTTACCAGTAATCGTGACGGGGTGACCGGCCCATAGATAGTTCTCCCCATCCTGCAGGGTGGTCTTTGTTGCCGCGGTTAACCGGTCGATGAACGTGAAGTCTGGCCTGCGGTTGCGTAGTGTCGGACTCTTGGTGCCATCTGTGATCAGGCGACCGCCTGCATCCAGCACCCATATTCGATCCAGTTCACGTCCATAACGGATAGAGGAGATGGTATTTCGCAGCTTACGGATGTTGTACAGGTAGAGGTCAGATTCAATCAGTGAACCAGTCTCAATCACGGTGGCCTTTAACTTTTCCAGATGCTGCTCTTTAACGGTTACATACCCATCATAGAGGGTGATCGCTGAAAGGCCCGCACCGGTCAACAGGATCATTGATGCGGTTAGGAAGACAATCCTCTGTTGCAGAGTGCGGAACATGCTGAGTGGTCAGCTAATTTACAGGGAGAAGTGATGTCAGATGAGGTTCAAACTTCAGGGTATTGGAGAGGAGTTTGGGTGGAATATCGTCAAATTTTGAGGTGCGCTCAAACTCCATCAACATCTTACGTCCCTGCTCGGTCTCATGCACCCTTTTCAATGTGCCCTTGATCTGGTCGGCTAATTCTGCATCTAGGTCAGCGCGTTGAGAGACTACATGGTAGGGAACATACTCGGTAAACTGCACGATGCGCAACGGTTCCAGCGCGGTCTTCTCGAAATCACTGAAGTCCCCCTCAGATATGGCGGCAGCGGCCACCATATCGCGTTCGACCCAGGTGACCTGAGTCTCATTGTCATAGGCCATGATGGTGCCGACAACGTTGGGTGATGGGAGGTCGCGGGGGCTGTTTACGCTCTCCAGTTCAATGCCCTGAAGACCAAATTGTATTGCCGGCAGCATAAAGCCCGAAGTTGAAAAAGGCTCCTCAAAAGCGATCACCTGCCCCTTCAGGTCCCCAAGATTGGATATCGTGCTGTCGGCACGGGTGAAAATAACACTACGGTACTCTCCACGTCCCTTCTTCCAGCGTCGCAGCATATATTGTGAGCCAGAGAGTTTGTTCACCTGCAAAGCGGTAATTGAGCTGTCGATAAAGAGGTCGATCTTTCCACGTTTTAACCAGTTCACCACTTGAGGAACGCTACCGGCAATCTTCACATCCACCTTGTCGATATCGCTACCACTCTCAGAAAGCGTATGGGCAAGGTAGTCTGCAAATGGTTTGAAAACCCGAAGCTCATCCACCGGGTCTGTGCTGATCGTACTGACCGTTATAGTCATGCTCCAGGCCTGAGACGAGGTCATGAATAGAAATAATAGTGCGAGGAAAAGTCGCTTCATTGGATGGAAGGTTCTACTTGGAGTTATTGTAGACATGATGACCTCCTTGCTTTTGATATTATCATTTTTCAATGTGCTTGGTTAGCAGATCTAATAGCGACATCACTACTGAGAGAGCGCTCCTCGTCATCTACAGCCACATATTGCCCATCATATCTCAAAACCTTAGATGCCGTAGTGAGTCATGTCCAGCTGTGTGATGACCAACTTTTGCTGAAACATCAGAGGCAGCAATGGGTCGCACTGTCGCCGGTAACCATCAAACAGAACCGGTGGATGGTCTATACACAAACCAGCCCCAAGGTTTGGTTGGGTACTGCAATTTAACCCTAAGCAGCCACTTTCTCAATCTCATTCAATTCTGATTCGATTTTCTGCCGCGCTTGCCAAAGATCGTATTTCTGTTGCATTCTCAGCCAGAGATCCGCACCATTGCCGAAAAGCGTTCCAGTTCTCAAAGCAAATTCAGCACTCACACCACTCTTCTTGTTTACTATCTTTGAAACAGTTTGCCGCGAGACCCCCAGCCGCGAGGCTAGCTCGGTCACAGACAGACCAGCACTCTCTGCAATATCCTGTAACAGCTCCCCTGGGTGAGTTGGTTCTCTAACGACTTTTATTTTTTGTACCATTGTTCAAACCTCAGTGATAATTTTCGAAGTCCAACCTGCTTGCTTTCCCTTCATGCCACTCAAATGTAATACAGAATGGCCCCTTAACATGGATGCTATACCGCTTCGGTCTTCCTTCCAAACCATGGAAATTGAACCCTGGGAGATCCAGCTCATCGAGATTCTCAGCTACATCCAGAGCATCAAGCCTTACAAGGCACCTTTTATGGTAGTCGTGGTGAATCTTTGCACTTTTCCCTTTCTCAAAAAGCTCACGCAATCCTTTGTGTTTAAAGCTAACTATCATTTACATTAAATAGTAAATCGCATATTTACGCGTGTCAATACTATGTTTACGAGATTCAGCATAGCCAATGGCCGTTGTTTGTTGATCTCAACCAGTCAGGTTGCCTCAATCAAAGCTATCTTAATGACTGGTATGAGTCAGGTCCTGCCGTGTGATGACCAGCTTTCACAGTCGCACCAGAGGCGGCTCTGGTTAAGGTTTCCTGATATCTACCCTGCCATATCGCTTAACGCCAGCAGGTAATCAGTGGGTAGATGTCGGGAAGGCAATCAAGGAAGAAACCGCGGGCCGACAGCAGTCAGGGTCTACAGCGTGAATGACTATGGGGATTGGTCGAGTCCCTCTCTGCCTATGTTTGCAATATTCACCCAGACCGGCGATAAGCTTGGTGGAATTTTGTCCTGAAGTGGTATTTCTTGCTACTTGCAGCGCCCTCAGCAAAGCAATTCCTGCCCGTATGCCGTCACCGGCGTTTAATCTAACGGGTTAAAGTCCCTAAGGAGGAATTATTCGTACACCTTCATAGCACCAGGAAGCAGCGTTTGAGCAATCAAGGGTTGTAAGTTTCCCACGGGCAAAATTGCAGACCGTAACGAAAGTGAACCTATATGTAGCCTCGTCAATTATCTAGAGATACCGACCCTGTGGTCAGAAGGGGAAGGTCGCTGTTGATGAGCAGAGATAACGAAAACAGCTCATTAGATCTCTCGGGGTAGCAAGGATGGTATGCAGTGGAAGATTAAACGTGCAGGACGGGAGATCCGTATCTGTGTTCAACCAGTAAAGAGCAACGCTTGCATATAAGGGAATCCGAAATTGCAAGAGGCAGATATGGAAGTCGGAGGGGTTCATAGTACCGTTTGAGGAGTAGAGACAACATAACTCTACACCAAGGAAAGGAACCCTACTTTATCCACGCAACCGAAGAGAAGAGGATCAGGGAGATTGTGAATGACACTAAAAACCCCGAGTAAGATCAGGAATCTACAGAGGAAGCTATACTACAAGGCCAAGCAGGAAGAAGACTTTCGCTTCTACGCCCTCTATGACAAGATCTATAGGATAGACATACTGGAACATGCCTACAGACTTGTGCACGCAAACGGAGGCTCCCCCGGCATAGACGGAGTGAGCAGTCGAGCCATAGAAGATGCAGGAGAGCGAGACCAATTTCTCACCGAATTGGCCCAACAACTGGAAAGCAGAAGCTACACAGCGGATGCAGTAAAACGAGTCTGGATACCAAAACCAGACGGAAGCCAACGCCCGCTGGGCATACCAACGCTGAGAGACAGAGTGGCACAGATGGCTGTTAAGCTAATCATAGAGCCCATCTTCGAAGCTGATTTCTGCGACACCTCTTACGGGTTTCGGCCCCAGAAATCAGCTCATGAAGCGGTAGACAGCATCGCAGACACCCTGCACCAGCGGTACACCCATGTCATAGACGCTGACCTCTCCAAATACTTTGACACCATTCCCCACACCAAACTGATGGCAGTGGTCGCCGAGAGAATCGTAGATGGAGCGATTTTAGATATCCTCCAGAAATGGCTCAAGGCAACGGTAATTGAAGAAGACGAGAACGGCAAACGACGCACTATTGGTGGCGGCAAAGGCAACCGACGAGGAACCCCACAAGGAGGAGTCATCTCCCCATTGCTGGCAAACCTCTACCTGCACCTACTTGATCGCATTTGGGAACGACACAATATCGAACGGCGTTATGGCGCACGACTAGTGCGCTTTGCTGATGATATGGTAATCCTCTGTAAAGGAGAGATCAGCAAACCGCTGGCACTCCTCACGCAGATCCTGGATCGGTTAGGGCTTACCCTCAACGAAACGAAGACCCATATCGTAAACGCCTTTCAGGAATCATTCGACTTCCTGGGCTTCAGCTTCCGGATGAGGAAAAGCAAGAAAAGTGGGAAATGGTATCCCCATACGGAACCCTCCAGGAAATCTATTCAACGGATAAAGGAGAAGGCCAAAAGTCTAACTGACCGTAAGCTGACCCTGATTCCGATGGACAGACTCATGTGCACACTGAACAGAAGCGTACATGGGTGGTGCAACTACTTCCATTATCGCAATAGTAGTACAGCTCTTGGTGGGGTGAAATGGTATATTGAAGAGCGTGTTCGTACACACCTGATGCGACGGCATAAAGTTAGGTGTCGTGGCACTGGCTTTAAGCGTTTCAGCTCAAAGATACTCTACCAGCAGTATGGACTCTACCCAGTTCCAACCAGTGCAAAGTGGAAGCACAATGCCTTGTAGAAGAAGGATATCGGAAAGCCGTGTACGGGAGAACCGTATGCACGGTTTGATGAGGGAGGGCAGGGGCTATCCCCTGCTCTCTACTCTACCCTTTTTTTCTCTCATCGCCAACATTCTTGTAAGTGGGGTCAGGGCTAGAAAAGTATCCTCATAGTAGATGAACGAAGATGGACCGGAAGAACAATTGGATTCAACCGGTCTACGGTTTTTTTGAGTCCGTCAATGTGGTCTCTTGTCACCGTAACTGCCCGATCTCTATGCTCTCGTTCTTCTCATGATAGATATCCCATTGCCCTGACTCTGTCCCCTGTTTTTGTCTAACTCAGTTTCAAGTAGAGGTGAAGAAGTAAATTTTTTTACTACACTATCCGGCCCGAGAGATCTGGAAAAAACTGACCATGGCCGAAGAGGGTATGGTGATTCGTCGCCGAATGCGCGCGCCACTGCGAATGTCCCACGTACTTGAAGAGGTTGGAGGCACTGCGTGAGCTGGCAGAGATCTACCGTACCGCCCGTGACGAACTGGCACGAACCATACATTACAATCTGAGCAGCAGTCAGAGAAGGGGAGGGAGCCGGTTACTTGTGAGAGTGGTCACAAGATCTTTGATGGGGAGGTGATCCGGTCGAGGTGTGTTAAGCCGTTTGAGGGAGTTGCGCTTTGCCGGTCTGTTAGCGGTGAGAGGCCACATAGTCCTGCAGTACAGCATTCATGCGGGTTTGCCACCCTTTGCCGGTCGCCTTAAAGAAGTTCACTACCTCCGGGCTGTAGCGCACTGAGAGCAGCATTTTCGTGTGGTCACTCTTGGGGCGACCAATGGGGCGTGATTGGGTGAACTCTTCATTAGTCAGTTCGTAGGTGTCCGGGTCTGCAGCAATACCGGCATTGATGGCGGCATCTTCCTCGTCGCTGGGGAGTTGCAGATTGCGTCCCTCTTTAGTGGTGATGTATTCGGACATAGTTTAGTACCTCTCTTCTGTTGGCCTTTCTCAGGCTGATGATTCGGCGTGAATGTTCACGATCTGTGTAGACCACACAGTGGAGCCGATCACTCAGTGGAGCGTAGCCGATTAGACGGGTTTCACCGTAATCCATACGCTGGTCAATCCACACTTCCAGTTCATCCCATTCAAGGTGGTTTGCCTCGGCTAGTGATACATCATGTTTTTCAATATTGATGACATCTTTAGCAAGATCAAACTCAATTTCCATGTTAATTACTGTAGCTACAGCAATTGGTTTTGTCAATGTTTTTGTAGCTACATATGTGTAATCATGTGAAATATTTATTGTCTTTGATCCGGCATGACAGCAGCTTGATTATGTGGGAATACGGTGACAGTTTACTGAATACACTTAATTCCCCACCTTCGATCCATGCTTCATCGCCTATCCGTCGGTAACCCCCCTATTCAACCCAGGTTCAAAGAGCACGGGCATACAGCGATTGTAGTGCTGGGTAACATGTCTAGAGTTTAGATTGAATTATGGGTAGAGTGGTTTCAACGCGCGCTCTTCAGTGCTGTTATGGTTTTCAGTTGGAAGTTTTTTCAACTGCTGAGCCAGGGTTGCTCCTTTCCAGTCAGTTCTTTGAGGCTGGTAAAGTACGCGGTCCAACTCGGATAAATAGGGCGCAATTGCGGGATCATCCAGACGTTGAGTGAGTGCATCGAGCCCTTTAGGTGGATCTTTCGGCCAGTGACAGGCGGCCCACTGCAATAGTGCAGTTCTTGCCTGTAGTGGATCACTGTTATTGCAGGCAGAGATAAATTGTCTTTTTATACTCTTACAGGATTCAGTTTCAGTAAAAGAGGTACTGTTTGAGGCAGGTTTAGCCCGGTTCATCTTCCACCAGAGCAGCATTGTAATAATCCAGGAAATGGCAAACAGGAGCGTAAGCCAGGGCCAGAAGTGTTGGCGTTGATCTACAACAGGATGGCTGTCAGCCAGGTTTTGGTCCGTTTGCTGCTGCACTGTTGATAGTAAAGTGGCTGCTGGGGTTTCAGGATGGGTTGTGCTGAGGGGGTTGAGCTGAGAGGTTGAAGGCTCATTACGTTGTGAATGATCTGTAGTGGGAAGCACTATGATCCTGCGCTCCGGGAGGTGTGCAATTTCTGTTTGTCCTGTTTCACTATTCCACCAGGGTAGTTGCAGGGGGGGCAGCATGAATTCACCGGGTTGCGTGGGGATGTAGGCCATCTTCTCGATACGTTCACCAATTACTTGATTAAGCTCTACACGCGAATGGTTGGTTGCAGGTTCAGGATAGCGTTTGATGCTATTGATTGATGGAATGGAGAGTTCAGGTAGCAGAGATCCCTCCATGGCGGTTGCTGAAACGGTGACTGTTCGTTGGATCGGTTCTCCGACAGAGACCTCACTCTCATCCGGCTGCCACCTCTCAGTCAGGATGACAGAGGTGGCTGGTAGCCATGATGTTCCGGTAAATTTCGGGTCCATTGGGCGCACATCAAGGGAGATTCCCTCTCCACGAATACGAATCTGTTGGGTGTTAACCCCGCGTCCCCGACTGAAGAAGTTCTCGATGGGAGAGCGCTGGGTTCGCTGTTGTGAAGGGACAACGATGCGTGCATTCAGTACGGGTGAGGGGAGTGAGAGAGGGCCGCTCTTCTGTGGAAAGATGGCGTATTTTCGCTCGATGACACGATAGCGCTCACCCTTGCGTTCTGTCTGATATTCACGGTCCTCTCCAATACGGTGAACCATGGCATGCTCAACCTCAGGGTCGCTCAAGCTCCCCTCTGCTAACTGTGCCTTGAAGTAGAGACGTACGGTGTATTGCACCATCTGTTGAACGTAAGGGGCTTTAAGGTCGGTTTCAGATTCAATAAAGAGTGCGGCCCCTGCCGTTGTCACCTGACTACCGGCCTTCACAACCTGTAGCTTGAGAGGTCTGCTCTGCTCTCCATTGAATGAGAGAGAAGGGATGGTGAGGGTCCCACTCCGTTTGGGGGCCAGAGTCAGTGTCCAATGGGTACGGGCACGCACGCTACCATTGATGATGTTGACCTGACTCCCACGTTGAGTGCCAATGATCTCAAAGTCTCTTTGTAGTGAAGAGGTGTCTGGTTCTCCACTGGCTTGACTGTCTGTTTCAAGGTAGAGTTGGGCACTCTCTCCTTCACGGATTGTGGTGTGTTCCAGCTGTGCGTTGAAGGTGGCCCACAGTGATGTGCTAACCATAGACAGGAATAGGAGAAGAAGAGGGCGAATTCGGGGGCTTGTTATACTCACTGCTGCTGTCTCATCTGGTGTTGTAACAAAAATTTTCTACGGAGCAGTCCTGCGGGATCATCCGGGACCTGTTTTAACCACTGTTCAAGTGCGATCTCCTCTTCGCTGGAGCGTAGCGTTGAGGTCTCTATGCTTTGATCTGCTCCCTCTGCGCTTGTCTCAGGAGCCTCTGGCGACTGCTCGTAGGCCCCATTTTCAGAGTCTGGGTCAGAGTCGGGATCAATTTTTTCAGCTGGGGAAGGGTTGTCCATAGAGGGGGCACCCTGTTCGGCAGGGTCAGCGGACTGCTCTAGTTTGCTATCGCTATCTTGAGAGGCCGGGTTTTGGGGGTGATTCTCATCTTGATTCTTTTCTGGATTTTTGTCTGTATTTTTGGACTGTTGCTGAGAACCGGGTGGTGGTTGCTGTAAAAGAGATTCAACCAGTTTCAGGTTAGCCTGGGCGTGCGCATGGTCCGGGTTTTGTTGTAGCATCTGCTGGTAGGCATCGACGGCCTCTTCCAGTTTTCCTGCCTTGGCGAGAGCATTTCCTCGATTGTAGTCGGCATCGGTGGAGCCTGATTTTGAAAAGGCCTCTGCTGCTGCGAGGTAGTCACCACTTTCGAATAGCGCACTGCCCCTCCAGCCAGCATTCTGAAACTGTTCAGCAGCCTGTTGGTGTTTTCCTGTTGCGAACTGTTGTGCGGCCTGTTGATCGGGGCGAAGCCATAAGTCACTCCACTCTAATGCCATTGCGGGTTGAGGCAGAGGAAGTATGAAGATGATGAGTATAGAGAGCCAGCCACGCCTGAATCCACTTGCGGCAAGTAGCAGCAGAGGAAGCAGCAGCCACACCCCAACCTCAATCCAGCGCTCTACACGCTGTTGTGTAGCACGCTCTTCAGCAAGGGTTGGGTCGAACCTTTGGAGGAGTTGGTTGATATCTCCATCATCTGCCTGCAGCAGGGCAAAGTGACCTTTTCCTGTTTGTGCCAGTGTCAGCAACGGAGAGTGGGTGTTAGCCGTTGTGGAGGCAACATCTACTGAGAGTATGGAAAGGGTGTAGCCATGTTGTTGGAGTTGATGAGCTGCACTCAGACTGTCAGCGATATCTGAAATGCCATCCGAGAGCAGCAATACACTCCCGGAGGAGGATGCACTTTTCTGCAGAATTTGTACTGCCATCTTTAATGCAGCAGCAGCCCGATCTCCTGTTGCAGGTAAAATCTCTGTCTCCAGTGCAGAGAGCAGGTTGATGATGGTTTCAGTGTCATCGGTCAGTGGCGTGACCAGAAAAGGGGTGTCGGAAAAGACAATCAGCGCGGTGCGCCCCTCATTTCGTCTTTTGAGAATATCCATTAACTTAAATCGAGCCCGTTCCAAGCGGGAGGGGGCCGGCTCTTTTTGGTTCATGCTGCTAGAGAGATCGAGGATCAATACCAATGTTTCATCACTCTGCCAGGTTGGTGTCGGTTGTCGCTCCCAGGTTGGACCCGCGAGTGCAGTGATCGCCAACAACCAGGCTATGGTTAACAGCAGGTAGGGGAGGTGTTGTCGTTGCCCTGTTCCTTGCTGAATCAGCTGCTCTAATAGCGGGGCATCCACCAGTTTTGCCCAGCCACTATGACCACGCTGTCGCTGTATTAACTGCCAGATTATCCACAATGCTGGAATGAGTAGCAGAAACCAGAAAGGTCTCAGAAAGTGGAATTCACCCATGATCTGTTACCAAATCTGTTACCAACACCAGTATCGCAGTTTTCATGCAGACCTTCCTGATCTGGGTAGACCAATGAGTAGCATGGAGAGCAGTAGGGCACTGCCGAGTGGCCAAGGGTAGAGTTCGTCCACAGGGTGTACTACCACACTACCCTCTGTGATCGGTTCAATCTGGTCCAACTCTCGATAGATCGACTCCAGTGCCTGACGGTCGTCAGCACGAAAGTAGTGTCCTCCAGTCTGTTGGGCAATCATCTGTAGTGTCTCCTCATCCAGATCCTGTGCAGGGTTGACCATACGCATACCGAGTAGACCCCGCACGGCACGAGGTTGACCACCTACCCCGATGGTATGGATACGGAGGCCGCTCTGGGCCGCCAGTTCAGCAGCCTTTACAGGGGATACAGCCCCCGCGCTATTGGCACCATCGGTTAGAAGAATCATGCGCTGTTCCCCCTCCAGGGTGTGACTTTTCTTGACAGCCAGACCAATCGCATCCCCCATTGCCGTCTCTCTTCCGGCGATTCCAATCACGGACTCCTGAAGTAGTTTTGCAACGGTGTCGCGATCAAAGGTGAAAGGGGTCTGCAAATAGGCCTGAGATCCGAACAGGATGAGAGCGATACGGTCCCCCTCACGACGCTTTATGAAATCTGTGGCAACCTCTTTGACAATGTCGAGTCGATTGCGGTTACTGCTGTCGAATCCCACCTGCTCCATGCTTCCGGAGACGTCGATTGCCAGCAGAAGGTTACGTCCACTCTCCGGTAGCTCCAGTGGTTCTCCTAACCACTGGGGGCGGGTCGCCGCCAGTAACAGGAGTAACCAGCAGAGGATAGCCATCCATAATTTAACCGTGTGAAGCGGCTTGAGCTGTTGTCTGTTTGTGATTGCAGAGGCGAAAGGGATAAAAAGCGCACTGGAGATGGACTGCGGTGCGGCAGGAAGCAGTCGGCGTAGCAGCCAGGGGAGGGGAGTGGCGAACAGTATCCAGGGCCAGTCGAAGTGAAACATTAACGATTTCCCCGTAGTGACTTGTGGGGTGGGTTTGACTGGATCCACTGTTGACAGAGAAGGATCAATTGATTGACCTCTTCATGGCTCAGCCCATTTGCAGACTCTTCCGTCTGATAGGGGTGATTCTGTAACAGTTTTCCTGCCCCCTCGATAAATCCACTGTTGTGGCTATGCCGGTCCAGAAAGGTGAGCCATCGGCTTCCACATAGTTGGGCGACGGTGGGGTCGTTCCAGCAGTGGAGAATATAGCGTTTCATTAGCTGGTTAATGGTTGTCAGTTGTTGCTGATGAGGGGTATCTGTATGTTTCAGTTTAGAGAGTGCTTTGAGCACCGCCTTTTGTGGGCGCTTTTGGGTTCTCAGGCGCCAACTAAAAATTGATAGCATCAATAGCAGCAGCAATACAACCCACCAGCCCGGTGCGGGAGGCCACCAGGAGATTGCCGGAGGCAGAAGGATTGGTTGCAGGGTGGATAGCGGGTCCTGCATCAATGGCTCCTCCGGGCTGGGCGCAACCCCGTCTGTACCGCTTCAATCAATGGTGCATCAGTTGCAATTTCCATCCAGTGGCTCTGCAGTATTCGGCACTGTTGCTGCAGTTTTTGGCGATGTTGCTGGAAATGGTTTTTCCAGTGCTCACTTTCGCTCTTGTCACGGCTGTTGAATTGCCATTGGGTGAGATGGTTGGTGACTGGATAATGGCCGGTGGTGGGTGGAGTCTGTTCAAGCGGATCATAGAGAAACGAGAAGATCAGATCATTGTGCCGGCTCAACTGCTGTAGTGCTGCGTCAGACGCTGTAGAAAGCTGTTGAAAATCACTGATCAGAAAGATCAGGCTGCCGGGGTGGGCCAGTTGAACCAGTTGTTGAATTGCCCGGTCCATGCCACCGTATTGGGGGGTTCCCGGCCTGTTGGGTTGCAGCTCAATGGAGGCCTTCAGTAATTTTAGCAGTGCAGACTCTCTTGAAGCGAGTGGCACAAAACGTTCACCCTCTGCAGCAGTAACGACACCACCCACTCGATCTCCAGAGTGAATCGCAGCCCAACCGATTACAGCCGCCAGTTTCCCGGCAAGAACAGATTTGAATTGAACTCTGGAGCCAAAGTACATGCCGGGATGAAGGTCAATCAGTAGCAGAATAGGGCGCTCACGCTCTTCACGGAAGAGTTTGGTATGTACCTTGCCGCGCCGGGCCGTAACCCTCCAGTCAATGGTGCGGATATCATCCCCTGCCTGATAGGGGCGTACCTCATCAAACTCTAGGCCACGCCCTCGATAGCTTGAACGGTAGCCACCCAACTGTGCAGAGAGGGCAAGACGGTGAGAGCCCAACTCTATCTTGCGTGCCTGGCTGCGCAGTTGAATCAGAGACTGCAATTGTAGTGTCGTCGACTCGGTCACGGTTGTGGTCATGGAGAAGGGACGCGTTGTAGTATCTCATCTAGGCACTGCTGTGGTGTGACACCCTCCGCAGTTGCCTCATAACTCAGTAAGATTCGGTGGCGGAGCGCATCGGGGGCAACCTGCTGCACATCCTCGGGTGTTACAAAGTCTCGCCCCTTCAGCCACGCTGTTGCACGTGCCGCCCGTTCAATGGCAATGGCCCCACGCGGGCTCGCGCCCCACTCGATCCATCGCGCCAGATGATCTCCATAGTGTTGTGGCGAGCGGGTACATTCGATCAGCTCAATAATATACTCCTCGATACTCTCTGCAAGATGGAGAGTCATCACCTCTCTGCGTGCAGCAAAGATATCTGTTTGAGTGACAGGGTTGAAGTCGCCAGGGTGGTTATCTTCAAGTGCATCCAGTGTCTCTTGACGAGAGATTGCCAAAATCTTTCTGCTGGCCTCACGATCTGGGTAGCGGATGATGACATGGAGCAGGAAACGGTCCAGCTGTGCCTCGGGGAGAGGGTAGGTCCCCTCCTGTTCAATGGGGTTTTGTGTTGCCATCACCAGGAATAGTTTGGGAAGTGGATGGCTGCTGAGGCCAATGGTGATCTGACGCTCCTCCATCGACTCCAGTAGCGCAGATTGCACCTTGGCCGGTGCGCGGTTGATCTCATCAGCTAAAATCAGGTTATGGAACAGTGGTCCCTGGTTAAATTGAAAGCTGTTATCTTCTGGGTGGTAAATGTCGCTTCCGGTCAGGTCTGCGGGCAGCAGGTCGGGGGTGAACTGTACACGGTGAAAATCAGCTTCAATTCCTGAAGCCAGAGTTTTGATTGCGCGTGTTTTGGCAAGTCCGGGAGGCCCTTCCAGCAGCAGGTGCCCATCGCAGAGTAACGCCAGTACCATCCGTTCCACCAATGGCTGCTGCCCAACCACCTGTTCTGAGATGAACTGTTGCAGTTTTGTAAAGGTACTTTGTATCTCATTCATAAGCTTAGACTCTTCTGGGTTTTTTCTGTTGTCTTTTGTCTACGGAGGTCAACTCGTTTGACGTTGAAGTGGACCTGTCAGCGCGGGAAAAGTTCACTGAATCAATCGACAATGGATGGGTTTTTTTTAGAATTGCGGTATAGTACAAAAAAGCTGTTGTAATAACAGGCTGGAGTCGTGGCTGAGAGGAATTTTTTGCCACTGTGAGAAAACTGCAAGGTAGCGATCATAAACAATGAACTTGAATTTCCTGGATTTTGAGCAGCCCATAGCTGAATTAGAGGCGAAAATTGAAGAGCTACGCTATGTCGGTGATGATAGCGAACTCAATATTGGTGATGAGATCAGTACCCTGAGAGAGAAGAGTCGGGAGTTAACCCGTTCAATCTTCTCCTCACTGAACTCTTGGCAGATCTCGCAACTGGCAAGACATCCACAGCGCCCCTATACGCTGGACTATATCGAGCGCATATTTACCGATTTTGAAGAGCTGCATGGGGATCGTGCATTTTCTGACGATAAGGCGCTGATTTGTGGAATGGCAAGGCTGGATGGGATACCCGTTGTTGTAATCGGTCATCAAAAGGGGCGTGATACTAAAGAGAAGGTGGAACGCAATTTTGGAATGCCACGCCCGGAAGGGTACCGAAAGGCACTGCGTGTGATGCGCTTGGCAGAACGCTTCAAGATGCCAATCATTACCTTTATTGATACTCCGGGGGCCTATCCCGGAATGGGGGCTGAAGAGCGTGGTCAGAGCGAAGCGATTGCCAAGAATCTGATGGTGATGGCGCAGTTAAAAACCCCGGTTATCTGTACTGTGATTGGAGAGGGAGGGTCGGGTGGAGCACTCGCAATTGGTGTGGGAGACCGGGTCAATATGATGGGTTACAGTACCTATTCGGTGATCTCACCTGAAGGGTGTGCCTCTATCCTTTGGAAGAGTGCAGACAAGGCGTCAGATGCTGCCGAGGCGATGGGATTAACGGCACCTCGTCTTAAAGAGCTAGGGCTGGTGAATACAGTTATTGATGAACCTCTGGGGGCGGCACATCGTGAGCCAGACCTTGCGGCGGCTTCACTGAAACAGTGTCTGTTGAAACAGCTTGAAGAGCTGCAGTCGGTGGATATCGATCTAATGCTTGAGCAGCGTTACCAACGGTTAATGAGTTTCGGGAACTTTACCGAGGAGTAGAAAGGCTGTCTTGAGCGCTTTTATACCGCCTCAGTAACCTGAATCCCGGACCCAGAACTGAGTGGCGCTAAACAGAAACAGTTTCCAACCGCAGACTCTGATCCCCTTTTTGGAGTCCTATCCATCAACGGGACGACTGCTGGTTGCCTTGAGTGGCGGAGTGGACTCCACTGTTCTGCTCTATGCATTGGCTCATTTGTACAAGCAAGGGGAACTTAAGCGCCCACCCTCTGCGATCCATATCCACCACGGTTTACAGCAGATGGCCAATCAGTGGGTGGAGCACTGTCAACAACTCTGCGACCAGCTGAATATACCATTGATTACCTTGCAGGTAGATGCGACAGCTCTACAGGGGGAGAGTCCGGAGGCGGCGGCAAGAGAGGCGCGTTATCGTGCTATTGAATCTGTTTTAGAGGCAGAGGATCAGCTGTTGACAGCACATCATCAACAAGATCAGGCAGAGACCTTTCTACTGCGGGCACTGCGAGGATCTGGTCCTCGTGGCCTAGCCGCAATGCGAGAGGCGAGACCATTGGGGCAGGGGGCATTGCTGCGTCCTCTGCTGCTGACAACGCAGCAATCTCTGTTGGAGTACGCGGAGAGAGAGCAACTGCAGTGGATTGAAGACCCCTCCAACCAGCAGTTAGATGCAGATCGTAATTTTCTGCGCCAGAAAATTCTGCCTCAGCTTCAGAGTCGATGGCCCGCTGCGGCCACCACACTCTCTCGTAGTGCAAGTCACTGTGAGGAGGCGGAGGGGCTGATGCAGCAGTGGGGAGCGCGTCAACTTTCAACACTGGTTGCAGGAGACCCACTGCCGTTGGTTGATGGGGAACCCGCGGCGGACTCCAGGGTCAGAATCCGTGGCTGGTTTGACCTTAACCGGGTCGATCCTCCTGATACCGCACATATGGATAGAATATTGCTTGAAGTTGTCGCTGCCAGAGAGGATGCTGCACCTCTGGTAGAGTGGCCAGCTATTGATGGGACGCGTGTCCGTGTGCGCCGTTTTCAAGGGGCACTCTATTTTCAACAAAATAGAGGTGTAAAGGTATTGGAGCAGGAGGTTGTATGGGATTGGTCTTCCCCCCTTCTATTGACGGAAGAGAGCCTGTTACAGGCAAGCAGAGAGGTGGGGGGCGGGGTCTCTATGGCATCTTTGCAGGGCAAGAAGGTTACCGTGGGCTGGAGGGCTGGAGGAGAACGATGTCAACCTCTCGGAGGAAAGCAGCGCAGGACCTTGAAAAACCTGTTGCGAGAGCAAGGTATTCCACCTTGGGAACGAGAGCAAATTCCTCTGGTTTTTGTAGAGGATGAGCTGGCACAGGTCGTTGGCTATTTTATTTGCAAACCATTTCAGGCAAAAACGGGCGAAAACGGGGTCAAGATTGAGGTTGTGTGGCGCACGGTGAGCGGAGACTGGCAGAACGACACCTAGTGCAACAGAGAGAGCCTTGGAGTACAATCGCGCTCCATGAAATTACCTTGTAACCTCCGCTTCATGGATTACGTATGACTCGATATATCTTCATCACGGGGGGCGTTGTCTCTTCACTGGGAAAAGGCATTGCAGCCGCATCATTAGGGGCTATCTTGGAGGCGAGAGGCCTCAAGGTAACACTGATGAAGCTGGACCCCTATCTCAATGTGGACCCCGGCACGATGAGCCCTTTTCAGCATGGTGAGGTCTTTGTCACCGAAGATGGTGCTGAGACAGATCTGGATCTGGGCCACTATGAACGATTCATTCGTACCCGGATGAGCCGTAATAATAATTTTACTGCGGGGCAGATCTACGACAGTGTGCTGCGTAAAGAGCGCCGTGGTGAATATTTAGGTAAAACGGTTCAGGTAATTCCCCATGTGACAGACGAGATCAAGCAGTCGATTATCGCAGGTTCAGAGGGGGTCGATGTTGCACTGATTGAGATTGGTGGAACGGTAGGTGATATTGAGTCTCTTCCCTTTATGGAGGCGATTCGGCAGCTCGGGTTGAAGGTGGGTTCAGATCGGGCGCTCTATGTTCATTTGACACTACTACCGTGGATTCCAACTGCAGGTGAACTCAAAACCAAACCAACGCAACACTCCGTCAAAGAGCTGCGCAGTATCGGTATTCAACCCGATATTTTGATCTGTCGTTCTGATCGCCCCTTACCCGAAGGGGAGCGTGAGAAGATCGCAATGTTTACCAATGTAGAGGAGCAGGCGGTATTCTCAGCGATTGATGTCAATAGTATTTACCAGATTCCAATGCTGCTCCATCAGCAGGGGCTGGACAAGATTGTGGTGAAAAAGTTTCGTATGGAAGAGCTGCCAGAAGCGGATCTGCATGAGTGGGAGCGTGTTGTCCAACATCAGGAGAACCCGCAGCATGAGGTAACCATTGGGATGATCGGTAAATATATGGATCTGACTGAGGCTTATAAATCACTCTCAGAGTCACTGATCCACGCTGGCATCCATACCGATACCAAGGTAAAAATTCAGTATCTTGACTCAGAAGAGCTGGAGAAATGTGATGCCACCTGCCTGGATGGGCTGGATGCAATACTGGTTCCTGGGGGATTTGGCAAGCGAGGAGTCGAGGGTAAGATTGCGGCGGTGCAGTTTGCACGAGAGAACAAGGTTCCTTATCTTGGAATCTGTCTCGGTATGCAGGTTGCAGTGATCGAATATGCGCGGCATATGGCAGAGATGGCGGGGGCGCACAGTACAGAATTTGATCAAGAGACGCCTTACCCGGTTGTTGCGCTCGTGACCGAGTGGAAGGCTGCAGATGGCACTATTGAACAGCGTAGTGAGGATTCTGATCTCGGGGGTACCATGCGGCTGGGAGGGCAAGCCTGTAACCTTCAGCAAGATACCTTGGCACGTAAACTCTATGGGGTTGATCAGGTGGTTGAGCGTCATCGTCACCGCTATGAGGTGAATAGCCAGTTGGTCACCCAGCTTGAGACAGCAGGGATGACCTTCTCAGGACGTTCTGCAGACGGTGAACTGGTTGAGATGGTTGAGTTGAATGACCACCCCTGGTTTGTGGCGTGTCAATTCCACCCGGAATTTACCTCAACCCCGCGTGATGGACACCCCCTGTTTAGCGGATTTGTCACTGCAGCATTGCAGCACCAACAGAATCAAGGATAAGACATATGCAGCTTTGTGGATTTGAAATAGGTCTGGATCAACCGCTATTCTTGCTTGCAGGCCCCTGTGTTATTGAGAGCGAACAGTTGGCTATTGATAGTGCAGGTCACTTGAAAGAGGTTACGGATGAGCTGGGTATCCCTTTTATCTACAAATCCTCTTTCGATAAGGCCAATCGTACCTCGATGGATAGTTATCGTGGTCCCGGTATGGAAGAGGGGTTGCGTATCCTCTCCCTGGTGAAGTCAGAGATCGGTGTGCCGGTAGTAACCGATGTACATGAAGATACTCCACTGAATGAGGTGAGTGCAGTGGTCGATGTGTTACAGACCCCTGCATTTCTATGTCGCCAGACCAACTTTATTCAAAATGTTGCCAGACAAGGTCTGCCAGTCAACATCAAGAAAGGACAATTTCTCTCGCCGTGGGATATGAAGAATGTTACCGATAAAGCAAAGGCGACCGGTAATCAGCAGGTTATGAGCTGTGAGCGTGGTGCCAGTTTCGGCTATAACAATCTGGTTACAGATATGCGTTCTCTTGCTGTGATGCGTGACACCGGCTGCCCAGTGGTGTTTGATGGTACCCATTCGGTACAACTTCCCGGTGGACAAGGGGGTAGTTCTGGTGGTCAGCGCGAGTTTGTCCCGGTATTGGCACGTGCAGCGGTGGCGGCGGGAGTCTCCGGACTGTTTATGGAGACGCATCCTGAGCCGGACAAGGCGCTCTGTGATGGCCCTAATGCGTGGCCATTGGATAAAATGAGAGCACTGCTGGAGACATTGATTGAGATTGACCAAGCCGTGAAGCGTACCGGGTTTGCTGAAACAGAATTGATGGACTAGTACTGGTACTAGACTACCTGACCAGCACACCATCCGGATGACCAGGCCCATTGCAGATTATAGCCGCCGAGCCATCCCGTTACGTCAACCACCTCTCCAATAAAGTAGAGTCCATCCTCTTTTTTGGACTCCATTGTTTTAGATGAGAGTTCATTGCAATCTACACCTCCCAGGGTCACTTCGGCAGTTCGATAGCCTTCGGTGCCGTTGGGCTGAATCGACCACTGCTGAAACTGTGATGTGACCTGTTCGACCTGCTGTTGTACAAGTGAATGCAGAGGCGTTTCTGCTAATGACTCATCAAGCAGCAGAGCGACCAGCCGTTTAGGTAGTAATTTATTGATTACGTTTTTGAGTTGGCTGTTGGGATGTTCTAACTGCTGTTTATGGATATATTCGATGAACTCCAGATCCGGTAGTAGGTTAATCTGTATAGACTCTCCCGGTCTCCAGTAGGAGGAGATCTGAAGGATTGCTGGGCCACTGAGTCCTCGGTGAGTAAAGAGCAGCTTCTCTCTAAACTGGTTGCGACTGTTGCTCACAACGGCCTCTACGGCAATGCCGGAGAGGGTCCCAAAACGCGCCTTTTCTGTCTGGTGTAGAGTTAATGGAACCAGACCTGCTGTAGTGGGCCAGATATGGTGGTGAAATTGTGAGGCAACTTGATAACCGAATGGTGTTGCGCCCATCTTTGGAATGGACAGGCCTCCAGTTGCAACCACCAGTGATTCGCTTTGGTAGCTTATCGCTGGTGTCGTAACCGTGAATATACCATCTGTTTTCTTGACCGTTTCAATATCTGTGTTGAGGGACAGTTCGATCCCGACCTTGCGGCACTCTTCCAACAACATCATCAGAATATCGCGTGCGCTCTTGTCACAGAACAGTTGACCATGGTTACGCTGATGATAAGGGATCTGATATGCCTCCACCATCGCAATAAAATCCCACTGTGTGAAACGACTGAGTGCAGACTTGCAGAAATGGATGTTGTGTGAGAGGTAGTTTTCTGCACTGACCTCGGTGTTGGTGAAATTGCAGCGCCCACCACCTGCAATCAGAATCTTCTTCCCCGCTTTTTCTGCGTGATCAAGAAGGATTACCTTACGTCCACGTTGACCTGCATGGATGGCGCACATCAGCCCTGAGGCACTGGCGCCGATGATAAGTACATCGGCTTGAGAAGAAGAGGAAGTCATTGTTGATTGTGAGCGAGTATGAAAAGATGTGGTCAATTGTAACGGTGGAGTTGAAGAGTTTCATAATTCAGCGGGCAGAAGAGGGGGGAGTCTCTGGTATAATTTGCCGCAAGAAAATAGTAACCACCAATAATCAAATAGATAAGAAAGCTTAGGAGTACTCAACCATGTCTGAAATTAGCCAAATCGTTGCTCGTCAAATAATTGATTCCCGAGGAAATCCAACGGTTGAGGTGGATGTAACCGTTGCATCGGGTGCAATGGGGCGGGCGGCAGTCCCTTCAGGCGCATCGACAGGTTCGCGCGAAGCTGTTGAACTGAGAGATGAAGATAAAAGTCGGTATGGGGGGAAGGGGGTACTGAAAGCAGTTGCCAATGTGAATGGTGAAATCAATGCAGCACTTAAGGGTAAAGAGGTGACTGCTCAGACAGAGATTGACCAGAATATGATTGAGCTGGATGGCACAGAGAACAAAGGGCGTCTCGGAGCCAATGCGCTGTTGGCGGTCTCTATGGCAAGTGCTCATGCTGCAGCCAATGAGCAGCAGGTGCCGCTCTACCGTTATCTGACGCCAAATGGTCCTTACAAGATGCCGGTACCGATGATGAATATCATCAATGGTGGTGAACATGCAGACAATAGCATCGACCTGCAAGAATTTATGATTCTGCCTGTCGGTGCGGACTCTGTAACCGAGGCAGTACGTTATGGTGCTGAGGTGTTTCATGCGCTGAAGAGTGTGTTATCTGCACAGAAGATGAATACAGCCGTTGGTGATGAAGGTGGTTTTGCCCCCAATCTCTCTTCGAACGAGGCTGCCATTGAGGTGATTCTGGAGGCCATTGAGAAGGCGGGATTCAAGGCGGGGAGTGAGATGTACCTGGGGCTGGATGCAGCAAGTTCTGAGTTTTACCAAGATGGAAACTATAACCTGGCCTCGGAAGGCAAGGTGTTGGACTCGACCGGCATGATTGATGTTCTGGAGAGCTGGGTTGATCAATACCCCATTCTAACCATTGAAGATGGTCTGGATGAGGGAGATTGGGATGGCTGGAAACAGTTGACTGAACGTCTGGGTCGTAAGGTGCAGCTGGTGGGGGATGATCTGTTTGTGACCAACACCAAAATTCTGCAAGAGGGGATTGATAAATCAATCGGTAACTCGATTCTCATCAAGGTGAATCAAATAGGCACTTTGACTGAGACCCTGGCAGCGATTCAGATGGCGAAAGATGCGGGTTATACGGCAGTTGTCTCTCACCGTAGTGGCGAAACGGAGGATGTGACGATTGCAGATCTTGCCGTGGCAACCAGTGCGGGCCAGATCAAGACCGGCTCTCTCTCTCGGTCTGACCGTATTGCCAAATACAATCAATTGATCCGCATTGAAGAGCAGTTGGGTGGTGATGCACAGTATGCAGGGCTTTCTGCTTTCTATAATTTGCCGCATTTGAACGGATAGTTTCTTTTCTCTTCGGCAACCCCTGACGATGTTGCAACAGCTTGCTCAACTTGTGGAGATCAGGAGTCGGTTCTGGATTATTGTCATACTCTTGCTACTCGCGCTGCTGCAATACAAACTTTGGCTATCTCCCAAGGGGGTTCCCCACCTTTGGAAGATGGAAGAGGATATTATTAATCAGGTTGATCTCAATCAGCGTCTTGATCTCTGTAACCGGGAACTCCGGGCAGAAGTGGTCGATCTGAAAGGGGGTATTGAAGCCCTGGAAGAGCGGGCACGAAGTGATCTGGGTATGGTGAAACAGGGGGAACTCTATGTGGTGACGATGGTGGATGGAAAGATGCCTGCATCGACTCAAGCAAAGCAGGGTCAATGTGACCAGGTGGGGCAATGATCTGGGCAGTTGTCCCTGCTGCAGGTAGTGGATTACGCATGAGGGCGGATCGTCCCAAACAGTACCTCCCTTTAGCCGGTAAAACGGTCATACAACACAGTATTGAACGGCTCCTCTCTAACCAGAATATCCGGGGTGTGGTGGTTGCGGTTGCAGCAGAAGATGGTTGGTGGCCCCATCTGCAGTGGAGTGCAGGTGATCGAATTCATCGTGTTGAGGGGGGGGCAGAGCGCTCCGATTCAGTGTGTAATGCATTGCAGTGGTTGAGTGGTACTGCGGATGATCAGGACTGGGTGCTGGTTCATGATGCGGCGCGCCCCTGTTTGAGAGCAGCAGACCTGCAGAGCTTGATTGAATCACTTCAAGAGGATGCCGTTGGCGGGATTTTGGCGGCACCAGTATCCGACACGATTAAGCGGGCAGATGCAAAACAGAAGATTGCAGAGACTGTAGACCGGTCAGTATTGTGGCGAGCATTAACACCACAGATGTTTCGTTTAGGGGTGTTGCGTGCTGCACTGGAGCAGATTAAGGCCGATGGTGTAGCCGTAACTGATGATGCTGAGGCGGTTGAATACCTGAAGCTACAGCCATGTTTGATTGAGGGGGCGGTGACAAATATTAAAGTGACACATCCGGGAGATCTGTTGCTTGCAGAAGAGATAATTCTCAGGGAGTTAGAAGAGAGATGAGGATTGGCCATGGATTTGACGTACATGCCTTCGAGGCAGGAAATTATCTGATGCTCTGTGGTGTAAAGATTCCTCACTGCTATAGTTTCAAGGCACACTCAGATGGAGATGTGGCCATCCATGCGCTTTGTGATGCGTTGCTGGGGGCGCTGGCGCTGGGGGATATTGGGCAGCTCTTCTCTGATCAGGATCAGCAGTACAAGGATATGGATAGCCGTCTTTTCTTGAGAGAGGTGGTGCAGCGGATCGAGGCTGAAGGCTATCGAGTCGGCAATGTGGACCTCACTATTGTGGCACAAGCACCAAAACTGGCTGACCACATCTTATCGATGCGTAAACTCTTGAGTGAAGATATGCGGTCGGATATTCGGCAGGTCAGTGTTAAGGCAACCACTACAGAGCGGCTTGGCTTTATAGGGCAGGAGCAAGGGGTTGCCGTCCACGCTGTTGTGCTGTTGGAGCGAACTGATGTCAACTGATCAACTCCCTTATGCACATGGGGGCCCTGTGAGCCATGCCAGGGTACGCAGTTGTCCCGAAGATTTCAGAGTCAATGAAGATCTTGGCTTTGAACCTTCAGGAGAGGGTCAACACAGAATGGTTGAGATTGAGAAACGTGATCTCAATAGTGACTGGGTAGCCTCTCAAATTGCCCGGTTGCTTGGTGTTAAAAAGCGTGACGTGGGGTTGGCGGGCCTTAAAGACCGTTATGCAGTTACCCGACAGTGGTTTTCAGTCGATATGGGGGGCAGAGAGGAGCCACAGTGGCAAGATTTGGAGACCTTGGTGCAGGAAGGACAGTCGCTGAAAGTGCTTCAGGTACAGCCTCACAACCGTAAGATTCGCAGAGGTGCTCTTAAAGGGAACCGCTTTCAGTTGATACTGCGTGAAGTGGAAGCTGATGTCGCTTCTATTGAAGAGCGGTTGATGCAAATTAAAGCGCATGGCATTCCAAACTACTTTGGAGAGCAGCGCTTTGGTCGTGTTGGTGATAATGTAGAGAAGGGGTTGTTAATGTTTCAGAAAGCATACCGTCCCAGAGGCCGGCATGAAAGAGGGTTACTGCTCTCGGCAGTACGTTCTGAAATCTTCAATCAGGTTTGTGCTGCCCGTATAGAGCAGGAAAATTGGGATAAACCACTGCAGGGTGATCTCTTTGCTCTGGACGGTAGTCGTGCCCGTTTTCAGGTAGATGAGATTGATGAAGAGATCTGGAGTCGTATCGCTGAGCATGATATCCATCCAACGGGCCCTCTATGGGGGCGTGGTAAGCTGGAGAGTGGTGGTGAAGTTTCCAGGCTGGAACATTGGGTTACACAAGACCTTGAAGAGATGCGCTCAGGGTTAGAGCAGGCAGGATTAGAGCAAGATCGGCGCGCTTTGCGTTTGGTGCCCAGAGAGGTGGATTGGCGCTGGTTGGAGAAGGGAACGCTGCAACTCTGTTTCTGGTTGCCTGCAGGAAGCTATGCCACGGTAGTATTGCGAGAGTTGGTAAAGTATTAGGGAACCCCTGAATAAGTCATGTGTAAATGTCTAACGCCCATAGCGCCCAATATCTTCGTTGAAAATCTTGCTAATAGCCTGCTATTGGCTGCGATCTTCGCCTTGATCTTGGACGCTATGGACGTAATTCAAATTACCCAGACTTGTTCAGAGGTTCCTTTGGTACCTGTCCGAGAATAGAGAGCCTGCTGCGGAAGAGCTGAATTTGGCCCTGTTTATCCATCTTTTTCGTTGAATAGTGGAGCGATTCGCCTCAAATAATGGCTAAATCTGTCTCAAATCAGCTTACCCTCGCTACGACTTCTATTCTTGGGCAAGCTCCTGGTAAGGGATGCCTTGAGTAAGTCTGTGTATACAGCTATAAATAAGGTAAGATATGGGGGCTTGTAAGAATATGATGCTTACTCGAGTCAGGCTAAATCAACATTGGGGGTTGTTGTGAAAACACGTTCGCTGTTTTTTCACTACCTAAGAGGTAGTACGATATTTCTACTGCTGACGATAGCAGTCACAAGTGGTATCAGTTACCTGTTTGCAGAGGATATTCTTGTGAGTACTGTGAAGGATGGACTGCAGTACCATGCTGATTTCAGAAAAGAGCGAATCTTGACGCAGTTTGCGGAGCAGAAACAGTGGATGGAAGAGGTTTCTCAGGATGCAGGTCTTCTTGAATTTGCGGAAAATCTGTTTGACTCATTTGAGGTGAGTGGGTTGAAGTCAGCCTCTTATCAAGGCATGCAAAAACGTTTTCGAAATGAGTATCAGGGGCTCTTGAGTTCACAAGGTATTGAAGATCTGTTTTTGATTAATCCCGACAGAGAGCTGATTTTTTCACTGCGCCCAATGGAGAGTGAAATTGGAGAGAAGATGGGAGGAGATGGTTTCTATGGAGAGACTATTTTCTCCCAGTTGATTGAGGAGGTGATTACAAAAAAATCTTTTGCTGTTTCTCACTACGGGAAAATTGAGCAAGTTGAGTCATCGACAGTGCTTATGGGCATATCGTTACCCCTTTCTCCGTTCAATCTCCTTCATCGCTTCAACCCCCTGCACGAAATCGCGGCATCGCTGTAGCCCAATCCAGATGGTCTGCGGCCCCGGGTAGCCATCTCCCTTGCGGTTAAG
>Ga0233443_1000243_pt1 | contig 66629 bp, 60 predicted proteins | sample SI_123_September_2_FD_182784 | JGI IMG/M metagenome (GOLD analysis project Ga0233443, IMG submission 182784) | Seawater microbial communities from Saanich Inlet, British Columbia, Canada - SI_123_September2016_200_MG | ecosystem: Environmental > Aquatic > Marine > Inlet | place: Canada: British...
TACAGCATATTACGCTACAAACCTTTCCTGACAAGTACACGCTTGTCATACCCACACAAATCAGTCGTTAATGACTTTAAGGTGACACTATGTCCAATTTCCTTAATGCACATTCATTGATTTTTTATGGAATAATATATGGCATATAATCTGCTTCTATCAAAGTCAATAATTTTATATTGAAAGCTACTAATTTAACATAAAATATATCAGTTGTAATATCATATGATGAAAATCGAACATAATCTTTATCTAAATATAATGTGAATTCATTTTTCACACTGCATATATGATCTTTATCAAATAAACCATGTTTTATTTTTATAAAATTATCATAAGCATCAAATAAATTATTATTAGTGCAAGGATCAAAATAACATGTAGTATTAATACAAGATGTATTAGGTTGTATAGTAGTATTAAAAAATGACGAATAAGTTGATGAAAATATTGTAGTAGAACAACTATTTACACACGGTTTATCTATTTGAACATTAGACGATAGTTGAAATTGGGGTATATGAATTTTTGTGACAAACGACTTTGCAAAATCATCATCAACATTAAAATAATATATATGAAGCATTTTATCTATTATAACAAACATTTTCAGCAATTCAATTTTATCGTTAAAAATAGTCTTGATATTGGTAAATAGTGTTATAATGTTGGCATCAGTATTAGGTAATGTTTCAAAAGCTACTATGTAATTATATATTGTATTATATTTTCCAATAATACTTGAATAATTTCCTTTTATTTTATTTTGAACAAAGTCAAATCCATAGTTTTTATCTTTATTTTCAATGTGTGCTAAATATATTTTTCCATTTTCCATAATTGTTAATAGTTGATCAGATAGGACTATTGTACTTGAAATGTCTAATAGATTATATTGAAAATGTCTTTTATTTACTTTAAATATATATGTATCATCATCGTGGTCGATTGAATTTATATTCATAAAATTATATTGTGAATTTTGAAAATGTTCAAGATATTGAAAAATAACAGTTAAATATGGAACTTGATGATATAAAATAAAATTGTTAATTGATTCGATAATAAAGTCAATAATATTATCTATATCGGAATAATTCATTATTATACTATTGGATAATAATTATCATAATTAAAAACAAATATCAATTGCATCATTTAACGTTTCTATCAAATGATATTGAAAAGTCTCATCAAATAAATGTTCATTTTCTTCATCTTTTAATAATGTTACAATATCATTATTATTTGATTTGGGTATTAAGATTGCACGAATGCCATTATTTTTAGCACTGATAACTTTTGCCATAATATTACCAACGCTTAATACTTTATTTTTAATATTTAATTCGCCAGTGATAGCTATATTGTTTTTAATTGGTTTATTTAATATTAGAGAAATAAAAGCTAGGGCAAAAGCACATCCTCCACTACTGCCATCTTTAGGAGTGCATACATCATTAACATGAATATGAAAACCACATGGAAAATTGGTAGTTATGTGTGTTTTTAATTTTTCAAAATCAGTAAAATCCATTAATATACCTATATAATTGATAGCATTAGTATATGCACAGAATACACTTTCTTTCATTTCTTCACTTTGTGATCCTGTAAATTTCAACGTAAATGTATTATTAAAATTGTAATATTTATCTATTTGAATTGATAAAACACCACCGTTACCTAAATTATTGGCATATAGACCATTAATAATACCTATTTCGCCATCATTATGATTAATATTTTCAATTTCATAGACATGTTCATCTTTCAAAAAATATTTTATATCATCAATTTCTAATGTAATTTTATTATCCGTGATCATATGAGAAATTTGATTTGTTAATTTTAATTTATTAAGTTTCATAATAATTAATTTAATTTTTCGTTTCATATCTCGCACTCCACTCTCGCGTATGTAATGCAATAATACATATTTCAATATTTCATCATCAATACAAATCTCATAGTTGAATTTCATATTTTCGCATATTTCTTTAATAATAAAATGTTTTGTAATATGAATTTTTTCACGTAAATTATATGGTTTAATTTCAATTTCATCAAATCTATTTAGTAACGATTTATCGAACGATTGATTTGAATTGTATGATGCAATTATTATTAAGTTTTTCAATGGAAATTCTATTCCTTGAAAAAATCTATCCCTAAAATGAGAATTCATGTTTGGATCTGTTAATTGAGATATTATTGCATTTATTTCATTGTGAGATTTTTCATTTCTAATACTAGTTTTATCTAACTCGTCCAAATATAATATACATTTTGTTGTACCCATTCTAATTATTTCTTTAATAATTGATCCAGGTTGTGAACTAGAATATGTATATGCTGTACCATGCAATACTTCGCTATCATTATGTCCACCTAATGGTATAATTATTATTGGTATATTTAATACTTTTGCTAATGATTGTGCAATTAATGTTTTACCCACACCTGGTGGTCCACAAAAAGACATTATATAACCATTTGAATCAGGATTTGAAATACATTCTGCCAAGTGTAAAAGAATTTTATCTTTAACTTGGACATGCCCATATGTAATTTCATTCAATTGCATTTCTATATTTTTAAAATATTGTGCACAGTCTTTCGAATTATCAGCATTAATATCGAATTTTTTATCATCGGTAGCTGGCCAAGGAAAATCTATTAAAGTTTTTGCAAAAGTATATTGTTTATGATAATCGTTGTTATTTAATTTCATTTCATTAATTTTTTCATTAATAAGATTTTTAACATATAATGGCATATTTTTAACGATGGACATTTGTTTTCTCAAGTCAACATCATCAAATGTCAATTCATTTAATTGTTTAATTTCAGATTCAACATTTATATTAACCATTTTAAGTTTTATCTGAGATACAAAATTTAACGATACATAAATTAAATTTGCAATTATTAGATTATTGGTTTTTTTCTCTTTTAATACTAGAAATAACATTCCAGCAATATTAATATTATCTTCTGTTCCTAATAATAATAATTTTATTATGTTGAATATTTCAATGGGCTTATCTGATTTGGTGACAAAATATTGCATTAATGACGTGAAAGATTTAACTTTTATTTTATTATACAGTTTTTCATGATCACATAACATTACATTTATTTCATTATGTGTTAATACTAATAATTCACCTTTGTCACAATATTTTAAATATTTTGTTTTAAAATCATTATTTGAATGTTCAATTAATAAATTTTTTCGTTTTTCATATATGTCAGGATAAATAATTTGAGACATCACACGTGTACTTAAATTTAAATAATCATTCAGAAATATACCTTGGATTAAATAAAAATTAATATTAATATCAAAACACATAAAGAAAACATTGATATTTGGTGACATTGTTTTCTTAATTGTAAACGGACATTTGCTAGTTGTGTTACATATTTTTAATGGAATAAAGTCATTATATTTCATATCAACAATCGCGTTGCTATCTATAAATATATAAAAATCTTGCAACCCGGGAAATCCAATTTTATTCATCAAAATATGCATTTTCGATTTAATTTTACTTTTTAATGGATGTATTGTTTCATATGCTATATCGTGAATAATATTATTAGCAATAAAATGTTTATTAATTAAATCATACAATATTTTTGGACTTTTTTCATATTTAATAATCATTTCATTTGTTTCAACACATGTATCTTGATTATAATTATGTATGGCCACGTTGTAAATTATATTCGTGCCTGTTGAAATTTCATATAATTCGTTAATAAACAAGTTTTTTTCAGTTGTGTCAATAATATAAAATTCGAATAATTTATATATGTGATGTTGTAACTTGTGAAAAAAGTTATATAATAAACCGTAATCATTACTTAGACAATATATATTAAACTCTTTGCGTAACATATACTTTATAATATAATTATATAAAAATATTGTTATTATTCAAAAACATTTAAGGATTAATATGATAATATCATATTGCCGTTGCCTAAACATACATTAATATTAATTTCATATCATAATATACATTGGAAAATATTTTACAGTATAAATATGACAAAACAAATATTTTTAATGGCTGATAAAAATACTATAGTTTGATCATATTTTTTTCCGTTTAATCACTTAAAAATGTATTATAACTATAAAGTATAATGAGCACCCAAGAAGAAGTAGTTGTCAGAACCGACGAAGTTACCGATAGTGAGAAGAAGAAGACCAGATCTTTCAAAGTAAAGCTAACCCAGACTGATCCCGCATATGGAAGATACAATGGTGATAGTCCCTATCAGGCTGCCAACAAGGCACTAAGTGAGATTGTTAGAAACTTTATTAAGGAAGGTGGAGATGCTAATGCCGAGCACGTTTTCTGGCTAATTGAGTCTACCAAGATCAGTAAGAAGCGTGTCCACCAGTACAGAGGAAGACGTTGTCAGCTTGATGAGCCCGTTGTATACAGCATTGGAGACAGTCCAATCACCAAGTATCACAAGAACGAGCTAAAGAAGATCAAGAAGAGTGAGCAGGAGGAGCTTCAGCCCAGAGTTACCAAGAAGACCGCAAAGGTTGCCGCCGCCAAGGCCGCAAAGAGTGCTAAGAAGGCTGCCAAGAGTGCAAAGACCACCAAGAAGGTCGCTACCGCAAAGTCTACCAAGAAGGTTGCCACTGCCAAGACCACCAAGGCTACCAAGAAGGTTGCTACTACAAAGGCTACCAAGAAGGTTGCTACTACAAAGACCACTAAGGCCGCACCCAAGGCTGCAAAGACCACTAAGGTAGCTGCTCCCAAGGCTGCAAAGGCTACCAAGAAGGTTGCCGCTGCCAAGTAAATAAATAAATTATTCCCCATCCCTAATAATCATTAGAGATTGACCTAATAAATTTTGTCCATATGTTGATGGATCACTAGCAATACCTTTAATCGCATTCATACCAATACCCCAAATTTTATCTTTAGGTGATGCCTCGTATAAAATTTTACCTCTTGTCATTTGTAACATCATCATTAATTCTTCATTTTGACCAAATTTATATTTTAAAGCTTTCATCATAATTTTAAATTTATGTTGATCCCATGTTGCACCATCAAAATTTACAACTTGTCTCCCTAATGCTTTAATTTTACTAGGCTTATCTTCTGTCAATATTTGATGAATTAGCATTGTATTATTTTCATCAAACATCATACATTTTTTAAACATAAAATATTGCTCGGAACAATTAAATGAAACAGATTGTTTAACACCATTAATCGTACAATTGAGTTTAAAAACACATGGATAAAAATTGCTCATAAAACCATACTCGTTTTTATGACCATAAAAATATATTGCATCCGACATTGATAATATAATATGCTGTTTAATAGAATAATTTTATATTTTATATCTACATATTGTATCATGCCAATTAAAACATATAAAAATAATTTAGATGCGTTTTTATTATTTTCTGCACCAATAATATCATTTATAATTTCTATATTATTGATTGTATATATATGGAATTCGACAATACCAAATGTGTTCAGATTTAATAAGATCACTTTTGCACAAGCATTAGGATTAATAGTATTATCAAATATATTTTTTGGTACAACTTATCATAATATATTTAATTGGATATATGAACCTGAATAATCACACGATAATATGATATATATTGTTGCAATAATTTTCGTATTTTACTGTGTATGCATGATTTGTATTCACTATAGACACTTTGTCGCTAATAATTGTATCTTTTAATGTTACTGTACCCACGGTCAAAGTAAAATACTTTTTAATGGTAACGTGGTCTGGAATATTTATAACAGTTGTAAATATATAATTATCAAATTGTTCTTTAGAATTTATATAATCAAATCCTATATATTTTGAATTTTCTTTTTCTATTGATTCTACTATTATTATTTTATAATTTACACTGTGATTTTTCATTAATTTGCACATTGTATACAAGAATTTTGCTTTATCAGAATATTGATCATAGTATGGTACAATGATTGCAATCTTAATTGGTACACTTTTTGGTTCCTTATACAAAACCATTTTATTTAATGTATTTGTCATATAATTTAATACTCCATCCATTGATAAATATTGATTGTAGAATTTTAATGCATTCAAACTTATTTGTTCACATTTACTATCATTATCTCTGCACCATTGTATTTGACTAATTAAATTAGATAAGTCGCATTTAATTGGAATATAATGTTCATATGGAACAAGCATTTTACTAAACCATATATGATAATGAGAATCAACAATTAACATTACACATTTCATTTTAAGTTCATGACCCAATCTAAATGCCGTAACATGACCATCAATATTTAATATATATTTATATTTTTCCTTATCGGCAATAGACATAAATTCTGCCTTTGGAAATTTAGATTTAGGTGCAATTGATAACGGTTTATTAAATTCTTTTTTCAAACGTCTGTTAAAAGATGTGACACCAACATCTAGGTAATCAGGATTATCTAATGACATTTGAGTAGCTCGTAGACGGACGTTATTATCTACTCTTTGACCACAACCTGTTGCCCCACCCCTAAATACAGCTTTACCAATTTTACTAGACCATGGTACGGTAAATGATTCATTAGCTTCATCATATGGATTTTTACAAGACATTGGATATAATCTTTGACTAACTCGTGTCCAATCATCTGGTGTTATTAATGGAATATCATCATAATGATCTGATGCACCAACCGATAAAATAGGACAAAAATCTTGCATATATTTTTCAGGAATCTTTTTATCAATTATAACTGTATATGGATGTTTTCTATCTTTTCTTAACATTGGAAAATCTCTAACATTTAACATAAATACACAATCATTAATTGTTCTATGTTCACAGAGATACATTAGCATGTCCAAATAATCTATTGTCAATTTATCACCTTCCCAAGTGTCATGTCTAAAGAAACAATTATTTCCAAACCACTTTTCTCTATCCCAAATAGTATCTTTATTAGGAACTTTATATTTGTTAAAATAATATTTTACTGTATTAGCTAACTTTTTCTTCAAATTATTATTTTTATTTTTCTTATATTCTCTTAAAATTTTCTTATCATTTTCGTCAAAATATAATTCTTCAAAATAATCGTTTTTATAATCATGTTTACTAAATGGTAAAAATATTACTATTTTATTATCTTTTATCCCAACCATTATTCCTTTCTTCAAATATTCAAACATATACATCAATGAATTGATAATACTATTTTGAGAAATATACAATTTATCTTTTATTTTATTTTCTATAATATCAAAATTAAAAAAAGTTTGCATTGGTAATATTCCATATTGACTTAAATTACTATGGTTTCCGGCATGATAATTCGTCTGTAAGAAATTACTAAATTCTTTGTTGGTGTTGTGATACGTTTGCAATTGTAGACATATCTCTTTATCGGTAAAATCATGTATATATTGATCGAATCTTTTAGTTTCATACGCCCTAACATTTAGAGTACAAAATTCACAATAATCTTTTAAGAACTGTGATAAATCATTTCCAATTTTATATACAGGTAATAGGGAAAATGGCAAATCTTTAATAGACTCGGTGAATGCATTAACTGTTGGTAATAAAGTGTAAAATGAAATATGTTTATATTTCGTCGTGAACGATTGTTTATTAAGGTGTTCTAACACTATTTTATCGGAACACGTAATAATATTATTATTAATTGAACATTTTATAAATGACGGATTACTTATAATGCTATATAATAACATTTTATATGTTAGATAATTGTTATCCATTATATTAAAACAAGATTTTTAAATTCTTTCTCTGAAAAAATAAATATAAATATTATTAAGTATCAAATGTACATTTATTTTAATATGGAGTTGGGTATATTTATATTTACTACTAGAAAAAAATCTGATAAAAAATATATTCGTTTACCAGATAGTGAAATGATGCAATTAAGCGAACGAAATATAAATAGTGTAAAATCATACATCCATAAACACGATTATGGCACCTCTTTCTTCTATCATTCTACCAAAGAAATGAATAATATATCTATACCACCTCAATATGTTGTCTCTAGAAAAAGCTTATATCATCGACCTCAAGGGTTATGGATATCTTGTGGCACAGGTTGGTTGGATCATGTTAGAGACACTATTAAGGTACCAAGTAAATGGAATTTATTTTCTTACACATATAAAATTGATTTATACGATAACGTTAAAATTATTTCAGAAAAAGAAGAATTACATAAATTTATTAAAAAATATAAGAAAAAACCTGATGATATCAGATTATATGATGTCATGGATTGGGATAAAGTTAGAGAAGATTTTGCAGGACTTATTATAACACCGCATCTTGGTAGCAAATTATGGAGATCATCCTCTGATGAAATGTGTATTAGTGGTGCTGAATCTGCTCATGATTTTTTTGTTGATTTATTAGGAAGTAAATGGAAAAATAATATGTTATTATTAAGTGAATGGTATAGATCTTGGACTACATCATCGGGAGTAATATGGAATGCATCGGGTATTGCATCCTTTTCCCTAATTAAGAGAACTAATTATAAGAAATACTTGTTATAAAAATTGAAAAAATAATTATTATTTGCGTAAACATACTAGAAAAGAAACTTGGTTTCGTCATAAAAATAAGAATCAAAAAATGAAGGAAAAAATGAAAGAAAAAAATAACTTTAGAAGTTATAAATATATTGAGATTGCTAATTCTAGTATCATAGATAGAGGATATGTCGGTTTCTTCTAAGAATAATTAATTTATGATGGCATTGGTTGGTAATCATTCAAATCATTTACCCTGACACATACACAACTACAATAGAAAATTATAAATACAATGATTAATGCAATACATCCAATGATAAAACCTAACATTGATACCAATATTATTATTTTGTTAAGCCGATAACATTGCATCTATAATAATCTGATACTCTTTAACAATATCATCTGTTACAGCATCTAATATTTTAGCAATAGTCATGCCTTCAACCTTGTATTCAAAGATAATTGCATTTTTATCAGGATGTTCCATTTTGAAAGCAGCGTAATTAACAAATGCATGTTCTCTTAACTGTCTGCTTAACACTTCTCCCATGGTATGATTTTCATTTGTAATTTCAATACTTGCATTATAATCAATATTAGATGTACTTTTCATTTCTATGATTTTCGAAATTAATTTATTCTTAATATTATTGATCTTAATAATAATAATTTTACATGCTTCAATAACAATTTGTTTTTCAGGCATTTGTCTGTGAGATATTAATTTGATTCTGTATGTTGTCGAATCTAGTTCTCTATGACCAGTTGTTATCGCAGCGCTATAACAATCTCTGGCTAATGGAATATTAAAACTCGCACTAGCAGAAAACTTAATTTCTTCTCCGGGTTTCAAACCACATATTTTAAGTTCTCTTGGATAAATATCAGGAATAATTTTTTCATCTTTATGAAATGTGGTAAATTTACTATTTGTGGTAACGTTCAATACATCATTCGTATCATTTTTGGCATCAACAAACATATGAATATTATTAATCATTGATAACTTTCTTTTATTAAGTTCATCAATAGTTTCAATATCGGTTAAAACACGATTCTTAAACTTGCGATCAACATCTAATCGGGCACATGTTTCTGCAAAATCATCAATAGGTTTGTACATATAATCTTTATATATTATAGGTATGTTGTTAATACGTTCGCGTATTAAATCTCTATTAAAAATTGATGTATCTGATGAAAATTCAATATCACTTTTGTCAAATGCAAATGAACCAACTAAACTGATAATGGTTCTAATTATGGTGTTGCTAAATATATAATTAGTATTATTAATAATAAAAGACAAACTATTAGTATTAAAATTATCAATAGACTCTGTTTGCTCTATATCAGTGACAGAAAGTAATTTACTTTTAACAGATTTAGCTTTGCTCATTACTATATATATTTGATATTTATTTATACATTTAATTTATCAATTTTTATTTTATTTTGATGGTATAATTATATTTGGACAGTCAAGTATTCTAAGATATTTAACATTTATTAGAGCAGAAATATCAATTATATTCTTACAATTTTTTATCGTAAGAGTCTTAACAGTTGTTAATGTGCTAATATCATTTACATTATCGCATCCAAGAATGATCGTTGATCTCTAGGTGATAGATATGGAACGATGCAATAATATAATATGTCTGTTGGTAGGAATGCAAGATTTAACATCTTAGATTGTTGCAATATTAATATTTAATTCGTAAATAATATTATTTATCAATTTTTTATGATTTAATCATTAAAATATATCTATAATAATGACTGATGTAAATTGTTTACAACATGATTTTTTGAAACATCTTAACACAGAACAATATAATATCGCTGTAAACAAAGACTTTATAGATCAGCGTACAGCATTATGTATTATTGCATGTGCTGGTTCAGGAAAGACTACAACATTAATTGCAAAGATTATTTATATGATTACTGTATTACATTGTGAACCTCGTGATTTTTTTATTACAACATTTACCAAAAATGCTAGTAATGAATTGAGAGAACGATTGACAAGTACTTTGGGGGAAGACATTATAGGGAAAATGACAATTGGTACATTTCATTCTATTGCTTATAGTAAAATGATAAAAAATAATGATTATGTTATTGAAGATAATATTGAAAGTTATTTACATAAATATAGTGATATTTTATGCGTTGATGATAATGAATATCAAGAAATGCGTATTACTGCTCAAGATGGTATTTATGATGCAAATGATGTATTAATTGATGAAACATTAGATGATGAAGACGACGATAATGATTCTTTGGAACAATTTATTATGACAGAAGATCATCAATATAAATATGTATTTATTGATGAATATCAAGATATTAATGATGTTCAAGAAAAGATTATTAAATCATTATACAAGTCAGCTAAACTTTTGGTTGTTGTTGGGGATGATCAACAAAATATTTATACATTTCGTAAAACAAATATTAAATATATATTGAACTTTGATAAAAATTACGATAATGCTTCTCATACATATTTAATTAAAAATTATAGATGCAATACAAACATTGTTGATTTGGCTAATATAGTGTTATCATACAATCACGATAAAATAGATAAAACTATTGTGGCAATGAATAAAAGTGTTGCCAGAAAAATTATTATTACAAGTGTTAAAAATCAAAAAGAACAAATTGAGTTTTTGATCCGAAAGCTTTTGAAAATATGTGAAGAGGATAAAGATAATTTACATAAAATAGCAATTATTGCTAGAAATAATTATGTATTAAAAATTTTAGAATCAAAATTAGCTTTTCATAATATTCCTACATTTTATATTGAATCTAATGGTGATAATATTATGGCAAAACAATTGGTTCAAAATATTATGGGACGTGTGATATTGTCAACTATTCATGGTACTAAAGGATTAGAATTTGATAACGTATATATTATTGACATAAACAGTTCTACATTTCCATCGCCAAGATGTGACGATGTTGAAGAAGAGCGAAGATTATTTTATGTAGGTATAACACGAGCTAAAAATAAACTGTACATGTGTTATGATGAACGACAGCCATCAATATTTATTGATGAAATTATAGCACACCCCTTAACAAAAAATATTATAACTTTTAAAAATACTAGTATTGATGAAGATAGTTTAAAAAGTATGCCTGCACGTGATCCTATGCCAGCCGATTACACAATTGAAAATATTATTTTTAATTTGAATTATTTGGATTATGAGCAATATAGTGATAATATTTTTAATTATCATTTTAGAGAACCTGAAATTATTGAATTACATGATAAAATACCAACTTATTTTGGTGAATTTTGTGAAGACAGAAATCTAATAGTGTCAAATATTTCTCAAATATTTACAGATTTTATTGAAGTGTATGTATCTAGATCAGTACAAAAAATTGGTAATGAACGCATTGAATATTTAGATTATATAATGTATGCATTCAAAGATTTGAATAATAGTATTGATATTATTGGCGATAGATCATTAGATTCAGTTATTGAGGGACGTTTTGGTATAGATTTTAAAAATAAATCAGATGAAGAAGTATTAAATTTAATATCATATTATAAATCAGGAATTAAAATTAGTAGTTTTATACCTGATAATTTAATTCCTTATTTCGCAGAATCATATAGACAATATATTTCAGATAAAAAATCCAAAGATATAATATTTGATATTTTTATAATTTCCTTGGTAAAAGGTGTTATGAAAGGAAGAAATTCAATATTACATTTAATAAATTTTGATAAAACAAGATTTATAATGGAAAAAATAAATAAAAGTGATATTACAACTTATAATCGTTGGCTAGGAGAACTTGAAACATCATATATTAATCATTTTATAGATTGTCATGACATTAATGCATCATATACGTTACGTGATGAAGAATCTGGAATTAAATGCATGATGGATTTACAATATGGTAAAAATATTATTTGTATTAAATCATCAACAAGTGAGAAACCTAAAGTTGAAATATTGTTGCAAGTATTATCATGTGTATCTATAGCAAGACGCAATAATATTATTATATCCGAGTGTTCAATATACAATCCATTAACCGGAAATATATATATCTGGGATTTAAGTGATTGGGACGGTGCTAATGATACAATATGTTTCTTGCATGAGCGTTATCAATGATTAGCGAATACGAACAGATTCATTCAACATATCGTCTAAATCTTCATCTGTTGCAGAATCATCCAAATCTTCTTTCAATTCATTATCTGCCATAGTTATAGCTTTATTATTCCAATCATCGGCAGTCAATGAATTTTTATCATACATCAAAGTACTATTGTAAGCTGATTCTGGTTTATCAATTGAACCTTGACCTTCAACATAAAATTTATGACTTAATGTTTGATATTTATCTTTATAAAGTTTTTTCTCAATATCATCAATAATATATGTAAAAATATTATCAATGTATTCATCAATATTTGCGTCATGTTTGAAATTAAAATATTTATGAATATAATTTTCTTTGATTACCTCTTTATATTGTGTACTTATAGATAAATCATTAATTTGTTTATCGCTAATACTTATATTAATATGTATATCAACAGGTATTTTAATATATTTTTTATCAAAGGATTTAGCTTTAATAAATAATATTTGTTTTTTCTGTTTTAATAAATCATGTACTCTATCATTAACAACTTTCAAATCCGAATTAAAAGGCAAATGCATATAGTCTAATACAATACCATTAAATGCAATGCACAATTCTTTGGTGACTGTACTGATAGGACTACAATCTAGACCAGATAACAACACAATATAATTATTTGATAATAAATGTGCATCTAAAATAGAGTATTCTTTTTGCATAATACAATATATTTACATAATAATTCCAGAAATAAATCCAATATATTTACATAATAATTAAAGTTATATATAAGGAATTATTATGTATTCTTAATAATAATGTCGAGCGCTGATGATAGACCTCATTTATTTTATAATAATAAAAAATGTTGCCAAGAATTGTGGCTAAAAATTAAAAACTTTGGACATGAAAATAATTATATTTGTCATGATGTGACAGATGAAAAGATTTTTGCCCAATTACCAAAATCATTTACTACAGTTCCAATTTTAGTTGTTAAAGGTATATCTGTACCTTTAGTGGGTAAAGAAGTGTTCAATTGGGTAGAAACACAACAATATATTAATCTTAATGCAAATAATATTACAAAACTTTCAAATCCTGATTTTTATGTGGATCCCACAATTGGAAAACAAGCGGATGGTAATTTTTCAGCAATAAAAGATTGTGATGATAAAAAGATTGCTGTAAATTCAGCATATATTGAAGACATAGATAAAATACAATATACTCCAAGCATGTCAAAGCGATATATTGATAGAAAAATTAGTACAGCGGCTCAGCAACAAAAAATGCAAGAATTATTGGCATCACGTAACAATGATTTAATTAATATTATGAATGCGAATAAAGAATTTTAATACGATAAATTACTTTAAAAATTTCTTTATTATTAAAGTATAATGGCGGACCTTTTAGCAGCAAATATAGATACAATTGTTAAAACTTTTAATGATGAATTAAATACACTTTTAAATCAATTAATGATTATTGCAGATCAAATAGAGATTAGTAAAACAGATTTATGTAAAGTTAAAGCATCTAAAAAACAACTCTTGGATGCTATTTATATTAATGTAAATTTATGTGTTAATATGTATGCTTTTTTCTTATTAAAACCAGAATTCGAAACATTCTTAGAAAACGTACAAAAAAGAAATTATGAATATTTTTATTTATTAGCGGACAATGATATTATCGAACCTGAATTTAGAGAATTATTATCAATCATTAAAACTGTATCATATGGCATCGATGATGAAACAAAAAATATTATTTTTGGATATATTGAAAATATTACCGTGTTAGCAGATATTTATGCATACAAGAAAATGGAAAAATAAAATAAGTTTATTTATTTAAAATAATTACAATAAGTTATTTTAATCATGGAAAAAACATATACATTGACAAAAACAATTACCGAAGAAATTAACACTCTTATCAATGAATTTTATGTAGAAATTGATAAAGATGCCGGTAAACTTGTTTTTCTAGAGATTATTGATGGTCTGACAACAATGAGACAAAATTTCTTAAAAGAATTTATGGCTACACATCAAGAATTAAGAAACGGTTCAACCAATAAAATTAGACATTTTATTTTGATGAAAAGTACTAAAATATCAAAAAATCTTGAAAATAAATTACCATTACTAGATATTATTAATACCTTTCCTACTGAAATTGAGCATAATTATTGGAACATGGTTCATTTGCTATATATTATGTTGGAATCAGCAACCGAAGATAAGAAAGATGAAATTATCAATACACTTGGTGTAGAAATTCATAAGAGAGCTGAACAAAGAGAACATGAAGAGAATGATAGAGTAGCAAAGATAGAACACGATAAACAAGTTGCAGAACAACGTTTAATCAATAGAGAACATAGAGAAGCAGAATTACCAGATATGAGCGAAATGATGAAACACATGGATAACAATCCGGAAATAATGGAAATGTTGGCACAAATGACGGGTACAGATATGACATCTAATACAATTAATGATACATTGAAGAGAGCCATGGGTGACAATCCTGAAATGACAAGTATGTTTACTAATGCATTATCGCAAATGAAGGACACAAATTCTGTTGAAAACTTGGATATCATGGGAATGATTACTCAATTTATGCCGGATTTAGATATGTCATGTGAAACTAATGTAGTATTGGTTAATAAAATTTATAAAGATATTGTATTCATTTTTAGTACCGATGATGATGCCAATTCTACGGTCAAAGATCGTGTAACATCAAAGATTGCGATATATCAAGATCTAATAACTAATGGTAGAGTAACACCAAGTGAAATGGCTGCTTGTCTAATGAGAATTTCAACAAACGAAGCAATGAAACAATATATTACTGATATGGAAAAGGCAGAAGTTTCAATGGACCTAGTTATAGAATTTGCAATTCAATTTCTACCAACTGAAATCACGAGTAAATTTGGCGATATCGAAACTATTAAGAAACTAATGGCAGAAATTGGTACAGGTGATATTAGTAAAATTATAGCTATGTTTAGTGGTGCAGCACCAACTGTTGAAGAAGTAGCATTAACTGAGGAACAAGAACAAGAATTAGAAAAATATTACGATGAACATTTTTTTAATGTCAAGAAATAAATTCTAATTCTATTTTAATGGATAATAAAGAATCAATATGGATTAAAAATCCCATTAATTTACTTACTTATTATGATAATTTTTCCATTTATTCTCCTAATAATAAATTTAATGCAGTAACACGTTTACTAATGATGTCTGGACTCATATTTGTGTTATTTGGTTCTAAATCATGGTCATATATATGTTTGATAGGAATACTATTAGTAACAATAATTGGTTATATATATGATGAGCATTTAATAGAGGTTGATGGTATAGTGAGAGAGAAAGAATATTTATCATGTAGACATTCGACAATTGATAATCCAATGGGCAATCTTTTACCATATTCGCTTGATCCTACTAATAGTGCATGTAATGAAGATGAAAATGTTAAAACAGATAATTTATTTTTCGGTCATTACAGAAATCAAAATGATCATATCAATAGAGAAACAATGAAAAATTTTATAACGTTACCAGTAACTAATATTGAAGGTAAGAGAAGTGATTTTCTAAATTTTATTTATAATGGTTATGATGGTGAATATAAATCATGTAAATACGATGGTGTGGATTGCGAAAGATATCGTGATTTGAGATTTGATGTATAAAAAATATAAAATAAATATATAACAAGAATATAATGGACAAGAAAATTACGCAACCAGACCAAAATAATATGAACAGTAAAATGAAATTTGTCAGCAATGATGAATATAATGCACCTTTATTTAGAAATATATGCGATTTCCAAAATACATCTTTAACTTATGGTGCTGATGGACGTTTGAGAAATGAAAAAATAGAAATGAATACTCAATACACAAAGAGCAGTAAAGGATTTGTTATTGATGATGAAATGGATGATGCTTTTAGTAATAAATATTTCTCTAATCTATCAGGCAACAGAAATGCTCAAAAATGTGTTTTCACAGAGGAAGAACAAATGGAAGATAAGAAGGATGCATCTAAACACAAGAAAGTTAGTAAAATGGAAAAAGATCCAAGATATAACAGAGACTATAGTTGCAGTGAAAAATCCAGATTTATTGATCACAGTTCATATATCCCCGGTGGATCAATGGAAACAGGTGGTTTTGGTGATATTAATAATTTTAGTAAACCAAAATATGGTGTTAGTACAAGAAATAATCGTGAAACAATATCTGATACTGCTATAGACAGATTTCATTATACTTTTAGAAATTACCAGACACCTCATGTTGGTTCCAATCCTTTACCAGAAGATACACGTCATCGCAATAAACAATACCTTTAAAAAATAAATATTTTAAATTGTAATAAATATCTATTATAATTATATATTATGTCAGGAATACATGCTAGATCTCGCAACGATAAATGTGCCGTAAAAGAATATTATGCCGATTCAATGGAACCCGCTAATTATGCTCTAAACGTGGATGCTCGTGTTAATCCTTCGTTCAAAACCAATGAACAAACCTTGTGCACTGATAAATCTATGGGTTGCAGCAAGATTAAGGATAGTAATGCTACCATGAACTTGGGACCTGAAACTTTTGGCAAGCGCATTGATATTGAGGAGAACTTGAGAGGTACCAACCGTATCTTATCAAAGTGCCAATCTGCTAAACACTACCCTTGTACTATTGAGGCCAGTAACAGATTAGCTGGTGAGTGTGTCAATGTTATCACTGTTAACCCTCACCTATATGATAGAGATATCGTGCCTACCAATATGGAACACGATTGGCAGATGGGTTTCAAGTAGATATAATTATTTTCGAAACTCTGAGACAATTAATGTAATGTACATTAAATACATAAAAAAAGCCGGTAACTACTATCATACAGTATGTGATGCAATAATGTATGTCAAAAAGCGAATATCACTTTCGACACATCTTGCATTATGTTTATAGATGTTTAACACATTTGACATATTTTGTTGCTTCTGCTTGTACATCTCAAGTTGCTGCGATGCATTTGCGGCAGCATCAGATGCATTTTTTGCCAAAGATGCATTTTTTATTATGTTAGCTTGCGTGACATCGTCGATATGCTTTTTGAGAATATCATTCAGGTTCAAAACTAATGCTCCATTTTGCATCAATTTTTGTTCTGTTACCTGTATGCATTTGGCAAGTGTTTGCCGTTCTCTAAGCAAACTCGCTGCCTTTATTCTTCGCCGAGCGGCTTTCTCTTCGTTACTGAGAGCCATTGTTGTAGAGTAATGATGAAAATGTTAATATTAATGAGATTTGGTATGAAATATTTTTTCAATTTTTTAGTAATGAATGTGCAATGGACTATTGCTATTTTCGACTTAATATTTGATCATACTCTATATTCAAGTTTACACTTTTCACCGACAAGTTCAATGTCTAGTTCACATTGTATAATTGCTGCACCATCTAATCTATTATGCTCTATAGAACTGTATAATAAATTGCACTTTGTCAAATAACTATTCACATTGTCGGTTAATAAAAGTAATAATGATAGATAATATCAATAATAAAATAATTAATTTTTTGTATTAAACAATAAATATTATATATATTAATGACAACTGTAGGAGCAACTGTAGAAACAATATATGAGACAATTTGTACTATCATGACAGACACTATTAAGGCTCTATCATATGAAGAGAAGAACGGGGGATCCAATACTGTTGATCGTATTATTGATGAAAGGGAACAGAATTTTTCAATGACAATGTGGTTTACAAAACAGATTATGGATCATTTTAATGATGACGATAATGTTACGGTTACAAGAATTGATGATTCGGCACTAAATATTGATATTCCTCATTATATTCTCATCATTAACACAACATTTACTCCTGGATCTCTTATTCATAGTATTTTTCACACAGCATATGTCAAAAACGAATATAATTTAAGTCCCGAGTTAATGTGTCAAGTTGAAAATAACAGATTACTTGATGCAACCATTGACGAAGTTAAAAATAGTGCACAAGATATGATTAGTCATGTTACTAAATTATATAATGGTGACAGCAATAATAATAAAAAAGTAACTGCTTGGGATATTGCTGATCAATCTGTTACTAAAGCAAAATCATATAGTAAAAATATTAATCCTAAAATGCAGTCGAAATATTATGCATCTGTTGATGTTTTCGGAGATTATATGATGTATGCTTCTCCCAATCTATGCACACCACCTCGCATTACCAAAATAGTTTAATTTAATATTTAACAATAAAAATACGTTTTATTATTAATGAATCATATATATAAATTTACAATAGGTGCTGTTGTTGTAACATCATTCGTTGCTATCTATCCATGGACACCATATTTATATGGTAACGTGATGCATCCTTCTATAGCAAAGAAACAAGAGAAACAAGCTTTCGATAATAATATTGCTCGAATTAAATCAGCATATAAAATAGAAAGTAATGATTCAAAAGAAATATTAAAAATACGATTTGATAAAATGAAAGAATTACAAGATTATTATGATGAAGCAAATGTAAAGTTAGAATATGAAATAGAAAATGAATGCTATGAAAAAATGAAGCGTTAAAACCAACTATTACTAACATTATAATGTTCCATACATTTTGCGGATTTATGTTGTTTCATTAATCCTTTATGATCTTCATTAGCATTAGATAATATATGCGATAGTTTTGATGGTTGATCGTATATTATTAATTGTATAATTGTATTCGTACTGTACAATTTAGACCACTTATCTACCAAAAATTCAAACATTTCAACAGTCATCATTTTTAATTTATCCATAAAAATATCATTTGTTAATACCATATTATGTTCTATCAATAATTCAACCATTTCTAAATGATTACATTGTATTGCATCAATATATAATTCAATGGTGACTTGACATCCTAAATTTACCAACTTTATAAATATTTCTTTATGATTATGTAATATGGCTACATGTAAATACCGATTGCCATATATACAACATATTGCATCAACATCAGTCATATATCCAGATTCGATTAAATAATCAAAACAATCACTATTACTATTTTGTATTGATATAGCAATAGTGATTGGCGACACAGGATATCCCGTATCTATGTAATGTTTTAACCATTTTAATGATATGGCAGCAGCTTCGTTACATACAAATATGGGAGGTGTATAATTTTTTGATAATATTTCAATACCATTTACATTATCGTCACTAAATAATTTTTGAATTGACTCACTCGTTATTGGCCACCATCGTAATTTAGTTACATAGAATTGTAATGCTTTATTATTTCCATAACTTATTGCATTATTTAAACCTTTATCATAATCAACAATATATTGATGTACATGTTGCAAACACTTAATATCCATATCAAAATCTAATAATTGTTTTATTGTATGTTTACATACACTAACAGTTGTAAAATATTGCACAACTTTTAGATCATTATATTTACAACCATATATCATGGCGAATTCTGCATATATTTTTAATGCATGTGGATATTTTTTTAATTTAATAATAACAATAACAAAATTTCCATGTTTATTTTTCAGAGCAATAGATATTTTTTCTTCTATCGTTACACAGTGCTCCATGTACAATCGTTCATCATATAATTTCAAGTACTTTGTAAGATCTCCTTCTCTAAAACATTCTTCAATTGATGTATTATAATCAGCCATTGAAAACTGTGATATTAATTGTTATGGATTAAAATAATCAATTTTTTATTATCTGTTAAATTTATCTATTATTATATTATTATAGTATGTCAGGAAATTATTCTAGAAAAATGTATGATGATTGCTTTCAAAATGAAATTGTGCAAGATAGTAAGGGACCAGGAAAGTACAGAGTAAATCCTATTCCCAATGTCAATGTACCTTGTAACATGCCCGATACCATTGTCGGTGCTAAGGATACCATGTTCAATCCTTATATGAAGAGAAATGTTGGAGATTTGGTAAATATTGAATCTCATTTGAGAAGAATGGATTTGCATGATTCCAAGTGTGTACAAGGTCGCACCCTCGATGAAATGAATGTTGTTGGTGATAACTTGAAGAAAAAGGTTAAGAGTGGTAAGAGTGATTGCAACAGATTATTGAATAGTACTTATTCTCGTATGGAAGATCCCGCTATCAACGTTAAATCTATGACTACATCTAGATTTGATTTTCCCATTGAAGATCCCAGAGGTCAGGTATATTACGGCATGAACGAAGATCAACAGGGTGACATGCGTTTTGGAACTAACAGTCGTCACGAATCTAGAAGCATGGACACGGATGAATACCTTAAGAAATTAGATAGAAAGTATGAATTCAAAACATTTAATTAGATGAATTAATTTTAATATATCATAATAATTGTATTATAATATAGTATAATGGCAGAATTATCTTTAATTGCTGGAATGAATTATCTTGGAAAAAAGGATAAGAAATCCAAAGTAATAAGCAAAAATAAAAAAACCAATGATCAAATAATTTTAGATAGTTATAAGCAAAGTCCATATCATTCAACCATAAGTAAAGAATCTGGAAAATCTTTTGACCGAATGTATGAAAAAAATATGGATTCTGCAAAATATATGATTCCAAGTTCTTTTGTTCCTGATGAAGATGCAATGATTTTAGGAGCTGGCACTGATGAACTTGGAACAATGCAAGGATCTTTTGAAGATCAGTTTGTTCTTCAGAAATCATCTAGTAAAAAAGTTAGAGCTAGTAATGAAGGTCGTGAAGGACAAAATACAATGAATTGTCTAACATCTAAATGGGCAAATTTTAATGCAGATGGAGATGACATGACTCTTGGTGTTATTGATAAGAATTCGGAAGAATTTAAACACAATAATATGCATGCTTTTAATCGTATGAGAGATTTTGCTGAACCCGATTACGAAGACAATAGACCATTAGAAGCTTTCACAGGGTATAGCGAGCATTATGTACCAAAGAGAGAAATGAAACCATTGTTCAAACCTACCAAGAATTCTACAATTACAAATGATGCAGCAAACTTAATTGCATTGGAAGAGCAACGTATGTATGAAACCGTAGGTCTTAAGAAAAATGGCCAAAGATTAATGGAACCAAAACAGAATGCACCAGTATTAGGATTGACTGAAGAGGATGAATTTTATGGCGGTGGTTATGATTCTACAAGAATAATGCCTAAATCAAGTAATGAATTACGTCGTGCTGATAATCAACAAATATCTTATCAAGCTCCAATGATGCATGGTAAAAAAGGTAGTAAGCGACCAACAATGCCCGTGTTCGAAAAAAGACGTGCTAATTTGGTAGAAGAAAATAGAGAAAGTTTTCATAGTGGAGGTTTAAGGAGTCAACGCAATAATGACAATATTGAATTGAAGGACATTAGTAGACAAGTATCGCAACAAGTTATTGGACCTAAGGCAGGCTTAACTGGTGCATACACACCTAAAATTCAAGGCAAAATTAAACAATCTCAGAAAGTCACATACAAGGGTCAAGTTGGTGGTGCTTCAATGACTGGTAAAATGGCCACTCAAGATGTTAAATCTATGCAAGTATATGATACACAACGCATGTATACCAATAGTGAATATCGCGGTAATGCTCAAGGTCATACTGTTGCACCAAGATTGAGTTCCACAGAAGTCGTTAGAGGTAAGCAAGAGTTGGAAAGGATGCAAGATGGTCATGCTCAGAGAAAAGGTCAAGGTCAAGTGGCCAACAACTATTGGGAGACTATCAGAGGTAAACAAGAACTTGAGAGGATGCAAGATGGCCATGCTCAACGTGGATCTCAAGGTCAAGTAGCCAATAACTATTGGGAAACCATTAGAGGTAAGCAAGAGTTGGAAAGGATGCAAGATGGTCATGCTGCACGAAATGCCGGTAATCGCACGATTAACTACAATGAGAAGATACATGGTAAACAAGAATTAGAAAACTTTCAAAATGGTCACGCTGCCAGAGGTAGTGTTGGTAATCGCACAATAGATTATAATGAAAGAATTAATGGCAAACAATCCATTGGACGTATGGCAGATGGTCACGCATCTAGAGGCTCAATGGGTAACATGTCAGCACCCACTGACAGAGTGCGAGCAACAATTAAACAATCTACCGTTGGTCAGGATAGATCTACATTTGTTGGTGGACCCATTGCCACTATAGCCAGTCTTCAAGATAATGTTCGTGATACTATTAAGCAATTTACTGTTGGTCAGGATAGATCAACATTTGTTGGTGGACCTATTGCTCCTATCGCTGAATTGCAAGATAATGTACGTGCCACTCAGAAACAAATGCATGTGCAGCAAACTTATCAAGCACCAGTAGGACAGAACTTGGGTAACGGTTATATTACTGATCAGGTTACTGCACCAACAACTATTAGACAACAGAATGTAACAGTTGATCATTTTAATGCTGCTGGTAGTAGTGCACTAAGTTCTGCTAACCCTGTTGACTCTAATGTATTCTTTGCACCAACAACATTGAAACAGTTACACACTCAACAATATATTGGTAATGCCGGAAACAATTTCCAAGCTGCAGATCAACAGCAATATTATACTGCACAGTACGCTAATAAAGACACATTGTTACAAGGTCGTGCACCAACAGCAGCAAATGTTAATGCTATACCTACAGCAATGGGAATGGGAGCAGTAACATTATCTGACAATATAGATCAAGGTTACATTGGTCTACCAAGTCAGCGTGGTCACGATTACCAAACTAATATGAATGTTGAACAAAGAATTATGCCATATCATGATGAAAATATAAAAAAATACGGTACATTAAATAATAATCCATATGTTAATTCGCAATATTTTGGATACAAATAGTTTTCTTTGTCTTTTTAACTTTCTTTTCTTTCTTTTCATATAATGCGGATAATGCTTTCATATCAATATGCTGTTTAATGTTTTCGTCGTTAGCAATAATAGAAAGCATATCTTTTTTAATAATATATTCATGTTGTTCTACTAATATTTTAACAATAAAATCATATGCAAATATCACATGTTCTCTATTTTTGCACGATAAAAGCGATACAATACCAGATTCAAATATAAAGATTACAATGTATTTTTCATTTTTAAATGGTAACGATATTGTTACTGGTGCAGCAATATCTGATTGAAAGGTAATCGTAACATTTGGATCAAAGTGTTTTTTCATTTTTAATTCTTGCATTTTGAAATAAAACTGAATTTGATTAATTGGTGCTACATATTGATATGTCAAATTAATTGTAGATATTTTTAATGCAGCTATCCAAATTTCATCTTTATCAATGAATCGTAATTCTTCAAATTTACTATTCATAGCTCCCAAACTCGATAATTTCTTTGTTACCGTATCAATAAAGAATCCTTTTTGACCCTTTAATAATCTAATTAATTTGTTGATAGTATAATTACATTGGAAAATAGATAATAAACCAGTAATTTGAATTGCTCCACTACCAAATAATTTAATATTTACTAATTTAGTATTTACATTCTCTTCATCGGTAAAAATAGACATTATAACCGTAATTTGATGCATAAAATTATCAATTGATGAATTATATTTCAAATGTTTCTTATGAGGTTGTAATGTCCTAATTTGAGAATCTGTTTGAATTGAAATAATATCAGTTATCAACAATGGAAAATAGTTAAAAATATTAATAATATCAAAATTACAACCATGTAAAAATGTTGTAATAGGTAATGTAAATATTTGTAGATTACCTGGCAAATCATCTAAATCTTCGAGCAAATATGTAGCATTATGTTCTACTTTATATACATCGAAAGTAGTTGTATTTTCATCTGTTAATGCTTGCGAATCTACGAATTCATTTATATAATCTAATTCCGATTCCATTGAAATATATTATCATTTATCATAATAAATTAAATAATCAACTTTTTCTTACATTGTTCTACATAATTATGACAATTGCGATTATCTCTTTTAGTTTTGAAATTTATTTTAATATTATTCTTCCTATGAAATAAATTAATCAATTATTTTGGACAATTATTATCTTTCAAGTATTTTTTTACTTTATCACATCGTGCATATTCCCATATAGTTGCCGACCATTTACATCCATTTTTATGAGCATATTTCAGTGCCTCAAGATGTCCATGTTTAGCAGCCATGTTGCACGTATGTTCGTCCCATTCATACTCGTTTTCATTTAATCAAATTAAACATTCGAGTTGACCATCGTATGCTGCCATAGCACACATATCTTTTGACCATTCGTTATTTATAGGATGTAATATTTTTAAACATTTAATAAATCCTAATTTTGCAACATTGGCAGTTGTCCATTCATCTATTACATATCCTCTATCAATTAAATATTGCAAACATTTAACAGAGTTATTTTCAGCAGCATTAGCACTACCACTAATTGGATAATTGATGGATACAAGATATTTTAAACATTCAATATTATCATTTATGGTGCAATTTATAACTGTCTGTTTATTAATAATAGATCCATTATTTACAGCCCATTTTAAACATTCAAGATGACCATTATAACAAATTGAATCACATAATGTGCCCGACATTTCACAATCAATAGATTTAAGCCAAATTAAACAATCAAGATGTCCATTGTGTCCAGCGTCACAATATGCATCGCTAGTCATGTCACAATTGATACTATAAAGATATTTTAAACATTCAAGTTGTCCATAATAAGCTACAGATGAAAATGTTTGTTCATCTGTAGTGCAACCAAATTCGTGAGCATATTTTAAACATTCAAGATGTCCATTTTTACCAGCAAAAGCACACACTTCATAATCATATGGAGCTTCATTTTCAAGCATATATTTTAAGCAATCTAAATGTCCAAATTCCGCGGCTGCGTTACATGCATATTGATTCCATTCGCATTCATTTTCATGAGCATATTTTAAACACTCAAGATGTCCATATTTGGCGACATTTAAACATGTGTATGCATTCCATGTGTAACCGTTGTTCCTCGACCAAATTAAACAATCAAGATGTCCATGTTTAGCAGCTGCTGAACATATAATATTACGCAATTTACGTTTTGATGCGGGTAGTTATCTGAATTTTTTTTAAATATTTTAACATTCCATGGTGAGCACATGTTTTTGCAACAATATTATCAAAAATCTTTATAAAATAGTTGTAATTATTTTTATGACAAGAATCAAGAATATACTTATTTTTACTATATTCCATGTTTGTTAAAATAAACTTTTCCGTATTATCAATCAAAGATAGTCACATAATGATATAATCTTATTAATGTTGGTTGGATTAAAGTTTCTAGAATTGAAATCTTTTAATAATTGTTCCGTGACAGGAAATAATTCACATACTTCTATATCGTTGTCATCACCCAACTCATTAATGAACTGTGATATTATTGAATCTAGATTGAAATCTGAGTATTTGACCATTAAGATATATTATTTTTATTTTCTATGGAATAAATTAATCAACTTTTTCACAAAAAAATTGATTCAAACTTATATTATCATAAGTTAATATTATTAGTAATGGTCGGTAGATGTTGTCTTATTGTTGGTCCTATGTTTTCAGGTAAAACTAGTGAAGCATTAAGAATTATTAGACAATTTAGAAAAAAGTCGGTACCAGTCAAAGTATTTAAACACAGTTCAGATACTAGATACGATAATGGTAGTGAAATTAGTTCTCATGATCAAGATAGTGAACAATGTACATCGATCTTAAATATTGACGACATCTTTAGTGACCCAGATTATAATGAGAGCCAAGTTATTATTGTAGAAGAAGGACAATTTTTTGATCCTAATATTGTAGAAGCTAGTAGAAAAATGGTTAATATTGACAATAAATACCTAATTATTGTTGGTCTATCTGGTGATTCTAATATGGAACCAATTGGATCTATCAATAGATTAGAATCATTTGCCGATGATGTTAAGCGATTAACTGCTTATTGCCACTATTGTGATGATATCGCAGATGCACAGTTCACAGTAAAAGTTGATGGTACTAAAAATCAAATGGAAGTAGGTACTGATCAATATAAACCAGCCTGTAGAAAGCATTATCTTGAACATACATCATAAAAAATTGAAAAAAAATAGCATGGTCAAATGCATTAGAAAATCATATATTATCCAAGTTATTATAATACCTTATAACAACAAACTAACAATGCAATCCACTAACAACAGATTCACCACGCCTGTGCGTACGAGAGTTGTGGAGAATACCGCTCCCGATAGAGAAAGAGTGCCAAACACGGTGACCAACAGCCAAACCAACAGCCAACGCGAAGCCATAGCTATCAGATGGCTATCTGAGGGTTACGCAGATGTCAACAGCCAACGCGAAGCCATAGCTATCAGATGGCTATCTGAGGGTTACGCAGATGTCAACAGCCAACGCAGAGCCATAGCTATCAGATGGCTATCTGAGGGTGACACAGATGTCAGCAGCGACAACGAAGGCAGCATGATGGACACCAGAGAATAAGTGTAATCATTTAATCGTCGCTACTTTGTCAGTATCGAGGATAATAATGTGTTTTTTTATAAATTAAATATTTCACCAAAATGATTTTAATGCATTATATATATTTTTACACATTTCTTTATCGTCATCATGAACATCATAACTTTCAAAACCATCTTCTATTTCATCGATCATCATTATTTGTTTTGTATCATCTTTATTTTTAATGGATAATGATGTATTATAATCATCACAACGATTATCACATGCAGCATCAATTGTATATGATTTATTATCAATTGTTAATTTAAATTTACAATGATGACTAAATTGCCAATCTAATGTTTCGCTATTATTGCTAATAACTTTTACAGATACTTTATGTTCATCATCACCATCCCCATACCATAAATCTAATATTTCTTCACGGATCTGTTCACTTAATTTTTCATTACCCATTTCCTCAATTCTTTTATTCAATATGTCGCGACACTTTGTTAATGCATAATAGTTGTTCATTTACTAATTATATCATTTGTAATAATAATTTTATTTATCAATTGTTTTCATAAATAAATTTTAATTGTAGTTGTAATTGACTCTTTACATATATGACATACTTTAATGCGTTTACTACAAGATTCGCATATACAATGACCACAATTGAATATGTGAGATAATTCATTTGTCATGCATATGCCACATTCTGTATTTGATATACCATGAACTTTTGATTCTTTTAAATATTTTCTGTATGTGTCGCTAGTTTTATCAAAGAATAATTCCAACACATCTTTATGATCTGGTACTAAATATGTGTAAAATTTATTACCCAATTCATCTTCAATATCGCACATGAAAGAACATTGTTCAAAAAGATATCCAAATAAAAATAATGTTTTTATATATTTTGGATTAAATATTGCTAATATATGTAAAAATGTTTGGCCGCAATTTTCACCAACACATTTTGTAACTTGACAAAGTATTTCATCATCATAATCCATTGTGATATATTCTGGATGATATTGTGCTAATATCATTAAATAATTATATCCTTCATCGTCACATTGTCTTAATAATATATTGGAACAATGTTTGTGATTTATTATATGGTCTATTAAAATAGGATGATATTTAGCAGCAAAAAGTAGACAATTATATTTACAAACATTTTTTGATAATAGTAACTTTTCATCACAATATTTTGACCTCAATATTGATAGCGCTGATTCGACATTATATTTACATGCAATCATTAAACAAGTAACACAATATTTAATTGTTTTACATAATATAATTTCTTTTGTCATATATTTATAATTTAAAAGTATTAATGTCAATTGTGGCATATGCCGACATGTTATCATTAACGCATTATTATTATCAATGTCACCATGAATCAATAACCGTTTACTCATATACTTTGATTCTAATATATGTATTGCAGCATCAAAGTGAAATTGACACGAAGTCATTAAACAATTATATTTATCATCATCTATGTGTTCTATAAATTTCTGACTTATATACTTTGATTTTAAAAAATATGGTACAATGGTTGGTTGATATTCACATGCTATTAATAAAGTTGTGCATTTGTTATCGCGCATGTTTCTTATTAAACCTACATTACAATACTTTGATTCTAATATGGCGATCGCAGATATAGGTTGATGTTCGCACGCTATCGATAAACAATTTACATTATTGATGCATAAATTTACTAAATGTTGCGAACAATATTCGCTTTCTAATAAATGTTTCATAGAATCATCGTTACACCATACACTTGCTAAAAATAACACATTAAGTTGATTAGTTTTATTTTCTTGATAAAACATTGTCGTGGTGCAATATCCCGTATTTAAAATAGGTAATATTAAATTACTATTATTTTGACAAGCTATCATTAATATATTCCAATTATCTATATTGATTTGTCTTATAGCAGTTGCATTATAATATTTCGATTCAAGTAAATAATTAAAAATATTTATGTTGTTTACAAAAGCGATTCCTAAATAATTATTACCTTTTTTACTTACTTGATTAAAAATAGAATCTACGAAAAATGATGATGTTAAAATAGTTTTTACTAAATGTATATCACTTTTACATGCTAGCATTAAACCATTATAATTATTATGATCACATTGTGTTAATATTTCTTCATCACAATAAAAACTTTCTACTATGAGTTGAGCCATATTTGGACATTTTTCACATGTGTTTAAAAATATTTCATTAATAGTTACGGCCATTGCTATTACCGATATTTATGATAACAGTTTTATTTATCAATTGTTTTCATAAATAAATTTTAATTGTAGTTGTAATTGGTTCTTTACATATATGGCAATCTGTGATACGTTTACTACATATAGCACATGCATATGCCACATTCTGTATTTGATATACCATGAACTTTTGATTCTTTTAAATATTTTCTGTATTCTTCACTATCTTTCGGATAAAAATGTTCCAAAACGTGTTCATATTCGGGTAATAAATATGCATAGAATTTATTCTCATTTCCATCAATAACGTCCATTATTTTGTTCACAACATCTTTGAACAATTCACAAATTTCTATAATATGTTCTGGTTGAAATATGGCCAATATGTGTAAAAATGTGTGACCCCTATTAGCAACATTACAACATTGCAATCTTTCTGGCAAATCATTGATGCAAAATTGTGTTGTGACATTGGATGATATTTTTAAAATGTCATGATTTAAAAATAGTTTAAGATACTTGGGATAACATTGACAAAGAATCATAAAACTATTCCAACCGTCATTGCTACTTTCGAATAATTCAGTTGTATAATATCTTGATTCTAAAATATATTGAATTGCATCAGGTTGATTATAACAAGCTGTCATTAAAATGTTCCACTTCAATAGCTTTATTTTAGCAGTGAACAATTTTTTTGTACAAAACTTTGATTCCAAAATCAGTTTAACAACGTTACTGTCACGTTTACATGCTTCTAATAAACAATTACACTTATTTTCATTATTAATTTGTTCTAAAAATTCTGTCGTACAATGATCAGATTCTAAAGCTCATAAACAAGCTGTATTATGTAAATATCAATATAGAGTATTTGATCTTATTAAATCCAATGAATTTAATTGTCCAATGTGTCATAAGGAAACTGTAGCTGATAATTTTATTGTCACCGAATGTAATTTAAAAATAATTGGCGAAGATGATAACGGTAACAGATTGTGATCATATATATTGCACTAAATGTTTAGATGATTGGAAACAGGTTAAAACAACTTGTCCTCTATGTGTGCGTTTCATTTGAATGCTGCCATGATTTCATCTTCCCACTTTATAAAATCAATTGAAGAATCTTTTTCTCCATTAAATATTACAATTGTTCTGTAAGAATCATATAATAATGTAATAGTATCACTTTCAAAATCATCTTGTGTTTCGCAACTTGTACCAAATGTTTTTTTAATATGTTTAGTTATATTTTTTAATGTTATTGATGGTTCTAAAATATCAAATAATCTTGCATAATTATCAAAACAATCTATTTCACAATATGATTCTGCAAAAGCATATACTATTATTTTATTTTCTTTTATAGCTATATTGTGTAAAATATCTTTTAGATTGTGTTTCAAATAAATAAAAATCAATTATTTTCATAAATAAATTTTAATTTTATGCGTGATAGTTTTTTTACACAAATGACATTCATTAATTCGTTTACTACAGGGTCCACAAGTGCAATGACCACAAGTAAATACATGCGTATATTCATTTTGTAAACAGATACCACAAATTGTATCAGTTATACCATGAACTTTAGATTGTTTAATATATTTTCTATATTCAACAGAATCTTTATCAAAAAATTCTTGTAATACATTTTCATATTCTGGTAATAGATAAGAATAAAATTTGTTACCATTACTATCTTCTTCATCTATTAAGGATGGAAATAAAAGCGAATACTCTTTTATAGATGCCGGATGATATATTGCTAATATATGTAAACACGAATAGTTACTTACGATTTGATTTCGTGATAATCTGACTGGTATTTTATTCATATTAGCTTTTGTTGTCTTACAATTCAATAGCGATGAATCATATGATTTACAATTTAACAATGCTTGTATATGCTCAGGACACCATTGACATATTTTCATTAAACCATTAAAACCACTTTTAGATAATTGTGATAATACTGCTAAAGTGCAAAATGGTGATTCTAAAATATGGGGTACCATTGATATATCATGATAACATGCCAACATTAAACTATTACAACCATCTTTATTACATTGTAATAACATTTTTTCACTACAATGTGACGACTCTAAAATAAGTGGCGCTACCTTAAGATTATAATAACATGCCAACATTATGCTATTAAAATTATCTTCGTCACAATATTCTAATAATGTTGTATCACAATATGGTGACTCCAATATTAATTTTGCAGAATTATATGAATATTGACATGCTAATAGTGCACAATTAGTATTATTGTTGATGCTATATTGTTGTACCAATTGTTTACTGCAATGCTGTGATTCTAAAACCATTTTTACTACACCATTATCATTTTCGCAAAATTTCATTAGACAAGTGGTTCCACGATTATTTGTTTGCATCAATAGCTTTTGACAACAATGTTTTGACAACAATATTTGCTGAACTATATTTGGAGATAAATGTGCTAACATTAAACAATTGAGTTTACGTATTTTAGATTGCTGAAATAGTACTTTTTTACTACAATGCTTTGATAACAATATATATTCTGCTATTGATGGATTATATTCACAAGCCAGCATTAAAATATTTTTACCATCTTCATCACAATGTTCTAACATTTGTTTAGTACAATATGGAGATTCCATAATTAATTTGAACAGTTTCTCGTTATATTGATACGTATACATTAAAACATTTTCCTTATTGTCATTACATTGCATTACTAACTTTTTGCTACAATGTTTTGACAACAATATGTGTTCTGCAATTCGGGGATAATGTTTACACGTATACATAAAATGATTATTTTTACCACGTGCATTGCATAACAACAATTTTGTAGAACAAGCATCACTATCAATTATTTCTATTGATGCTTCCTTATATTCGTTATAGGCAGTTATTAGCATATTGTGTAATGCAGACATTGAATAATTAAATGTAATATGGTAATGTGTGAATTATTCAATTATTTTTTAAAGGAAACATATATAAACTAAATAGACACTAAATTTGTAATATCCTCCTCTTTCACAGCACTATAATTCTCATAATTATCTGAATAACATAGTTGAATTAATTTAACAGTAAATGTATCATAATCATTTGATAATTCTTTTTTAATAGTTTTAACCAATAAATCTATTTTATCACTTTTAGATATTAGAATTTTATCATTTTTATTTTTAATTAAATCAGGATTATATCTAATAAATATAACACTACGGCCACCAATTCCATTCACTATTTCATTTATTCGTGAACATTCACAACTGTCCTCATATGATTTATGTTCATGTTCATCAATTTCTACGATGACACAATGTTTGGGTAAATCAAAAAATACATCTGGTCGTCGTTTGCTACATCCTTGAAGCATTTGACTTGAATCGTGTGTAAATTTAGTATCAATATGTTTATTGAGATATCTTACAATCGAATGTTCTTTTTTATTAGAAAGTGTTTTACATCTGTCACAAACATATTCACTGTCTTCTTTTATATCGCAATATTTACAAATTCGTTTAATACGATCAAATACATTATTATCCGGATAATGATCACAACAATATTTAATATCATCAAAAATATAATTATACTCTTTATCACATTGCGAACATTGATTATATTCAATTGTATTAATATGTGTGCTTGACGCATGATCTTCACAATGTGTTGATTTTTTGTTTATTGGTCCGTGAGTTGGTGTGTCAGTGCAATTTTTATGTTGGCAATGTGGTACAATTGTTATATTAATCATTCCTGGTAATTGATGCTCATAACAATATAATTTTTTAGTTTCACCGGGCATGTTAAAACTAGGTCGCGTTAAACAATTTTCATGTAAACATCGTATTTCAACAACATTAATCATATTAAATTCTTTATGATTGATACAAAATATTGGATTTGTTTTTGATGGTAAATTATATGAGGCATTTCTTATACAATCCAAATGTTGACATTTTTTTGATATAACATTAACCATTCCATTTAATTTGTGTTTATTGCAATATAAACCTGTTTTTTCACCAAAAATATTAAAACTTGGTATTATAATACACTTATTATGCAAGCATTTTTTTGATGCAATATTAATCATTCCTGGCAATTGATGTTCGGAACAATATAATGATTTATTTTGTCCAGGCATATTGTATGATGGATATTTTATACAATCATTATATAGACATCGTTTTGTTTTTACATTAATCATTCCGTCTAATTTATGTTCACCGCAATATAGACTAGATTTTTCAGTTGCAAAGTTATGAGACGGTTGTTTTGTACAGCCGTCATATATACAAGTTTTTGACTTTACATCAACCATTCCGTCTAATTTATGTTTACTACAATATAGTCTTTTAGTTTCTGATATAAAATTATAAACTGGTAATGTTTTACATCCATCATGTATGCATGTTTTATCTTTTACATTCATCATACCATTTAGTTTGTGTTCCGAACAATATAAACCAGTAATTTCACCTGGTATATTAAAAAATGGCTGTTTTGTACAATTGTCATATAAGCATTTTTTAGTTTTAATATCAACCATTCCGTCTAATTTATGTTTACTACAATATAAATATTTTTTACATCCAATAAAATTATAAGCTGGCAATGTTTTGCACCCATCATATATGCATTTTTTATCTTTAATATTAATCATTCCATCCAGTTTGTGTACATTGCAATACAAACCAATAGTTTCAGATGAGAAATTATAACATGGTTGTATAGTACAATTATCGATCTTACATTTTTTTTGTACCACAGATATCATTATTTCAGTTTTATGTTGCGAACAATATATTGGTACAGTCTCTGTTGGTAAATTATATGCAGGTAATGACATACATCCAATGTATAAACATTTTTTTGATATGACATCAACCATTCCTAGTAATTTATGTACATTGCAATATAAACCAGTATTTTCTAATGGCATGTTATAACGAGGTTGTACCATACATGTTTCATTTTTACATGTTTTTGCCCATACGTTAACCATTCCATCTAATTTGTGTTTACCGCAATATGAAAATGCACGCTGACCAGGCACATTAAATGATGCAGTAACATTACAAGTTGGGAACCTACAGCATCGTGCTTTTTTAAATTTTTTTACCTTATGCTCATCAATAAATCCTCTAATATCAATGCATTGTGTATTATCATGTATTACATCATCTAATATTGAAAAACATTTTGAACACATATGTATTTTCATCTTAAGTTATATAATTATTATGTGAAATATATTATTTAATCAATTATTTGCGTAAAACTTAGATAAATAGATAACATTATGAAAAATATATGAAGGTACTAGGAATAGACATAGGAATCGCGAATTGCGGGTATTGTATTGTCGAACATGATCCGGAATCAGACCATTTTAATATTCCAGGAGATTGTAAAAAAAATTGGAATATTATTAATTTAATTGAAGATCATAAAAAACATTGTGAAAATCCTGAATGTGATAATACAGTCACAAAAACTTGCATAATCAATAAAACTGATTACTATTTTTGTGGACGTCATAAAAAATTTCATAAAGATTTGTTAGAAAAATATCCATTGGACTTCGTGGAAACTGATGATCCCACCATAAAATGCGGACATTCTGCATCTTGTAAATCCAAATCCAAATTTATATTTAACCAAACACATTTATGCACCACTCATCAAAAAATGTGGGATAGAAATTTAACAAAAGAACGTGAATTGCGCAAGTATAAGATGTTTGTACGTGATTTTACGGTGCATGATTTAAAGTTATCATTATTACGTAAACTCGATGAGTTACAAGATATTCTTTTATTTGTTGATGTGGTCTGTATTGAGATGCAACCAGCTCTAAAAGCACCGAAAATGAAGATGATTGCTGATACATTATATTGTGCTTTTTTAATGAGAGGTATTATTGATAGAGAATACACTGGATCCACTATTGAACAAATTGTCTTTTTTGCCCCATCAAATAAAATGAAGATTAATGGACAAGAAGAAGAATTAAATGAAGAAATAGATAATGCAAAAAATAAATATAAAAAGACAAAAGAATTGGGAATTCGACAATGTGTTAAAATGCTAAATCACGATCAATCGTGTATAGACCATTTAAACACATTTAAAAAGAAAGACGATCTTTGTGATGCCTACCTGCATTCATGTTACTACATCCAAAAAGAGATGGGACTTAAAAAGAACAAAAAGAAAACCAAAAAAGCAGTCACACAAGATACTGACACACTAGAAAACACAATAAACGCATAAACGATTTAAACTCATATTACATAATATATCAATGAAAACAATCTACCTAATTACCAATGGTCCGCCTAAACCCAATACAGAAAGCATATGTGCCGATACATTGGAGGAAGCCCGAGACTATATTAATAGTGTTAAAGTGTCAAACAACATAAATAATGTATCTGAAAAGAAATATATCTATATTACCAAATATATTAAAATAGATAATGATTATGTTGTTGATTCATTTATAGAGAAAACTTGGATAAAGTAGAAAAAATTGAATTTTTATTTATATCATGACCATAGTATAAATATTAGCATTAAACACCTTAAAAACCAATCATGTCAATTGCCGAACAAGCCGAACATCTAATTACGGATGCCATGTTATCTGTTGACGATGAGGATTATCAATACACTCTTGGTCAACTAGATCAGTTTCTAAAGGATAATTTCTCCGATAAACAAACTGATGATGCTCACAATAATTACATCCACGGTTACTTTACCAGATGATTATTATTGTACTATGGGTCACGATCTTGTGGTCAAAAGTGCTGAACTTGACAAGTTGAAAGCCAAGGAAAAGCAACTTCAACTCGAAATCGACATTATTGCACATAATGCTAGAGAGCATGCTAAAAAGTGTGGTACTATGCTACAAATGATGATTGATGCTGATAAAATGACACCTATAGATGTTTTCAATAACGTTGCACAGCACTATGCTACAAATGACGAGTGACATCGATAAAAATTGAAATTTAATTTATAACGAAAGTTGATATAATAATTAGTATTAACATTACTATAAAACAATGATGGCAAATTCAATGGTACCTTTTGACCCAACTGTTGGTCAGCAATATTATTCGACTTTTGGTCACCAATATAATTCAACTTTTGACCCATTTCATGGTCAACAATATAGTTACGATCAAAAATATCATGAACAGTATATTTCTGATTACAATGATATTGATGAATATAATCTTGAAATTATGCGCTGTCTAAAGTGCATCAGACAATGTATGCTTGAAATTGATAAACACAAGGTTTCGCGAAAGACGGTCATGGAAACTATTAATTCAACAAAGGCCAAGATATCAAAGCATCAAGATTCGGTGAGTTGGTGTTTTGAACCCACTAACTTTAGCAAACAAGTTAATAAACACATTCAGAAACATCAACGTGCATTGAAATGTATCAAAACTGATCTCAAAAACATTGATCATAAAATTAAAAGATTTGATGATATCATTTGTCAAAAGCAAATTATATTGCAAAATTGTGAAGATTGGATAGCGCATCTTCAGAGTTACTACTTTTAATTTATAAAAAATTGATTTTTTTATTGATATGAATGCTTATTATAACAATTGATTATACAATCAATCATGACCAACACATTGCCTCTCGTTGGTGCTGCTTTAACACAAGTGTTAGCAAAACAAGACAGATCATGTGAACAAACTAGATTAAATCTAGTAACCGCACTTGGTACTTTCATGATTTGTGAACATGAACTCAATCCATACGTAGGTGTATCTTGTGGTCAAACTAAATCAAAGTACACATTTGGTAATGATGTTAAACAACTTTTAGTAGAGACACTGGATCTTTTGTCGCTCAGCAACATTTACTTGTCGACCGAAGATCTAAAGTTTTTACATAAAAGGGTAGATCTTGTTATAGAGTATGACAAGATCCAAAACTCATTTTGATTTATCAAATAGAGACATTAAATTATTTGTCTTCATTGGTAATGGTTTATTTCGTTTTAACTTTAGTTTATCAAAGTTATTATTTATTTTTTTATTGAAAAATTTCGGTATTTCTTCTACAACCGTAAAAAAAGGTATTATTGATGGCAACAATAATGAATATTCTTTCGGTATAGATATTTGATTATTTCTAAATTCTTCAATAGTTTTTGTTCCATTAAATACTTTTAAAATTTGTCTTGGTGGTGCATAAGTAATTGTTTTATTTATGATGTTACTATTATCGGTAAATATCTGATTTTTAATTCGATTCAATAGAGAATAGCGTTCCCATACTTTATAATCGTTTAATGATATATTATATGCATGTGCACAATTAAATGAACAGAAACATTCTCTAGTGAAATATTTACCAGTTTCCTTACAATATGATTCCGGTAGACCAATTGGTACAGTTGTAAACGGATGCACACACCATGTGCACCATAAATCAGTACTATCATTCCACGTTTCGCCATTATCCGAGATTAAAGATTTGTCCGGAATGTAATATTTTTTATCAATACTACCATTATCTGTAACAATTGATTCTAAAAATGAATACTTTGTATATTTTTTATCCAATTCATCATATTTTTTCTTCAATTCTTCTAATTCTTTTATCTTTTCATTTAAATTATGTTTCAAATCAGAATCTGACTCTAAATTAAAATTAATTTGTCTTCTATTGACAACCTGTACTTTAGGTACTTCTTCAACGATACTTTCGCCAGTGATCTTACAGATATCTTTATCTGTCAAAGTTAAGTGAGTAATTATACAATCTGGTAATGCTACATTGGTATCTAATGATTCAAATATTTTACCAGTTGGCTTCCTGCCTCTCTTCTTAACGACTTTTTCAACAACAACTTTATCTTTTGGCTTCCTACCTCTCTTTTTTGGCATATTGTTTAAAATATCGTTATCTACATTTTCATCTGAATTAAACATTAATCATAATTTATTTAATTAAGTAATCTTTAATCAAATAAGTTGTATAAATTATCTATTTACAAATTATAAATTATCTATTAACCGTTATGCGGTTGCGCAATCGCCTTTGTGTTGCAGTAACACCAGTATCAGCAACTGATTCTGAATCAACAGTCTCGACATGAACTGCTGAAGTTTCTGTATTTAATGATATGACATTATTTTTATTAGTAGCAGCTAGTAATTGATTTAATTGTCTTGGTCTAGCGATATTAATTGGACGTTGTTGACGAGGTGGTGCAACAAATTGTGTTTGTGTATTCATTAATTGATTAATTGTATTATTAACATCTGCTTGTGGATCTGCTTCCTTGTCAGGTTTTTCTTCATCGGGTTTTGTTGCCTGCAATCGTCTGTACATTTCATTTCTGGATAATTCAGGTTTTTCTTCTACCGCAGCTACACCTGAACCAAGATTAGAGGCCAATGTATCATCTACAAAAGATCTAATTCTATCCAATACACCAGGATTTTTCTTAACTATATCTTCTAATTTATGATCTTCTACAAACTTTTGCGAATAATGAAAACTTAATGCTGATCCACCAAATAACCATATTAATTCCATTTCTGGTTCAACCTTACTTAAATACTTTTTATATTTGTCATGCAATCTACCCATGACAGGATCATAATTATTAATAGTACCACACATTTGATTATGCCAACCATTTAACTTTAGACCAAGTGGATCAAAATATTTATTACCTTTTTCTAACCATTGAGTAATTTTCAATAGACCATCTTTACCCATGACGATTGCATGTTTCTTTTGTTCGCGTTCTGATTGCAATCTTAATTCGTCCTCCATATCTTCAATATCGGAATGTATGGTATATTTCTTAGTAAGTTTAATTCCTCGTTCTTCCAAATCTTCTAGAGCAAATATCATACTCATTATATAAAATTTCTTTTCACGTTCCGTAGTATATTTAGGAATATATTGTTCTTCAGGTTTATCTGTTCTACTTCTATCCCTATCTTTATCCCTATCCTTCTCTGTTCTACCCTTGTCTCTATCCGTATCCATATTATTAAATTGATTTACATATTTGTCAACATCCGAATGAGATGAACTAGATGTAGAATGCTTTCTTCTGCGACCAGATGATGAACTGGTTGAAGATCGCGTACCATGAGATGATCTTCTGCGACTTGTAGTAGACATAGAAGACTTGGATGAATCTGAACTTGTGAATGTTTTATGTGAAACACGAGTCTTATTTAAATCATTATGTAAATCCGAATCATCACTACCTTCTTCCTCTATTTTTTCAATATTAATAGTTTTGGTTTCAGGTTTTAATTTTGTCGGATCGGCTAACAGATTATACATCATATCCGTTTCGGTATCTGGAAAAGGTTTTTGTCTATTACTCATTATAAATTATTTAGAAACTATAATATATTTATATAACGTAATTTGTATAAATATATATTTTATCGAAAATTAGTGGAATTCAATACTATCATTAGAATTCAATACTATCATTATAAGCATCAGAATCCATTTGATCATATTGTTGAAATGTTTCCATTGTATTAAAATTTTCTTTGGTTGCTTTTGTTACAGCAATATTATATAAAAATAAATATAGAGCAGTAATGTATAAAGCGTATTTAGTATTGACATTTGCATAACATACAATCAATCCTAAAACTGAAAATTTAATTATTGGTAAATCAATATAATATTCTAAATTAGGTATGTTGCTTGCAAAATATACAACTATAAATATTACTAATATGAGTATGTAATTCATAATATTATATATTCAGATAAAAAATAATATTTATGTTAATATTATCTATACTATATTATAAAATGTTCTGTTCAATAGAAGACGCATGGGGAAGTGATTTTGATAATGACGGAAAAAGTTTAGACTCAGATAAATCAGAAGAATTTCGAGCTCGCGAATATACAATGACCGAAAGTTCCGACAATAGTAAATCCGAATCTAAACAATATTCTCAATATATGAAATTGAAAGAAAAGTTTGGACAACATGATGTACCAACATACGATGATAAAGTATGTATTGCAGTAAACACTCATATTAACAAATGTTCAGTATGTAGAGCACGATATTTACAACAACAAAAGCCAACAATAGACTTATCGCAATTTATGAATTCTATAGTAGAAAAATTTCACGCTAATTCAGATGCAATTACATTAATACTCATTTGCATAATGATCTTATTGATTATTAAATTATTCAATAAATAGAGGAAATCATAATTTTGACAAATCCCAACCTATTAATAAAATATTCGGATCATACATTTCTATTTTAGTAACAATTCTTTTAAATAACACTTGTTTTGATAACTTTTTAATTACATATTCTACACTTTCTAATGGATCGTAATCAGCTTCGCCAATAATAAACATGGGTATGGTATATGTCATATTACTAGCTCCATGATCCATACTAACTTTTATGATATTATTAATTTGTTCTAATACATTTTTATAACATTTTTTCTTTAGTTTTTCTTTATCCTTTTTTTGTTGGATAAACTTTTCAAGATTTAAGCTTGACATTAGTATTGAAGTATATTTTTAATATTATAAAATAACCATAAAAAATAAATGAATGTGCATTAAGGAAATGAGCATGGTGCAACCTTAATCTCATTAGCTATTTATTTGTGTGGGTATAACCAGCGTGTACTGGTTAGGAAAATTTAGACTGCTATATGTTTTTTTGTATAAGATAAAGAGAAATATATCAAAACAATATCAACAAATAACATAAGTACAACAATAAAGTTATAGATAGAGTTCTTCGCAAGTGTGCTTTACCGATTTTTCATCGTAGAAATTCTAATACAGTTTAAGAGATTTAAAAACAGTCTTCTTCTTACGTTTCTTTTTTCTCATTACTATCATAATAAAATTCTACACAATATATTTTAATTTCAAATTTTTAGTATATTTGTATGTATTGTCAAATTCTCTTATTGCACATTCATTATAAAAAAATTGATTTTTTAATTGATGCCATTAACTATTATTAATTTGTATTATTAGTTCATTGCAATGTTGCGTGTTCAATTTACAAACAATGTCAAAGTCAATTATGGTGTTCCCGTAATGAGCGTCTTTATCGATGATGTTGAAACATCGATTTTCTTCAGAAGTCAATCATTTCTAAATAGAATATTGGCACAGGTCGATCATTTCTATGCTATTTCTATGGCGGAGGATGTTTGGGCATTATACATAGATGATAATGATCGTCTTTTGGATGGTCGTGCTCCCCTCACAATGAAGAAATTCTTGGACACGTACACTATTGCGTCAAACGAAACTATGACCATACCATTAACTGGTAATATCTTCAAGACAAATGGTGTTGTTTGGAAGCTGATAACTATTGGTGGCAAAAAGTACCATATGACGTTTGAGGACAAGCTTTTATTAGATGCATTTACCGAAATTACGTCAAATCATGTAATAGGACGCTACAGTTCCCATAAGAATTTGATCTATTTGTGTGACGGGACCAATCAATTATTGAGAGAAAATGCAAAGACCATTATGGTTATTTGCCTCATTTCCGATACTTGTGCTCTAAGGCGCTTTATTTTATAAAAAAATTGAAAAATATTCATGCGCTATTTCCCATTAATTTTTATCATTTATATAAAAATCATGGAAGTCAAAGTATTCAACACAATTTACTCTAGTGAAGGGTGCCACTATATGGCCATGGTCATACATCTACGAATATTTCGCAGATTCTATTGATAAAACAAAGAACATTTTGTTAACAAAGTGTGAACATGGCTACCTCGTCTTTGCCCAAGAAAAGTCAGGTAGCTTAAGACAGCTACGAGTCGACAGACACCCTTACATTCTCGAATGTAAACATGATTACGTCATGACCGTGAGTAAGGATGCCAAGAGATACAGCTCTATAAATAGAGTTTGTGTCCCGTGAAAATCAATGGTTCTCAATCCATTGTATACTTTGTTGATGCAGACATGTACATGCATTTCTGCAACACCATTGCTCAAGAACGAAAGATCTTCACATATGACGATTCAGATGAAGCACTCGTCTACGATAACGAAGAAAGACTTTTGAAACCCAGCCCAAAGTTGGTATTCGTACTTTCTCGACACGCCGACATGAATATAATGTCTTTGAGATCGGGGGTTCATTAATTGTTTGTTTATAAAAATCAAGAATGTATATAGTTAAATAATTCTACATATTACTTATTATTTTATGATTAAAAATTTAGTTATTGCTGGTGGTGGTTTTAAAACAATTCCTGCAATAGGAGCACTAAAATTATTAAGAGACAAAGGAATTCTGAATACTATTACAGCATATCATGCAACATCTGCTGGTGCAATCTTTGCTTTATTATTAATATTGAAATATACTATTGACGATATTGAAAAAATAATATTTGATTTTGATATTGATAAAATATTTGAGCCAATAATCGACATTGATAATTTCTTTAATAATTTTAATGTTTATGGTAGTGATAAATTTGCTAAAGTAATAAAGTTATTAATACGATATAAATTAAATAAAAAAACAGATAATATTGATTATGCTAATATTACATTAAGTCAATTCTATAGATTAACTAATAAAAAATTAACTTGTGCAACAATATCTCTTAGACAACGCAACGTAAAATATTTTAATTATATCAATCAACCAAATTTACCAGTTTATAAACTAATAATGATGACATGTTGTATACCTTTAATGTTCAAGCCTGTAACATGGAGAGATGATAAATATTTAGATGGAGGTTTAATAGATAACTTTCCCCTATTTGACATACCTAAAAATGAATTAGATCATACAATTGGTATATATGCAAAAACTAAATTGAAACCTATAGTACCAGAATTTGATAATTTGTATGATTATATGCAATGTATATTATCAATTTGTACTTTATGTATAACACCAATACCTTTATTCAATGTTATAACAGTAACAATGAGTGAAAAATATAGTAGAAATATAATGAATATAAAATTATCTTCTAAAGATAGACAACAAATTATCAACAAAAGTTATGATGATTCGTTAAAACAATATTTATTATTTCAAATACCTAAAAAGGCCAGGAGACACAGCTTTTGATTCGTTTTCTCTTTCTCTCTCGTTTTTCTCATGAGAGAAATGCCTCTATTAAACATAATCAGATCCGAAATCTGCACGTCCATTATTAAGCTTTGACTTTTTAGCCATTGCATCATAATCGTCAAACGCATTATGATATTCGGCCATCTGTTCTTCGTAACTTCTTTCGTCCAATTCTTCATGTAAATGTGCCGAATTAATCTTAAACTGATCTTCAAATATATTTTCACCAGAATACATTGTATCATAATTTGCGGTTGATGCAGTACCCTTATCCATCAAAGTAGTGTTGCCGTTATACAACATCATATCTTGACCAGCATCCTCGTCTTCCTCATTAGCCATGGTATTAAACTTTAGATTAAATTGTTTCTTACGTTCCTTCTTATCTTTAATAGCTTCCAATTCATCCCAATCTGCCTTGAACTTTTCCTTCATATCAATTGTCAATACATCTTCACTACGATTTATATCCATGGCTGCAAGTGCTTCACCATCTGACAACTTTCCTTTATTAACAGATTTATTTTTAAAATGTTTTTCATATTCTGGGTCAGTTTTACGATCAAACTCTTCCAACTTTTTAGCAAATTCATCACCAGTGTAGAATGATCCTTCATAATCACGACCATATGTTTTCATTTGATCAAAATCTTCACATTCATTTGATGATTCAAAAATATAATCATACATTGTTTTCTTTTCGGGATTAGACAAAATTTGATATGCTAAGTGTAACATCTGAAAACGTTCAACACAATTTTCTACACCTAGATTCTTATCTGGGTGATACTTTAAAGACAACTTGCGATGCTTCTTTTTAACTAACTCTGGTGTAAATGTTTCCTTTGTAATACACAAAATCTCATACAGATTGATATCCTTAATAGCGTACAAATCGTCGGTATTGATATTATGACTTTCTTCTTCACTCATTTAATTAATTCTAAACATTATTTTTTTAAATCTAAACTTAATATAATATTATGACCAATATCTCGAGTGCAATATTATTGGGTATGTTGGGAGATATTATTGGATTTGGCAATGGTAAAATAGAATTTAATAATGATAATTTTTTTACAAAAGATAATTACGATAACTATGAACAAACAGGTGCAGATTATTCAAATCAAATGGTTTTCGATTTTATAAATAATGGCGGTTTTTCGCAACATCCAAAAGGTGACTGGACAGTTAGCGACGATACAATTATGACGCTAGCTAATGCACGGGCATTAATTGAATGGGATCATGTCAATGGTGATATCGATGCATTAACATCTATTGTTCGTACTAATTATATTAAAATTATTGACAGAAAACAAGATTTAGAAAACTTTGAACGCATTTATAAAGGTGGTATTACGACAATATCTAACTTAAAAAAGCTGAAAAATGGAGACGATTATAAAACATTTGCTTATAACGATAAGAGTGGAGGTAGTGGTGGTACAATGAGATCAGCAATCTTTGGTTATATATTGCATGGTGATGAAAATAAATTAAAATTATTAGCGGCATGTATTGAGACAACATGTTTAACACATCCTAATGCGATTGCTTTCCTAGGATCTGTTGTAGTAGGATTCTTTGCTTCATATGCCAGAGATAAAATGAGACCTGAGAAATGGTGCATTGAAATTATAGAATTATTGGAATCTGATATTATTGATAATTATATTAGAAAACATAAAAGTGAAATGTATTCATTTTACGATCGTGATAAGAAAATATTTATTACCAAATGGAGAGATTATATTGAAGATAAATTTCCAGATCAAACATTTGTGTATAAAAAAAGTATGATAATGAAATTTCCTTCTCAAAGATCATTATATTACAATAGATATTCCAGTAGAAAAAATGATATATATCCTGGTGCAGGTGGTGATGATTCTGTTATAATAGCATACGATGTTTTATTAAGTTGTGGTGGATCATGGGAAAAAGTAGTAACTTATTCAATGTTGCATGTTGGTGATTCTGATACAACTGGAACTATTTGTGGTTTCCTCTATGGCCTATATTATGGTTCAGATAAGGTTGGTGACATTATGATTGATAATATAGTTGACCATATTGATGAGGCAAAAGTTATTATAAATAAATTAAAAAAATTTTAATTTTATATGTATTTATTATATTATAATGTCAAATATTGAAACCGTTGCGAAACGAGTAGAAGTAGCAAGAAAAGTATATAATATAGAAAAAACGGAAAAGAAAAAGGCTCATGATGATCGTTATGATAAAGAAATTATCTTAAATACAGTGACAGCTTCATACAATAGCGTAAAAAGAGAAATAGCAAATAATAATTTACTAAGTATGAGAAATGTTAACAATCAAAATAGAACACAGCAATTACAAGGAGACTTAAAAAAAGTAAATAAAGCAAAAGAAGAAGCAGAAGCAGCATATAATAAAGCAAAAGAAGCATATAATAAAGCAAAAATAAGAGTAACGAATGCAGAAGCGGCATATAATGAGGAATTGGCACGAAAGGAAGAATTAACAAGAGTAACTGAAGAAGCAAAAAGAGTAGAAGCAGCAAGAGTAGAAGCAAAAAGAGTAGAAGCAAAAAGAGTAGAAGCAGCAAGAGTAGAAGCAAAAAGAGTAGAAGCAGCAAGAGTAGCAACAGAAGAAGCAGCAAGAGTAGAAGCAGCAAGAGTAGAAGCAGAAAGAGCCACAGCAAGAGCAGCAAGAGTAGAAGCAGAAAGAGCCACAGCAAAAGCAGCAAGAGTAGAAGCAGCAAGAGTAGAAGCAGCAAGAGTAGAAGCAGCAAGAGTAGAAGCAGCAAGAGTAGAAGCAGCAAGAGTAGAAGCAGCAAGAGTAGAAGCAGCAAGAGTAGCAGCAGCAAGAGTAGCAGCAGAAAAAGCAAAAACAAGAGAAGCAGCAAGAGTAGCAAGAGAAGCAAAAGAAAAGGAAACACAACGCTTGGTAGCACATGCCGCAGCATTACAAGCAACAGCACAGGTAGCAAATACAAGACAACCATTGCAACCATTACCCACTAATTTAAATCGTGAACAAATTGAGAATTATTTGATGCAACAGAAAAATGCATTGACCGATTCCAAAGTTGCTGTACAAACATTGGATCATGTAAATACCTTATTAGATTCATTGAGTGCGAAACATAAACATTCTATTCATTTAATATTATTATCATTATATGATTCAAATGTTCAACATGGTGGAGAAATGGTTGGTGGTGCTAACAAAGATAATTGGTTAAATGATATTGGTAAAAAACAAGTATTACATGTCACCGGTATCAATGCATTAAGTGCACATAAAATATTGATACAAGATGGTGTTTTATTAGATTTATTAAAGTTGCATGTTGAAAAGGATAATGAAATTAAAACAGAAAACTTAAGATTTACTATTTCTAATAATGGAAATGTTAATATTATTAATGGAGATACCAATGAAATTGTAACTAGTTATATTCATGAGAATATTGGTGCTGATACATTTGACGAATGCAGTAAATTAAAAGGTGCTGATTCACAGCGTCATTGTATTGAAGCTCTAGGTATGATGATTGGTTTCTTTGATAGTGGTGATATTAAATTAGGTTTCTTTGATAATGTATCCGAGGAGCAAAAATTAAGTGATTCGCGTGCTATCCTCAAAAAGTTAAAATGGTCTGTTCAAATAATTAATGGTAAACATTCCATTGTAACATTTGATGAATTATCGACAGCAACCTTTAAAGTAGAACGATCAAATAAAGATGTCAAAAATACATTAACTTATTTAGGATATACTGATGATATGATTACAGCAGGCAACTTTTTATATAGCACCAAACCAAATCTTGTTGCCATTGTCAAAGAGGCCATAAAAATTATTAATAGATATCCTGATATAATTAATGTTCTAGGTACGCAGAAATTCACAGAAGTTAAACCCAGAAAGTTTAGTAGAATGAGCGGTCTAGATTTAGCTAGACGTCGTATTCAAAATATAATGTCTCCTCTATTGAAGGGAGGTATGACCACATATGGTGTTCAGGAAGGTGGAAGTCAAATGTCATTTGCTACTGTGTTCGAAAGTAAGATAGATCGTATTTTATACATATTACAGAGTCAAGGTAAACGTTTATCAGATAATACAATGATAATTGTCAAAGGTAAAATTAATACAATTAGAAATTTAGAAAACGAATTAAATGAATTTCTTAATAAATTTGAGAAATATGTTAAGGAAAATCCTAACGATGGACTTAAAAATATTGATGAATCAACAATAAATAAATTAAATGTTGTGTCTAAGCAGCTTGGAAGACAAGTTGTATCAATGTCTAATGGGATTATAAAAATCACTAATTATTTACCTAGTGTGGTACCAAAGAAATCATATAATAGAATGTAAAATAGTAATAGAAAATACTATTGAAGTAATTATTATACAAAACAATTATTTTTCGATAATTGTTATAAAACCTATAGGAATTAAAAATAAAAACATTATTATGAAAAAATATTATCTCCAGTCTATATTATATAATGTCAAATGTATTTGAATCATGGATGCTTAATGGAGTTCAGGCTCAGTTTGAAACTTTGTGGCGTACCGATGCCACTGGAGCATTAAAAATTGTTCCCACTGATGCTGCTGCTTTTATTTCCAAAACTATTTCTGTATTGGATAGTAATACCAAGGTTGTACTTAGTGCTGCTCAACAACTTGTTCCTACACGCGGTACCACCAATGCCGCCCTTGTTGCCGACGCCGCACTATATGATCAAATCGTTGGTCTATGGCACACTTTTAGTAGAAATCGTTCCACTGATGCTGCACCTGCTGCCAGCGCCACCAGTGGTGATACTTTCAAGATTCTTGCTAACGGAGACGTTGTGATTCAGGATAAGGATGGTAAGACCGTTGCCACTGCTCAGAGTCGTTCCACCATCACTGAATCTGATTTCCAGAAATGTCACGACATGAAAACTGGTACCAAGGAAAGTTGTGTTAAGTATCTAGCATTTGTTGCTGGTGTAGGAACTGATACTAACAGAGTTAGTTTGGATTTCTCTGATCTCGGTAAGACAAAGGACGGGGAACCTGCTGATCTTCATGTACAGGTTGCACATGCTTATGCTGTTCTAAAGCGCGTTAACTGGTATGCCCACACCGGTTCCGAAGATGCTTTTGCATACACTTTTGAGGACTTCAGTGTTGAAGAGAGAAAGGAATCATCTCTTCAATCAGCATTGCAATATATGCTTGTTGCCGGAACCGCTGCTCCATTTGGTGCCAATCCCACTGACTGGGCTGCTGCTGTCGCCGATATGCAGCTTTCCAGACTGGGAAGACTTGTTAAAGCATGCTACAAACTAGTCAACGCCAACCCCGCTATCAAGAACGCCATTGTCGAGCAGCAGAGATTCAGTCCTACCAAGGTTCGTTCTACTGGACCTCTCGCTCGTATGACATCTCTAAAGGGACCTATGCGCACTCTTCACGGTATGTATGCTGCCCCCGGTCACTCTTCTCACGTCCTAATGCCCATGCTCGGTGCCGGTCAGGTTGGCGGTGGTTCATCCACTGCTGCTGGTCTAAGAGCCAAGCTTGATGGTCTTCTTCCTGTCCTCGCACAGAACAACAAGAGACTAAGTGCCGAGACTTTTGCTGCTTTCACCAGAAAGCTCAACACTCTTGAGACATACGAGAAGGAAGTCCAGGAATTCATGGGTAGACTAAGAAACGTCAGTTCTGCTGACCTAAACAGCATCACCAGTGCCGTTGTCAGCGATACCGACCTCGCTGCATTCGACAAGAAGTCTCAGGCTGTTACCAGAACTACCGCCGTCCTAAGTAACGCCCTAGGAAACATCGCCCACTACGGAAGACCCATCATCATCCAGAATGTTGCCGCACCTGCCGCACCTGCTGCCGCCAGTCACTACACTCTATAAATTAATTAATTAATCTATATTTATTAAAATATTTTATAATAATCATAAAATATTCTCAAAAAGCTACTCACTTCAAGTTACTCTAAATGACACAATCCATTCTCTATTGTCAATAATCTTAATACAGTTGCATATATTTTGAACTTTATCGGTCTGTTATATGAAACATTTTTATTTAGTTTCAATTGGATTTCGATATCCGACATTTTTGAAAAGTTACAATATCCAGCTGGTTGACTACTATCAAGGTCAACAGAAAAACTATATGATGCTAAACCAATTTGTCCAGGACTTTTATGATATTCATATGATTGTAATAAATTAAAATATTTCATATCTTGTTCCGCAAATCGTTCTTGTCCATTCATATATAATGTTACCCCATTCATGATTTCAGCAGTCCCAGTAACATCTGCTGAATAATTAAATATATCTTTCATATAACCACTTTGTAAATATTCTTGACTACAATTGAATAATAATTCGGTACATGGATAAGAATAATTAATTTTAGCTTTATGACCTGTATGATAAATATTTTTTGCATTATCAAATTGTAAAACGCTTATTACATATTTTAATTTATGTTTTAAGAACATTTTTTTTTCACTGGTATCTAAAAATATATAATCAATTAATAAATAAGTATTTCCCAAAGCTAGGTTAATGGTTTGACTAAAATATTTCTTTTTATTGTAATATAACTTTTCTTTACCATTTGCTGTAACTATATATGTTGGATGTGTTATAGATATAATATCATTAGTACTAACTAATTCTTCATTGGTAATTTTTATATAATACAATCGTTTGTTAAGCACATCATAATAAATAAATTTGAAATAATGCATTTTACCATTAACATTTTGACTTAATACATCTCCTCTCTTATAAAGACATACATTTTCGTTAATTTCTACGTAATGACTTGGTCCTAATATTAAACAATTTTCCAATGTATTAAATTCAATATTAATTTTAACGCTGCTATTATATGTTGCTATTAATGGAAAATGTAAATCAGCATATTTATTAAACCAAAAAATTAAAGGTATTGTCAATTGATAACCATCTTTCGATTCGCTAAATGAATATAATTCTTCAACGTTACCAATCATTTGATCAAATGCTCTTTTTTTACTTGCATCAGTATTAAGTTCGTTATATACATTGAACCAATCGGATGTATGTTTTTCTATAACTTTATCATTCACTTCGAATTCAATACTTTTAATTAATCGTAAACCAATTTTATCTCCCCAAGCACAACAACTTATTGCACTATTACCAGATCCTAATTCACCAGGTATATCAGTAAATTTACCTATTGGTGGCAAATTAATATTCAAGTATGCATTTCCCATCAAGTCAGCAATATCGCCAATATTACAGGTGACTCGCTTACCGAAATCGGGCTTAATATTAAACTGTTGTGGTATTGATTCTGATACAAAATTGGTATGTGTTTTGTACATTGTTTTAAAGTATGTAACAGTTGGTTTTTTATAGAATTCATTATCTTGTTTTCCATATGATGCAAGTTGTAAGATTCCAGATCCCATTACTATATATAAATAAAATTATATTGATGAATCAATTTTATAGAATCTTATAAACTTCATTGTAACATTCATCTCCATCACTATAATTCAATAGAGATGTCTCAATCATTCTAAATAATGTAGTACAATGATCTTCGACCTTTAATTCGGTCAATAGAAACTCAATATCCTGGAAAGGCATTGACATTTCGATAACAGATTCAACATCAATTCTCGAATCAGAATGCAATTGAACAGCTAATTGATTGCCACGAACATCCATTAAGAATGTACGCTTTTTAGCAACTGTGTCTAATGTAACCGTACTTAAATCCACAGTTGCATTCTCTTCTCCCAATACATATTTAATATTGGTTGCATGATCAGTCTCATCTTCATTGATTCTCCAAGGAATTCTTGTTAATTCTGCATCACCCTTCAACTTAATAGTGTCCTTATCTCGTAAAGCATCCCTATTTTGAATCAATAACTTTCCTTCGTAAGAAAAACTATCCTTAATTTTCTTTCTAAAATCACTAAAGTTTTGAATAGTTTCATTAATACCATCATGTGATATTAATGCATCCAAAATATCTTTCTTTGATCTTGCGAAACATGCACTACGTCTAGTATAGATATTAACAGATAGCTTATACAATTCGGTCTCATCTGGTACAGACAATAATTTCTTAATAATCTGATCAACATAATTAGTCAATCGTCTAGTTGATTCTGACAAGTTAATAATCTTTCTTTTATCAATATTATATAATTCCATAGCCTTTTTACACATATCAATAGATTCTTCGCTCTTCAAATCAATGTCATTCTTAATACAATACATAATCATATCAATCATAATTTGACAATGCTTTAATTCGATATCTCTTGAAGCAATATAATTGTCTTGAGAATCACCCTTGGCCTTTGAAATTTGAGCTTGCATTGCCTTGATAGCAGCACCACAAATATTGTTCTTAATAATCTTTGTCAACAATTTCTTAATATTGTTGTTCAAGTTTTTAGTTGGCCAACCGGTAAAAGGTAATAGGCGAATAATCTTCATATAAATCCACATATCATCCTTTGGTGTAGCAATATTGGGATTCTTCATTACTAGTTGCCAAGCCATTGACATTGGATTAGCTCCAGATGCAATAGTTGTGAACAGTTGTCCAAATAATCCTCTCATCAGTTGACAAGCATTGTTATCAAAGTCTAACTTTTCAGGATTGGTCATGTCACATGTAATCTGTTCCATTGCACCAACAATCATGTTAACAATCATGTAACCAACTTGCTTATCTTGAGGTACAAGCTTGCAAGTCTTACCGCATTTACTAGATGCAATTGTTCCTCTCATCATAATTCTAAATATTGCCCATTCTTCCAAATTACATTCATTTACCCAAAAGATTGTACTTGGATCCTTGCAAGATAGCATTGAATTATTGATAATTAGTGGCATGAATACTTCAATACCTCTTGTATTAATCGCAATACCATTTTCTGACCACAGTTCGTGCTTTACATTTACCGCGGTAACTTCTAACAGATCTTGAGTAATGCCAATTTCCACTTGTTTCATTTCAGGATCAATTGTGACAAGCTCATTACAGGGGAAAGTAATAGTTTTCTCAGGAATTCCCTTAACCATAGTTCTAAATTCCTTGAGATTTACCTTTGCGAATAATACACTATCACTATACTTTGACAACAATTCTACCTTTTCAATAATATTCATATTCTGTGCCTTGCTAACGTTATCGGAAATAGTTGCTACACGTTGTAACTGTTTCAAGTCGAAAACCTTGTTAACTGACTTTTGTTGAGAAATTAGTGATCCAATATGTCCAATCAAAGGCTTTAACAATCTTTGAATCTTCTTTCTATCGCCTTTTACAGACCCAATATGTTTGATCAATTCTGCATTGGTCATGTTAGTCATGTCAACAGTAGCCGTCTTTTCATTCATAACATTATCAATCTTCTTTTCCAAAAACTTTGAAACATCATTAATAATTTTGTTAAGATCTCTGGCATCATAAATTGTTTGCAATTGCGTAAATAACATCTTAATGCTATCCATATTATGAACAATATCGTCATGAGACATTGCAAGAATATCATTCTTAGCAACATCAATATCAACCATATCTCCATTCCAAACAGCCAAAATTTCATCACGATAATAAACATTAGGAATTGATGTATCACTAACATATGTTACCGAATTGGTAATATCTGAACAAAAATCAGTTGCAATAATACCATAATTTGATACGCCTCTGTACCAATACAGATTGTTATCAATCTCGACAATAACTGTTGCTAATGGTCCAGCAATAGCGGAAATACCAGAAATATTAAGCTTTGACATTGTTGATTTGACACTTTCAATCAAGTTAGTATGAATAATAATTAGTGCATTGATCAATACATCATTGATCTTTACAACTGACTCTAACCAATCATCTGTAATATGAATTACAACAGATGTACAATCATCGATAGCAGCAAAAAATGATGATTCGTCAAGATCAACATTACCTCTATAACTTTGCTGTAGTGAAATAATACTTGGACCACGCAGAATACCAAATGGAGATAAAGTTACTTCATCGCGATCACATGGTGTATAATGTTCAACCCATTCTAGACCTCTACCAAATACGAAACAAGGCTCATCTACAACATGTGTGCATCCTTTTTGAACAAAAATTAGTTGCTTTGGTAAGGCAACATCAGTTATCTTTCTAACAACAATTCTATCAACTGTAGTATCCGTATCAGTAACATTAGAATCATGATCTTTTACTGCTTCATTAACCAGATCCTTGGTAACTTTATTAGTGCAACCGGTATCAACATTGTTAATGCTATATGGCTTTACTAAAACAGATATGTTAATATAATCATCAACTCTCTTAATAGTTGCCAAGATTGCCATAGTACTGTCACGCATAGTAGCTTCATCTAAGGGGGATGGAATAACATAAAGAATTTGTTCTTCTTCGTTAACAATTACTACACTAGGATTCTGAGTTGCAAAATTAATTAACGGTGTGTTGCGAAATCCTACGACTGACAATACACAAGTATCCTTATTCTTTGTACTATTCGATTTAATAGTATGAAGTAGGAACGATCCACTACCAATATCACCAGAGTGCACATATCCTGTCATTTGTCTAGTAGAATAATTACAGGGCGATAATTGCTTATCTGTACTATGATACATTTGAAAATCAAAATATTGACCAATCTTCTTTGTACCAGTGAACGCAAGAATATCTGTTGTTGATGGGGCCTTAATTCTAATATTTGAACCAGGCGCTAATGCTACAAAACTATAATTCTTATACTTTACCAATTGAGGAAATGTATCAATATATGTAGAAAGATTATCAATATTAGTAGCTAGTGATCCCGCATTCAAAAACTTGGTTACAGGAATTTGTGATGCATCAATACTTTTAATTACACCCTTTTCCTTATATAAAATAGCATTACCATGCTTGCATCCAATAAAATCGGGTCCATTTGAAAGCTGATCTCTCTTATCACTTTCTGACCACATGACATTGCCGATATATGACTTGATTCTGTTAACTTGTTCCATTACTATATTTGTATTAAGTATAGTGAGTATAAAATAATCAATTTTTTATGTCTTTTGTTGTCTTTTGTTATCGTCTTTCGTCACGTTCGTTATCGTCTTTCGTCACGTTCGTTATCGTCTTTCGTCACGTTCGTTATCGTCTTTCGTCATATTCGTTATCGTCTTTCGTTATCGTCTTTCGTCACGTTCGTTCCTCTAATCCTCTACCACATAGTACATCCTATCCCCGACGCAATTCTCAATAAATTATAACCATTAGTCACCACATAAATTGTGCCATCAACATTACCACTCATTTCATATTTCAATCTCATATCATAATTCATCGTATAATTATTATAACCCATGTGTGCAATACCTTTTGGATCTCTAGACCATGTTTTACAATTTAATCCTGCCATAAATGTATCTTTATACATCTGTATTGATTCCACTATAGTACTTTGTATTCCATCCATACAAAATCTATTGTGACCACTATAATCCAAGGATGTTAAGGTGAATGGATTGGGATTACTACATCGTCTCTTAATATAATCTGATAATTGTTGTACTTCATATGATGATAATGCTGTAACAATTAATTTATCACTGGTCAAATCTAAATCATAATATTTCTCTTTAACAGTTAACATCTTTATAATAAATGCACGCACATCATCATCTGTACTATAATCATTATCGTATGGTAAATCAGGGTTGTATAATTTATGTTCTACACCTGTATAATTCCATATATTATTACTATTTTTTAATTCTTCACTAACATAAAACCAAAACATTTCTTTACATGGTCCTGAAAATTCTAATTTTAATTCATCTTTCATTTCAGATACTGTATATTTATAACATTTTTTAATTTCATACAAATATTCATGTCTCATTCTAGCAAACTTTTGTCTCATTTCTAAATCTAAGAATACATATGATGCATTAATTGATACTTTTACACTTTTTAAAGGTTTGACTGTGATCCCAGGTTTAACAATGATGAGTCGTTCAAATGCTTTAATATTAATCGCCATTGTTAAAGCGCTATTTGTTAATGCAATAATCGGTAACGCTTTACAACTTTCTTGAAAACACATTGGTAATGGAACATATATTACATGTTTATGAATTTTATTATTTGGTATTTGTAGTACACTATTATGCCCAATCATATCATACAAACCTTTCTCCGTACCCATATTACTATCTCTACAATTGTATATATGAATAATTTGATCATTTATTTCTTCAACAACATTTCCATCAATTTGGAAATCAACACTATCGCATATATAATTACCAATATAATCAATCCATGAACATTTTGGTATTGTGTCACGACCTAAAATAACTTTTAATTCTTTAACTGTGTCATTGTATTGACGAAATGTTACTACAATATTTTCTTGTAATGTTTGTACTATGGATAATTTATCAAACGTATTAATATTATTTACTGTATCACGATTAAAATGATCTACACAACTAGAGAATAATTTTGTGCCATGATTAGCTGTTAATGTATTAAATATTTCTTCAATAAAACTATTTCTTGAAATTTTCTTTTTATTAAAGTATGTATCATCATATGTTGCAACAATATCTCGTATATCTGTTAACGATTTATAAAATGTTTCCCAATGATAGAAAATTGCTTTATACCATAACTTTTCCGTTCCAATATGTGTCAAAATATCTCTTGTTTTATATTTTATCGTATAATTATCACTTGGATCAAAAGTGAAATCATCAATCATAAATATTTTCATTAATACTTCATCATCAACATTTGTATATGAATATGATATGTAACCTAATTTGTCATCTAATAATACATAATTATTCTCCAATTGTTTATCAATAGTTGTAACCATATATATATTTTGTGTATCATCAATATTATTTATTGTAAATATTTCAAGATCATTACTATTTAATAAATGATTAGTTGATAAATCGTCTAATGAATCGTATACCGTAACACTAATATCTACTATGATTAAATCATCGTATATTACTTTATTATAATTATTGATAGTTTTTAATAATACGTCAAGAGTAGTATCATATTGGAAATCGTATATTAAATTACCACAACTATCAATCGTATAACCATTTTCTACTGTATTAAGTCTATACAATCTTCCTTCAAATATTGATAATGTTTTTGGAAAGATTGATGACGAAACATCAATATAAACATTTGTATCATCGTATAAAAATATACAATCGTTGTACGAAATATCTGATGAAATATCATTTATAATTGATATTCTATGTAAATTATCACAAATATCCTTAAGATAATATAAATGATCAATGTACATTAATGTATTACTAATATCTTCAATACATAACATATTAACATTTTCACTATTATCTATTAATATAGAATTTCTAATAAATACAGAATTTTCATTGATATTATTATCACAAATATCCCAAGTTACAATATCGTCAGATATATCAAAATGAACATTTTCGGTATAAAAATCTTTGTCAGCGCTAATATTAATATGATCGAATATTTCATCAATAATCTTATTTTTAACAAGTTCTGTTTTATGTTGTAGCAATATTATTGATGATATATCTACAAGTTTAATCATTTTACTTTGATGTAACATAAATGTTAATGATGATGCAAATGTATTGTGTAAATTAATAATATCATCACTCGATCTATAAACAGTTCCCTCAACTTGTAATGGAATATAAGATGTTCTATCTACTACGAAATGATATGTTTTATTTAATAATGCGATTGATGATACTTGTTCTAATAAAATAATTGTTTGATCGGTTTCATTAAATATTTTAATAATATTAATACTTGTTTCGTTATATGTTTTCAAGTATAAAAGTATGTCATCAATATCATGATTATTATTTTTCCAATTATTAAAATTTGCACACATTATTGTTTCATCAATATAATTTTGTTGCGGTAATATAGAATTTTGCAACATTATTCGCATCAATCTCCCAATATTTACATCTTTGAATGTTGTTTCGTTATTCGATTCCGTAAAATCAAATATTGAATTGTGAACTGTTTCTCTTAAATATCTTACACTTTTTTGCATATTAACTTTGGTAAATGACGATTCAAACACCGATAATAAACTTATCATTGCATCAGCACCACCTAACAATGGTCTTAATTTACCGGGTATTAATGGAATATATGTGTCTTCAAATATTACTTGGAATGCTGGAAAACCTGTATCAACATTTGTTGTCGGAATAGCAAATTTAAAAATAACATTATAATCATCGTCGTGAAATATATTTCTAATAATATCATATGTCACATCATCAATAACAATTGTATGATTCGTAATAGGAATAATGACATAATTTGCAAATAATGCTTGAACTAATGTAGTAGTTAGCTCATATTTATATACAATATCATTAATAGAATATATATCAGATGCATGTGTTCCAACTAAAACATTAGATAAATCATATATATTTTCATCTTTTATCACAAATATAATATTTTCACTTATATCAACAATATTATTATTAATAATGTGATATATATAATCATCATCATATCGTCTAATTTCATCATCTGTGACATTATTAACATGTGTAAAATGATGAGTATAGTTAACAAATACATTTTCACTTGTATCGAATAATTTATTGTTTATAACTGTAAATAATGCTTTATTATCCACAGCTAATACAATATAACTATAAGCATATATGTCACCAGTTATCAAATTTGTAACTTCATTATCTGTTGATGTATTATCACTATTATTAAATTCCATTCTATATGGTTGTGAATTCACAGTAAATTGATATGTATAATAATAGAAAAAATATAATGCATAAATAATTTTGTAATCCGAATAAAATAAATAATCGTAATTAAAATAATTATTAAAATTATTAATTAAATTATCAACTGTTTCAAATTTAATATCCAACAGGTAACTATGTGCCGAAAATACTCTTGATACTTGTGCATTGTCTTGAAAAGTAACACTATAATAATTACCAAGTATTTCGCTACTATTGATTAATGACATATTGTAATATGTTTCAGGTTCAAGGATGGCACTTGTTTCATTCATAAATTTATAAATGTCCGTTGATAATGTGTAATCGACATTTGTTCTAAACCAATCCATTTGTTCAACATAATCATTCATTTCAAAATTTAATAACTGTTTAATTTGTGTAAGATACGATGCCGAAAATGATGACATATTACTAATGTTAGTGAACACTGATATATACATATCTTGGAATTGTTTCTTAATGTTGTAAAAAAATGGAATAATATCTTTGTATAAATAATCTTTGTAAAAATTTGATATATATAAATCGGTCATGTCGATTATAAAATCTTGTAAAGTCATTGTATTAAAATAAATCATTGTAAATGTTTGAGTTTCATTAGTATCAGCAAATATTGCAATAGTTCCATCATCTAAATATATCTTTCGCTTTTCAGTTGAACTCTTAATGTGATTAATAAAATCTAAAACATGTTGATTTACTATCACAATATTATCATAATCAGTCGACGATAAGTCAAAAGTTAAACCATTATAACTTGGATCAAATATATTTGTTGATGTTGAAAAAAATGTACATAAAGTTATTATTTGTTCAATGGTAATATTTGTTAAAATATCGAGACCACTATCATTCACAACATAACCATTAATATCCGATTTAATAGAATTTAAATAATGAAAATACCACTGAATCAATTTAATACTATTAACATGATCTAAATCAATATCAAGGGAATCGGAAATGTCATTACTAAATGTAAAACTATATTCGTTAATAAAAAAGTTAAAATAATTTTTTTTGTCATACAATAATTCGATAATTAATGGTTTTAATATGGTAGAAATATATGTAAAAACATTTTGCTTTATTGAATTATTAATCATTATATGATCAACATGATCGGCATAACACATATTACAATCGATGTATTTGATAGCTGTTTGACTTGTTAAATCAATTGTACGTGTTTGATTACCATTAATAGTCTTTTTATGTAACAATTGTTTAACATGTCTCAGCGTATCATACATTCTCATATCATTATATTTTGTAAAATGATTATCATTGTAGTCATTTTTCATTCTATCCTTAATATCTTGAAATAAATATGTTCCGTAATGATATAATATATAATTGACATCTATAGCTGTGTTAATCGATGCAACTGTATTATTATAAAATAAAGTATCAATGTAATGAGTTAAATTATTATTTTGAATATTATCAAACATTGTAAATACATTTAATGTTGTGGTACGAGATGTCGTAAATTTATAGGCTGATATATCAACGCCACTAACATCCATATTATTGGGGACAATGTAAAAATCTTCAATCATATATGTAGTTGGATTGCCATTATTTGATAAATTGTATAGAGTATTAAAAATGTAAAACTCTTTATTGGCTGTTCCATCATATGGCACTAAATCTATTGTCGTCGAGCCATTTGAAATGTAATACATATTTGGAATTGTATAATATGAACCATCCATAGTCAAAGTATAATCAAAATTATCGGATAAATCAGTTAATATATCATCACCTGTAAAACTATTATTTACGGTAAAACATATTTTAGATTTATAAATACCGCTATCATCTACGTAATATGTTAAACTTTCATTGGCACCAGTAACATGAAGATACATATTATTGTTTTTAACTTGATGTAATGTTGATATGAAATTTTGCGGATCGTCAAGATTAATTATGTCCCTTATTAATTTGGAATGTAATGTTTCATTATTATCAATTAACAATGATATATCTGCAACAATGACATTTTGTAATAAATTGTAATATTCTTGTGTTCCATTGACAATTGATATTAGATTTGTATATAAATTTGTTTTGAAAGCTGTTTTTAATGGAATATTTACATTAACGGTGTCAATATATGTGTATGAATTATAAAATTTGTAGTAGATATTTTCATCAAACATACTGTCAAATAAATTTTTAATATACAACATATTTCGTTCCATAGAACCGGTGACATTTGAATATATAATAGATGTTTTGTTAGCTTTAGTCAAGTTTAATTCTGAAATTTGTTCTTTAATAAATTCTGTATCTTCATAAGTATCCAAATTTAAAATAGTATTTGTCACTGTGAGAATTGGAGCCATTCTATTATTATCAAAATCTGTTTCCGTTACATCTATATTAATACTATATGGCATGATATAGTCGTGTGCAGAATATTCATTCCCAGTATAATTATTGATAAATGTTAATGAATTTGTAGAATTTAATAAAAATGATGTATTATTTTCATGAGTTACTGTTGCATCAACAATAGGCAATTTGTTCTTAATGTATAAATTATTAGTATATTGCGTTTCTTCCGTATCATTTGTAAATTCGTACATATTATTATTAATTAATGCATAATTATAATGATGAGTAGTCGAATCAAATATAATAACATCTTTATACAGATATACAAAATCATCAACAGTTATGGTGGGATTAAAATTCATCTTTTGATACAAGTTTGTATTCGTATTAAATTTTAAGTAACAAAGTGGCAATAATAATTCATGATTATTATAAATATTGTACACTTTGTTATCTTTTGAATACTTATTAAAATATAAATCATAATAATTTTCTGTTTCGGTACCACTATTTTGATCAGGATATATCATGTAAAGTTTATTTGGATCTTTAGTAATACCACTAACAATTAAATATGAATCTTTTGCTTCAATATATTTCATAAATGCAATTTCATGTATGTTGAATGCTTTATTTGTATTATAACCATCTGCAATAAATAATGTATTTGTATATGGTGTAATATAATCTTCTATATATGTATACAAGTTTTCCACAGGTCGAAGTTTATTAGTATATGTGAAATTACTGTAAATGTAGTCTTCGATAAAAAATATAGATTTTAAACTTTTACCTTGGGCACTAGATTGATATACGTATAATAATTTAATATTGGAATAAATGTAATCCAATTTATAAGTAATTTCATTAGTAACAGTTTTAGTAACATTTTTTTGTAATAAATTATATGTGTATAATTGTTTATTATTTAACAATGTGTAAATAAATTTGTTTTCATGATTTACTGTAATATAACGAAAAATTGTTGCACGAAAATTTTCAAAATAATCATCAGCTGTCCAAATAGTATCATCGTCAAATGATATTTTATTTAATACGGTTGTCAAATAACTTGCATTATAAGGCGAATAATAAATATTACGATTGTTTATTTTAGATGGTGTCGTGATACGATTTGCTATTGCCGTTTGTTCGTAACTGCTTACTGGTGTAGAAGGATGCAAATATTTATAATCATTATCTTCTATTATATCAAGTTTTGGTGTGCCATATGCACAATCTTCAAAATTGTACATTAATGATAATGTATCGTTTATATAAACAGGATATGTATTAATCGAATAATTATGTTCTAGAGCTCTTAACTTTGATAATATAATGTTGGTATCAGTATTACTAATATATGTTTCATTATTAAATGCTGTAATATGTTGTGATATATCGACTTTATATGATGCCACTATAGTTGGTAATGTAACTTTCAAATAAGGTCTGAATAATAAATCTCCAAAAGGTCTTAATTTATAATGAGTTGGACATCCAAAATTAGTATCTGTTTCTGATTCAATATAATGATCTTGTATAGCGAATGTGGAATATCTACAATATGCTGTCTTAAAAAATGTTATAGTGGGTAATGCTGTTAATACTTTATCCTGATTACCAATATATACTAAATGTATTAAACCGCCAGGCATTGTAATTGGATATTAAGATAACTTTATATATTAAAACTCTTTTATCAAATTTTAAGATATTTATAAACTAATTCACGATGTGCAACATTATATTTGTATAACTATTTCTATTTTTTAACTTTTTTAACGTTTTTAACGTTTTCATCAGTTATAATAATTTGTATTGATGTGTTAGAAACAGCACTGAAATTCACTGATCCTGAAGGATGTGTGGAGTTTGGCATCATACCATACTCATTTGGTAAACTATATTTATTTATTAATTACCATAATGGTATAACTTTAAATACCATGTATAACATTTGTATAACCTTTGCTAGTATTTAGTGCATTATAACTTTTACCATGTATAGAAATAATATATGCATCGCCATTTGTTGTGGCTTGTTCTAATGCTACTGTGGAAAATTCAATTTGTAATTTTTTATTTTTGACAACATTAAAGTTTAATACTCCAGCTGGTTGTAACATTTCTGGTAATATAGCAATCGCATATTTATGCACAGTTGATGATTTACTTCTATATCTATTTTGAACAAGTGTATAATATTTCTCATCTCGACTACTCAATAAATTTTGTCCATATATTAGAATATTTTCATTTTCAACAATATTTTGTAATACTTTTGATTTTTTGTATAATTTCATTTTAACATTGTCAGGATATATATAAGCTGTTGAATTAATAACAATAATACTTTCTGATGCATATATTATTTTATATTTTCCTTCATAATACTTTGAATGATATATTTCGCATATTCCATCAACATATTCTGATGGATTAATTAATGTGTTATTAAAAATATCACCATTATTCATTTGTATAAATACTTTTCCAATATAAGGCTCTTGTTGTCCAATAATAGTAATTTTTCCAGGGAAAGCATTAAAAATTTCATCATCATTCCATAATTTCATTTGTTCAACATTATATTTCTTTCTAATTGACCACATTATGTCTTTAACAGCGTTACTAAAATCTAATGGTAGAATAATGTTTTTCTTTGAAATATTGCTGAATGTTAATACACGATTTTGTTCTATTAACATTTCAATATTTTTTGTAGAATATTTACTTCTTTCTACTTCTCCCAAATGTATATAATCAATTAATAATGAAGCACTAACAATTTTAATACTTTCGTTAATATTTATATTTGAAAAATATTGTGGAAATTCATCAGGTTCAAAAAAACAACATTTATATAAATCATTCAATTTTAATCTAACAATAATATCTTGATATTTTGTACTTACAGACGGAATTGTTTGACTTGGATATAACAAACAACCGAATGGTAATGGAATATATAATTCAAATTTTGGTTTACTATTACTATCAAAAGTTGTTAAAACTTGTGTGTTACCTAACATTGTGTCAATAGTATCTGTAAAATTTATTTTGGTGGCTGTTTTATACCAATTATTTAATGATTCGGAATTGTGATAATCAATTTGTTGACCACCAATATCCAATGTTACATAATCAATCATGGCTAATGCAACATCTTTTACCCATGCAAATCGATAATATGTTGCATCATGTGTTGCTTTAATTTTGATAAATTTATCACGCTGACCAATAATATATTCCAAATATTGTTTTTGGTAAAAGATATAATCATCCAAATATTGCAATACCACGTTCTTATATTGTAATGTTAATGCTGCATTATATACAGAATTTGCATGTGAAGTATAATCATATGATAAATGAGACAATATACTAAAATTAAAATAAATACCAGTACCCTTAATTTGGGTTGCTGAAAATTCATCATTTTTATCATATAAATCTTGTATGTCATTTTGTGTATTAATATAATCTTTTAATAATGCTATCACTGTATTATAATTTATATTACTATTTTTCATTGTTAATTTTATGACACGCCAATAAACCATTGCAGATTGTGTAAAATCACTAAATTTATTAATCAATAAATCATATTCGACAATCATATTATCAATGTTCAATGTATAATTTTCATTATTAATTGTATCAGCAGAATAATCAGGTAAATTAACACTATCTAAAGAATTTGATATATGCACTTCTGGAATAACTATTTTTAATACGATTCTATCAATTAAATCGCCATAATTAGATGTTTCGCAAAATATTTCTTCATCAAAATTTGCCGTTTTATTAAAAAATTCTTCTATAGTATCGATTGAAAATGGCGTATGTTGCTTAATGGGTTTATAAAAATGTGTTATCTTTGGACGCTTTGTTAAAAATGAATCTCGCTTGTCTTTGGACAATAATTGCTGTATACTTGCAGACATTGTGCTATTATAAATAAATGATATTTAATATTTATCTAACTAAATTTTATAATGTTAGATAAAAAAATAGTTAAACAATTTTTTAAATATTTATTAATGTTTCTTTTTACTTTTTTATTATGTCATGTAAATAATGTAACTACGGAAAAATGTATATTAATTGCTTTGGGTACTGGTACTTTATTCTTAGCTATGGATTATTTTGCACCATATTATGTGACAGATGTAACAGATATTAAGTTAGGTCAATGTGTTAATCAATAAATAAACTTAATAGGTTGGTGCATCAACATGATCTTTCAATGCCTTTTCTAGTGCAATAATGCGAGCTTGCAACGTGGCAATATGAGCTTCATTTGCCATTTCGATTGCATGAATGCGATCACGCATGTTTTTCTCAAGATCGTCGATGCGAGCATTCAATCTGGCGTCACCTGGAGTAAGTTGAAAGGGAAACTTTGCGGTTTCCGGACCAAGAGGTCCAAGGGGTCCGATAGCAGGAAAAGAGGACATTTTGTTGAATTGTTTTAGATGATAAACTAATATAATACATCATGGTAACTTTATATAAATCAATTTTTTACATATTATAAACAAATTACTATGATGTGTTATAAACAAATTACAGTCTGGACAGATCCTCGCCCTGAGTGATGAGGTTTTGGAGCTCGTAGAGGTAGCTGCGTGTTTGGACATCGTCCTCGGTTCTGAGACCATAGACAATCGGATCCTCGTACAATTCGACTTGCTTGATCTTGAGAATCGCCTGATCTTGCCATTGCTGCAATCTCAAAGTTCTCTTTCCAGAAGCCCTGATAAGGCCAATGGTCTTCTTGCAGATCGCCTTGGCCTTGGACATCTCCTCAAAAGGATCTCTGGAGCTGGGTACAGTGGGTGCAACCGGTGCTCCCATGTGAAATCCACTCACAGGGACAACGGATCCAGGAACCATGTAACTGTGACCACCGTGCCCCGGTACAGCTAAAATTGGTCCAGTTCCAGGGATCAGTGGCACAAGATAGCCCGAGGTCGGGGGAGCAGGTGTTGACTTGCGATAAGCCATTCTCAAAGGGGGTCCCGTAGGACGAGCTAGTGGTTCGGTGTAAGTAAAATAGGACATTATGATGAGCGATTTTGAATAATAGTCATTTTTCTAATGAGAATTGGTATGAAAATAAATTTCAATTTTTTTTGATTAAAAATTGAAATTTCATAATTTGTATAGCAATGAGTTAATAGAGAAAGAATATTTATGTTAAATTATAAATAGTACATATTTTATTAATTTTGAACATTATTTTTAACAAATTAAACAAATTTTAATAATTTTATAAAATTTAAATACATAGACAAACATATAAATATAGCTATAATAAACGCAAATATAATTTTTAACACATAAGTCTTTATTAAAAAAGTGATAGATTAATTTATGAAGGAATTTGTATTGATATATTTTCGTGTGTGTCGTTGTATTTAAATAAATATTCTAAAAAGCCAAGATATACAAAACTCATAAATGTACCAATTTTTTTATCTTTTCGTACATTTATCCTATTAGTGTTTTTTAAAGAAGCGAATAAATTTTCTATCTTATGTCTTTTTCTTAGTAATAATATTTCTTCGGTCGTATTTTTAGTTTTTTGATTTTTCTTTTTGGGACATATTAATGGTAAATTTAATTTTCCTAATTTATATTTA
>Ga0233443_1000246_pt1 | contig 66298 bp, 58 predicted proteins | sample SI_123_September_2_FD_182784 | JGI IMG/M metagenome (GOLD analysis project Ga0233443, IMG submission 182784) | Seawater microbial communities from Saanich Inlet, British Columbia, Canada - SI_123_September2016_200_MG | ecosystem: Environmental > Aquatic > Marine > Inlet | place: Canada: British...
TAAAATAAATTCAATTTTTCGCGACATAAAATAATGTCATATTTTGTTTAATTATAGTTAAATACATAAAATCAAAGAACATATAGTTAATAATAGCATTTTTTCTTATTGCACATTCATTAATTAAAAATTGATTTTAAATCATATAATAAAGGTTTAATTATATGATTAAATAATATAATGAGTAGTAAGAAAACATCATCTGTCAAAAACATCATTGAAAAGGAAAAAGATGAAGATTATGAGGTCAATGATAAAAAAGAAGATGAGGAAGTTGAAGATGAGGAAGTTGATGTAAATAGCGATGATGAAGACGAATTTAATTATGACGAAGATGAAATTGATGCAGATGATGAAGAAGAAGAATATGAAGAAGATGAAGATGTTGAAGATGATGAGGTGGAAGATGAGGATGAGGTGGAAGACGATGCTATACAACCAGATATAGATGATGAAGATGCAGACGACGATGACGACATGAATATTGTTGATGATAATAATGATGCAGATGTCGAATCAATGGCAACACGTGTACCAGATGAAGATCGCATAACACCAAATATTTTAACAAAATACGAAATGACTAGAGTTTTAGGAATTCGTACCAAACAAATCTCGGAAGGAGCTAAACCACTTATTAGTGATGCATGTGGTAAATCTCCGGTACATATTGCAATCAATGAATTAATGACGCAAAAAATGCCATTTATTATTAAACGTTCAATGCCATATCCTAAATATGAATTATGGAAAATAGCTGAATTAACAGTGGAATTATTACAAGATGATATTGATGATTTAATTAATGCAGTTAAATAATAAATGCTAATGATACCTTTATTGTTAGTATTTAAATAATAAATGCTAATGATACCTTTATTGTTAGTATTTAAATAATAAATGCTAATGATACCTTTATTGTTAGTATTTAAATAATAAATGCTAATGATACTTTTCTTTCTTTAATAATTAAAAAATTATACGATAGAGCATATGATATTACATTAAAATCTGTAGGATAATCACTACACATTTTTAGTTTTAATTTTATTTTATGAAACATGGAAAAATTAATTGTTCCAGATGGTTGATTATCTTCAGGATATAATGCAAAACAATACGAATATATGTAATTAGATGGTGTTTTAGTATGATGATCATATGACTGTACCAATCTATAATATTTTGCAGGTAATGGTGTCATTCTATCTTCGCCGTTCAATGATAAATTACCTTCTTTGAATGGATCTTTTATAATATTTTTATAACGAGTCTTATAACAAGAATAATTAAAGTGATCATTGCCATATGTAAAATCTGCATCATCTGCCGTAGATCGTTCATGTATATCACTCCTCTGTACAGCCCAATAAATAGATTTTGTGGCCTGACTGTAATTTAAGTCAGTTACCGGTAACATGGTAGATTGAGAAAAATGTTGATTACAATTATGTTGCACTTGATCAACTAAATATAAATGATCATTCTTAATAAATATATCATGTTCGTATTTATCTAGGTAAACATAGTCAACCAATAAAGATGCATGAAATATGGGTGTAAAACCAGGTCTATCATTTTCATCATTACACACCCAACATTCACTAAATTGTCGCCAATCAATTTGCACCGATAAGTTTTCATCGCCAATAGCACAAACTGGAAACGCATGCGATGGTTTGCCGGTAAAATGAAAATTTAAGGGAAATATTAAATCTTGTTCATCTGAAAATGTTGATGGTTTGAATGTTGGAGGTTCTCTTTTACCCATCATTTCCCAGTAACCAGGTTTTTTTTCTGCAGTTTGTGCTAACTCTGACCACCATTCTAACCATTCACCAGTACCCTTGGAAATTTCTTTAGAACCAACATTAAAAGAATAATTTTTAACCATCAAGTGTCCAATAGAATTTGCCCAACCAAAAATAGAATCAGTTACCTTAGCAGTGCATGATGTACAAAAACATTTAATGTCGATATTTTTAGTACATGTTGTAACTGGTTTCAAAAGTGATTTAGCATTTAATGATGGTAATTTAATACATATTTTAATTCCAGTTATTAAATCAGCATCTTTTAATAAATTACAAACTGATCTATTACCAAATTCAGATGAATTAAAAAATAACTCTTGTGTTTGTGTTGCGAAACCACCATGCTTTTTATATACTGTGTTAAATAAAGATATAAGTGGTTTCTCTCCATTTGTTCCCATATTTAAATGTTTATCTTGTTCACCACGCATTGACAATTGTAATAAAGCGCCACCCATAATAATATGATATTAGATATTTTTTACTTAATATTAAATTCAAATAAATTATTTTTTAACTTTTTTCCCCGTGAATGTTTTAGTTGATCTTTTATACATACATTTCCAATGTGTATCATCATTGATTAAATTCCGATCTTTAGCAGTCGATGATTTATTACCAATATCATGTGCACCAGCAAATGGCTGTGGACCATAAAAAAAATGATTGTATTAAACTCATAATAATATTATTATAGATTATTATTTAATCCATTTTATTGACATAATAACATGTCAATTTAACACGACATAGAGGACAAACACTAATTTTGTTTATACAAGTTTTTACACAGTTCATGACCACATTCTGTTAACACATTACTGTCTTCCATACATACACAACAATTATTATGAAAGGTTATATTTTTAATTTTTTCTTCTAAATATATTGATGGCGACGATGACCTTGATATATTTTGAAATCCAGGTGTCACCATTTGTAATAATCCTCCAGGCATAATAATATATATTATTATTTAACGTTTAACACATATTTATTTTAGCTAATATAGTATTTAATGTATCATTCATATATGTCATTTTGTCATTTAAAAATTGCATTTTGCAATCATTATTTGCAATATAATCACACAATCGTTTATCCAATATGTCACTGAATTCTTTAGCTTTTTTTAAATCTAGACACACTTCAGACATTTTTAAATTTAAATTACATATTTTTGAATCATATGTCATCAATGTTGTATTAATATTTTGAAATGTAGAATTTACAACAGTTTTAAATGTATCAACAGTATTATTTGTAATTATTGAATTCAATGATAAATCTATTATTTCACAATCGACTTTTGTTTTATAAGCCAATAAGTCACTTGTGGTGGTAGCCAAATTAGTGTTTATTGCTGCAACATTAGCATTCAAACTATTTATTAGCGCTGTATTTTCACTAACATCTAGGGATATTGCGGCATTCGTATCAATAAAATCTAACAATGTACTATTAGATATATCGCCAGCTTCCAAAAAACTATTAAAATTAGCTAATGCATCTAATTGTGTAGATAACGAGTTAAGAGACGCGTCAATAGTAGTACTTTGTAAAAGTAATCCCGAAACATCATCAATCAATACTTTATTATCCATGTTATAATTAACCAGTTTCCAAATTCCATTAACATTAACAAAATCTAAAACTTGTTCTAGGCCACCAATAATAATAAAGTCACTTGTATTATATGACCATTTTATATTATTACATTTATTTTGATTAAATATAATCTTTCTATAATCATTTACCGATCCGGATATTGCAGGTATTTCAATTGTTACAATTCTATTATCATGTGTGGAATAAAGATTAATGATATTTACTGCTGAGTCAAGATGAGCACAAAATGTTACGGATGCTGAACTTGTATCACTAATATCTAGAACATTATTTACTAAATACATATTTTCAATAGTTGTATTTTTTAATGTTGCATTAACAGATGTTAATTCTTGGGTCCTAGTGTCAACGCAATTAATTTTATTCCATTTTGCCGATTCGCTACCTAAACACGCTGTCGAATATTCGGTTAAAGGCAGTACCGATCCATCTGTATAAATATTATGTTGAACAGCTAATTCATTTGATATTTGAACATCTTTGCCCTGAATAAGTTGAGCATCAAGGGAACAAGCTATAATATTTTTTTTAATAATTACTCCACCATTAAATACGGCACAAGCAACTCTACCATGAGCTTCCGTATCATCCAATACATGTATAGTGTTAAATGCTTGATCTTGATTAAATTCCATATTACTATTACAAAATATATTATTTTGAGAGTATATTTTTTATTATCATTTATATTATAAGTATGAAATCAATACATGTCATATTTCCAGATAAATCATTAAAAAGTATAGATTTTGATAATATATACCATGAATTATATTATAATTTGGGAATGATAAATAAAGACAAGTACAGTGCCAAAGAATATAAAGATTTAAAAATTCAAATATCAAAAAATGATAAATTTTTACCGTTGTATGATATTTTTTCAAAGAATTTTTATATTATCAACAGTGAAAATATTTATAATCGTGTTCACCATTTTCATTATCGTGTTCCCACGACCGAGATTATTGAACGATTGCAAAAAACATTAATATCATTCACCGATAAAACATTAGAATCTTACAAAGAGAAAATATTAAAAAATATTAATTTTATCAAAAACTTTGATCTTGACACTTTGGAGAAAAATTATTATAAATTATTTTATCTTTCACAACCTAATACCGTAGAATTAACATCTTGTATTAAACCATCTTTCATTCCATTTATAACTACAAAACCATATTATACAAAAAGTGAATTGATAAATTTAGGATTAAATATGAATTTAACATTGGATGAAAATATAGAAAATATTTGTAAAGTTGTATCATTGAATGATGTCAATTCATCAACCATTCTATCTCATCAAATATATATTAAAAACTTTTCTAAAGCATATGTACAATTATATTCATTATTAGGATCAAGTTATTGGAATTTTTATATTCGCAATAAGAATTGTGTTCGCGATTTACACGATGAAGCACATATTTCATCACTCTATAAAATTATTAAGAATGCGCCAAAATTTGATAAATCATATTGGGTTTATCGATTTGTCGATAATGATGAATATTTAAGTCATTTAAAAGTTGGTGACACATTTGAAGAAAATTCATTTATATCATGCACCCGTAATCCATTTTACAATACACAAAATAATATATTTGGTTTTATCTTGATCAAAATATTATTACCAAAAGGTTTGAAGGGAACAGGATTATGTATGGAATCATATTCTCTATTTTCGGAGGAAGAGGAAATTCTATTAAATCCATCCAATCTTAAATTGGTATCTAAAGATGAGAAATTTCACTATTATCATCCCAATAATAAAGCATCAAAAAAGATTAAAAAGTTGTACGTGTTTGAATATGTATCTATGGCTCCCTTGCCCAATACCAAACAATATGCAGATCCTAAAAATGAAATACCTACTATATCATGGCTAAAAGATACTTTAAAAGGCGATGATTTTGCATCAAAAGTATATTATTTTTATAAATCAGTATTACCAACATATAATAATAAAAGATATTTTAAAACTGTTATTGGTGAGAAAACATATTTATTTAGTGCTTTTTACCTAGATAATAATCCAATATATGAAAAATACTTTTTCTTACAAAAAAAAGATGCTATGAATAAAGATGAAATATATTTTATACTTCATGATCATATTACTGGTGATATACAATTAATGATTGAACTCCGAGACATAATATCAGTTAACTATATTCATAGATTTACGGGATCCGTACAATTACCATTTTCTAATAGTGATTTAATATTATTTTTAGCATCCATGGCTCGTTATTTTGAAATAAGTCAAGTAATAATTCACGACGAATATAAATCATATAAAAATATTAGTGAGAAATTATTGATTAATACTGATAGTAATATATTTGATCAAGATAATCCAGATAATCATATTATTTCATTATATAGTGGTGATTTTAATTATTATAATGCAGATTTAATTAAGCATATTGAAAATAAAGAAAAAAGATTCTTAGATCCAGGCATAACATACAATTTAAAAAGTCATCATTTTCAACGATTTTCTAAATTAATGGCAATAGATATATTTCAAGATATCGAAAAATCACCATTATATAATATATTGGTGAAATTAACAAAAGTTAAAAAATATAATTTATTAGATTTCTATATTTATATTCATTACAATTATTTTTACTTGATCAAAGAATTAAATGGTCTAATAATAAACTACGATATTGATATATTTAAGGATATTACAATGAATCCTTGGACAAATTCCTATATATTATTAAATTCTGAAGAATATTTATTTGAGAAAAAATTAATTTCCACCATAAAAACTTTCAAATCAAATATATTTCAAAATTATTTAATAAAATTAGGACAAGAACATAAAAAACTATCGTTTAATAATTACAGATTAGGATTACTTTAATTTACTTTAATTGTGTAATAATTATGATGGTTACTTTAATAAGTAAATACCCACGAATATTGCCACTAGACCACTTATTTTCGAGTTTGACAATTCTTCATTGAATAATAGTTTTCCCACTATTACCAACATCATTAAATTTAATCCTTTTATAATATAGTTAGATGTTACAACAGTATTACTTTTAACTATATCAAATGTTACTTTTGCCATGTATAATGACATTAATGCTGATATTATGATGACACCATATTGTAACAATGATAATTTCCAAATTCTATTAGTAATAGTTGCATCTTTCGAACATAAATAACCGGACATAATAATTAGAGCAACACTGTATAAAAAAAGATATTCATTGCTATGTATGTCATTTATTAATAATTTATGCATATATGTACGTATAGTAATTAATATGGCCACAAAAAAAAGATTTAACATAATAATATTATTGGAGATTTAAAATATATTTTAATATTATTAGAATGACTGAATTTAATAATAATTATAAGAAAAAATATTTAGAATTAAAGAATGCATCAAAAGATGAATTGTTTACTGCTGGACTGTTAGAGGATCCAGGCATGCATGGTGGTGGTAAATTTAAACTACCTAAATTTAAAGTGCCAAAAAAGGGACCTAAAAAGTCGGGTCGAAGTAGTGGAAGAAGTGGTCGTGGTAAAAGTAGTCGTGGTAAAAGTAGTCGTGGAAGTGGTGTAAAACCTAAATATAATAAAGGTCGAGGACGTAACTCTAGTCGAGGTTCATCAAAAAATAGCGCTAAAAAATCATTTTTTAGTTTTGGTTCATCTGGTAAATCATCTTCAAAAGGCTCTAAATCATCCAAAGGATCGTTTTTCTCACGTATGTTTGGTAAAAATAAAAAAAGTGCCAAGTCATCAAAATCTGGGTCATCAAAATCTGGTAAAAAGAGATCTAAAAAGTCACAGGCTAAAATAGATAAAAAACGCAAAGCTAGAAAATCTGAGAAAAAAGCAAAGAAAGAGAAAGCTAAAAAGAAAAAGAATAAAAAGTCTGAGAAAAAGAAATTAAAGAAGGAAGAGAAGAGAAAGAAGAAGGAAGAGAAGAGAAAGAAGAAGGAAGAGAAGAGAAAGAAGAAGGAAGAAGAGGCTGAAGAACAAAGACGCGTAACGGAAGAAGCCGAAGAAGAGCAAAGACGCGTAACGGAAGAAGAGCAAAGACGCATAGAGGAAGCTGAAGGCAGTAGCATAACATCCGATGATTTAAATAATTTAGATAGTGATAGTAGCGATGATGATGATAGCGATAGTAGCAGCGACAGTGATAGTGATAGTAGTGATAGTGATAGTAGTGATAGTGATAGTAGTGATAGTGATAGTAGTAGCGATGACGATACTCAATTTGGCGGATCAAGTGACGGTAGAACAGATGAAATCAATAATATTGGTATCGTGCAACCTCAAGGCAGCGTAGAACAAGTTCAAGGTAATATAGAACAAGTTCAAAGTAATGTAGCACATGAACAACTTGCTACCGAGACGATGATTAATAAAATGGTTGTAGAGCGTGAAAAATTGGAAAATATTGTTTTACAGTTACATGGTACAACTGACATTAATGAAAAGTTAATTGGTGCTGTAAAAGAAGAATATGATAAAGCTATAGCAGGTATAACTGAACAGAATAAATTATCTATTGAACAAATTAAATTATTGGAAAATGATAATATAGCAAATATGAAACAAGATATTATTGCATATGAAGAAAAACTATCTTCTTTCATTAAATTGAGTGACAATACTAAACCATTAATGAAAAAATTAAATAAATTGATCAAAATGGGTGATAAAACTATTGAACGATTGATTGAGCAAAATACGGCAGGTGAATCTATGGTAACCTTATTATTAAAACAAATTCCTACAGAAGATAAAGAAAATATGAGTCGCACTGATCATGTATCATCCATGGCTAAACAGGGAATTAATCTTGCCTCTAATACAGGTTTAGTTAATCCATTACAAGTACAAGCTGCAACAAAAGTAGTAAATGTCGGTAGTCAATTGGGTAATCAAGTGGAAAATGTCATTGAGGACAAACCATCTAGTTGGTTGTCACCATGGAGTCAAAAATATACATCCAATAATAAAACTGATGTAAATTATCTTATTAATAAATCAAGAAAATTAAATAATTTCAGTGATCGTGGTAATGCAATTGGTTATATTGTTGGTTACGAAAGTATGTTTGGTTCTGCTGATGATAATTATGATGAAATATTTAATAAATACATTGATACCATGAATATTGATGGAGAAAATAAATATGATTTCTTAATGGGTTATAGTGATGCTCACAAGTGTGGTAAAACTGATTATAGTAATGAAAATGACACAATATATAACATTGCATTAATCCAAATGCAAAAAAATTAATCTAATTTATATTTAATGAATAAAAAATTAAATATCTATTCGTGGAACGTTCTTAATAGTAATGCTAACATAAATTATATGACATGGAAGACATTATGTAAATCAAAACACAGTAAAAAATTAGCTGTTATAGATTTAGAACGTTATCATTCTTTTCGCAAAGATGCTATATTAGATATATTAAATTATTGGTTAAATAGTGGTCCCAATGTAGTGATCTGTTTGCAAGAAGTATGTGACGATCTATTGCAAAGTATTAAATTGTTAGATGTCACGGTACATAATACAAAGTTGATAAATGATAATTGTCAAGCAACCATAATCAAAGGATTTACAGCAGTCAGCAAATCAACATTATTAAATATTGGTAATAAAGAGAAATTTGTTTTAAAAACAATATTGGATGATGAAGTGGAAGTTAATAATTTACATCTGCATTGGACTTGGACCAAAGATGATATTATTAAAGCAGGGAAAATAGTAGATGATGGTTTAAAAAAAGAATATATTGTCATGTGTGGTGATTTCAATAAAACTTTGGAAGATGTTCAACCATTTTTAGATGAATTTAACTGTCTATTATTAGATGATGAGGTTGAAGGATATACCGGTATTTATCCAGCTACTGGTAAAAAAGAAATCATTGATCACATATTTTTATCATCAAATATTCATCACAAATCGGATCTTAAAATAATATCACGAGTGAAAGATTATCAAATAATATATAATGTGGAAAAGATAGTGGATTTATACGACAATTATTGGTCTTGTGACAAATGGTTATTGGTTCGCCCAAATAAGGATGTGAGTGATCATAAAGCTGTAAAAGTGACTATCAAAATAAAAATTGATTAATTATTTGTTATATAGTGGTATTATGGGGAAGAATATTATTATCAATGTATTTATAGTGATATTTTTATTATTTCTTATTGCACATTCATTAGTTAAAAATTGATTTATTTATTTAAGAACACAATGTTATAATATAGTAATGGACATTGCAAATATTATATCGGCATCATCGTCTTTAATACCATTTTGGAGTTCTAACATTATTTCATATGGTAATTTCAATAATGAATATTCGATGATAATTAATATAGTATTGCAACAAATATTGACATCGGTATCAATTTATATCACTGAAACAATCATATATATCTTAATAGCATTACTAGCCATAACATTACTATGTTGGAAAAATAATTGGATTGATACTAAATTGTTTAATTTGTATGTCAAAAAATCATATACCATTATTGGATCTGAAAAAGATAATATTATCGATTATTGTAATACAATGAATGCATTAACATCTTGTTTCATTGAAGAATATAAATATAATAATATCTTGGTATCAAAATCTACCAAATATATTATCATGTTGGAAGATATTGTCAATCATAAATTGAAAAATGATTTGTATCTTACTATTGATCGTAATGATAGAGAAATTGTATCATATACTTTAACAAGTTATAATATTGATTTGAATTTATTGGTTAATGAAGCCAAAAAGAAATATGATTTAACGGCTAATAAACGATATATTCATATGTATGGTACTGAAACACCATCAACATACAAGTATTCGCAAGCATTAACATCTGTAACATATACTTTGGTTCACAAATATGGTCTTACCAATTTAATTAATAAGAATTCTGATGCTGAAAAACGTGATGATAAAGGCGAAGATGAAGATGGTGATAAGAAAAAGGTATCTAGATATGAAAAGATTGCCAGAGAAAAGAAAATCAAATCAATTTATCTTATTGATGAATATAAAGATTATATGTTAGAAGATGATGTTTTTATTACAATCATCAGAATTGGAGAATTAGTGAAATATTCTTTTTATTCAGAGAATCAAAATTTAATTGATTTTATTGATAAATGTGAAAATTATTATAACACAAATATTAATAATACAAAATATAAGTATCGTTTAATTTTACAAGGTACAGAAATTACTGGTGAACGTAGTAAAACTAAGAACATTTATCCTAAACAAATTATTGCTATCAATTATCATCTGATATATAAATGTAATTATCGAAATTATAGAATTATAGAAAATAATGTAGCAAAAGTTAATGATTATGGTGATATATATGATGAAGTGGATAATGATAATCCAAATATGTTTAAATATATGATTGAAGATGTTGGTAGCATTATATTCGATGAAATTATTTTAACTATTAAACGTTACACTAGTTCAGGATATAGTAATAATACAACTGTTGATTATATTTTCGAATCCGATACAATTGATATCGAAAAATATATTAATAATTGCACCAAAGATTATGATAAAATAATTAGTGAGAAAAATAAAAACAAATTATATCATTTCACATTATTATCCATTGATGATGGAGAACCAGATTTTTCAAGTGAATTGATATTTGATGATGTGCCATTGTTACATGAATCATTTGATAATATTTATTCAGAACATAATGAATTAATAATGAAAGATTTGAAAAAGTTAAAAGATCTTGATTATTATAAGAAAACTGGATTAAAACGTAAGAAATCTTATTTACAATATGGTGAACCCGGTTGCGGTAAGACTGCAACGACTATTGCTGCAGCATTACATGACAAGAGACATATTATTGATATACCAATGTCTCTTGTCGAAACATGTTCTGATTTTCAAATTATTATGTCATTAAAATCAATTGATGATGTAACATTTACTAATGATCAGATTATTATGTACTTTGATGAAATAGATATTGGTCTCAAGGAGGCATTAATTAGTAAAGGTAGCAAGGGTAGTAAATTAAAGAAAATGGATGTTGATGACACAGTTCTAGTATCAGATTCAGATAAAGTTATGGATAAAGTGATCGCAACAATTAAACCCGATATTAAAGTCATATCATTAAATTTAGGAACTCTGTTATCGAAATTTGATGGTATATGTAATTATAATGGTCTGGTAATAATGGCAAATACTAATAATAAGGAACGTCTTGATCCAGCTCTATATAGAGAAATGAGATTAACACCTTTATATTATACGTTTAGTAGGAAACAAGATATTCAAGGAATAATTAGCAAATTCTTTCCTATTATGAAAGAAAATGTAAAAATTGATTTCGATATTATTATAACACCAGCAAAACTAACATTTTTATGTGAGAAACATGAAGATTACAATATCGATGACTTTATATTATTGTTGAAAGATGTTGAGACAGCTCGTCAAATTAAAGAAAACGTTTAGCGTTCTCAAATAGTTTTTTATCTACTGCAGAATCTTGCATAACATCATAAAATTTATTTAATATTTGATCTTTATCAAGCATCATTTTATAAATATATTCATCAATTGTTTTATAATTTTTTATAGGGGCTACAGCTATATATAAAAATACTTCTACGACACGTTCTTCAATAGGTAAATCTTTATGAGAACAATAACGTATGCCACGACCAATAACTTGTTGTAATCTACTAGAGTTCCAATAAGGTTCCATAATATGTATAGATCTCGTTCTCAAAAGACTTAGACCTTCTTTACCAGATGGACTAATAATCATAAACTTTAACATTGATCCATCAAAATTATCTCTATGATTGTAAATACTTTTACTTAATTCTTTGTCTGTCATTGTTTCTCTGCCAGTCCATAAACCATATCTTTTTTTATTATATCTTTTATCAGTAGCATCAGGATCATTAACATTAATATAACCATTATAATCTAATACTCTCGTGAACGCTTCCAACCCTCCAAATTCTCTAAAATTAGAATACACTATTGCCGGTCCCTTAATAGACTTTGCTTTCACAATAATCTTTTGAAACTTTATAGAATAACGACATATTTTATCAATACGTAATTTACTACCGGTGAATGATTCCATGCCTTTTTCATTGACACGTTTATTAGGATAACACACATTACTAATCATTCTTGAACCAATGAAAAAAGCATTTGATAATTTAAGAATGTTTTTGAAATCTGGTTTGCCTTCTTGTTCTTCAACTGTTTTGTAACACTCAAATTGGAAACGAGACATTTCACAACGTACTAATTTAACTATTTTTTCAGGAAATGCTATAGCAGGTGCACCAGGAGAAAATGATATATAACCGCTCATCATTTGTCTTAACAATTCTTTATTTTTCATAATTGTTTTACCTTTTTTATCAGTATCCAAGAATGCTGATGTGAAAGCACTACCTGTTGGTAAAATATTTGTTGGTTTTAACAAATTTAAAGTTAATGCTAATTCAACTGGTTTATCGAATATTGGAGTAGCAGACATTACCACAATTCTGGTTGATGCTGGACTTTTTTGGAAACTATTTAATACAATTTGATAAAATGATCCTGTTTCAGATACAATATTTTGAACTTCGTCAACAATAATTAATGTATTTTTTAAATTCATTTTCCCCTGTTCAACTAAATTAACATATTTATGAAAAGAATATATTTCATAATCTTCATCAATGCGTTCATTGATTTTATCAACGAGGTCGATATATACAGGGTCTCTTGGATCAAGTGTATCTAACTTTTTTCTTTCACCCACACGAACATATTTTGTACCAGTGCATCCAGATCTAAATTCTTTATACACATTTGTAACTAGGGATGCCGGTACAATAAATATTACGCGTCGTTTATCTACCCATTCCATAGCAATTAATATTGAAGCACAAGTTTTACCAGCACCAATGCGATGAAATATTAATAATCCTTTATAAGGAGTTTTAGGATGGATAAATTTACTGACAAATGTTTGAGGTAATTGATGAGTATATTCTTTTGGAAAACATAGTTCGGTGAATGATGGTCTTCGTCTAGGTGTTTTATATATGCTGTACTTTTCCATGATTTTATTTTGAAAGTTATTATCGTTTAACAATGGATATGTCATTACTAAATGATGAGATAAATTAATATGTTGTAAAGTAAATTATTTACTTTTTACAATGACTACACATATGATGAAATTCATTACAACCTTGACATTTTGCACCACCTGATAAAACACCATTGTTTTCCTTACAATTTTTGCATTTATTACATTGCATTAATAAATATTTTGCCTTATATTTTTCAGCCTTATATTTGTATGTTTTTTCCATATATTATTGCATGTCATAAAATATATTATTGCATTTTATAAAATTTTTTGCACTATTTATAATGTTCTCTACATTGATACAAAATAAATAATAATTGATACAACTTCGCCTTTTATCTTACCAATACCACAATCATATCTAGTATTATAATTACCATTATCGTATTCTGATTTAATAGTATAACCGTTATGAAGTTTTCTATGCATATTTTTACCCATATCCATAATTTGATAATTATCTACCCAATCTATTTGTTCATTTGATTCTGTTAGTTTAGGATAATCGGATACATTCATTATTGTGATATTGCCATTATCGGTACGTATTGCATTTTTTTTGAAAGTATATTTAATATTGGTATTGTTGATATACTTTTCATGTTTAATTATTAAATTATTTGGTATATTTCCATACCACATATTAAACCACACATGCCATTTTCCAGGTTTAACTTTTACCTTTAAATTTAATTGAGATTTATAATTATATGTCGAATCTGTAATAATTATTTTATTATCAACATTTATTATATGTTTTCCTATTTTTTTACTGGACTGAATCTTCGAATCCAACACTTTATTAAGAATTATTAAATGTCTAGCACTAATTTCATTAACAGTTTCATAGAATATTTTAAATAATTGTTTAGTATTTATATTAGTTTCTTCTAATAATAAATTAAGATTATTTAATAAATCGATATTGGATAAATTTGTTATATTTTTTGTTTTGTAACCAATTTTAACTTTAATCCATTTTTTAATATTGCCATTAACGGTAATTATCCATTTATTACCATCATTACCGGTTTTAACAGTCTTATTTTTTTCACCATGAGCACAATATCCTAAACCTTTTGGCGATGGTTCTGTACCTTTAAAAGTTGCATTTGGATCATTTATACATTTTGGCATGGTATATAATATAATAAAATAAAATAAATTAATCATCGTCCGAATCCATGCATGCAGCTCTCTTGCTATTTATATAAGCAGTACAATCGCGTTTATATTGTTTTAATGTTTTTTCACCTGATATGACAGAATAATATCCTCCACTCAACACATTACTTAATTTATCAACTTCATCATGAGAATAAGAATACTTTTCTTTTAATAATTTACTTAATGCAACATAATCTGGAATAGACCATTTAATGTCTACTACTTCCTTAACTTGTGGTTCCAAAAATCCCTGACGAGCTTTCACGAAATCAAAATCATCTGGAATATTTATATTGGTACTTAAAATAAAGTTCTCAATATTACCATGTTCTTTAATTAGTGCAAGTATTTTCTTTGATCCTATACCGGGAATAGTTCTGGTATAATCACATCCTAAAAGAATGCATACATCCACAAATTGTAAATATGTTATATTTAAATCCTTGAGAATGATGTCTAAATCATACATAATACAATCATTACCACTTGCTAATTTTCTAATAAGACGTTGGGTTCCGAATGTTAAAATATCCATATCTTCGGAAGCTACACCATAAGCCATATTTGTTTTAACTAAATTAGAGCATTGTGGATCAGCCTCTCCCAATGATTCAATGATTGGAATACCTAATATTGTTAATAATTCTTTACATTCTGTCATTTGTTTTCGTGATATACTTGTTGACTTTTTAAGAGCACTGGATCGTAATTTTTTTAATTCACCAATTTCTTCCATTATTTCCAATTGATACGTTAAATCTGCCATTGTAACTGTGGGTAATTTTAATTTAATACTTTTAAGTTCTTCAATTAATTTCTGAATCGAAGTGTTTAATTGTACAATGTTATCTTTAGCTGCATTCTTTTTAATATAACGATCTTGTAAAACATTGTTTTTTACATCAGGTGCTTTGCCATCAAACACAAATATTGGTTTAATCTTTTTTTTAATTAATCCCAATGCTTTATTTAATATCGCTTGAATATGAGTTATAACTTCACCATCTTGATTATATATATCATCTACAGAGTTTTTAATAGCACATGCATACTGATATAAATATATTGAAATATCTATTGCTAAAGGTTTGTCGGCTAAAGTGGATGCATAAATAGTTTTAATGCCTTTAGTGTCAGGTATGTGATGGTTAAAGAATTGTTGTAATCCTTTTATTCCCATTTTCTAATAATAACTATTAATAGCAATAGTTATTTAAATCAATTATTCTCATTTCATTGATAATGCTAATTCTCTATCTTTTCTAATGTCAGTGAACTCAACTGTTTGATCTTCGGTTAAATCACGATGATCCAAAATGGAATCCCATGATGACAAATTAAATCGACTTTTATACTTTAACATTGTATCCAAGTCAATATTATCACAATAACCGATATTATCCCAAATGTTTGTTTGTTGAAATAAGGTAATCATACCTTCGTTAATGAACATTTTCATACGTGGATTAAATGGCAACTGATCCCATTGAATATTATCAATATTTTTGATTAAAAACTGTAAATCCATAAACTGATTTTCCGAAATTAACATCCAATCAAGATTGTCAATATACTGTTGCATAATATTGCATGACATATCCTGATACTCAGCAATAGTGTTCCATAGAACATCACCCTTTTCAATGTACTTTTTTAATAGAGAACTTGATAACTTTTGATATTTTAATATATGTTCTTTTTCTTCTATATCATCATCCAATAAATATTGAATAGTTTCATCCTCAAGTTCGCAATATTTTGTCAAGAGAAAAGTATCAAAAATTACCAAATTACTATAAAAAAAATCATGAGGTACAATTGTTGTGCACATTACTGTAGAATAATATTCTTCATCACCTTTATGGTGACGGATAACACTCTTTAAAAAATCCTTGTTAAAGTCCATATATAATATTAATACGGCGAATTGTTTATGCTGTTTTTTAGACCGAATTGTCTTGGAATAAATTAAAAACTTGTTTGGTAAGGATGTTAATCCCAAGTTTGGCAACAAGAACAAACTTTTATTTTTTAATAATGCGTAACATTATTTGTACGATGTCCATAATTGCGGTTAAACAATTTTATAATTACCATGTGGCAATTGATTTGATGAACACAAATCAAGATTAATTAATTTTTTGATACTAAAGTACCATTTTCTATGCTCTCGGTATTAGAACAGACGACTTTTGTCGCAATCATGCTAGAAAAAACATAATGTTTGATATTAAACACGTGGTGCTTTTCCAAATTAAACGAACTGAGTTGTTCGGATACCATGATGGAAAACATGGTAAATTATTTTATAGCACACAGTGCTTTCCCAAAAAATCAAGTTAATGATTAACGAACTGAGTTCGAACACCATGATGGAAAACATGGTATTTATTTTATAGCACATAGAGCACTTTTCCAAAAAATCAAGTTAATGATTAACGAACTGAGTTCGAACACCATGATGGAAAACATGGTAAATTATTTTATAGCACATAAAGCACTTTTCCAAAATCAAGTTAATGATTAACGAACGAGGTTCGGATACCATGATGGAAAACATGGTAAATTTTTGGGTTGTAAAATGTACAATTACAATTGTAAATTTTGCAGTATGATACAGTATATACATCAATATGTACAGTTACCGTTCGTCGTATATCGCGTCATCGTAGCCACGACATGTGCCCCTGCGAATGTGGGCATCAATGTCTCTGCGATCGTAGACAGTTCGGCACTCCCAGCAAAAGTGACTCTTGCATTGAGCACACTCCATGTGGCTGCAGCCATCGATCTTGTGGATCAGGACACCACAATCCTTGTTGGGACAAGGACAGTGTTCAGCCAGTAGTGCTGCAGTAGCTTCGTCCGGAGCGTTACAAGCATGATTGCCGTGGCCAAGTAGACCACATTCAAGACATATCTCTGCTCTACGGCAAAAACTACAAGTCACTTCTTTGCTACCTTCTCCGCTGTACTTTTTTACAATGGATTGCATAGCACATTCTGGGCGAGGACAGGTTACTGAGGTGCCATGAGGAGTGCCATTGATCTTTTGGTTAATCAACTTTACGCAAGCATCCATGTACTGTTTGTACAACCGACTGTTAATTCGGTCACCCAAGCACATTGACTGTAGCGAAACCTGTAACTTTGTCACCGGTACATGAACAGGTAGCAACAGATCGATGATCCGCGGATCGTTGGACATGATGACACCCTTGACATTTGCATCGGCAGTGGGTAACTGCAATTGAATAGCCAAGGGTGTGGTGTTACCACGAGATATCGTTGGTCCAGCAACACAGTGTTTCTGGTCGTCGGAGATGACTATTGCCGAGGGTGCAGCATTAGTTATGGACGATAGAAGCATGGTCATCACTTGTTCTCTGCTTTCAAAAGCAAACTTGGCACCACGTGACATCGGCTGATCTCGCACCATGGTCTTGGATGTCTTGAGAGTCAACGGATTCACACCAACGATCGTTTCGTGGTATTCGCCGTCAAAGTTTGTACGATGAAACGGTTTTTCAATGGAGTGTAATGTGCGCGGTTGCACATGTGATGACTCCTCGATGAACTTTACGATAGTGTGGCTACCGACTTCAATGGAGTTGATGTCCACGTTACCTAGAAGCGTCAACGCCTTGCGCATGTAACGAACGAAACGATCCTCATGTTGCACAGTGTGAACAGAGTTACGAATCTTCGAAGCGTACGCATTGCGTCTCTTGCAGGTGTCATTGTACTGTTTTGACACAGTACGGCATCCTCTAGGACCATGTTTCCTGGCTGTCATCGCCTTAAGTTCGTCAACACAATTGACAAACATCTCGAAAACAGTTTGTAGAGCCATTCTGTTCTCGTTCAATTTGAACCGACTGCATGCAACAATCAGTTGCTCAACATGAGTCCACTCATCTGAGAATGTGGTAACTGTTCTAGCGTAGAGGGTTACCAGATGCTCAATCTTGAGGCGCTCTTCGCGTCCAATAGGGCCATCGAGAGACATAGAGTCAGTCAATAGCTCTAGAGCACGTACAAGATCGGTTTCCTCACCGAACTTATCACTGGTAATGATAGCACTGGCTTTGATAGCAGACATGATAGAATGATTGGTATTCAATAGTTCAATAGATAAGAGAAATATAATACGATACATATATTTTATATTTTTCAATTTTTTTTAGTTAAATGGCTTTACTATGATATGCTCTGATGTGATAACATTATCAGAATCCATCAATAAGTTGTTATTAGCACTGTCTATTTTACGTAGATAACTTTTCTCTTGATTTGTGAGTCTTACAGAAGATTCATTTGCAGATGTAGAATCATTGCAATATGGCTTGAATTTAGCCAATGTCACATTTGCTACTATAATGGGAAAGTGTTCATCCAAATATTGCTCTATTGCTAAAATAGTTTTTGTATCCATATTATTAATGTTTAAAAATACTCCGGTGCTATCTTTGGTATATGTACCACTATTAACATGTACAATACGAAATATTTCTTTCATATGTTTTTTACCTTTAATATTACCAATTCGTGTAGCAATTTTCTTTTTCTGTGTGTGAGAATATGTTTTGTCCTTTGAACTGTTATTTTCTGAACTATTCATTATAATTCAATACAATAAATTTTTCTAATTTTTGAACTCAAAAAATAATTTACAGAGCTATTGTTATGATGACGGAAAAAATTAAAAAGTTGCTAAATAAAGATTTTTCATACCCCGCTACAGATGATGAAGATTTTCAAAATAAAATATATGAAAAAAGAGAATTCTATTATAATAGACCAGAGGAATTAAAGGTTTTGACAACATATCCTGAACTAAAGAAATATCGCGAAAGTATTTGCATGGATAAAATTAAAAATTTACAACCTCACCAAGCTCAAGTTGCATCACTATTTACTCCAGAGACACCTTTAAGAGGAGCAGTATTATTTTGGGATACTGGTTCTGGTAAAACATGTGCTGGCATATCTATAGCTGAAAATTTTAAAGAAATGGTTACAAAATATGGAACAAAAATTCATGTTTTAGTACCAGGACGTCTAATTAAAGAAGAATGGAAAAAATCTATTATCACGTGTACTAAAGAAACATATTTAAAAGATTTAACACAAGTGATGGGATATATTGGTGATGATGATGGAGAGCAAGCATTAAAACAAGCTCGTAACAACTTTTCACAATATTATAAAATAATGTCTCATGTGGGATTTTATAAAAAAGTATTGGGACAAAAGATTATTGAACATGTTAAAGACAAAGAATCTGATAAAATGAACAAAATATATAGAAAAACATCACATGGAGATTATGAACGTGATATTGGTGCTGATAAAATTGAATCGTTAGATAATAGTGTTTTAATTATTGACGAAGCACATCATATTACAGGCAATGATTACGGAATGGCTGTTAAAAAGATTATTCAAAATTCAAAAAATTTAAGAGTATTTTTACTTAGTGCAACACCCATGAAGAATTTAGCAGATGATATGATAAAATTAGTAAATTTTATTAGACCAGATAATGATCAAATTGATAGAGATATGGTATTTACAAAACACAAGAATCATTTAATGGCTTTTAAAGAAGGAGGTCGTGAATATTTTGGAAAAATGCTACAAGGTTATATATCATATGCTAAAGGCGCTAATGCATATTTATACGCCAAGCAAATAGACATGGGTGATATTCCCAATGAGCTTATGTTTACAAGACTAACACAATGTACAATGAATGAGTTTCAGATAAATACATATATTCATGCTACTGAAAATTATAATGATGCATTAGATAAAAAAGCTGCTGCAGCATCTAATTTTGCATTTCCGTATTTTTGCACAGAGAATGGTTTATTAGAAGGTAAATATGGTATTGAAGGCATTAATGCTGTTAGAACAAATATTAAAACACAGAAAGTTAAATTGTTTGAAGCATTAAAAAAAATGGGTGTAAAAGGTAAAGAATTGATAACAGATAATGAAAAGTTGAAAACAATTGGCGGTGATATATTACGACGCGAGAACCTTCATATCTTTTCTACAAAGTTTACCGAGTGTGTTGATATAATTAATAGTGCAATTAATGAAGATTCTAAATTAGGATTTATATATTCTAACTTTGTTAAGATTGGTATTGAATTATTTGAACAAGTATTATTAATGAATGGTTATCTTGAATATGAAGTTAATGGTAACTATAGTATTAAATCAGATACTCGTCATTATTTGACCGGAGAATCATATGAAGAATTTATTAAGAAAAATAAAAAAGATCAGTTTTTTCCAGCAACATTTGTCAGTGTTACCGGCGGTACTGAGGAAGGAGATGATCAAATACCCGAAGAAAAGAAACGCATTCTCGATACTGTTTTCTCAATTCCTGATAATAAAGAAGGTAAATTTATCAAGCTTGTATTAGGATCAAAAGTGATGACAGAAGGAGTAACAATAAGAAATGTTGGTTATATTGTTATTTTAGATACAGCATATCATTTAGGACAAATTATTCAGGTTGTAGGACGTGGTATCAGATTTTGTGTTCATAATGCTATAGCCAGTGAAGATAATCCTTATCCCGAAGTTAAAGTTTATAAATTAATTGTTGAAGGATTGAATGGTGAATTGTCCAGTGAAGGAGTATTATATCAGAAAGCAGAACAAAAATATTTGCTCGTTAAAGATTGTGAACGTTTATGTAAAGAAAATGCTATCGATTGTCCAACCAACTATAATGCTAACATTAGCAAACAAGATATGAAAGATTATGATGGATGTATTAAGCCTCTTGAATATGCTCTATTGAAAGATAAAGGTGATGCTATCCAATGTCCATTAAAATGTGATTTCCAAGACTGTTTATTCAAGTGTGCTGGTAAAAAATTAAATTTAAAACATTATGATAAAAATAATAAAAGTTATAAGAAAATTCCCAAAAATAGTTTAGATTTTTCAACATTTACTCACAAGTTAGCTCGTAATGAGATCAACTTTTGTAAAGAAAAAATTAAAGAAATGTATAGATTCAAATACATTTATGCTTTGGAAGAAATATTAGATTATGTTAAGAATTCATTTACAGGTGAACAATATGAATTATTTGAAGAATTCTTTTGTTATAAAGCATTAGATGAATTAATATTAATTACAGAAAATGATTTTAATAATTTTCACGATTTCATATATGATAAAAATACGGTTCCAGGATATCTCATATATAGAAATAAATTTTATATCTTTCAGCCAATAAATCAACATGAAAATGTTCCAATGTATTATCGTACAAATTATGTTAAGGATTTAATGGATGAATTAACATTAAATCAATATTTTAAAAATACATTAGATACTAAAATCTTGGATGAATTCACTGATATTACTAAAAAAGAGAATCAAATTGAATATGATTTTGATAACGTATTGGAATATTATGATACTAAAGAAGAAGCAAAATACGTTGGTATTATTGATAAACCTGTTGAACGAAAGAAAATCGTAAACCAAAATCTTGATGACATATTTAAGATTAGAGAACGTAAATCTAAGAACTTGGCCATGAAGCGTGGTACTGGTATTCAAACACTAAAAGGATCTGTTTGTTTCAGTTCCAAAGATAAGAAATACTTGCTAAACGTTGCTAAAGCTATAGGATTAACCAAATTTAATACAGTAACTCGTACTAATATTTGTGATGCTATCAGATTAAGAATGTTATATCTTGAAAAATATTCGAGGTCAAAAGATAACAATAAAGTTACATGGCTAATTATACCATTTAATCATCCTACTTATGCATTCCCTCTGAATTTAGAAGATAGAGTACAAAGTATAATTGCTAAATTGCATGAAAAAGTAAATGTCAAAGTTAGTATTAAGGATGAGGGTAATGGAATCTTTGAATCAACTAGAAATGAACAATTTAAGAAATATATATTAAAGTTTGGTGGAAAGCCAGAATGGGATATGTTTACTAATTTGTTCATTAAATTGGGATTTACGTTGAAAGACAATACTTGGACGATGACTATTGAGTAATCAATACCTATTGAGTAATCAATACCTATTGAGTGAGTAAAAAATTGATTTATTAATAATTTAAATATATTACTATTATATTATTAATGAATACCGAACAACTTGTAGATCCTTTTATAACCAGTGAATTTGCCACAATTGTTGAATTGTTACCAGAACAAATGGATTCAAATTATTATCTACATTTGAAAAAAAACGTAGAGAAAAAGGTTGTTGGAAAATGTAACAATGTTGGGCTATTCACTAAAGTAATTAAATTAACAGAACATACAACTAATAATATTAATATTGAGAATTTCACTGGGAATGCAGAGTATGAAGTAAAATATATTGCTACAATGTGTGTACCTCTTGTGAACACTGTCACTATTCTTCGGGTTGAGAAAATTATTTTTGAATTTAATGATTATCTTATTAATGCCGATAATGGATCAATAACTTGTGTAATGCCAACTAAAGCAAATGTTCATTTTCTATCAATTAGAAATAATCAAATATATATGGAATCAGTTGATAAATTTTTACAAATTGGAGATTATATTAAGGTATTAATTAAAACAAAGAAAGTTGAACCAGGTGATAAAAGAATTGCAATTATTGGTAAGATTGTAAATGTTGCTACCGATGAAGAAGTAAAAAAGTTTTATTATAACAAAATTGTTTCCAATGAAACGGAAGTTACAAAAGAAACTATTCAATTTAATGAAGATACTGATTATGTTGGTACGACAAATATTGAATCCGGGGACAAGGCTTTTGCCGACATTTAATTAACCGGAACGTTATTGGATCGTTGTATTGGAGATCTAACCGATCGCGATAACAATGCATTTTGTCGTATATCGCATGACAATGTAGTGGGTTTTATCACGGGCAAGCTTTTCAACGGTATAGCAGTGGTGCGACCTTTCTTACACTCTAAACCAGTCACCATTTCGCAATCGTATTCATTGTGTGCACCATGTGCATCATCAAAATCAAATTCAATGGATGACATGTTTGCTTTTTTATACAATCTACTTTTCTAATAAGATTATTATATGATATATTTTTCAATTTTTTTATAAGATTCCAATATAATGGATAATAACAAAATAATAAAGTATTTCCTTACATTATTAAGTGTACTGATAACGTTATATTTAGCGTTAAATTATTGTTTTATGAGTAAAAAGAATAGTATAAAAGTGTTGCAAAGTGATGATGATAATTTTCTACAACGTCTTACACCTATTGACTTGATAGCTAGACATATTGATACCGTAAAAAATTACAAGATAGCTATATTTAATGCAATATATGAACCATTATTAATTGATAAATTGACCATATTATTTTGCATATATAAGATAAGAAATATGACTGTTTCATGTGATTGGGTAGATAATAAAAAGTTTCATATGATGCCATGGTCAATAATTATGGTAAAAAATAACATATATGAAAATAATTTTCCACATACTAGATTCAGTAGTATCATAATAAATAATAATTCGATGCGAAACATAGATCAATTAACTGAAACATTGTTACACGAACAGTTGCATGTCTATCAAAAATTATACGGTGTTGATGAATATGTAAATAAACATTATAAAAAGGTGACAATTGATAAAACATTATGTAGAACTAATCCCGATACTAACGAATATACATATATGGATAAAAATAATTTAATATACTCGTGTAAATATAACAGTTTAAATCCCAAAAGTTTGGCCGATGCTATATACACACCAAACAATGTACCAAAATATGATCATCCATATGAAAAGATGGTATATGATTTAGTAGCTATTACTGTATAATAATTCTGTTCAAATCACTTAAAAATAAATATATAGTGATACTAGTAACAACAATGAATACTAAATATTTAGCTAAGAGAGAACCGATAACATCATATGGTGTTATCAATCTTCATTTATCAGGAGAACTTGAACAATATGCAGAAACACTAAAGACATCACATAGTAATATCGAAACAAATGCACTTCCGTACATCAAACATCCCGAACAAAATAAAAAATATATGGATATTTTAAAAATGGTAGAAAAGAATTTGACATTTTTATTAGTGTCACGTAATCATTCCTTAGGATACATTGAATTTATTCGTGGACGCTATGATATATCTGATTCACACACCATTGAACATTTATTTATACAAATGACTGAAACGGAAATATTTAATATTTTCACGATGTCATTTGATGATTTATGGTGTGAATTATGGAAGAAAAATGCTAAAAAGAATATTTACAATAAAGAATATAGTGACGCCATTAGTAAATATTCTTTTATTAAGCTTCACTACACAAGAGATAGTTTTAAACCGCAATATCCTGTATCAGAATGGGGTTTTCCTAAGGGAAGAAAGAATAACAGTGAAAGTAATATGCAATGTGCATCTAGAGAATGCTGCGAAGAAACATCATTGAATAATAAAGAATTAAATATGTTGACTGGTGTTTCTCCATTAATCGAATGCATGACTGGAACAAATAATGTGTGTTATAAACATGTATATTATTTATCTGTTGTTGATCACATGCGTCCCCTTAATATTAATAATGATGCATACCATTTTATCGAAATCGATACAGTTGGATGGTTTAAAAAGAATTTAGTTAATAATCTTTTACGCCCATATCATACTGAAAAATTAAATATAATAAATAAAATTATTCAATTTGTAGCATATGTTGTTTACAAATGTGAACCATAAAAAAATTAATTAATATCTTAATAATATATAAATGAAAAGAGTTTTGTTATATATTGTACTGTTAATAGTTATTTATTTATCAATGTTCCATGTGGATAAACAAAAAATTAATTATATCACAATGACCTTTTATATGATGTCTCTTATATCATCACTATCTAACTTGTTGATCAGATATATGTAATTATAAACAAATAGTTACTTTGGTAACGGTGCATTACTAGGAAACAATGCCCTACGTCTCTTATTCTCTATATCTACAGGCTTTTGTGATCGTGCTAAAGCTTTGTTTTTTCTCACGTCTTTGATCCCTTGTCTCCTTATATTTTTACGACATTCTTGTTCCAAAATCGCAAGTTTGTCATCAATGCAGTACCTTTGATGCTTATGCACAGTGCGAGTTGTACCTTCCGCAATAAGACAATAATGCATCTTGTGCATCATATCGTCATACTGTTTTTTCGTACACAAATTGTAATGTACTGGCAATATATTGTAGCGGAATTTGGTAGTTATGGTTTGTCGTAATACACACAACTCTTTGACCAAAAGTTTTTTCTCTTCTATGGCGTACCAATAACTTTTGACTTTTGCCTTGAAGTTTTGGATGTCTTTTAAAGAGTGCTGAGGAGTCAAAAGGTGTACTTCTTTCACAACGTTTAGCTTCAAAATGTCGTCTGCAATTGTAAGACGATTAATGAGCTTTGCAAACCTTGTAAATAATTTGCGCGCTTGGTTTGTGTGTGTGTTACTACGATCACGAACTGATGTTGATGGTACCGGTCTCCATCCAACATTATAAATGTTGGTGATAAATGTTTTGGCCGGTATAAAACGGTGACGAAGGGCATTGTATAATGGCATGATAGTATGCCACTGTCTCAAATGTGCTTCACGAGTTCGCATAATACCACATCCATAATCCTTAACCAAGTAGGAAAAGATGAGACCAATCAAAGTCCATGGTAACGTGGGTCGAAGGTTGCTAATGTAAAGAATCATGTTGCCATGCATTTTGAACAGTAGTTGATACCCGAATGCATCAAAACCAGGTATGGGGCAACGACAGTTGTTTGACTTTTCAAGTCCATGCTTGACCAGTTCGAACGACGATTTACTCATTGTATTTGCTTTGTTTTATAATACAAAAAAATAACAATGGATTTATATATACAAATTATTTTCAATTTTTTCATTACAAAAAAATTGAAAAAATAAAGGTTGCCAATATCCATATTAATTCAATTATTATCTACCCTGGATGAACATCTTACCATGAATTTGTTTTCATGGTTAAATGTCCATCATTGGCCTCCTCCCTCAACTGTTTAATGATAATTGGCCCTGAGCCCAAGTAAACTCATAACTGTTGAAAGACACTTGTGACAAAGACACTTGTAAAAATGCCTTGAACCCCAAATATGGTTTGAACATGATGCAAATCGTGTCGCTATCCTGACGCCTCACATGTACTGAGGCAAGAAGACTTAATTCTGGTGATAGGCCTGTTACCAGAACATTTCTTTATGTAAAAATTGTCGTATGCACATACATGGTTTACAATGAACAATATGGTATTTTTTCTCTATTATGATATTATTACATGAATGAAAGTAATTTATTCTCATTTATTAAGAATCAGGAATGGAATAAATTTATAGAAAATATAAATTCTGATCACGATTTGAATGTTTATGACAAAAATCTAAACTATATGATCCAGTATATTATTTTATATAATAACGTGCCATCGTTAAAAACTATATTAAAATATGATATTACACTAGATTGGTTGGATACAGAAGGTAAAACTATATTGTACATACCAATTAAATATGGACATATAGAAATTATTAAGATTTTATTACATTATGATAGTGAAAATGTTGGTATTTTTTTATTAGATAACAAAGATTCTCAATCTCTATTTCCAATACATTATTCTCTATTATTAAAAAAGTTTGATATTTTTGAATTATTGTTAAAAACATCCAAATCGACTCTTATTGATAATAATGGTAATTCATTATTACATCTTACCATTTTAACGAAACAAGAAAAGTATTTGAATGCATTATTAACAAAAAATATAAATATAAATAGTATTAATTCACATGGTGAGACAGCATTACATCTTGCATGCACATATGATTTAGATGACATGATTGCTATACTATTATCGAAAAATATTAATGTTAATATTCAAGAAAATGTCAATGGATTTACACCTATTTTTATTGCCTTATTAAATAATAATACTAAAGGTACATTGTTAATATTAAATCATGAACTAAATATTAATATTCAAGATTATAATGGTAATACAATTTTACATCTTGCAATTCTTGAAAATAATTTGGAAATTATAGAAAAATGTATTAAAAATAAAACTTTGTTAACAAATACTACTAATTTAGATGGTAATACTTATTTACATTTAATATTGGACAAAATTATTAACGAATCTGGGAATATCAATGATTATGACGTTAAATTTTTACTTTCAAATAGTATTCTTAATATTCAAAATAATGCTGGTCAAACAATATGGCACTATTTGATAAAATTAAATATATTTGAAAGATATGAAAATATTCTAATAAATACATCAAATAATTTATTTATTGGTGATAAAAATAATAATACGCCATTTTCCCTGACTAAATCGGTCAATAAAAGTGCATTAATAGATATTGTTTCTCAAAGTTATTACAATGGATTAAAAGATTCTGTATGGAATGAAGATTGGGAAAATGAATGTATTGATCCAAAAAATAAGAAAAAATGTATGGAAAAAATTAAAGAAACTATTTCTCAAGAAAATAAATCAGTGCCAATTAAAAAAACCAGTTATTGTATTAATATTGATGAACCTAAATTTGTTTCTTTCACAACATTCACTGGTATTAATTTTGACGTTATAACATCATATATTGAACTGCAAAAGAAATTTCCAACATTGACAACATCAATTACTGAAAACTTTTCTGAAAATGCAGAAGTTGAAAAATATTATAATAAACTTGGAATAATTAAAGATTTGGATAATGAATACTTAAATTTTGAAATATTTTGGATATTCCAACAATTAATATTACCAACTCAATTATTAACAGTTTTAGATGATTTTAAACGATCAGAACATGAAATTTTAGCTATACCAATTGCCATTGAGATAGATTTAGGAGCACATGCAAATGTTATAATAATTGACAAACGATTCAAAACAGTTGAACGATTTGAACCCAATGGAAAAAATGAACCTATTAATTATAATTATAATAGTGTATTGTTAGATAATATGTTGAAAATGTATTTTGAAAAACATTTCGATTACATATATATTTCTCCCAAAGAAACTCAACAAATTATTGGTTTCCAAAGTCTTGAAATATATGAAAATGATAAAATGAAAAAAATAGGAGATCCAGGAGGCTTTTGTGTTGGTTGGTGCATATGGTATGTTGAACAGAGAACAGCATATAATATTCATCCATTAAAACTTGCTAAAAAATTAATTATTAAAATACGATCAAAAAATATATCATTCAAGAAATTAATTAGATTATATGCAAATAATATTTTAAAAACGAGAGACATTATTCTTGATCAACTTAAAATAGATATTAATGATATTCGTAATAATAATATAACTGTATCACAAAAGAAAGATATTCGTCAACTTATCAAGTACGAATTATTAAACGTTTAAGTATTAACAATACTATAGCAACGCAAGCAAATAATAATATTAAATCTCTATATGTTTGAACATTTTTTTGATATGCTTTTTCGTAATATTCGTTGACCTGAGTAACAGATCGCTTATCATCCAGACGCAAATTGTGTAAATTATTTAACCAAGTTACTACGTAAATTTTCTTTGAAAAATCCAATCTATCTAATTTGGTTTGTTCAATATATGTTGCAAAATGAGTTTGACATATTTTACATGGCAATAAGTAACTCAATGTTATAAAATGAGTTTTAAGTTTAGATTGTAGATCCTTATTTATGGTATCTGGTAACGATCTCACCATTGTCTCCAAGAAAAACCATTCATTTGGACCCCATATTGTTGGATCATAATTTGTTATTGACATTTAATATTAAGGAGAAAATAAATTATTTGAAATTTAAATCAGCTTTTAGAATATTATTCATGTCCAATTGTTTATTATTAGGATTGACAATATTTGTTTTACTGGTTACGTTTGTCATAGCATCAGAACGTCTTATTTTATCTGTTTCTTTATTAATATTTTGATAACTTGCCATATGGAACACACTTTGAATTGTCTTAACATTAGTAACTGTCAGACCAAGTAATTCGTCATCTGCCGATAAAATTGTGTAAAAATAATAACTTTTAAAGTAATGTAATAATGAAATTTTTGGTCCCGAAATAATATTATGATTGAGAATATATGAAAATATATTATTATCGTATTTTATAAGATTTGATCCATAATTATCCATAAATGATAATAAAACATTGTCATCACCTTGATATATAGTGTATATGTCTTTAAATTGTATCATAGCTTCATTAACTTTATCTTTTTCTATCATTTTTGAAAATTTATTGTATAATCGTATGGCTTTATGCATTGAATCGGGATTAACATGAAATACTTTAGAAAATGTTTCTACATTAGCACTTTCATTCACAACATTTTTTATTAAAGTTACATACTTTTCATTGCGTTTGCTTTCATTAAATCGTCCATTTTTAGATTGTGTAAATACTTTCATTTCATGTCTACTGAGATTACTATTATCAATATTATTATCATTAGCCATTAATGCCATGCCTTTATCTTTTAATGTTTTTTCATATAATGCATATCGATCATTTGTAACAGTATTATCGACATTTTTTATAATATTAATTTTTTCAGACGATACTGTTTCGATGAATTTATTTATAATTTTCTCATAAGCAAATAATTCTGAAACATTATCAGTCCACATTGCCTTAAATTCATCTAACTTGACATACTTTGGATTTGCATCTTGTTTTCTAATAAATGTTTTATATGATCCAATTGAATACATTAATGCTAAAATTCTGATAACACGATCTAAACAATTAAATTTATTTGCTGTAAAAATTGTCTTGATAATTTTAATCATTTCATCTTCAGGATAATTATTTGCAATTTCACCTAGATTTTCTACTTCATCACGAATAATATTATTTATCACAGTAATATATTTATGTTTATGAACATATTGATCATTTTCATAAGTACCACTATTTGTAACATCAAAATGTTTATCGTAAAATATATATTTCATAAATTGCATCTTTTGTAAAGAAAATAATATTTTTTTGTAATGAGAAATAATATATTTCAATGGATATTTTTTATTATTTTCTATAATTTTCCCCGTAATAACATCTCTCTTAATATAGGTTTCTCCAGGATGAATGATATAAAAGGTACCATTAACATCAATTAAATCAGTAATACCATAACCATCCACATATAATATTGGCAATACAGATGATAAGTTGGTTGATAATGATGATATGTTAACATCTATAAACGGATGCTTTAAAGTCGTATCTGTAAATTCATATCTATATTGTTTTTCATATATATCTTTAATAAAACTATTTGATGCTTTAAAATCATTGTAACCCTTATAACCATTTTTAAAATCGTAATTCTGGGGATGCTGATCAAAATCAACAAACTTTTCTGTACTTTCACTACTTAATATTTTAAATAAATCGAATGTAATATCTTTTGTTACTAATTCATAACTTGATTTAATATGAGCTCTAGATCCTTCTTTATACATATAATAACATGTTCCAGACGATTTGCGACCAATACGACCTCTACGTTGTAATCGTGATGCATCAGATATTTTATCAACTGATTGTATATCTTTGTTTTGATTAACGTCAAAATTAATATTATTGGCATATCCGGTATCCACAACAATTTTAGCAGAACCAATTGTAACTGATGCTTCTACAACAGGTGTTGCTACAATTATAGCACGAGTATAAGTACCTTTTCTTACTTTTGTAAATCCACTTGTTCCAGATTCAATAACATCCATAATATCATCTTTACCATATGGCATGTTTGGCAATGTTTTATCTATTCCTTTGATCATATCAAACCATTTAATATCTTTTTCTATTTCTCTCATTTTGGAATATAATGGTAATGCAATAATATGAGATTCCGTAAATGAATTAAATAATCTCACAAGTTTTTTAACAGTTACAGTTGTTGTTGTAAAAAATATTATATCTCCATCCGTGCTATTAATAATACGTCTCATAGTTTCAATACCTTTTTCCTCTGCTTCCTCATATGTTGCTGTATCATCTGGCAAATATATATCTGTTACCGTAAATCTACTCGTTTCACCGGGTGGTGATATATGAAATCGTCGATCAACGCAAGATCTGTCAATTGTTATTTTATCAACTGTTCCGTTAATCAACATACTTTTACTAAACATTGGAAACATATAATTGTCATTAACATGTTTGTAGAAACGTCTATATATAAACTCGTCTGCATCCATGGTGGCCGAAGTAATTACTAATCTAATTTGATTATTAATCATGATTGTATTACGAACAATTGTTAAAATCAAATCCATACTTACATTATGCATATGTGCTTCATCAATAATTATTACGTCGTATAAATTTTCATCACGATAATCTGTTATAATACCGTGTTTATTTTTAATAGGTTTTTTTAATAATGGATTTGTTTGTAATTCTTCCAATAATGTTCTATCTGTAACTTCTTTAATATATGTTTCTGCACCACGCACATCGTGTTTATCTTTTTGAGTTGAATATTGAATATATGGATTAGGTGTTTCATGACCATTAATTTCAATCGGGACACCTAAATTTAGAGCCATAAAATTACTATTACCTGTTGTAGCAGCTACTAAAGCTTGTGTTGATAAAATTTTAGCTTTTGAGTTTAATGTTAATGCAACAGTTGCATAATAAAATAATATTGGTACTAGTACCGATTTACCTTGACCCGTTGATCCAGTGACCATCATAACACGATTATTTAAAAAGTGATGATAAAAGTTTACTTGTGATACCAATGATAAAGCGAAATAATTATACCAAGGTTCACCCATAGTCATGTGTTCAAACCAATTAATGCGTTGATCATCTTGAATTCCATTACGGCCTTTATATAATTCTAAATTACTATATTTATCTCTTGTCAAATAATATTCTGTATCCAAATATTTTTTATTATTATCACTATTTTTAATATATTTATCTTTAACACGTTCGATCAAGGTTTTAGTACGACCAGCATCATCAGCACCTAATAAATTTTTATCAGTTAATGATGGTGTTGGAATAATTTCTGTTAATAATCCTGTACCAATAAATATTAAAAATATATTATCACGAAGGGTTATCTTAAAATTTTTCTCTATAAATTTTTGAAAGTTATTTATATCTGAACCATTTGCATTAATATATGTTTTAGTAATTACTTTATTGATATTAAAAGCTTTACCACCATGTTCTCCATTCAAAATATTAAAAAATCGTGTCCATCCTTCATCTGTTAATGATCTTGAATCTGATATAACACTTTTTTTATCATTTGTTTCCAATGATATATATTTTGCATAATTATAAATATTTTTATATGTTAAGTAAAAAGTATTGGTATTACCTTTATAGTTAACATTTAATTTTTCATTAATATCTATGACACTTGTGATAATCATTTGTCCATTTACTTCTCTCAACATATTTTGACCATACCATGTTCTCTTGAACTTTATAATTTGTTCGTCAAAGAAATCATGTAATGCTGTAAATGGTATTTTATTAAAAAAATCATCTACTTTAGCCAGATAATCTTCATCATCTATTTTAATTAAATTCAAATCTAAAAATTTATCTTCATCATTTAATGTTCCCCTATGTTCCTTATATTTTTCATAAAACGTTTTCTCATCATAATTGTATTCTTTGCTTATTTCTGGTGTGCAATAATTAAGATCAAATTTGAATATCACACATTTTATGAAATCTTTATAAATTTCATTATTTTTATTTTTCATATTTTTCCAATTATTATCAGTATCATTTTGTAAACTATTACTTAACGTGGTAAATGATGATGATAAATGTTTAATATTTATGATTTCATTTAATATTTCAATATATGTTACTGGTTTTTCATTTACATTTATTTGTTTTTCATACATTAACCATTTAACACCAGAATTAAAAATTTCATTAAATAAAAATACATGTATTCCATTAAACATATCATGAACACTTATACCACTATAAGTAATCATAGGATCTTCTACATTACCTGACCATTGCCTTAATTTTTCACCATTATGCATTATTTTTTGACCATCATATTGAAATGAATTTTTATATAATCTCGATTCTTTATAATCTTGTTTCGTAATAGGTAAAATATCTAGCCAATTTACACATAATTTTGTTCTAGTATATTCTATCGTGTCAAGTAATAAACGAAAATTAGATAAGAAATCACTGTCATTATATTCATATTCTTTTGCATCTTCTGAATCTTGATATCTAGAATATTGATATGTTGATATCAAATATGGATTTTTATCAGGATTTTTCTGCAAACTTGAATCCGGTTTCTTTTTAATAGTTATGTCTTCAAACTTTTCTATTGATTCAAACAATTGAAAGTCATTTATATCATCTATATATGGTAATAAAAGTTTAATAATAGATTTTATATGTTGATTATTATTTTGAGTCATTAATACAGTAAATTGTTCAATTGTATCTTCTGTAAATCCATATTTAAATGCCATCACTGTTAAAACAGTAATAGTATGTGATTGTATGCGTTGCAGATTTTCAACATTTAAATTTTTAAATATAGACTTAACAATAGATTTGATGTTATCTTTAAAATTTGAACTTAGTATTTTTGGTATCATTGTTTCAATTAACTTATAATAAGAATATTATTTTTTCTATTTTATTTTAAGATGCAACAAATAAAAATTGATTTTTTCCAATTAATATTGTTAATTATGTTTATCTATGTTTTCACATATTATTGGTTACCGCAACAAAAATGTAATGATACTGATGAATATTTAAAACTTTTAGAAAAATACAATAAAGTTTTAAATGATAGAAAATATTATAAAGCCGAATATTTAAAAGTAACTGGCGCTAGAGAAGTTACTATCGGTAAAAAAATTAGTGCACACTCTAGTCAAACAAAACCCAGAGACATAAATCAATCCGATAATTATGCAGTTGATGAAATGCTTAATTAATTATCCTTCTTCTTTCTACCTCTCTTCTTCTTAATTGGTTCAACAGGTTCACATGGTTCCTCTTCAACTAGTTCGTCGAGTTCGTCTGCGGCAAGTTCCTCTATAGACTCTAACTTATCTAAAACTTCTTGCTTTGCCATTTCAATTACGTCATTAATTGGTAACTCGGTAACTGGCATAGGACTGTTCACATCGTCATAGATTTCTTCAATCAAAACATCTGGAGATGCAACAAATTCCTCAATGGTATTTATTACAGCAGATTCTTCGACAACATTCTCAACTTCTTCGACAACATTCTCTACTTCTTCGACAACATTCTCTACTTCTCTAGCAACATGCATTCTACCACGATGAAGTCTGTGATGCACTGGTTCCACAACCTCGTCTTTAATTTCCTCCTCGACTTTTTCGACAACTCTATTAAAATGACGTCCCATTTTCTTAAAATGTAATCTGTTCATATTATTATATTGTTAGATTATAAAATTTTGTCATTTAAATATAAATAATTAATAGTAATTATATGGGAAAAACAAAAGTAAATAAGAAACATAGTAGACAGCATTTAATGAATGAAAATACTAGAGCTGATCGTGATAAAACCAATGCTGTAGAAATAGATTTAATGGTGGAAGATGACAGAATTCAAGGTGCCCATATTAAAATGTTTACCGACTTGTGTTTTGAATTTAAAGATACTAATATTGAAAGTCCACTATTCATTATCAATAATCTTGCATTAATGACAATTCGTCTAGAATATTATCAGCTAACAATGAAAAATGTTATTGAAGAAAATGATGAATGTGTAACTGACAATTTTGCAAATATTTTAACTAATAATGCATATGTTACTTATTTGGAAGCTATTATAGCACATGTTAAAACATTGGCTTAATAAAAATTGATTAATTTATTTTATCGATACACTATATTATCAATATTATTAACACCATTAAAATGTTAAATCTTGCGACATTACCCGCAGATATAATATGTTACTGTATATTACCATATTTATCGTTCAAAGATAAAAAAGCTTTTCTCAATACAAATAAACAACTATATTTGTATATAAAAAATAATTGGTATGTTGCTATAAATAATTTAGATATTTTAAATAATTTACATATATTACCTATGATAGTTAATGATACATCTAAACAATTGTCTCTCAATGTAAGACATTGTCGTTTGATAACTGATGTACATATATTTAGTAATATACATACTCTCAATTTAAGTTTCTGTCATAGTATATTTGATGTTAAAAATTTGTCAAATATATGGTCACTTGATTTACATGGATGTGAAAATTTAACAAATGTCAGTAATTTAACAAATATACAATTACTTGATTTAGATAAATGTCATAATTTAACCAATATTAATAATTTAAAAAATGTTCATACTCTCATGTTACAAAGTAATAAAATATCTGATGTCAGTAGTTTATGTGATGTACATACTCTTACATTACAAAGTAATAAAATATCTGATGTCAGTAGTTTATGTAATGTTCATGTTTTAACCATGAATCATTGTTCTCAAATAACTGATGTTAATTGTTTACACAATGTACATACACTTATATTAAGATATTGTCATTCGATAACTGATGTTAGTGGTTTACATAATGTAAATACACTTTTAATAAAAAATTGTCCTATAACAAATGCCGATAGTTTAAATAAAAAACATACTTTTAAAAGTAAAGGATATCATAATATACATACTTATACTTCTCCTTAAAATAATTAATTTATTACTTCACACTTTATTGTTTAATATTTTAATGACATTTGAAATAAATATCAAACATGCATTAAAACATAAGTTTTGTGCAACTCAAAATGAAGAATTTCAATCGTATGCAGCACAATATAGAGCTATACATTTAACATTGGAAAAAGCGATGTCTATTAGCACCATCTCATTGCGCATGTATGAAATATTACATTTTTAATGATAAGGGTAATTCATATCCAATTTGTTCGACTTGTAAAACAAATATTGAGGAAGAAATAAACGAGTTTAAAAATATGGATGGCATTAAAGAATTATATGATCATCCTAATAATGGTATATATGAAAGAGTTAAACTAATATTATTTATGGAACGAAATAATATCAAAAAAGGCAAATATAATAGTAATGCATGGAAAATATTTATAGATAGTATTAACTTGACAGCTAAAAAGAAAAAGCAAATTATAAAAACTTGTCAAGCTACATTATGTGGCAGCACAAAAACAGACATAAACTTTTATTTACCACATTATTTTTTTAATGCAGGCACATCAAATCATCAATTTTATAAGGCTCTAAAAATGTGTGATAAGTTATTTCCCAATATGTTGTCACATAATTTTCAACAACCGCCGCTACCATACAAACCAATGCCACCAATCAAAGTTAATGTACCAAAATTTTTAATTGGTCTTATTTCGTGCGGCAGTCAAGATGTCTGTTGGTAATCAAAAAATTGATATTATTTCATTTTGTATTCAATATAATACAAAATTAATTCACTATGTATAAATATTTCTTAGATAGTGTTCATGGTAATATTAAAATATGTAGTAATATTTTACAAATTATTCATTTGCCAGAATTTCAACGACTAAAAAAGATTAGACAATTGGGAAATGCACATTATGTATTTATGGGAGCGACTCATACTAGATTTGAACATTCTATAGGTGTATCTTATTTATGTGGTCAATTGTTAACCAATATTAAAGACAATCAACCTACTCTAAATATTGATGATCGAACTATATTGTTAGTAAAGGTTGCTGGCTTATTTCATGATATTGGTCACGGATGTTTTTCTCATTTATTTGATAGTCATTTTCTAAAAGTTAAATTAACTGGTACCGAATTAGAAAAATACATAGATCATGAATATAGATCTGTTAAAATTATTAAATATATTATGGAAAAATATAAATTACCGTATACGGAAGAAGAAATTAGTTTCATCTGTAATTTAATCACCCATGAAGAAGAATACTTGAGGGCACCATTCTTATACGAAATAGTATCTAATATTAAGAGCGGACTTGATTGTGATAAAATAGATTATTTAATTAGAGATACTAGAAGTGTTGGTATCAGATCCAGTATTAACTATGATAAAATGTTTATGGGTGCTAGAGTAATAGATAATACAATATGTTATCCTTATGATGATGCTCTAGATATATTCCAATTATTTCACCTGAGATATATAATGCATAAAAAAGTATATCAACATAAAACAATCAGAGAAATAGATTACATGATTGCAGATGTGTTATGTGATATTGATACCAGACTTGATATTAGTGGTAAAATAAGTAATATAGATGAGTTTTGTAAATGTATAGATTGTATTACAGATATTGATATATTTATGCATCCTAATACTACAACTAGTTTATTGATGAATCGAATTGGAATGAGAGATTTATATAAATGTATTCATTATAGCATAAATGATAAAGTAAATGTAACAGAAAAATATATTGAAATGTTACAAGATGATAAAATAAGTAAAAATATTATGAATGTTGTCTTAGATATTTCAACTATAAATTACAATATGAAACATAAAAATCCTATGGATGAAATATATTTTTACATAGATAATAATATTGAAAAAAAAGTTAAATTAAATAGTAATTCAATAATTTATCCTACAATTTTCCAAGAAACAATTTCTATGATTATTGCAAAAAATAATGCAACTTTTTTAGGTCCATATATAAAAGAAAAGTATGACTTATGATAAAAATTGATATTAATTTATTTTACTATGTATGTTCTACATTGCCAATGCAACATAATAAATCATCTTTTATTGATAGTGATGAAGAATTAAAAAATGTGACCGAATTGCGTTGTAATAATTTAAAATTATCATCGTTTGAAGGATTAAATGCTCCAAAATTGAAAAAATTATATTGTTATGATAATGATTTAACATCTTTTGAAGGATTAAATGCTCCATTATTAGAATTTATAGATTGTTCCAACAATATGATATCATCTCTCAAAGAATTAAATGCACCATTATTAAAAAAACTAATTTGTTCTCATAATAATTTTTCATCGTTTGAAGGATTAAATGCCCCTAATTTATAAGAAAAAATAATATATCGCGTATCAAATTATCTTCATTCAAAGGATTAAATACTCCTCTTTTAAAAAAACTGACATGTTACAATCTCTCAATATCATCGTTTGAAGGATTAGATGTTCCATTGTTAGAAGAATTAGATTGTTCCTATAATGATTTAACATCTTTTGAAGGATTAAATACACCATTATTGAGAATATTAAATTGTTATGGTAATAACATATCATCATTCAAATAAAATCTTTTGAAGGATTAAATACACCATTATTAAGAATATTGGATTGTCGTGAAAATAAATTAAAATCTTTCAAAGGATTGATTGCACCATTATTAAAAATATTAAATTGTTTTTATAATGATTTAACATCTTTTGAAAAATTAAATACACCATTGTTAACCATATTAAGATGCTCCAAAATTACAAACACTAACTTATGATAAAGAAAAGTATGACTTATGATAAATAATAATATGCATTCAATACATAACAATTATTTGCCATTAAATATTGTAAACATTGTTTATTTCGTAACACATATGCCAATGTTGCATTGCCCTTATGATATTTAAAGCGTGTATCTACATCTGTTGGTAATGGATAGCCATTTTTATGTATATATTTTAAAATATCCAAGTAACCACGTTCAGTAGCAATAAAACACATATTTTTGCTTGGGTCATAGGTTGTAAGTAGCCATTCATAACCTATGGATCTCAACCAAATTACTACATCCAAATGTCCACAACATATTGCTGCATTCAAACTATTTTCATTTATTTTAAAATTAATTGAATGAAGATATTTTAAAATATTAAGATGATTACCGACTCCGTATTTTATTGTTGTAAAATCAAGATCATTATCTGCAACACAACCATTATTAACAGCATATTTTAAAATATCAAGATGTCCATTTGTCACAGCAATAGAACATGCATTAAAACACCAATCACAATTTACAGATCTCAACCAAATTACTACATCTAAATGCCCATATTCTATTGCCGACTCCATCGTAAACTCATCAATCAAACTTGGTGTGTAAATTAATTTTAAAATATCAAGGTGTCCATTAACTAAAGCGTTAACAAAATGAATATTGTCATCGTCCATATGTATCCACAATTCCCAATTCATTAAAATTTTTAACGAATCAACTAAACCATGAGCACATACATATCTTACTATTTTAACATATTCATATGTTTCTTCTTGATATTCTTCTAAAAAATCATATTTTATATATTGATTTATGTATGGACAACCATTTAATATTGCAAAAGAAACACATTCGACGTGATTATGTTCTATACCAGCCAAAAGCGTGTTCACTGTCCAAGGACAACTATTTTCTCTAGCGTATTGTAAAATATTTAAGTGTCCATGTGATACAGCTTCAATACATGTGTTTTCATCCCAATCATAATTTATAGATCTTGCCCATATTAAAATATCAAGGTGTCCATATTTACCTGCCAACAAACATATATATTTATTGCCAATGTAAAACTTACTAAATTTAACAATATATTTTTTTAATTTATAACATACCATATTTTCAATAGTCATTTCTTCAAATGTTTGTTTAGGAATATTATAATGAATCATATGGTATTCTAATAAAATATACTCTTTTGTGTCAGGTTCCATATTATATTTAACAAATGTTTCCGTATTATCGATCATTAAATAATCGCATAATGATAAAATATCATTAATGTTAGTTGAATTAAAACATCTGTTATTAAAATCTTTTAACAAGTTAGTTGCAATGGGAAATGTTTCCGGAATAGGAATATTTGTTTCATTATCCAATTCCTCAATTAATTGAGATTTGATGCCAGTTAAATTAATGTCACTGTATAGTGGATGAGTCATTAAAGTAAATAAAATAAGTCATATATGATAAATATTATCAATTTTTTAAAATGAGGGACAACCGTTATCAATGGTATATTGTAAACAATCGTTATGTTCATATTTTCTGGCATATTCCATTACCCATTCATCCCAGGGACAGCCGTTTTCTCTGGCATATTTTAGACAGTCAAAATGTCCATTTTTAGCAGCACTACGACAAACCCACATATCCATTGGACAATTGTTATCAATGGCATATTTTAGACAGTCAAAATGTCCATTTTTAGCAGCACTACGACAAACCCACATATCCATTGGACAATTGTTATCAATGGCATATTTTAGACAGTCAAAATGTCCATTTTTAGCAGCATTGCGACAAGTCCACATATCCATTGGACAATTGTTATCAATAGCATATTTTAGACAGTCAAAATGTCCATTTTTAGCAGCATTCATGCAAGTCCACTTATCCATTGAACAACCGTTATCAATGGCATATTTTAGACAGTCAAAATGTCTATTTAATGCAGCCTCTTGACAAGTCCACTCATTCCAAGAACAATTATTATTATGTAACCAAATTAAAATATTTAATTGTCCAAATTCACATGCTTTTGTACATAGTTTGTTTTTCTGAGTAAAATCATCCTTATAAAATATTAAATATTTCAATAAACCATATTCAATCATTTCATCACATGTCATATTGCTATTTATTTTATCTGGCAATGTGTAATGTAACTTATGAAGTTCATTTAATACATATTTATAATTTGCAGACATATTGCATGTTATAAATTGCCATGTATCATCCAATAATAAAAAGTCGCAAAAACTTAATATTTCATTTATATTGTCACCGGTAACATCACGTACATTGAACGACGATATAGTTTCATGCGTAAATTGCACTGGAATGGGGATATTTAATTCGCCGTCAAATTCTTCGATCAATTGAGACCTGATACCGGTCAAGTCTATGGCGCTATATAGTGGTTGTGTCATGGTTTTATAATGATAAATATATATTATGTCATATCAAAATATTAAAATCAATTTTTTACCTGATATATTTCATAAAATCATCCATAGTTCGTTTACTACCTAAAGAATATGCATTATTGGGTTCCGCAACTCGAAATCTATGATATAGTCGCTCCCTAGATAGTTTACTAACATCCGTGTAATCTGGATGCTCCCAAAATGTCTTTCTATAGCTTCTATCAAATAAAGTAAAACATATGGGTACTGATGGCACATACATTTGCCAACCTCTAGTCCATAATCTTGCAAATATATCCATCTCTTCTCCAAAAAATAGGAATGGAGTATTAGGATCATATGGGGCATCCAATATAATTTGCGATGAACTAAATGAGAAACAACCAGACCAGCCTTTACTCAATGTTGCCTTATTTAATGATTTAACATATGGAGCATTAAACCGAAGAAAATTATCTTTTTCGATTTTTGTCACATACATTGGTCCACGTAATGGCGACTTTAATACATTTCCTGTCTTCATATCATAGGTTGAAACATAATTTGATAAACATGATAGAGGGCTAAGTGTACTTAGGTCACTCTTCAACTTTATGTCCCAATCCTGAACAAATCTTGTATGAGAATCAATTTGTAAATAATATTGTTCACCTTGCCACTTTTGCTGTATTAAGTATCTAGCCCAACAGGGACCACGAGCTAATTTACTTGGCATTCGTAACATTGATATATTTGATAATTTATTATTGTAACTGAAAGTATCAGTTGGATCATTCTGTTCACATATTACAATACTCAGGGTAGAGGAATCAGAACAATTATTTAATAAACTATTAACAGTTTCTATTAATTGGGGATCACGATATGATGCAATCGAGACAAATATTCTACCATCATTTTTAATAGTTTTAATATTTTGTTCATAATCTTTGAAATATTTATTGGTCAAATATTTTCTTCTATTAAATTTTATAAAATACTTATAAATTAAAATTGCAATAATGAAAATTGCTAAAAGTTTATAAATTACTGGTATCATTTATAATAAGTATTTAGAAATATTAAATTAAAATATTTCTATAAATTATATGGAAACAATAAATATCGCAATATTTCTTGCTCTATTATTTTTATTATATACTGTGTACAAAGCATACAATGTGTATCTTGCAAAGAACATGAAGAAAAATAGAAAAGTACGTAAACATAGAAGTAGGTCTGTAGTAATTCCAAGTGAGCCTATCGTACCAATGGCTGATGCGATAGCATTAGATGAACCTATTGCCATGTCAGATGATGAAATGCAAGATGTTGACGGCATTTATGATGCTCCCATGTATATGCCTGCTGATGCCGATGGTGATAATATTTTTTTATTATCGCAAATAAATCAAGTATTTAATGACACGGCGGCTTATGTTGACCCTGACTTTTCAGAAATCGAGAACGTCGATGCATAATGTCTAACATACGATCATCTCTTTGATCTTCGTAATCTTTAGACCAAATAAATTTATTGAACATATTAACATGTCTTTTAATATTTTCTCCTGTGAATATATCAATCACAAAAACAAACACTGATGAATTAAATTTTGGCATTAAATGTAGAAATTTTCTTGCTACAAAAAATACATATTTATATTCATATGGATCTTTTGGAATATATTGTTCTACAGCAATTTGTCTTCTCTCCTTAGTACTATGAGCACCCTTTACTTTACTGGTTGCATGTTTAATTTGCCATTCTTCTGATAAACATTTATTTTTATGACCATACAAGTTATATATTACACAATAATATTCCCATGTACCACCGGCCGTATATTTAGCACCACCTTTAATTTCTTTATTATGTTGTCTAATACGTCTATCTATATCCACAGTGGAACCAACATAAGTCTTAACAGTATCAAATACAATATAATTGAACCAGTTTTTCTCCTTTTTTACCATTAAATATATATAAGTTAATATTATACAATATAATGATCACAATATCCTTAAAAGAAAGTATCATGATTGGAGTATTAACAATTTTTAGTGCCATTTTAATACAAAGTATAGTCTATATGTTTGGTGATGAAGATATTCAGAAAACTAATTTGTTCTATAAACATAAAAAAAGTATAATATTTTATATCACAATATTTGTGATTGGTCTATTTATTCATGTGTTCATTAAATATATCGAATACGATCAATGGTCATGTGAAAAGGTTTGTACGACAGTGGATAACTGTAAAGTATTATGTACTTTGCCATTGAATGGATTTACTAATTTACTTATAGTGCCTTAATTAAATTTAGACACTCTGTACCTTTACTATTGTAAACATTTTTTACTGTATTGCTAAACATTGAACTCTGTTTTAAAACTTTATATATATTTTGTATGTGAAGATCACCGGCATACACAATAACGCAATCTTGATCTATACCATCAAATTTTCTCATCATTCTATATAATATATATTTATCCATATATGAAGCTAAAATATCCAACATATCTAAGAAATATTTATTATCTAAAAAACGTGTTTTAACTAAATTAGTAAAAAATGTATCTAAATATTTTTGTTTATCGTTAATATAATCAATATCTGATAATATATTTATTAAAGGTTCTATGATATTGTCATATGCTTTTGACGATGATTTGTGATACACATTATTTATAGATTGTTCAAAATCTACAATCGTACTATTAGATTGTTTAGTAATTTTTAATAATTTTAGTAATTTTTCACTATCGCCATTAATTATATCTTTAACTTCTTCACTATTGCTGTTAAAAACTACCAGCAATTCTTTTAATATATTATATATTAAATCGCAATTTATAAATATGTCGTTTACGTCAATACGAAATTTTCTTGTATTTTCATAATAAAATTTGTCAAATATATAATAAAAATCATAACTCAAAATTTGGAAGAAAATATGATTTAATACATTGAATATATATGCCGAATCGTAATTATTTCTTAAATTATTACTATTTCCTCTAACATCTCCCGAATGCATTCTTAAATTTTCAGTATTAATATGTTTTGAATTTAATAAATGATAATATAATTTGTGTAAATCATCGATGCGAGACATAGTTTTTTCATTATCCACACCTTCGAATTTATCTTTTTGATAGCCATGATATTTTGTTTCATTATAAAAATCCACTTTCATTGGACTAACTGAATACATCACATATGTAATTAAATCTATGATTTCTAAACAATTTTTATCGCATGTTTTACAAGAATTATTAACATTATGATATTCTCCTAATAATAAAATTTGTTTATTCTTATATTCATTTTTACCTCTGAATAAGTAAAATGATCGTGCACCACTCACTTTGTCAATTAATTCGGGAAATAAATTGGACATATTTTTTACTTTCTTAAAGTTTTTAGATTTAATTTTTTTTAATTGTTCATCTAAAACAATATCGTTATTATTGCTATCATTGTTACTATTATTTGTTACTATTGTTGTCAAACCATCAATATAATATGTTTCCATATCTCCGTCATTTAATAATGATAGATTATTTAGCTTTTTAGATAATAATTTTGATATTCTATCTTCTGGTGTGTTAGAAGCAAAAATAATTCGCTGTAATGATTTGCTTTTACCATTTGCACGATGTATTCTACCGAGCACTTGAACTAAATTGGTTGCACTAAAGGTAGGACTAATTAATGATACTCTAGGGTGATTACCATGCAAATCATGTAATGATATACCAGCGTTACCGGCCTTAATATTTGCTATCATAATTCTTGATTTATTAGATTGAAAATCATCAATACATTTATCACGATCTATCGCGTGTTGATTACCATAGATCAAAGTATTCGTTTTTAAAATTTTCGATAATGCATTCAACGTATCAACATAATTTACGAATATAACAACCGATAATCCATTTGCAATATAATCATTAGTCAATTCCACAAATGTTGGTACTTTTAATAATTCTATATTTCTAAATTCAGTTTGTAATTTAATTAGAGAAAAACCTTTTTTAACTTTCTTTTGTATGACAGAATATTGATTTTTAATTTTTGCACTATCGGTCATGGTGTATGTATCAGCACTAATTTGTGTATCAGGAAAAGCATCTCCCAAGGTAGCAATGGATAACCTTACTGCTTTAGTGTCTTTCTTATTATATAATAATTTATGTATTGTTTGTGCAGGAACATATAATTTCTTAATCCAATCTTTAATAAGTTTCAAGCTTTTACTAAAGTTCAAAATGTAAGCAAAAATAGCAAATTCGATTGGTTTTTCAACAATTGTTGCACTCAACATTAAAATCTTTTGATGTGTTTGATGAGCACTCAATAATAGTTGAGCATTTACTGTATTAATATTTTTACATCTATGTACCTCGTCAAATATAAAGATAGCATTATTTGGCACGGTCCATGTAAATAAAGATTTTGTTTCTCCATTAACTTTTATCAATGGAGATAATAATTTTGTATTATTGTAGATATATTTACCGCGACCTATTAATTCATAATTTACTATTAATAATGGTTCAACGTTAAATGATGATAGTACTTTTTTCCAACTACATATAACACTTTTAGGACATATGACAATTGGTACTAAATTAAGAGTTTTGCATATATATGATGCCACATATGTTTTTCCTATACCAGGATCAGATGCGTCTAATGCTGTGCCATTCTCTGTTAAAATCTTTGATAGTTGTTGGGCGATGGGACGTTGGTAATTATAAAGCTGACCTTCTTCAGCATTAACATTATTTTTACGCTGCATTATATTATATGTAGAAATTATTTAAACTTATATTGTTTAATATGATAAATGCCAAAAATTATAGATCTCAATTATTTGATAGATATCGGTGAAAAAAAGATCACAGTATCAGATAATTTTAATATGGAACGATTAATTAATGTTTTACCATCTCTTCATAAATTAAATAATATTATCGGAATGGAAGCTGCTAAATTAACAGTTTGTAAAATTATTATATTTTACACAGTAAATTTATGTGATAAAAATAAAGATATGATGCATACAATGATCCAAGGATGTAGTGGCACTGGGAAAACAATGTTAGCTCGCATTATTGGTGAAATATATTGGAAATTAGGTATTTTGGATGATGATGCAACAACTCATAATGTTGTAGATGAAGCTAACAATGGTGTTCAAAGGCAATTACGTAAAAAACAAAAAGTAGAATATGATGAAGATAATATTATTAATGGTGCAGATAATGGTTATGATTATAATGATGGTTTTATGGCATCTGATGATGATATCGATGATGATAAAAGTTATACGTCTAGTAAGAGTACATCCAGTGACACCGTTATAAGTAACACATATAAATTTATTGAAGCGTCTCGTACAGATTGTATTGATAAATATCAAGGCGGTACTGCAACCAAGACATCAAACTTAATAAAGTCTGCTCTAGGCGGAGTACTATTTATTGATGAAGCATATTCTCTTGGTAATAGTGGTCATGAAGATTCATATAATAAAGAATGTATTGATACTTTAACAAGTTTAATGGAAAAATATAAAGGAAAAGTTATTATTATTTTAGGAGGTTATAAACAATCTATGGAAGATGCATTACTAAAATATAACGAAGGATTGGCTCGTCGTATTACATTCACAATTACTATCGATGGTTATAGTGCTCAACAATTGGGACAAATATTTGTTCACATGGTTAAAAATATATCGGTTGATGATCCATGGACAACGGTACTATCAACATCCTATTTAACAACATTTTTTAATAAAAATATATCAGCATTTCCACATTATGGCGGCGATATTGAATCATTACTATTTCATATTAAATTAATTCATGGCACACGATTATTGCATGCACCGTTAACATCTAGAAAATGTGTAATTAAAGAAGATTTATTAAATGGATTCCAAGATTATTTAATCAATCGTGTTCCTTAATTGACATTTAAATATTTATTCGTATATAAATATAATGGTTTATATATACATACTTCAATTGGAATATGAAAAATACTATATTGGTAAAACTTTTGATGTTAATTTTAGAATAGATAAACATTTTACAAATAATGGTTCAATGTGGACTAAAAAATATAAACCAATAACAATATTGGCCATAATAGCAAACTGTGATGACTACGATGAAGATAAACATACAATTATATATATGGAAAAATACGGCATCAATAATGTTCGTGGCGGAAGTTTTTGTGAAATTAAATTAAGCGATAATAATATCAAAACATTACAACAAATGATTAAAAGTGCTACTGATAAATGTTATATTTGTGGAAAAAATGGCCATTTTGCTATTAATTGTAAAATTGTTTCGGTTAAAAACGAGAAAATACCAACTATAGATTTAAATGAACAATGTGATTGTATTACATCTTTCTTTTCATCACATAGAAGAAAGAAATGTGCATTAAATAAAATAATATCTTATTTTGATAATGAAGATGATGACAAAGATTTAGATAAATTAATAGCAATCAATAGTTGTTCGCGATGCGGAAGACAAAGTCATTCTATTTCACAATGTTATGCTTCAAAACATGTTGATGGTTCTTATTTAAAAAAACGATGAATTAATCTCTTTCAAAAATTATATATCTTATATAACAATTATTGAAGCTGTTGGTTTATAAAGTTTAATTATGTGATAAATAAATAATCAATTTTTATTCAAAAAATTGATTTTTAAAAAAGTTACTATTAAATGTAATATATTGCAATGACATATGGTGATGATGCTCTCTACAAAATATTGCGCGATGGAGTAAATTTTGATCATTATAGATTGTATAAAACCGAATTATCAATAAATAGTAAAGAAAATATTGACCAATATATGTTATTTTTGCATTCGAATAATGGTATAATGCATAATAATTTATTATCCATATTAGATTTTATAATTGATTTGAAATACAAGTTCAAAAAAACTGACATAACAATAATTTGCAATTTAACAAATGGTAATTTAATAAATGGTAATTTAATAAATGGTAATTTTAAAAAGATATTTGATATGTTAAAACATCATATTAATATGGACGAAATGCAACCTGTGATCGTATCAATATTGACACACTATTGTGATTTTAGTGATTTAAGATATTGTTGTCGTAATGGTTTTAAATTAACAAAAAATGTTTTCAATGAAGCAATATATGATGCTATCAAAACAAATGATATTAATTATTTAGCAATATTGTGTGAAAATGATTGTCCATCATATGCAATCAATGATGTAGAATATGATATTGATCTAGGACTATCACCAAAAATTGTTAAAATATTAGTTGATAATGGACGAACATTACCTTATTCTATGCGTAATGATGCAATAAAACATAATAATATGGAATTATTTCGATATTGTTATAATTTAGGATGTAAATGTGATGTAGATGATATCATGGATGTTGGTGGGCTTTTTTTATAGAATTTCGTCAACAAGACCAGTCTTCAATGCTTTATCGGCATTCCAATCTAGATCGTGCTTTAAAATTTCCTTTAATTGGGCTTTAGTCATTGTTGTATGATCAGCATACATCTGTTTGATTTTTTCAGACATTTGTGCTAGATTTGCAAAATTATCCAACTGTTCTGCCTCAGTGCCCCATGATCCACTTGAACACTGATGAATTAACATGACTGCATTCTTACTGATGTATCTTCGGGCACCGTGAATGGATATTAAGGTGCAGGATGATGCCCCGAATCCGTTAATAATTGTATCAACTGGTACTTCACATGCTTCCATAGCATCAATAATCATAAAGGCGCTATGAACTATGCCTCCACCAGACGTCAAGTGAAGTTTAATTGACGGCGGTTCGGTCAAATCAAATTCTTTTTGCATAAATTTTAAATCTGTTGCCGTTTCGTCAATCATTTTAATTAATGCAGATGCGGTATCAAAATTAATTTCATCTTGAAAATAAATGTGATTGTTTCTACTATATAATTTATTTTCATTATTATTTCCTAAACCTAATCCAGATGGTACTTCGGCTTTACCACCTGTTAGAGTATTCAGTAGTGCTACTATATCGGGTTCTTGATCATTATGTTTACGTTTCTTACCGTTCATATGTGACCAATTAGTTCTAATCATTGATAATATCAAGTAATATTTTTTTAAGTAATAATATTAAAATAAATGTGAATATTTTTGTACAAATGTTATCCATTGATTTTTAATATTTATATTTTTCATAATATATTGATTTTTTTATAATTACATTTTTGTGCTTCTAACCATGCTGTAAGACATTTATTAGTTGATATAGTTGGTTTGTTATTATGTTTTATAATATAAAGTTTACATTCATTTAATTTACGATACCATATATTTTCTTTTGATTCGATATATTTGCAATATTTTTCATCATTAATAAACATCTCCCATTGATTTTTAATATTTATATTTTTCATGCTACATTTAAGATGTTCGTAATTTTGTATTTGATGTAATAACCACGATCCAATACATCGTATAATTTTATCATTGCTTTTTCCAGACGGCCTTTTGCTATTTAGATCGATATATGTTTTACATTGATCTAATTTGTTTTTCCAAACATCATCAACTGTTAAAAAATATTTGCAATATTTTTCATCATTAATAAACATCTCCCATTGATTTTTAATATTTATATTTTTCATATTATAATTATTTTTGATATAATTATTTTTTTGCGTGCATATCCATATACCTAATAATTTTATACATCTGATTTTATCATTGCCCGATGGTAACTTACCAAATTCATTAATATAATTTTTAACAGATATCAAACAATCATTCCATACTCGAAACTTAAACAATTTACAACCAATTACTTTTTTAATAAGTATCGACAAATTATTTTCTTTCACCTTTTTCTTTCTATCACATTCTACCTTATTAATATCAATATGCTCGTTATTATCCAATATTTTTACTTTATTTCCATAATTAATATCATATTCTTTAATACTTTCTAATAAATCTGTAATATTATTATACTCATTGTTGCACCAAATCAGAACGATAGATCGTTTACAAATATTTAATTTATTTTTTCGTATGCTTCTACTTAATCTTTGAATATTTTTAATTTTATTACTACACATATATGTAAAATAAATACAATCGCATACAGGTATATCAATACATTCATCCAATATTCTTATGCTTAATATTACACTTTTTTGATCAACCAATGTAGAAAATTCATCAAGGATTCTCTTCCTGTCTTTCAAACTTGTGTCTGATGTTATGATATACACATTTATATTACTAAACCAAATATCTTTTCTAATTTCCATATAACGATCATAAAATTTTATTAATTCAATTGTATCTGAAAAGTAAGCAATACATTTTTTAAAACCCAGTTGCTGATAGCCAACATTTAAATAATCTACTTTACCAATTGTATCTTTATCATTACATTTTGTATTACAATCATATTCAATAATATCAGTTGATCCATTATCAAAATTGGGAAAATATAAATCATAATCACATATTAATTCTTGATCAATAGCTATGTTGAATGGTAATTTATAAGTCATTTTGAAAGATGTGTTCAAATCGCAATAATTATCATCTATTTCATATAATCTAGGAGTTGCAGACAGTAATAATTTCTTATTTTCGTCACCATATAATATTTTATGAAATACGTTCTTATCATCGTTAATTACATTTTTTGATATATTATGAAACTCATCAACAATAATTAGGAAATTTTTCTTTTTCAATACTTTTTCAAATAGTAATATGCTTTTATAAGTTGTTGATATTACAATATTATTTATATCCAAATATTCATTAACTGTATCTATATCAGTATTTCCATCCTTATCTGAATTAATTAATTTGTATGTTTTTTCAATACCATAATTATTATAAAAAGTCTTAAAAGTCTTAAAATTATTCAAGTTTTGAGAACTATGTGCTTTCAAAGGTGAAATAATCAATATATTCGGAAAATGCAAACTGACTAACCATGATGCAAAAGTCTTACCGGTGCCACAAGGTAACGATAACATTAGCAGTTCATTAACTTTAAAATCTCTGATAGCATTTTTATAACAATCTATTTGATAATAATATGGTATTAATAATTTATCATTAGTAAATGTCGCAGTAATATATTCATAACATTTATCATATATTGTATTTTTAACTTTTTCAAGTTCCAATATTTTACATCTCATGATTGGTTTAATATTGCAAATTTTATCAACTATATTTAAAATTTTTATTTGATCTTTTAAAGGTAAATCATTTCGAATTATTACTTCATCTTCATTCACTCTCTTGTTTTCTTTTTTCTCTTTAAATATTTCATTATTAGTATTTGACATTTTATATTTTAATAAATTTTTATCCATGGATAATTCATGATTAAATTTAATTTTCAAAAATGTATGAATTGTTGTGTCACTCCAATAATCTATATTGATAGATATTCTATCTGTAGTATGATATACAATGCCATAAGAGTTACGATTATTACCCATAAACATAAAATAGCCCGTTAAATCATGCATCCTCAATCCAGATTCATATCCATATTTACATTGTATTAAATATAATTTACCATCTACTTGCGAAACTAAATCTATACCACAATCTATTCTACGTCTATAATCTCGATTATCTTTAATAACATTATGTTCAATTAATAATATCGATGGTACTTCATTCCATAAATATGTTTCATCATAACCTTTTGTTAATCTCAATAATTTAATAAAATGTTCATAATATGTACCATTTGCATAATTTGACATTATGTATTGATCATATTTAATAATATCAACTTTTAATAAATAATTGAAATACCAATACATTATTCACAATTAATTATTATTCAAATGAACAAATTAAATAATGTCATGAAACGGTTAACAGTTGGTAAATATATTCAAAAATGTCACAAAACAGAAGTCAAGGAAATCCAGAATGAATTGGATAATAATAGATACGATGATCTTAATATACTATTACAAACTATAACGACTAGTAAGATTTATAGTGCAAAATTAAATAAACAAATTAATGATTTGACAATCATATTAACCAATGAAGTTATAGAATGTGATAATGCTATTGACATCGTTGAAGAAATTTTAGTAGAAATCGGCATTGATAATAATGAATTGGAAAAACAATTGGATAGCAAATGTGTTAGATATATGAAATTCACAACTAGTAATCCAGCTGAACATATTAAATATGATAAAACAGATAAATTATATATTTATAGCGACAAGAAAAAGATTAAAAGAAAATTTCTTAAAAATTTAGTTCCACTTGTGCAAGAAAAATTACGGGACGATTTTGGAAAAAGTTTTGGCAAAATCGTCCCATGGAAGAAAATAGAATATAAAAATAAGAAAATAATTATTTATCAATCTGAGAATGAAGGATATTTTGACATAAATCATGTGATCAATCTATTTGATTCAATAGCTGAACGTAAAAAATATGATGAATACAAAAAAGATATCAAAATATGTGACTTTAGAGATAATGATGTTGGTGGATTTTATATTAAACAATATATTGATAAAGAAACATTTTTTAAAATGATATTACATACAAATAGTGTTTTTTCAAATGGTTTTAAAGATGAAGTTGCTAAAATATTAGACAAGCTGACAGATACGGGACAATTAACAATTAGCAATGACAGTTTGATAATTGAAAATAGCATTAAAATAGTCAATAAAGATCATTTTCATGAAGAATATAATTATACACAAACTTATGATAATACTTATTTGGTAAATTTTATTAAGAATGAAATAATTAAATGTAAAAGTATTGATTGGATTAAATATTGCGATCAACATATACATGTTATGTACTGTTTTATTATGACTTTGGATGATCCAACAGGTAATAATCGCATTTTATGTAAAATTGGTTATAGTGCTGATTTAGTAACAAGATTTAAGAGTTTAGAACGAGAATATAAATGCAAGTTTTATTTACTTGGTTTGAAAACAGTTCATTCTCAACACGATGAAAAAATGTTCCATACATTATTAAAATTACAATATCCTGAATTAAGTGTAAATATAAAAATAAATAATCATGATAAAGATGAATTATATGTATTTGATGTTAAATTATATAATACATTTTTAAAATTTGATGATAGAGTGTTATTAAGTGACAATGTTGTAAACATTTCTCATGACACAATGATAATGATGAATAATTATTTTGAACATTTGGATGAAATGTTTGAATTAGAATTAGTTAAAAAATTACATCAAATTATAAAGTTAACTGATATTATAAACGAACATCAATGCAAAGTTGCAACAGAATTAAATAAATCTTATTATGATTATATTATGGTAAAAGAAAATAATAGACATATTGAAGCATTACAAGATAAAGTCATTGAATTGAAAAAGTTAGAATTAGAAATGCAAAAATTAATTATTTAATAGTACAAGTTTATTATTATGCAATGAATATAATTAAATCAACTCCTTTCTCAACTATCTTATCTAATGCAGAAAAGATATCGGTATCTGATACTTTTATTGTGAATAAAGATTTTGATTTTGTAAAGTCACAAAGCTTTTCATATATTAAAGACATACAAATTGTAGGTAAACATGGAACTATAATTGATTTTTTTATTGGTGGCGATAAAATAGATGTATTGTCAACTACTATTAATGATAACACTGTATTAAATGACGATCACGTAACAATAAGTTTAGATTTCCCTAGTACAGTTTAGTATATAAAACTATTCAGTCTTATAGGGAGTACTATTTCCCGTTATCCGCTGGTGTAATACTTCACGGCATATATGTGAATACATATGTATTCCTGTCAAAAATGACATAGTAATATATTTAATAAGAACAATCATAGAGATTACTAACTCTATGTTCTCATTGTACTTTATATTTTTTATATTTAAGTAAATAAAATATTTATATTAGTACCGGAACAGTTTTAATAGTTTTTCGGACCTGATTTGAGGAAACGATTATTTAAGAGTTAAATAATAATATGAACAATGAATGTAACCAAATTTTCAACACTTTTATCCACAGCTACAACAATACCAACAATTGATACTTTTACAGCTGAAAATGTTTTTAGTTTTAAAACATTACAATGTTTTTCTTACATTAAAAAAGTAAAAGTCATAGGTGTGAATGGGGAACACATTGCTAATGGAACTAGTATTCAGTTTATGATTGGTGATGATATGCCACTGTTCCCAGCGCTCACAGTTGATCATGACACTATATTTGATGACGATAATTATTTAACATTTCATCTTAATTTTCCTGGTTCACATTTTTACTCAAATTGTTGGTTACTTTTATATATGCCGGGAAAGTTTAATGTAGTTATTAATGGTTATCAATTTTTAAATGTTCGTGAGACCACGTATGAACAAAATATAATGTATGATCATGATGAAAAGTATCATAGCAATTCATTTATATACAAGACTAATAATGGTTTAATAGGTAAATTTAAATTTATAAGCGAAATGGAGGCAGTCAAGAAAAGTAATAGTGTAATATATGGTCAATATATTAATAAAAGTTTATTACGATATGAACAATTTCCACATGGTAAGTTATGCATTATTGATAATCAAATTCCATTCGAACCTTTAGCCATTTTAAACACACATCAAAATAATGTGCATTTTTACGATTATGTATTAAAACAAGATCCTAATGTTTCGATAGCTTATAATTATTATATAACTTTACAAATGCAAAGTACATTTGTGTCAGATGACAAAATACATGCAACATATATTATTCCATTTAGGGCAGACATGATATATGACATAGAATGTAAATCGTTAAATGATGCAATAATGACAATTGATGGTAAAAGTGTCAGGTGCTACAATACAATTGAACATGTAAATGATATTAAACGTAAAAATAAAAATATAATACTTTCTGTAGCCACAAATGATAACGATATGGATAAAATATCAGATATAAATCTTGTTATAAAATTCATTTATGTTCCCAGTAAATTACGAAGATCATTTATACCAAACCTAGTTAAATAATATTTTATATTATTAATAATGCCTAAAACCATTATTAATGATTTACACTATGATTATGCAAACAATATTACGAAATTATTGGGATTTGACAATTTGATAGATTATGCAAAGACTGTTAAATATGCTGATTTAGATCAAGAAATTGTTTGTACAGAATTTACAAAAACAGTTGAAGAATTTAAAATATTATTTCCATTAACAAAGTTTGATCTAAGAAAACATAATTATATATTTTCAACAATTGATCAAGCAACCGGATTTTGGAAAAAGATATTATTATATTTAGATATTCCAATGGAAAAAGTTCGTGTCAGTGGTAAAGCATGTTTCCGTTTATTACCACTAAACAATAAAAAGTATATAGATTATATAAATAAAATGTCGGAAAATCCACAGAATTCTATTATGAGTGAAAATGATGATATAAGCACATACACTAAATTCTCAACAATTCTCGAAAAATATAGTAAAAATACAATAACCGAATCTTATATTGTACCAACAACTTTTTTGACAGATTTTTTTACAAGATTTTTTTATTTTACCAATATCAAAATAGCTGTTTATAATGAAGATACCAACAGCGTGGAACCTTTGCCTCTAAACACATCTATTAAATTTAAAATAGGTGGCGATTATGTAATGCCATTAAGTGATGAGATAACAGAACTAACAACATTTGATAATAATTATTTGTCTAAAGATATAAATTTACCCAATAATCAATTTTTTAAAAATCACTGTTTGCAGGTATCTATCGGTTCTAATAGTTTATCTGACAAACTATATCAAATTCATGTCACCGGTAATTATTTTAAAAATATTCCTCAATCTTTATGCGATAGTCCAATTATTTATGATCATGATTGTAAATATTTTTGTAAAAATGAATATCAATATATATCTGTCAATGGAACATTTATACGCAAAAATATATTTGTGCGTCACGAAAATCCTAAACCACGTCATGATTATGCGTTTGCTTATAAACATTACATGGATCAACGTAATATTACGGTAGAAAGATTTACAATACATGATGTGTCATATAATTTATCCATAATTAACAGTAATTTTGGCGATCATCCTTTCTACGGAAATATGAGGATGGATTTATTATTAAAAGATATTCCCGATCACGAATCCATAGGAATTAATATTTCTGATAATATGAGAATGGTTATGATGACAAATAGTACAGATTATTATATGGAATCAGTATCAATATATTATGCTGTATGTCGTTATGGTGATATGATTCATAGTATTAAATTAACCAAAGACTTTCCAAAAGATCTTAAATATGACATAGAAATTTGTTCTACGGAAAATACATTCGTGGATTTAGGAACTCATTTGACAAATGCTGAAAGTCATTGTTGTGTTCCATATTTCAATGTGATCAATAAACAATATGTAAATATATTTGTTAAAATTACTACCAGTCGAAAAAATGTAAAATATTTTAAATCATGGTTGGATGCAGATATACGATATGTCCATTGTTGCACTCCTATGCGTAAGATACTTGCTGCTATACCAGTTTCATAACTTATTATTTAACATTAGTAAAATAATAATAAAATAATTAGACAAGGTCAATAGCATCATCACCATCCTCATCATCTTCGTCATTCATTAGATACTGGACTGTGCGAGCTATACCATTGGGATCACTATTGTCACCATTAAATGTCTTGATATTAGTAGGAATTAATTTGTCTTCTCTAGGAATACAATCCCACATCTTGCTATCTGAAAGTTTGTAATATGAATTATCTACATCTTTATAAGTACCTTGAACCTTTTTAATTTTTAGTCCATAGAAACCTGTTAAGATTGAGTTACATACTTTTAATTGCTCCTTAAACGTCATTCCTGCAAAAGATTTATTGTAAATTCGCAAATTGAATTTATAAGCCAATTCCTCTTTATTGGAGTTAATATAAGATATGCAATTATTAACATTAGTAGATAGTGCATTATATGGTAAAATAGCACCGGTGTCATTAATATCAAAACCTGTATTATTAATTATGTTAGTTGCAAATAATTGGTACGCATATGTATTCTTTGATGTGAAATCCATGTAGACAGTAGTCAAATATTTGTCTTTGACGACATTATCCTTTAATATATCTAACTTTTCATCTGTACTTTGATCTTCAGTAGACATAATATTTGTCAAATTATGATACCATTTTAATTTATCCCTGGTGTTCAATTCTTCAACAAGATCGAATGTTAAGTCTGTATCATCTGCTAATAAACCATAACAATTTCTGAATTTATATCTGTTAATCTTTTGAATATCATCGTCTGACAAAAATTCGTCACGTTGCTTCAATAGATCAACAAAATCGTCCTTACTAATGTCTGGTGCATCGAGAATACCTTGTACAGATACTTCAGTTTCTCCAGTAGTACGTTCTTTACTAATATCCTTCATTGCACTTCTTAAACTAGCATTGCGATCACTCACCGAATATTCGAAAAAGTCTATTTTATATTCTTTTTCTTTTGCATAACCATAAAATGATGCAGCAAAATTGAGATAATTATGAATAGCCTCAAGACCATTATGAATAAACAGTCTATAATTGGGATCGTCCTTATAAGGATAGAAAATTACTCTTGGTGAATAACCATCTTCGTTAGGGGGACCACGACCCATTTTAGTAGGAATAATGTTTTGATGTAAATCATAATGTGCCAAATAGTAATCAGAAGTTAAAATATTTTCAACTTTATTAAACGTCATGACATCTTCCACATCATTAAATTCTCTGTACAAACTTAGTGCAATATTAATCACTTTATTTGTTGGAGAACGAACACGATGCAACATCTGACAAAATTCTTGAGCTCCCAATGATTGTTCACAACCATAACCATATATAGAATCGAAATAATCTGGAACATCAAATGACACACCCATACATACTGATGGTGTATATATAACTATATCAAATTCTCTCCATGAATCATTAACATTCAAAAGACTTTTAACTTTATCATCATCTTTTGTCTCTTTATGAATCAATAATACATTTAATTCAGGATATTGTTGTAAAATCATTGTTCTCAAATCTTTAGCTTTATTATTAGAAGCCATTGGTACAGCTAATTTTAATCCTTTACCAGCATCCTCAATAATACGTTGTACCCAATCATTATATCTCATGCTCACTATTGTGTATTCTGAGAATGCTTTAAAAGTATTAATAATTAATTGCTTTTCATCACCTGCTACTGATAGAACATTTTCATAATATTCCATACAACGATTAGATAAATCGGCATCCATGATTACTACTTGCTTAGCTTCTGCAATACGTTGTTCCATTGATGAAACAATAAGATTTGCCTTTGGGTTCTTAACAAAATGTCTTGATGTAATATAACGTGCACAACTCTCACATTCATCCACGATAACCCAATCAAAACGATCTACTGCAACACGAGCTAGCGAATCAATTTGACAAATGATTTTCCTGTTGTGAATTTCCTGTTCTTTAATATCAGAATATAGAACAAAACCATATTGTTTTAAATCTCCTAATAGTTTTGCACCAAATGTTCTTCTAGACGAAATAAACAACATTGTTGTCTTTTCAGTGATCATTTTCTTTTCTTCAAACATTGTTTTCAATAAATTGGATGTTTTACCAGTACCTTTTTCCGATTGAAGACATAATAATCTCTTATTGATGTAAGGTGTGAAAATAGATGGATCGAGTTTTGCTTGATTGACAATTAAAGTATTATCATCGGTTTTCAAATCAATCTCTTTCTTTGGATATGCCTTAATAATATCATTGAATGAAAGTTTAGTATTCTTAAATATATTAGTAACACCATTTCTTTTACACAAGTTAATAATGTATCCAATACTGCCATTGCATTTACTAAATCCCATCCAACGCTTTTTCATATCCCATGCTACATATTTATCAGATTGTGCAGACCATCTGTTCCACAAATCGAAATATTTTTCATGATTTTCATCGCAATGATATAGAGATGTACCAACAAGACGCCATGTATCATAATCATCACATGCATCATGTGGTAATTGAAATAACATGTCTTCAATATTAATATTCTCCATATCGTTTTTTGCTATTGATAACTCTTCTTTTGGTTCGGGTCTAGGTTTCTTAAACATTTGTTTCTTTTCAATCATAATATCATCAGTATCCACTTTATGTGTCATCAATGTTCTCAAGAAAAATTCGTATTCATCCATTCCAGAATTCATATCAGTTAATGTTTTTTCATCATCAATAACTATTTCCTTTGGTAAAAGAATTGCTTCCTTACCTTTTTTACAGCAATAACACAATCTTAAACATGTCATTCCATAAATACTAACATCTCCAAATTCAATATCAAAGTCTTTGTTGGCTTGGATATAAAAATCTTTACATACTTCGTTATTTTGAAACACTATTCCTCTGAAAATAATATGATACGAATATTTATTAGATTCTTTGAAAGAAACAGTTGGTTCAGATTCTAAAACAATAATATCATTTATATCATAATCATGACCATGATATTGTTTCATTGCTTTACATATTTTTACAATGTTGTCTGTGGCAATTTGTAATGATTCCTCATTAGTTTTTCCTTTGATGTCTAGATCTAGAGCAAATAGAAGACTTGTCTTATCTGTCCAAGACTCGTATAAATGAGACTTTGACACATTCGGATCGACAATCTTATTATAAATATAATTGGGCAATTGTGCTAGAAATGTTTTAGCGCCATTTGTATTTAAATCTTCTGCATACAGTCCCATATCAGCATTTTTGGAGCTGTTATAGATTCTAATCGCATCTTGTTTCAGGAGAATAGTTGACACCATTGTTAAGAATAGATAAGATTTTATTTTTAAGCTAATATTTCAAATTTCAATTTTTATGTCTAAATGCACTATAAAACGATATTAACGGTCTGAATGTTTTAGACACAAATATTTTGAATTTATAGTAAAAAATATTTATTTAATTAAAATAAAAATTGCAATTACATAGCAAAGTCGAGTTTCTGTATACAAGTCATTGGAATATCATATATTTCACTAACACGTTGTGAAAATCCTGATACTTGATTTTTAATTTCGCAATATTGATATATTTCTTTACATTTGGTCATTGCAAAGAATTCAACTAATGTTCCTTTAATCTTGCTAGGATCATAGCCATTCACGGCTCCAGTATGAACTGGTTCCGTATTAAATTGATTAAATTTATATTTATCAACTAAATCGAGCTTTGTTAATTTGGAATTAGACAAAATTAACACATTGTTACCCCATTTTGGAATTATTGTTTCATTTATAAAATCGGTCAAAAGTTGTACGTCTTTAACAATATCATTGTCGAATATAGGATCATCAAATCTCATGTGTAAAACAGCAAAAGAACCATCTACCAATCCACTATCAGTTAACGTTTTATTGAAATGTACTTTAAAATCTGGTTTCATAGTAAATATATTTTTAACTTTCTCCAATATTCCCTTATCAATGGGATATGATATGGTAGCATTATGATATAAATAATTTTCTGTATTAAAAATATTGATTGCATAATTTGTTTGATCAGTACTAACTATTTTATCTTGAATGTATGAATGATTATTATTATTTGCATTATATAGGTAGTGTGCAATCTCGTTATCCTCATAATTAACGAAAATTGATTTATCATTCATATTTTGATATAAATGAATTACACCTCTGATATAATCACCTAGACCAAAATAACATTTACTATTATAAACTGTGACCACAGTGTTATTAGTAAATTGTTCGACCACATAAAAGTAATAATATAACACATACAATGTTAATAAAATGATGGCTAAAATTCCGGATTTATTCATTTAATATATAATGGAAAAAAAATTGATAGAAAAATATATTATTTATTGATGTTATAATTTGCAATGGAAATAATAATAGCACTAATTATAATATTAAGTATCGCATGTATTGTCCTATTTGCAGCATTAATAGTATTGTCATCTCTATTTTTACAGTTATTTTGCGATAGTGATGATTCTGCGAAAACTAAATCTGCACATAGAGAAGATGATAATTGTTGTTCATGGTATGGGAGATGGAAGGTGAAGAAACAAAAGGAGAAAAATATGACAGGTATTGTTATCGGAGAAATTGTTGATAGAGTGAATGACGAACAATGTTAATTATTTTTTTTAGCAATAAATATAGCATATGCTGATAAAATACAAGATGCTAATGCTAAACATAATCCTAGTATTCCTGGCAATTTAAATTTATTTAATTCTATCAATTGATTATTATTAATTTCTAAATTTATATTGCATTTTTCATTAGTTTCTAAATTATTAGTTGTTTCTTTTTTAATTTTTTCTAATTGACTTTCAATGTCATCAAGTTTCAATTTAATATTAGGTAACTGCACCAATTGTTTATGATTTTCTTTCAATTGATTTTCAATATCTTGTGACACAGACAATTGTTTATTTCTGTGAATGCATAATTCATTTTCTTCTCGTGTTGCTATTGTACCCACTTGTCCATTGTATGGTACATGATATTCTGCCATTATAAACAATAATATATTCTTATTGTTAAGTAAATAATTTAATCAGCAACGGCAATAATCTTTCCAATGCCCTTTGTCCTACCATCTCTAAAGAATAGACATGCATCAACTTCAATAAATTCTGGTCTTAACATGAATTCGAACTTGACAATAGCATCTTGTGCACCCCTAATAATTTGTTTTTTACCTGATTCAGCAACTGTATCTGAATCTAACATTGTTACTTCAATGATTCTTGCTGCCTGTCTCACAGTTCTATAATGAATTACTGGACAATAGCCTTCGCCAACTGTTGTCTTCAAATTAAGTACTTTAACAGATGCTGTAAAACGTAATGACATTTTATTAACCATTGTAGGATCAGATGTTATTACTAAACCTTTTCTAATTTGATCTCTTGTAAGACTTTCTTTAATAAATCTAATATTTGCGCAAAAACTTTGCCCTTGATCAATAGTCTTTAATGAATTGTGAAAATTATCATGTAGACCCTTAACTTTAACACCAATCATATATGGTTTTTCTGTTCCTAATGGACCAATAAACAAATCTTGCCCAACAGATATAGGACTATCATTAGTACCCAATGTTCCCGTGATAACAATACCTACACCTGGTGGCTGATAAACACACTCAATATATGATAGAATACATACATTCTTAATGGTCCTTGGAATATTTACTGTTGCGATATTGGTAACACGAGTTGGTAAAATTTTTAATAAATTATGTATTCTATCAATATTTTTACCAGTTTTACTAGATGTTGTTAAAATAGGAATATTTGTAGTAAAATAATCTTCCATTAAACAATTTGTAAATAAATTATCATAATCTTCATCTGTATCTATTGCAACTGATCGTTTCTGAAATAATGGAATCTTTAATGTACGTCGCACTTGTTTCTTATGATCTGTGTACACATTTGGTGGACAAATATCTTCTTTTGTCAAGATAACAATAAATGGGATATTTAACCATAATAAGATTAACATATGTTCAGTTGTCATTGGATTGAGGCCTTTATTAATGCCAATGACCACTATAGCATAATCTAGAAAGTGTCCAGTGATACCATACATTGTAGTTTTTAAATATTTTAAGTGACCGGCTAAATCTAATATCGTAATCTCTCGACCAACATCATTATATTTAATATAATTATATGATATAACAGATGTTCTACCAGATTCTAATTCATGCTTTACTTTTGTTACTGTTTTTCTAGCTGAACCATCACCATCATCTAAAACACCTTTACATAACACACCTATGATTGAGCTTTTACCGGCATCAACACCTCCACACATTGCAATTTTTAAACACGATGTTACGCTCATTAATAATTATATTATTTTTTACTTAACTTGTTTTCAATGGTAATTATTTTTATTATTAAACTGTTGTCTTTTTTCCTGTTTAATCCCGTTTTCATGTCTTTTTACCATGTAATGTTTATTTTTACCTAATTTAGAAGCTTTACTCATACTTTTATTCATTGTGTTACTCGCTTTTGCGAATGCTACCATGGCATATTGCGAAAGATACAGAAATAACATTGTTGTACTAACAATCGATATTGTTTGAAGAAATATTACTAGATTCATTGATAAATATAGTAATATATTGTTAAACCAATAATTTATAATCTAAAATTTTTATCGGTATCATATTCTGATTTAGATTTTGGCATTGTATTTGATTTTCTTGCTGATTTCATTGTTTTCTTTGATTTTTCAATAGGTGCGACTAAGGGTGCCGTATCAGTTACCATAGCTGTTGATTTTCCAGTTAATTTTTTATAAAGTTTTCTGTTAATTTTTTTTAATTCAAGAATTTCTGATTCGTATTCATCTAATACTTGCTCATATTCGTCTTTAATTTCACATATTGATAATTGTCTATAAAATATGGAATTTTTAGTTTGTACAGACCATTTAGAATCGCCATTGACTAACATAATATACACTTTATCTTCGGAAACAAACTTTAATTCACCACCAATGCGAAATACTTTTTTAGCTCGTCCATCAGTAATTAAAACAGTATAATATCTAATGTGTGTGCCTCTGGGGACAGAATTAATATCTTCTACTTCAACATAATCTTCTAACATTATTTCTATTTCTTCCTCTGTTATTTTATCTTGCATCGTGTATTGTGGGCGAACATAGGAATCACTCATTAAATACTCATAAGATAATATATTTATGTCAAAAAATTATTATAATTCGGTTAACATTTTTTTAATTAATGTTTTGTTACTAGGTTTGCGTTTTTTACGTTTATTTGTTATTATTATTGCCAATTGTTCGTTTTCAATAGCAACAGGTATTTTATAAAATATGTAATGAAAAAATGGTCTAAATTCAAAAGTTTTGTCATTATTTGAAATGACATATATGCGTTTTTCAACTTGTGCATGATTGATACATTTCATTAAGAAACCGGCAAAAATAATGTCCAAATCTTTATTAATATATTTAATGCATGCTCCCACCGGTATTTTATTCCATAAATTGTATGGAATATATGTATAATCTTGAAACTCGGTACAATATGGTTCTGTTACTATAAGCTCTTCAATAAAATCCATTATTAATGCTATATATATTATTTTATCAATAAATAATTGAAAAAACAATATTTAAACATATATCTACATAATTTGGTAAGATGACAGAGACATTGATTTGCACAGAAACATTAATTTGGGCAAATACCAATGACCAGCGTAATAAAGATATCATTCTCGTTGAAAATGATAATGTAAATAATTTTGTTCCAAAAGTTGCAATTCAAAAAGCGGTGTCACAAGAAAAGGCAGAAGATATTGAGACAACTATTAATAAAATTGTTACAGAGCCTTATCTATCACACAATATTTTGCAATTATTAAACGATCAAGTGACAATGTCCTCATTCTTAGTATCCAAATTTAAAGCAACTGAATCAGAAGATATTTCTTGGGCCAATTTTAGACCATATTTGCAATGGATCTTAGATACATCTAAATTTATATGTAAAAATTGTGATCTACCAGTTGGTGTTTTTCCAACAGACATGGTTTATAGAAGTTCTTATAAATTTTGTGTTAGTAAGGAAAAGTGTTTTTATGCATATGATGATATTCTAAAATGGAATTCTAATAAGAAAATTAAGTGTTCCGGAGATCATTATATTCATCCTAAAATCGTTAAGGATTTGACAAATTTAATTACTGTAATGGATACAAATACAGACACAATCTTTCAAGATCTACGTCTTGGATTAATCACATTATCATATGTGATTACAGCCATGAATCAACAATTAGGTGTTTTCAACTTGTACCTCAGCAAGTCAGATGCATCTTTTAATATTAATAAATTTTACAAACAAACCAATCATAAATGCATGAATAATCGTACAACATCTTATGACAAAAGTCATGATAAGAATCAAAAAAAGTATTAAATTTTTATTTTATTTAATAATTACAAATTATTAATAGAGAAAGAATATTTATGTTAAATCATAAATAGTACATATTTTATTAATTTTGAACATTATTTTTAACAAATTAAACAAATTTTAATAATTTTTATAAAATTTAAATACATAGACAAACATATAAATATAGCTATAATAAACGCAAATATAATTTTTAACACATAAGTCTTTATTAAAAAAGTGATAGATTA
>Ga0233443_1000248_pt1 | contig 66097 bp, 66 predicted proteins | sample SI_123_September_2_FD_182784 | JGI IMG/M metagenome (GOLD analysis project Ga0233443, IMG submission 182784) | Seawater microbial communities from Saanich Inlet, British Columbia, Canada - SI_123_September2016_200_MG | ecosystem: Environmental > Aquatic > Marine > Inlet | place: Canada: British...
TTGGAAATCCGCGACTATATGATGGCTTTATTCAAACCAAACATTCCTCGGAAACCGTTGATAGAGTTGGTGTTATGAAAAGAGTCGGGTACTGTGCCCCTCGCTATACTTTATTAGCATGCCGTAAAACGTTGGAGAATACAAAAGGTGCTTCGATTTCAAAATGTCGGATTACGCTATGGCCTTGGGCCGGAAGTGCTGCGTGACGTCAATTTGCACCTGGCTCCGGGGTCCTTTCATTTTTTGACCGGCCCCAGCGGTGCCGGAAAATCTTCCCTGCTGAAGCTGATGTATCTGGGCCTGCACCCGTCCCGGGGCAATATATCCATGTTCAACCAGGATATCGCCACCATAGATCAAGCCGAATTGCCGGGATTACGGCGGCGCGTTGGCGTGGTTTTTCAGAATTTCCGCCTGCTTGATCACCTCAGCACCCTGGATAATGTCGCCCTGCCCCTGAGGATTGCCGGAGCAAAAGAAGGCACGGTCCGGGAACATGTGGCCGAACTGTTGTCCTGGGTGGGCTTGGGCAACCACCTGGATGTTCATCCGCCAACTTTGTCGGACGGTGAAAAACAACGTGTGGCCATCGCCCGCGCTGTTATTGGCAGACCCAGTCTGTTGCTGGCAGATGAGCCTACAGGCAGTGTTGATCTGGAACAGGGCCTGCGCATTATGCATTTGTTCGAACAATTGAACAAAATAGGCACCACTGTTGTCATCGCCACCCACGACCGGGGCTTGATTAAACGTTTCAGCCATCCGGTTTTGAAACTGGAACGCGGCAAGCTAAAGATTAATCGTCGCCTTGGACAACATAAATCAGCACAGGACAAGCCTGAGAGCAGCAAAGATGCCCAGAATAACGGGCCAGAAGATCTTCGGGCAGATCCCTTGAAGCAAATATCCACAGGAGACGCCGTCGATGGCTCGTCGTCGTGATCTGCCACTGGAGCGCGATGGCACCGGGCGGTTTCTGCCCTGGTTAATCGCCTTGATGGTCTATTTGGCCTGTCTGGCCCTGGCCGGTGCCGTCATGCTGAACGAAGCCTCGGCCCGCTGGCAATCCGGTTTAACCGGCACCATGACAGTGCAAATACCAGCCCCGAATTCCGACAGGGCCGGTGAACATCCAACCCTGGTTGCCGCTGTTCTGGACGTCCTGAACAACACCCCCGGCATTCGCGAAGCGCAGCCCTTGTCCCATGAAAAGGTTATCGCCCTGATCGAGCCGTGGCTGGGGCAAGGCAACGTCGCCAATGATTTACCTATTCCGGTCTTGATTGATATCCAGTTGCACGACGATCCCGATAGTGGCACAGCCATAGACACGGTAGCCCTGGCCATTCAGCTGGAACAAGTGGCCCCTGGTACCCGACTGGATGACCATGAAATCTGGATCAGCCGTATGTTGCGCCTGAGCCGGACAATCAGCGCGATTGCGACGGCCATCGTCATTCTGATCGGCGTCGCGGCCGCTGCAACTGTTGTTTTTGCCACTCGCACCGGCCTTGCCGTGCACCAGGGTGTCATCGAAGTTCTGCATATCATCGGCGCGCGCGATATCTATATTGCCCGCCAGTTTCAGGTCCGCGCCCTGTCGCTGGCCTTGCGCGGTGGCTTGCTGGGGTTAGGTCTGGCGGCCTTGACCCTTGCCCTGTTGGCCGGCGTTGCAGGGCAGCTGGAAGGTCCCCTGTTGCCTCATTTCACCCTTACACCATATTTATGGGGCGGACTGGCAGCCCTGCCGCTGGCTGCAGCCTTGATTGCAACGTTAACCGCGCGTATTACCGTAGTGCGAACATTAAGCCGTTTGCCTTAAACGCTTGGCCCGCCGGGGCTGGGAACATCTGGCCCCCTGGGGTTGGCCCATATATTCACACATGAGTATTTACTTATGAATATTCACTCATGACGTAGCGAGAGATTTGGCGTGCTGGTACTTCTGGATCGTGACGGTGTCATCAACCATGACAGACCTGATTCCATCAAAAACCCCGACGAATTCATCATGATCGACGGTTCGGCGAAGGCCGTGGCACGTTTGAACGCAGCCCGTCATCAAGTCGCCCTGGTGACCAATCAGTCTATCATCGGCCGCGGCACCATTGACGGTTCCATGCTGGATCGCATTCATGAAAAAATGACCGCAGCCCTGGCCCGCGAAGGTGCCTTCATTGATCGTATTTATGTCTGCCCGGATGCCCCCTGGGAGGCAACAGAGCGACGCAAGCCCGGCCCTGGCATGTTGTTTGAAGCCTTGTCGGATTTTTCAGCCTCTGCCGCCCAAACACCCTTTGTCGGCGATAGCATCACTGACATGCAGGCTGCCATGAAAGCCGGTTGCCCGCGCATCCTGGTTCGCACCGGGAAGGGGGCAGACGTTCAGGCCAGCGGAAAATTAAACGATGTCCTGCCGGTCAAAATTCATGAAGATCTGGCGGACGCCATCACCGTATTATTGGGCGATTCCGCATGAACTGGCTTCGACGATTGTTCCTGTTGGCCGGATTGACCCTGGGCGCCGGTTTTTTCTGGTTCGGCGGCATGGTCTGGTTTACCTCGACCCTGCCGCAAAAAGTGCAAGACAGTCGTAGCCACACAGACGGCATTGTGGTCTTGACCGGCGGCAGCGAGCGCATAGATGCTGCCCTGGATTTACTGGCCCGGGGGCGGGCTCGCATTCTGCTGGTCAGTGGCGTCCATCAACACACCAATGAACGTGTGCTCGCTGAACTATCAAAAGTCACACCGGACCTGTTCAATTGCTGTGTGGAACTGGGCCGCGCAGCCACGGATACTGTCGGCAATGCCACTGAAACAGCTGCCTGGGTACACCGCAAAAGCATAAAGACACTGCGGCTGGTGACGTCTGCCTATCATATGCCCCGCAGTCTGGTTGAATTCAGACGCCTTCTGCCCCATGTTCGCATCATCGCCCATCCGGTTTTTACCAATTCGGTCAAAATAAATGACTGGTGGCGCTGGCCAGGAACGACGACATTTCTGGCCGGAGAATATAACAAATATATTATTAGTCTTGTTCGTGACCGCTTTATCCTTGTTCCCTCTTCAAACAAAGAATCCTGATTTCCATGCGCGCCTTGATCTTCCAAATCCTGTTCACCCTGTGGACGATATTTATGTTGGTGTTCTTTGCCTTTGTGGTACTGGTACCAAGGGTCTGGGTGACCCGTGTCCAGAAATGGTGGGGCATCGGGGTCATGTTGATGCTGCGGGTTTTGTTAAACATTCGCTACGAGATCCGCGGCCAGGAAAACCTGCCCGAGGGGGCCTGTGTTGTTGCCAGTAAACACCAATCGATCTGGGACACCATCATCTGGCATATCATCCTTGAAGATCCGGCCATGGTGATGAAAAAAGAACTGCTGTCGATCCCGATCTATGGCTGGTTTGCCATCAAGGCCAAGATGATCCCTGTTGATCGCAAGGCCGGGGCCAGCGCCTTGAAAACAATGTTGCGGGCCGCAGACGAAGCGTCGTCCATGGGCCGACCCATTCTTATTTTCCCCGAAGGCACGCGCACACCCGTTGGTGAGCGAGGCACCTACCAGCCAGGTGTCACAGCACTTTATCGCCACCTGAAATTACCGGCCATCCCGGTGGCGGTGAATTCCGGCCTGTTCTGGAGCAAGGAGGGTTTAAGCAAAGACGGCGGTACCATTGTGCTGGAATATGGACCAGCGATCCCGGCCGGGCTGGCCAAAAAAGAATTTATGGCCGAGTTGGAGTCCCGCATTGAAAATGCCACAGACAGATTAATGGCAGAACATACGGGAAAAGCCTGAACCGTCTGACCAGGATGATTTAGACCTCCACCAAATCCATATATATAATTGATATTAATTATAAAAATAATTTCAATATTATAATGTCTCAACTTTTGCACTTCACTTATTGACTATTTTTATCTAGATTTTGTGTGCTACTTTGGCACGCGCTGGTTGTCTGGCGCCAACCATTCAGGCAGGCCGCAAAACACAAAAGCCGTAACGGGTGCGTTAAGACCGGAAGCGCCCTGGCGACACGATTTCTTAAGTTGCGGGGGCAAGAAGGAGACAGAATTGAGTTTTCGCACTTCAGAAATACCAATTTATAGTCGTGTTGTTGCGAAAGCCTTTGCTCTGATATCGACCACCGCCAGCACGGCCCATGGACAAGTCATCGCCCCTGAAGCCACGTCCGCATTTGAGGGACCGGTCACCGTTGCCACACTGGCCTTTACAGTCATTCTTGTCACAGGCTTGTTTTTTGGCCTCCTGTTCCTGCGGCAATTAAAGCGACAACTGCTGCAAACAAAAGCAGACCTGAAAACCAGCGAAAAGCGTTTTGAGGAATTTATCGAAATTGTGGCTGACCGATATTGGGAACTTGACGAAAATTTGAATGTCATTTTGCTTAAGAGTGTTGCAACAGGACGGGACGCACCCGGGGCAAAAGAAGTAATTGGCCGTCCTTTCCTGGCACGTTTTGATCCTACGGAAAGCGAAAGCGATCTCGAAGACATTGAACGAAAACTGGATGCTCGGGAGACGCTGCGCAATTACCTTTACCACCGAAAAAACAGTTCCGGGGAACACGAATATGTACATGTAAGTGCCGTTCCGATATTTGATGAACAAAATGTGTTTGCCGGATATCGCGGGATATCATTTGAAGTTGAGCCAGAAGAAGACACCGCCCGCCGCGTCAAGGAGGCAGACGACAAATTTGCTGCCGCCATTGACGCCTCGTCTGAAGGCATAAATTTTTGGGATTCAGAAGGCAGGTTCGTTCGCTCGAACACGACTTTTAATAAACTGAGACCGCACGTTGTCCCCCTCTTGCAACCCGGTATCAGCTATGCAGAGTTCATCCGGGCCCGCATCAAGGTCCTTCCCGCAATCCATGACCCTGGCAAAGACCCGGAGGTTTGGGCGGAAGAGCATATTGCCGAATTCATGGCTGGCACTTTTCAACGTCAGATAAAGGCAGGAGACAGATGGCTATCGACGCGATCAGAAAAACTGCCCGACAATTCCACAATCGTTTTTCGGCGCGACATTACGGCAGAAAAAAATCGCGCCGATGAACTTCGCCAGACACAGAAGATGGAAGCCATCGGCCAGTTGACGTCCGGTATTGCCCATGATTTTAACAATATGTTGGCCGGTTTCATGGGTAATATTGATTTAATCAGGATGGAAATACCCGAAGAAAATACCTATCTGCACGAACGGCTGGATCACGCAGCGGCTACCGTTCAGCGTGGTGCAGCTCTGACGCAGCATCTGTTGGCTTTTTCACGCAAGCAAATTCTGCAACCGGAGCCAACGAATATCGCCACCTTGATCCGTAATATCAGCGATATGTTAAAACGAACCCTGGGCGAGCAAGTGACAGTCGTCACTGAATTTGGCAATCCTGACTGGGTCGTCCTGACAGACGCCAACCAGCTGGAAAATGCCTTGCTTAATCTGGCAATCAATTCCCGCGACGCCATGCCTGATGGCGGCACCCTGACGATTTCTACAGACAACGTCGGCAATCCAGATCAAGTCACAGGTCTGGCCGACAAAGAATCCGGCCAAGCCTGGATTGCTATCAAAGTGGCTGACAATGGCAAAGGCATACCACCGGACGTAATGGACAAAATATTTGAACCCTTTTTCACCACCAAGGAATTTGGCAAGGGTAGTGGCTTGGGCCTCAGTATGGTGCATGGATTCGCGCACCAGTCTGGCGGCCACATTGACGTCGAGAGTGTCGTGGATGTGGGCACATGCTTTACAATCTATTTGCTACAGGTCGATGCAGCTACCGCGCCATAGGGTTTCCGTTAACATCGGCGTCGCTTAAGACTGTGGATAACTTGTTGATTGAATCCACTGAACTTTCTTCTTCGAATGTTAATATCGGGGATATCTTGTATTTATTACTTTATTTCAAATAGTTACAAGACTTTCAACACTGCATGAAAATGTGGAAACATAACAAGAACAAATGCTTTGACTCTGGCGCCAAGGCCCCGTAATCTTGGCTATGTAGCCGTAACCAAACCTGAATCAAAACCGGTCGGCGCATTCAAATATTTAACAATTACACTGCTTTACCGGGGACCGGGGATGACCACTGTCGCGCCAATTTCGCAACAAATCTGGGATATGAAATACCGCCTGAAAGGGCCTGACGGCGCTGTACTGGATGCGACGATTGAAGATACATGGCTGCGTGTCGCCGGGGCTTTGTCGCAGGCAGAAGAAGACCCTGCGACCTGGACAACCCGGTTCAATGAAGCCCTGGATGATTTCAAATTCCTGCCGGCTGGCCGCATTATTGCCGGTTCGGGTACCGGTCGCGACGTCACGCTGTTCAATTGTTTTGTCATGGGCACCGTACCCGACGACATGGCCGGTATCTTTGAAAACCTGAAAGAGGCCGCCTTGACCATGCAGCAAGGCGGCGGCATCGGTTATGATTTCTCGACCATTCGCCCCAAGGGTGCCCGTGTCAAAGGTGTCGGAGCCGATGCTTCAGGTCCCCTGACTTTTATGGATGTCTGGGACAGTATGTGTCGCACAATCATGAGTGCCGGACATCGCCGCGGGGCCATGATGGCGACCTTGCGTTGCGATCACCCTGATCTGGAAGCCTTTATTGCCGCCAAGCGCGACGCCGGTCGTTTGCGCATGTTCAATCTGTCGGTGCTGGTGACGGATGCCTTTATGGCTGCCGTCAAGGACGACCTGCCCTGGGACCTGGTTTTTGATGGCACGGTTCATAAGTCTGTGCGCGCCCGCGAACTGTGGGACTCTATCATGCAAGCCACATACGCCTTTGCGGAACCAGGTGTGATCTTTATCGACCGCATCAACCGGCGCAATAATCTTTATTACGCCGAGACCATTTGTGCGACCAACCCTTGTGGCGAGCAACCCTTGCCACCTTATGGGGCCTGTTTGCTGGGTTCGGTCAATCTGACCAAACTGGTCACCGAGCCCTTCGAAGCTGATGCCGAACTGGATATTCCCGCCCTGGAAAAGCTGGTGACAACGGCTGTGCGTATGCTGGATAACGCCATTGATGTGTCGAAGTTCCCGCTGCCCGAACAACGACAAGAAGCCAAGGCCAAACGCCGCATTGGCTTGGGGATTACCGGTTTGGCCGATGCCCTGATCATGTGCGGGGTGCGCTATGGCAGTACTGCCGCGGTCAATCTGACTGAAAAGTGGATGCGGGCGTTCTCTCAGGCAGCCTATCGTGCCTCCATCGAACTGGCCCGCGAAAAAGGCCCCTTCCCGCTTTTTGATGCAGAAAAATATCTCGCCGGTGAAAGCATTCAGGAACTGGATGAAGACATCCGTAGCGCTATCGCTGAATACGGCATTCGCAATGCCCTGCTGACCTCGGTTGCCCCCACGGGCACCATATCCTTGTTTGCCGATAATATTTCGTCGGGGCTGGAGCCCGTCTTCAGTTTCAATTATTCGCGCAACGTCTTGCTGCCTGATGGCACACGTAAGGAAGAACAGGTCAGCGATTACGCCTGGCGTCTCTATCGTCAGATGAAGGGTGAAAATCGCCAGCTGACGGACGCCTTTGTAGGATCGCAGGATTTAACGCCGGATGATCATGTGCGCATGCAGGCGGTGGTGCAAAAATATATCGATTCCGCGGTCTCCAAAACCATCAACGTGCCGGAAGATATCGACTTTGATGCCTTCAAGGATGTTTACATCAACGCTTATGAAAGTGGCTGTAAAGGCTTGACCACGTACCGACCAAACGACATCACAGGCTCGGTTTTGCAGGTCAAGGAAACAAAACCTGTCGTCAATGCGGAACCGGAACTGCCGCTCAACAAGCCGCAACCCAAGCCGCGAGATAATCTGGATGCCGGTGGTGTGGTCTACATGACCAAGCCCCTGGACCGTCCGGAAGTGCTGCCGGGCCAAACCTACAAGGTGCGCTGGCCTGAAAGCGATCACGCCATTTACATCACCATCAACGATGTCATCAATGATGGTCGCCGCAGACCTTTTGAAGTCTTTATCAATTCAAAAAATACCGAACACTACGCCTGGACCGTAGGTCTGACGCGCATGATTTCGGCTGTCTTCCGCCGTGGCGGTGATGTCAGTTTTGTGGTGGAAGAATTGAAAGCCGTGTTTGATCCGCGCGGTGGTCATTGGATGAACGGCCGTTATGTTCCCTCCCTGCTGGCCGCCATTGGCGAAGTCATTGAAGAACATCTGATCGGCATTGGCTTTATCGCCGGACCCGATGCGGAAGATGATGATGACTTTGAAGCACAAAAGAAAGTGGTCAACATGGGCGCGCATGAAGACCAGGCGTCTGCCAACAGTCCCTTCAAATATTGCCCGCGTTGCAGTCAACCCAGCCTGATGAAAAGTGAAGGCTGTGATACCTGCACCAGTTGCGGCTATTCGAAGTGCGGCTGACCTACCGGGTCTTTCAGGACGCTGACACAGACGGTATTCGCAATCTGATCCTGCCGATCCAGAACGACGAGTTTGGCTTGCCCACGTCGTGGGAAGAGCAGCCCGATTTGCATGATATCGAAGGGTATTATTGCCAGGGCCGGGGCAACTTCTGGGTCGCCGTCGCAGGAGACCAGGTGATCGGCTCTATTTCTCTCGTGGAACTGGCCGACGATAACGCGGCTTTACGAAAAATGTTTGTAGCGGCGGATTATCGCGGCCCTGAACATGGCGTGGCGGCGAATTTATTATCGACGCTTGTAGAACGCGCCACAGCCAGCGGCCTCGCCCGCATTTACCTCGGCACGACCTCCGCCTTCAAGGCCGCGCACCGGTTCTATGAAAAACACGGCTTTGATCTGGTCGACAGGGACAGCCTGCCCAGCGATTTTTCTTTCATGAAAGTTGATACCAGGTTTTATCAGCGATCCCTGGTATAAGTTTAGGCGGGTAACGAGAGACGCCAGACCCGGTGCAAATACCTCAGGCAGCTTCGCCTTTTTGATCGTCGTCTTCATCATTCTTGTCGTCTTTGTCCAGGCTGTGCCTGTTCATCAAGGGCATTTGCGCCATGGCGAAAACAAAGGTCATAGGCAGGTAGCCAAAGACCTTGAAGTTGATCCACATGTCGGTTGAAACATTTCGCCATACGGCTTCGTTCAGCACAGCCATGAAGGCGAAATAGAAGGCCCAACGCCAGGCCAGTTTGCGCCAGCCTTCGTCGTCCATCTTCATCATGCTGCCCATGACGGTTTTGATATAGTTCCGCTTCAGGGCCAGACCGACAAAAATTGCAAAGGCAAATGCGGCGTTGATGATGGTGGGCTTTAATTTGATAAAAGTCTCATCCTGCAGCCACAGGGTTAACCCGCCAAAGACCATCACCACGATCCCCGTGACCAGGGGCAGGGTTGGAATTCGGCGCTCGAATATCCAGGCAACGATTAAGGCAACCGTAATCGCAACCATGAATCCCATGGTGGCGTTAAAAATACCTGCCCTGGAATTGGTAATGAAAAAGACAGCCAGTGGCCCGATTTCCACGGCCAGTTTAACCATGGTTGGCATCTTGCGAACCTGGACTTCAGTATTCATGTTGGTAATCCTACGAGTGAGCGGGCAAAGGCTGTGGCTTCAAAGGCCTGGAAATCTTCAGCCCCCTCGCCCACACCAATGGCGTGGATCGGCAAGCCAGCCTTGGCGGCAATGGCAACCAGAACACCACCACGGGCGGTGCCATCCAGTTTGGTCATAACCAGGCCAGTGACATTGCAGATACTGCGGAAGACCTCGACCTGATTGATGGCGTTCTGGCCTGTTGTCGCGTCCAGCACCAAAAGCACACTGTGGGGTGCGGTGTCATCAATCTTTTTCATGACCCGGACGATTTTTTCCAGTTCAGCCATCAGATCGGTTTTGTTTTGCAAGCGCCCCGCCGTGTCGACCAGCAAGACGTCAGACTTTGCGGCCCGCGCTTGTTCCAGCGCATCGTAAACAAGGCCAGCCGCATCGGCGCCGGTTTTGCCCATGACAACAGGTGCGCCGGTTCGTTCACCCCAGATTTTCAGTTGTTCTATGGCCGCAGCACGAAAGGTATCGCCCGCCGCCAACATGACAGACTTGCCCTGCCCGACCATTTGCTGGGCCAGTTTGCCGATGGTTGTCGTTTTGCCCGTCCCGTTGACACCCACGACCAGCACAACATGCGGCTGGCCATTGCCTTCTACAACCAAAGGCTTGGCCAAAGGTTCGAGGATTTCAGCGATCTGCTCAGCCAGTACGCCGCGCACTTCTTCATCCGTGACTTCCTGATCAAAACGATCCTTGGCCAGGGCCGAAGTTACACGAGTCACTGTTTCAAGGCCGATATCGGCTGTGATCAACAGCTCTTCCAGTTCCTCCAGGGCCGCAGTATCCAGTTTGCGTTTGGTGAAAATGTTGCTGATGCCATCGCCCAGGGCCGAAGCGCTTTTGCCCAGGCCCGCCTTCAATCTGGAAAGCCAGCCGCGCTTCTTTTCGGTGTCGTCACTCACTGTGCAATTTTTCCTGTCAGGTAAGAGCCTTCGCAGCCCGTAATCAAAACACTCACTATGTCGCCAGATGTCAAATCTGTTTCCGCAACATGTACGGTTGCAAACCCTTCGGTCCGGCCAACTGTTTTATCATCATCCGATTTTTCTACCAGGACCTTCAAGCTTTGCCCAACCAATGATCTGACATATTTTTCAACCGCTTGTTCGCCAGCTGCGCGCAGTTGGGCAGCACGTTCCTTACGCACCGGTCCGGGCACGGGTGGCATTTGGGCGGCAGGCGTGCCTTCGCGCATCGAATAGGGAAAGACATGCAGCCAGGTCAGGCCGCAATCCTCGATCAGGGCTAATGAATTTTCAAACATCTCGTCTGTTTCGGTCGGGAAACCGGCGATCAGGTCGGCACCAAAAACGATATCAGGTCGAACGGCACGCACGCGGGCGCAAAATTCAACGGCGTCGGCGCGGCTGTGGCGACGCTTCATGCGCTTCAGGATCATGTCATCGCCAGCCTGCAAACTGAGATGCAAATGCGGCATCAAGCGCGGCTCGTGCGCGATCAGATCAAAAAGTTCGTCGTCCACTTCCACGGCATCAATAGAAGAGATGCGCAAACGATCCAGTTCCGGCACACTGTTCAAAAGCCGCCGCACCATTTCGCCCAGGCTTGGCGTGCCCGGCAGGTCGGTGCCAAAGGAGGTAATATCAACGCCGGTCAGGACGATTTCGCGGTAACCATTTGCCACCAGCTTGCGGGCCTGATCGACGATCACACCCAGCGGCACACTGCGACTGGGGCCACGGCCAAAAGGAATAATGCAAAAAGTGCAACGATGATCGCAGCCCTGCTGGACTTGCAAAAAGGCACGGGCGCGTCCTTCCAGACCTTCCACCAGATGCCCGGCCGTATCTTCAACCGACATGATGTCGTTGACCTGTAATGCCGGGGCATCATCGACAAAGGCCTTGGCGCTCATCTTTTCTGTGTTGCCAATGACCTGGTCGACTTCTGCCATATCGGCCCAGGCCGATGGCTTGATCTGGGCAGCACAGCCTGTGACCACGATGCGGGCGTCAGGGCGTTGACGGCGAGCCTTGCGAATGGCTTGCCGGGCCTGGCGTTCGGCTTCGGCGGTGACAGCGCAGGTGTTGATGATAATGGTATCGTCGAGGTCCAGTTCGTCACCGTGACGGCGCATGACCTCGGATTCGTAAGTGTTCAGCCGACAGCCGAAGGTAATAATCTCCGGTCGGCCAGTTGGGTTATGGTCTGAAACGCTCACGCAGCAGTCCCGTTCATCAAGTCGTCACTCAGATTTCCGGCAAAGCTGGTGGCCACGGGACCCGTCATCATGACGTGGCCATCTTCGCGCCAGGCAATATTAAGAGTACCGCCATCCAGGATCACATCCGCACTGCGGCCGGTCAGGCCACGGCGGGCAGCTGCCACCAATACCGCACAAGCCCCGGATCCACAGGCCAGGGTAATGCCAGCGGTGCGTTCCCACACGCGCATGCGCAAGGCGCCTTCAGGCGTCACATGGACAAAGGAGATATTGGCGCGTTCCGGAAAGACCGGATCATGTTCAAGAATGGGTCCGACATTTTTCAGATCGACCGCATCCACATCATCCACAAAGAACACAGCGTGCGGATTGCCCATATTCACTGCAACCGGATCGCCATAGACCTGGCCGCTGGCGGGGGCTGCCCGTACCTCGACATGCAGGGTATCCATCTCACGAGCCAACGGAATCTGGTCCCAATCAAGATTTGCCGGACCCATATCCACGGAATAAAGTCCGTTACCGGCATCCGTTGCTTCCAGTAGCCCGGCGACGGTTTCAATGACAACCTTGTCCGAACCCGTTTCCGCCATCAATTGCGAGGCCACACAGCGCGTGGCATTGCCACAGGCCTCGGCCTCACCACCGTCGGGATTGCGGATGCGCATAAAGACATCGGCCTTGTCGGATGCTTCCAGCACGATCAGCTGATCACAGCCCACGCCAAAACGCCGGTCAGCAATGGACCGCGCCTGGGTCAAACTGAGGTTCAGTTTGCCGTCGCGGGCGTCCAGCACAACAAAATCGTTGCCGAGGCCGTGCATTTTGATAAACGGATAGGTCATGAAGGGCGTTATATGGTGTTGTTGCGGGCCATGTCTATGTCTTTTGTCCATGAATCTATACCTCAAGACGAGACTCAGCTTGACTTGGCCCCACATTTTACGCATATTCCGCCTCGATTTCCGGGATAACTCCTGTTTTTCCGCGTATTCCCTGTTTGGAAGATGTGGAACCACCGCCTACGGGTGACCATCAGTCTGCGAGTATTCGCTCACTGGTGAGTTTTGCGTTGGCATTTTTGGGATGAATTGAGCAGCGATGTTTGAGTCACTTACAGATCGACTGGGCGATGTTTTTGACCGTCTGAAAAAACGCGGGGCCCTGTCCGAGAGCCACGTGGTCGAAGCCTTGCGCGAAGTTCGTGTGGCGTTGCTGGAAGCTGATGTCGCCCTGCCCGTTGTCAAAACCTTCATCGACGAGGTCAAGGAAAAGGCCGTTGGTGCAGATGTTGTGCGTTCCGTCGCCCCGGCCCAGATGGTCATCAAGATTGTTAATGATCATCTGATCGAAACACTTGGTGCTGAAACCGTTGACCTGAACCTGAACGCGGTGCCGCCTGCGGCCTTTATGATTGTTGGTCTGCAAGGTTCCGGTAAAACCACCTCGACCGCCAAGATCGCTGGCCTGTTGACCCGTCGCGACAAGAAAAAAGTCATGATGGCGTCGCTGGATGTACAGCGCCCTGCGGCCCAGGAACAGTTGAAAGTTCTGGGTGAGCAAGCCGACATCATGACCCTGCCGATCGTGCCGGGTCAGATGCCTGCCGATATCGCCAAACGCGCCATGACTGCCGCCCGCTTGCAAGGCGTTGATGTTGTGCTGCTGGATACCGCCGGTCGCTTGCACGTGGACGAGCCGCTGATGCAGGAGCTGGAAGTTATCAGCCGCACAGTGATGCCGGTTGAGACCCTGTTGGTTGCTGACAGTCTGACCGGCCAGGACGCCGTCAACGTCGCCAAACAGTTTAAAGAACGAACTAACGTCACCGGCATTATGCTGACCCGGATTGATGGCGATGGCCGCGGCGGTGCGGCGCTTTCCATGCGTTCTGTCACCGGTTGCCCCATCAAACTGCTGGGTACCGGCGAGAAGCTGGACGAGATTGAAGTCTTCCACCCAGACCGGATTGCCTCGCGCATTCTGGGCATGGGCGATATCGTCAGCCTGGTCGAAAAAGCCGCCGATACCATCGACGAAGAAGAAGCCGCCAAGCTGGAAGCCAAAATCCGCAAGGGCACTTTTGACCTTGAGGACCTGGCCAATCAGCTGAAACAGATGCGCAAGATGGGCGGCATGGAAAGCATGCTGAAAATGCTGCCCGGCGTCGGCAAGATGAAAAAGCAGATCGATGCTGCTGGTATCGACGAAAAAATGATCAAGCGTCAGGAAGCCATCATTTCTTCCATGACGAAAAAGGAACGCCAGTTCCCGAAATTGATCGCCGCGTCACGCAAACGACGCATTGCCGCGGGCTCTGGCTCCAGCGTGCAGGACGTCAACAAATTGCTGAAGCAGCACAAACAGATGGCCATGATGATGAAGAAGATGGGGAAGATGGGCAAAAAAGGGCTGATGCGTAATGGCATGCCCGGGATGCCCAACATGCAAGGCATGATCCCCGGAAGATAAGATTTGCGAAGAAACAAACGAATTACTGAAACACTTTTATTCAAACACTCAGACCGAGAAACAAGGAACTAGACTAATGGGACTTAAAATTCGCCTCGCCCGTGGTGGCACCAAGAAACGCCCTTTTTACCGCATCGTCATTGCCGACGTACGCAGCCCGCGCGATGGCCGCTTCGTTGAAAAAGTTGGCACCTACAACCCGCTGCTGGGCAAAGACAACGAAAACCGGGTAACCCTGGTTGAAGATCGCATCAAACATTGGCTGGGCCACGGCGCCGTGCCAACTGATCGTGTTGCCCGCTTCCTGGGCGCTGCTGACATCATTCCAATGCCTGCGCAAAAGAACAATCCTGAAAAAGCCAAGCCGAAAGCCAAGGCTCAGGAGCGTGCGCGCGAACAGGAAGAAGCCAAAGTAGCCGCTGCCGACGCCGCTGTTGCTGCTGCTGAAGAAGAAAAAGCCGCCAAGGCTGCTGCCGCTGAAGAAGCCAAGGCCGCTGAAGCAGCGCCTGCTGAAGAAGCTCCAGCCGAGGAAGCACCTGCTGAAGAAGCTGCCGCTGAAGCAGCGCCTGCTGAAGAAGCCGCTGCTGAAGAAGAAAAGCCTGCTGAAGAGTAAGCTGGTTACTTGCTTGCAGGTTAATGGCGGTGTCTGAGCAACAAATTTGCCTGGGCGTTATTATTGGCGCCCGGGGTGTGACCGGTGAAGTTCGTCTCAAGACCTTCACCGAAACGCCAGAAGACATCGCAGCTTATGGCTCGCTTACCGATAAAGCGGGCCAGCGTGTTTTTGAGATAACGGATATGCGCCTCATCAAAGGCCAGCCTTCCGTGATCATCAAAGGCATCAACGATCGCGACGCTGCCGAAGCCTTGAAGGGCATCGAGCTTTATGTCACCCGGGCCGATTTGCCCGAGACAGACGAGAACGAATATTACCACAACGACCTGATTGGTCTGGCGGTAGTAGGACAGAACGACGAAGCGATAGGATTTGTGAAGGCCTTATATGATTTCGGGGCTGGTGATGTGATTGAGATCGAACGGCCGGAAGACACAGATGTCTTGCTGCCGTTCAACGCTGAGATGGTCACGGATGTGGACATCAAGGCGGGCAAGGTTGTTGTCGATATCCCGGAAGAGATGCTCGAGGCCGGAAATTCGAAGACAAAAGCACGCAAGGAGCGAAGAAAGCGCCAAAAACAATGAACTGGACGATCTGATGAGCTGGAAAGCCTGGGTCATGACATTGTTTCCGGAAATGTTTCCGGGGTCGCTGGATGTATCGTTAACGGGTCGCGCCCTGGAAAATGGCCTCTGGGGGCTGGAAACAGTGGACATTCGCGACTTCACAAGCGATAAACACCGCTCTGTGGACGATAACCCCTTTGGCGGGGGGCCAGGAATGGTGCTGCGGGCCGATGTTTTGGGCCCGGCCATAGATGGCACGAGAGATATGGCCAAAGAAGTCAGCAGCGATGAAAATCTGCCGACGATCTATTTAAGCCCGCGCGGCAAGCCTTTCACACAAGGGCGCGCACGGGAGCTGGCCGCAGGGCCGGGTGCAATATTTTTGTGTGGCCGTTTTGAAGGGATCGACGAGAGGGTCCTTGAAGCGCGCGAGATAGAAGAAGTCAGTTTGGGCGACTTTGTAATGACCGGCGGTGAGCTGGCTGCGATGGCGCTGATTGATGCAACTGTCAGACTGTTACCGGGTGTCATTGGTGACCCCGAAAGTCTGGCAGACGAAAGTTTTGAGGCAGGCTTGCTGGAATATCCCCAGTATACCCGACCTCAGGAATGGGAAGGCCTCGGGGTTCCGGAGGCGTTGTTGTCCGGCAATCATGGACGCATCGCGGGCTGGCGGCTTGAGCAGTCTGAATTGTTGACGAAAGAACGGAGACCCGACCTCTGGGACCAGTACATGGCCGCCACGTCGCGTAAGCCGAAACCGAATAAGGACGATTAAGATGAATATTCTACAACAGATCGAAAAAGAACAGGCTGACAAACTGGAAGCCAAACGCGCCAATCCAAAATTTGCCGCCGGTGACACCTTGCGTGTCAGCGTGAAGGTTGTTGAAGGCACGCGTGAGCGTCTGCAGGCCTACGAAGGCGTCTGCATTGCCATCAAAAACCGTGGCATCAACTCTTCTTTCACTGTGCGCAAGATTTCCTACGGTGAAGGTGTGGAACGTGTGTTCCCGCTGTATTCCCCGCAGATCGCTGAAATCGAAGTTGTACGCCGTGGCGCCGTTCGTCGCGCCAAGCTGTACTACTTGCGTGAATTGCGTGGCAAAAAAGCCCGCATCAAGGAAAAGAAGGAAATTCGCCCTTCCAAGAGAGCAGCCAAGGCAGCCGCTGCAACCGAAGCCGCTTCAGCCTAAGCGCATATCTCTGCAATTAACCGCAGCCTCCGGGCTGCGGTTTTTTTCTAATATCTACAGGTGGTGACAGATCCATGACCCAGCCGCGCACATTGTTCCAGAAAATCTGGGATTCCCATTTGGTCGATACACAGGATGATGGCACCTGCCTGATCTATATTGACCGGCATCTCACCCACGAAGTGACCAGCCCCCAGGCCTTTGAAGGCCTGCGCAAGTCAGGCCGCAAGGTCCGCGCCCCGGAAAAGACACTGGCTGTGCCGGATCACAATGTGCCGACAAAAGACCGTCACTTGCCCATCGAAGACGATATCGCGCAATTGCAGCTGGATACCCTGGAAAAGAACGTCGAGGAATTTGGCGTGCCGTACTATCCTATGGATGATATCCGCCAGGGCATTGTGCACATCGTGGGACCGGAACAGGGCTTTACCCTGCCCGGCATGACCATCGTTTGTGGTGATTCTCACACGGCAACACATGGTGCCTTTGGCTCCATCGCCATGGGCATCGGCACGTCGGAAGTTGAGCATGTACTGGCAACACAAACGCTGATCCAGGCTGTGCCAAAAACCATGCGCATCACCGTCAATGGCAAGCTGCAGCCCGGGGTCGAATCAAAAGATCTGGTGCTGGCCATCATCGGCCACATTGGCACCGCTGGCGGCACAGGTCATGTCATCGAATATGCCGGTGAAGCTATTCGCGATCTCAGCATGGAAGGCCGTATGACGGTCTGCAACATGACCATCGAAGGCGGTGCCCGCGCCGGCCTGATCGCACCCGATGAAAAGACCTACGAATATATCAAGGGCCGCCCCATGGCACCAAAAGCCGGTGCCTTTGAGCAAGCCGTTGAATACTGGAAGACACTGCCAAGCGACGATGGCGCTGTCTATGATACAGAAGTCACCATCGACGCCACCACAATCGAGCCTTATGTGACCTGGGGCACCAGCCCGGAAGAAGTTGGTCCTGTAAGTGGTTATGTGCCCGATCCGGCAGACTTTGCAGCGCAAGGCAAGGAAGCCAAAATCAAGCGCTCGCTGGAATATATGGGTCTGACCGCCGGCACCAAAATTACCGATATTCCCATTGACCGGGCTTTTGTCGGTTCCTGCACCAATGGCCGTATTGAAGATATGCGGGCCGCCGCCGAAGTTGCCAAGGGCCGTAAGATTGCCGACCGCGTCAGTGGCATGATTGTACCGGGCTCCGGTCTGGTCAAGGAACAGGCGGAACAAGAAGGTCTCGACAAGATCTTCATCGAAGCCGGTTTTGAATGGCGCGAAGCGGGTTGTTCCATGTGTCTGGCCATGAATGCCGACCGCCTGGAAACAGGCGAGCATTGTGCCTCCACATCGAACCGGAATTTTGAAGGTCGCCAGGGTCGTGGCGGTCGCACCCACTTGATGAGCCCGGCCATGGCCGTTGCGGCCGCGATTGCCGGTCACATCGTCGACATTCGTGATTTAGACTAGAGGGTAAGCAGATGGAAAAATTTACGCAATTGCGTGGCGTTGCCGCCCCATTGGACATGGTCAATGTCGATACCGATCTGATCATCCCCAAGCAGCACCTGAAAACCATTGAACGTACGGGCCTTGGCAAATATTTGCTGGACGAACTTCGTTACAACGAAGACGGCAGCGAAAAAGAAGATTTTGTCCTGAACCAGCCAGCCTATCGCGACGCCAAGATTTTGGTCGCCGGTGATAACTTTGGCTGCGGTTCCAGTCGTGAGCACGCGCCCTGGGCCATTGACGATTTTGGTATCCGCTGTGTGATCTCCACCAGTTTTGCCGACATCTTTTTTAACAACTGCTTCAAGAACGGCATTTTGCCCATTGTTGTTTCCCCGGAAGATCTGGAAAAATTGATGGACGATGCCGGTCGTGGCTCAAACGCTGTTCTGACCGTGGACCTGGAAGCCCAGGAAATCACCGGTCCCGATGGCGGTACCATCAGTTTCGACGTTGATCAGTTCCGCAAGCATTGCCTGATCAATGGTCTGGACGACATCGGACTGACCATGGAAAAAGAAAGCAAGATCACCGACTTCGAAGCCAAGCGCGCCCAGGCGCAGCCCTGGCTTTAAACCAATAACTCGTACAGATCAGGTAGTTCTATATGGCCTCGAATAAAAATGTATTGATCCTGCCCGGCGACGGCATCGGCCCCGAAGTGATGACCGAAGTTCGTCGTGTGATGGACTGGATGGGTAATCAGCGCGGCGTTGGCTTTGAAGTTGACGAAGACCTGGTTGGCGGTTGCGCTTACGAAAAGCATGGCGTCGCCCTGGCGGACGAGACCATGGACAAGGCCCAGGAAGCAGACGCCGTTCTGCTGGGTGCTGTCGGTGGCCCACAGTGGGACAACCTGGATTTTTCCCTGAAGCCGGAACGCGGTCTTTTGCGCCTGCGCAAGGAAATGGATTTGTACGCCAACCTGCGTCCGGCCATTGTTTTTGACGCCCTGGTCGAAGCCTCGACCCTGAAGCCTGAGATCATTGAAGGCCTGGATATCCTGATCATCCGCGAATTGACCGCCGGTGTCTATTTTGGCGAGCCTCGCGGCATTGAAGAACTACCGGACGGCCGCCGTCGTGGCATCAACACTCAAGTGTATTACAGTGACGAAGTAGAGCGCGTCGCGCGGGTGGCTTTTGAAATGGCCAAGCTGCGCAACAACCTGGTGACATCCTCAGAAAAAGCCAACGTGATGGAATCCGGTGTTATGTGGCGCGAAGAAGTCACAAAACTGCACCAGGCCGAATACAAGGATGTGGAACTGAACCACATGTATGCCGACAACTGCGCCATGCAGCTGGTCCGCAATCCAAAACAGTTCGACGTCATTGTCACCGACAACCTGTTCGGCGATATGCTGTCCGACGAAGCCGCCATGCTGACCGGCTCGCTTGGCATGTTGCCAAGTGCGTCTCTGGGTTCCGCCGACGTCACCGGTCGCCGCAAGGCCCTGTACGAGCCCGTACACGGCTCAGCCCCCGACATCACCGGCCAGGGCCTCGCCAATCCACTGGCCTGTGTTCTCAGCTATGCCATGATGCTGCGTTACTCTTTTGACCTGGGTGACGAAGCCGACCTGGTCGAAAAAGCCGTCAACAACGTACTGGCCGGCGGCATCCGTACCGCCGACATCATGTCCCCCGGCAAAGCCAAGGTTTCCACCAAAGTCATGGGCGAAACCATCGTCCGTGAGCTGGAGAAACTGACGCGCTAGACTTCAGGCTTGCCTGAGAAGCATCAAGCGTGTATTAATCCGCCCCGAACAAGGAAACAGACGTGAATTTTGACCTGAACATATCTTCGAACATACTGGCCCTCGCCGGTGACGGGATATCTGTGCCAAAATTTCAATCCTCGTTCGAAACCAAAACCAAGACGAAAAAGACCACCGTTTAACGCGGGCCTCTTCGTCACGACTAACGAAAAGGCCTGCGGATTATCCCGCGGGCCTTTTTCGTAATTTGGCTGGTGGGTGAACCAAAAGCCATAACACGGAAAGAAAGAACTATGGGTTACAAGGTTGCTGTTGTTGGTGCCACAGGAAATGTGGGCCACGAATTGTTGAACATCCTGGCGGAGCGTGAGTTTCCGGTTGATGAAGTTGTGGCCTTGGCCTCGCACCGGTCCATCGGCAAGGAAGTTTCCTTCGGCGAAAAGGATGTGCTGAAAGTTCAGGACCTGGAAGGCTTTGACTTCAAAGGCTTCGACATTGCCCTGTTTTCACCAGGCGGCAGCGTATCTGCTGTGCATGCCCCGCGCGCTGCGAAAGCTGGCTGCGTGGTCATCGATAACACCTCGCATTTTCGCATGGACCCGGACGTGCCGTTGATCGTGCCGGAAGTGAACGCCGATGCCATTAGTGGTTTCAACAAAAAGAACATTATTGCCAATCCCAACTGTTCCACCATCCAGATGGTCGTGGCCCTGAAGCCCTTGCATGACGCGGCGGGCATCAAGCGTATTGTTGTTTCGACCTACCAGGCCGTATCGGGTGCAGGCAACGAAGCCATGGACGAATTGTTTACCCAGACCAAAGGTATCTTCGTTAACCAGGCACCTGAGCCGACCAAATTTTCCAAGCAGATCGCCTTCAACGTCATTCCGCAAATTGGTGACTTCATGGAAGACGGCAGCACGGAAGAAGAATGGAAGATGATGGTCGAGACCAAAAAAATTCTCGACCCCAAAATCAAGACATCGGTTACTTGCGTGAGGGTGCCGGTTTTTGTCGGCCATTCCGAAGCCATTAACGTGGAACTGGAACGGGAACTGGATGCGGCACAGGCTCGCGAAATTCTGCGCACAGCCCCCGGCGTCTTTCTTTATGACAATCCGGAAGAAGATGGCTACATCACACCCGTCGAAGCCGCTGGTGAATATGCCACCTATGTCAGCCGGGTACGGGATGATGCCAGCATCGATAATGGCCTGAACCTGTGGGTGGTTTCCGATAACCTGCGCAAGGGTGCGGCACTCAACACAGTGCAGATCGCCGAAGTGCTGATCAACCGGTACCTCAGCAAAGCGGCCTGAAAACTTCAGGCTTAACAAAATCAAGGGAGTGCCGTTCAGGCGCTCCCTTTTTTGTGCGCACCGTAGACTATTTCAGGCTCTCGCGGATTTGTCGGTGCACGTCGGCATAGCCAGTATCATGAATACGCAAATGCGGTTTTGTCAGCGAATGTAATTGTGGCAATCGATAAAAGGGTACACCGGGCAGAAGATGATGTTCTGCATGATAGGGCATGTTCCAGGTGAAAAAACGTACCAACCAATTGCTTGTCACAGTGCGGCTGTTGACCAGCATTTCCGGTACCTGTGGACACAACATATGTTCCGCCAATAAATAGGCCCGCAGAAAAGGCTGGCCCATAATCATTGGCAAAACCCAAAGCCAAAGGAAGGCCTCGCCCGCCCCCATTACGGCAAGGACAATCAGGACGCCATAGATCAGGCAAAAAACTCGGGCTTCATTGCGAACCGTTTCACCATGCGCAGCTGGTATAAAATTGTCAGTGCCTTTGCCCAATGCATTGATGAGCAGGCCACGAAACAACGACAGCCAGATCGACAGCCCGGTCAGATAAATGAAATAGGCTTTCATGGTGCCCGACTTTGCATAGGCCAGTTCCGGGTCGCGCACGGGATCGTGGGTAAAACGGTGGTGTTCAAAATGAAAATAACGGAACCAGACCGGTGGGATCACGACGATCAATCCGCAGACAAACGCCACCACACGGTTTAGCCAGGCACTACGGAAGGCGGTGCTGTGAATGGTTTCATGCAGCGGCATAAACAGGCTGATCAAGGCCAGGCTGTAGGGCAATAAGACAAGCGGCCAGAATGGGGCGGACGACCAGATCCATCCAGCCCCCGACACCAGAACAGCGGCGTGCCCAGTTAGACGGATCAAGCCCTGGAGGTCAGACCGTACAAGCAAGTCTTTTTTTTGTGCCCCGGAAATACTGGCGACGAGGGCACTGTCTAACAATTTTTCCATTAAATGATGCCGTGACTGTATAAGGTGCTAACGATATATTCATGTCTGGTGGCCATCATAACGGCTTAGCGACGGAGAATGCGATGTCTGATCCGGATTCCAAAAAAGCCAAAAAGCTGGCCTATCTTGCCCGCCTGAAAGGTGAAGTTGCGCCTGAGGTTACGCCTGCACAAGAAGCTAAAACTTCCAAACCATCTGTCGTTATGAAGGAAGCTGATATTCAGGCCATCTCGTCCAGACCAGAGAGTAAGGCAACCAGTGCCGCCGGTGACCGCATCCCCGGTTTTTCGCCCCGCATTGGCACCAACACGGTCAAACGCATTGGCGAGGTCGTCGACGAACATCCCGACAAGGCCCTGGCAATTTTCCGAAACTGGATGAATCAGTAGGCGCTACAATACGCGCTGTACAGAAAACATCTTTTCAGGATTGATCATATTATCCTGAGCTGCGATCAAAGCCAGTTCGCCACCACCTTTTGCCACAGTTGCCTGCAACACAGCCCACGTGCCGGATACTGCGCGTGACAAAGCCAGCGCCGGGTCAGGCTCGGTCAAACAGTGCCCCAGATACAGGGCCGCAAACAAATCCCCGGCCCCGAACATTTCGCCGTCCAGCCGCCTGGTTTCTGCCAGCCAGGCACCATCAGCATTTACCAGCAAAGTTTCAATCACATCCGCAGCGGCATCGGCACGACTAAGGGACGTACCAAGAATTGTGTGTGGTCCCTGAGACCTGAGCAATTGGCAAGCTTCAAGTGCCTGTTCCAGATTGTCGATCTTGTGGTCCGTCAGCCATTCCAGCTCGAACTGGTTGGGCGTTACAATATCGGCGGCGGGCACGGCCTTGTCGCGAAAAAATTCCGGCAGGCCATCGGCCACGAATATGCCGCGACCGGCATGGCCAAAAACCGGATCACATACATAAAGTGCTGCCGGGTTTTGTTCTCGCACCATTTCCAGCGCCAACAAACTGGTGGCCCCGTTGGCGACGCTACCCATATAGCCGCTGAGGATGGCATCACATTGGGCGAGGAACCCGCGCTCCTTCAGGCCTTCCACCAGGCCGCTGATCAGCCCGGCGCCATTGATGCGCCCGCCGTAACCGCCATGGGCCGGATGGTTGGAAAATTCCACAGTGGGGATGGGCCAAACCTCGTGCCCCAGGCGTTGCAAGGCAAAGACGGCGGCTGCGTTGCCCACATGTCCGTAGGCGACCTGGCTCTGGATGGAGAGAATATTCAAGGAAATGATCCGGATACGCGATTTATATCAATTTTCATCGCCAGCTTGCCATGCCCGGCAGTCCCTTGGTAGGGTGCGCGCTGAAATTTACGTGTTGCAATGCAACATAACTTTAATTAACCGAATCCCCCCTTCGGAGACCCTTGATGACCACAACATCCCATCCCCTTCGCAGTGTGCTGTATATGCCAGGCTCCAACGCCCGGGCCCTGGAAAAAGCACAAAACCTGGCCGCTGATTGCCTGATCTTTGATCTGGAAGATGCCGTCTCCCCCGATGCCAAGGAAGTCGCCCGGCAACAGGTTTGTGCGGCTGCCGCCTCGGGTCTCTATGGCCAGCGCCACATTGTTATTCGCTGTAATGGTATGGATACACCCTGGGGTGCCGACGATATCGCTGCCATCGCCAAATCCGGTGCCGCCGCCGTGCTGGTGCCCAAGGTCGAAAGTGCCCAGATGGTGAAATCGGTCGAGGCCCAAATGGTCGCCGCCGGTGCGCCTGCCGGGCAAACCATCTGGTGCATGATGGAAACCCCCATGGGCATGTTGCATGCCGAGGAAATCGCCAGCGCCAGTGATCGCCTGGCTTGTTTTGTCATGGGCACCTCCGATTTAGTCAAAGATATGCACGCCCGGCACACAACTTTGCGCCTGCCTGTCCTGACCGGCCTCAGCCTGTCGATCCTGGCTGCCCGCGCTTATGGCTTGCGGGTACTGGATGGCGTCTATCTTGATCTGGCCGATGAAGAAGGCTTTGCCGCCTCCTGCCAACAGGGACTGGAACTTGGATTTGACGGCAAGACCTTGATCCATCCCAAACAATTGGCCGCCGCCAACGATGCTTTTGGCCTGACGGCTGAAGATGTGGCCTACGCCAAAAAAATCATTGCGGCCTTCGAAGAAGTGCAAAAGGAAGGCAAGTTTGTGGTTCTGGTTGATGGCAAGCTGATCGAAGTCCTGCATGTGGAAATCGCCAAGCGCGAGGTTGCAATGGCAGAAACCATCGCTGCCCTCGAAGCTGATCTGGCCTGAGGTGAAGCAGTAATGAACAAAACCAACACCGGCAACTTCTTCGAAGATTTCAGCCTCGGCCAGGAAATCCGTCACGCCACGCCACGCACAATCACCCAAGGTGATGCGTCGCTTTATCTGGCTTTATTTGGCTCGCGCTTTGCCGTCACTTGCGCCGAACCCTTTGCCCAAGGTTTGGGGTACCGGACGACGCCCATCGATGACCTGCTGGCTTTCCATGTTGTCTTCGGCAAGACCGTGCCGGATATTTCCCTGAATGCCGTGGCCAATCTGGGTTATGCCGATTGTCGATTTGTGCTGCCGGTTTATGCCGGCGATACGCTGACAACGACATCAACCGTGATCGGCCTCAAGCAAAATTCCAACGGCAAGACCGGCACGGTTTATGTGCGATCTACTGGCACCAACCAAAATGCTGAGATCGTTATTGATTACGTGCGCTGGGTCATGGTGCGCAAAGGCAACCTGGATGCGCCCGCCCCCGACGTTGTGGTGCCCGATTTGCCCGACCGCGTTGATCCGGCCAGTCTTGCCGTCGATCAGGTGTTAAACGGGGGTAACTTTGACCCTGTATTGTCTGGCTCGAACCACTTTTTTAGTGATTATTCTGTTGGCGAAAAAATCGATCATGTGGATGGCGTCACCATCGAAGAAGCCGAACATATGACCGCGACACGCCTCTATCAAAATACCGCCAAGGTACACTTTAACCAGTTCAGTGAAAAAGACGGTCGCTTTGGTCGCCGCCTGATGTATGGCGGCCACGTCATCAGCCTGGCCCGCGCCATCAGCTTCAACGGTCTCGCCAACGCCTTCAGCATCGCCGCCATCAACGGGGGTCGCCACGTGGCGCCCTGCTTCGCCGGCGACACGGTTTTTGCCTGGTCCGAAGTGCTTGAGGTCGCCGACACCAACAACCCCACCATCGGGGCCCTGCGCCTGCGCACCATCGCCACAAAAGACCACCCTTGCGCCGATTTTCCGGCGGAACTGGAAAAGGGCTACGAAGAGGGCGTTGTGCTTGATCTGGACTATTGGGCGTTGATACCAAAGCGTTAACTCTTACGTCTAAAATCCGCCGTGGCGTTGACTTGTTGCGGTGCAAACGATTTAATTCGGCACTTGAGATTATTACAGGCCTACCCCTGCAGACACACAGGAACGACCTGAAATCGGAGGCTATATTCATGGCGCAAGTTGAACGCCCGCTCTCGCCACATTTACAGATTTACAAACCGCAAATTTCCTCGGTTTTGTCCATATTGCATCGCCTGACAGGCATCGGCCTGGCGGTCGGTACCTTACTGCTGACCTGGTGGCTGACCGCTGCTGCCTACGGTGCTGCGGCCTTTACCCATGCGCAAGGGTTTATGGACTCGTGGTTTGGCCAATTGTTTTTGTTGGGCTTCACATTGGCCTTCTTCTATCACCTGTGTAACGGCATCCGGCATTTGTTCTGGGATATCGGCAAGGGCTTTGAGCTTGAAACGGTCGACAAAACCGGCTGGCTGGTTGTGGTGGGCACGGTTGTCTTCACCGCCCTGACCTGGTTTTTGGGTATGACCTGGGGAGGCATCGCATGAGCTTACGCACACCTTTGGGCCGCGTCCGCGGTCTTGGTTCTGCCAAGCACGGCCTTGATCACTGGTGGTACCAACGTTTGACAGCGCTGGCTCTGATCCCGCTTTCGATCTGGCTGCTGTCTTCGTTTATTGCCCAGATTGGCAACGACCATGACGCCTTCAAAGCCTGGCTCGGCACACCTGGCCGTTCCGTCGGCACTTCGCTTTTCCTGTTTGCTGCTTTCTATCATATGAAGCTGGGTATTCAGGTTGTTATTGAAGATTATATTCACACGCGCTGGATCAACATGACATTGTTGATTGCCACAACTTTCATCTGCGTGCTGCTGGGCACGGCATCGATTTTTGCCGTCCTCAAGCTGGCATTCGGAGGCTGAGGACGCCATGAGCGAAGCTTACCCGATTACTGACCATTTCTATGATGCCATCGTTGTTGGCGCCGGCGGCGCCGGTTTGCGGGCCACTTTCGGCATGGCTGAACAGGGCCTGAAAACGGCTTGCCTGACCAAGGTGTTCCCGACCCGTAGCCACACTGTGGCGGCGCAAGGCGGTATGTCTGCGGCCCTTGGCAACATGGGCGAAGACAACTGGCGCTGGCACATGTACGACACTGTCAAAGGTTCGGACTGGCTGGGTGATCAGGACGCAATTGAATATATGTGCAAGGAAGGCCCGGCTGCCGTGGTCGAGCTGGAGCATTACGGTGTTCCGTTTTCGCGCACCCCGGAAGGCAAGATTTATCAACGCGCCTTTGGCGGCATGACCACCAACTATGGTGAAGGTACCGCCCAACGTACAGCGGCGGCAGCGGACCGGACCGGTCACGCTATCCTGCATACATTGTACCAGCAGTCCCTGAAGCACGACGCCGAATTCTTTGTGGAATATTTCGCCCTTGATCTGATCATGGACGAAGAAGGTGTTTGTCGCGGCGTCATGGCCTGGAACCTGGAAGACGGTACCATCCACCGCTTCCGCGCCCACACAGTTGTGCTGGCGACGGGCGGTTATGGCCGGGCCTATTTCTCTTGTACGTCGGCCCACACCTGTACGGGCGATGGCGGCGGCATGGTCTTGCGGGCCGGATTGCCCTTGCAGGATATGGAATTTGTGCAGTTCCACCCGACCGGTATTTATGGCGCGGGCTGCCTGATTACGGAAGGTGTGCGCGGCGAAGGTGGGTACCTTGTGAATTCCGAGGGTGAACGCTTTATGGAGCGTTATGCCCCAAGCGCCAAGGATCTGGCCTCACGCGACGTTGTCAGTCGCTCCATGACCATGGAAATCCGCGACGGACGCGGCGTTGGCCCCAAGGGTGATCATATCTATTTGCATCTGGACCATCTGGATCCAGCCATGCTGGAAGAACGCTTACCCGGTATTTCCGAAAGCGCCGCAATTTTCGCCGGCGTCGATGTGAACAAGGAACCGATCCCGGTAATACCTACCGTGCATTACAACATGGGCGGCATTCCCACAAATTTCCACGGTGAAGTGGTGACGTTGAAAGACGGCAACCCGGATCATGTCGTACCTGGCCTGATGGCTATTGGTGAGGCGGCTTGTGTGTCGGTTCATGGTGCCAACCGTCTGGGTTCAAACTCGCTGCTGGATATCGTGGTCTTCGGTCGTGCCGCAGCCTTGCGTGCTGCCGATACGATAACTTCAGGCGCACCACACAAGGTGCTGCCAGCCGACGCCGGTCACAATGCGCTTGATCTGCTGGACAAGATGCGCAATGCCAAGGGCGAACGTCCGACGGCGGCCATTCGCGCTGACATGCAGGATACCATGCAGTCCAACTGTGCTGTGTTCCGTACCGGTGACGTGTTGCAAGAAGGCGTTGAAAAAATCGGTAAGGTCCGTGACCAAATGCCGGATATCGGTGTGTCGGATCGCTCCATGGTCTGGAATTCTGATCTGGTGGAAACGTTGGAGCTGAACAATCTGATCGACCAGGCCGTTGTCACCATGGAAGGCGCTGCCAACCGCGAGGAAAGCCGTGGTGCACACGCCCGTGAAGATTTCCCTGATCGTGATGATGAAAAATGGATGAAGCACACGCTGGCCTCCATGGATGACAAGGGCAAAGTGGATCTGGAATATCGCCCGGTTCACACCTACACCCTGACCGACGAAATTGATTACATCGAGCCCAAGGCGCGCGTCTACTAGGCGCTGGTCTTCTCAAGGGTATCGGTTAAGTAAAGGAATAAAAGATGGCTGAATTTGCACTCCCCGCCAATTCAAAGGTCGGTAAAGGCAAAGTCGTCAAGGCTCCGGCCGGGGCGCAGCGGATCAAGAAGTTCAACGTCTATCGTTGGAACCCGGATGACGGCAACAATCCCGTGATCGATACCTATGAAGTCGATCTGGATACCTGTGGCCCCATGGTTCTGGACGGTCTGATCAAGATCAAGAACGACCTGGACCCCACTTTGGCTTTCCGCCGGTCCTGCCGCGAAGGCGTTTGTGGCTCATGCGCCATGAACATCGACGGCACCAACACACTGGCCTGCACCAAGGCAACCGAAGCTGTTTCAGGTGACGTCAACATTTATCCGCTGCCGCATACGTCGGTGATCAAGGACCTGGTCCCTGATCTGACCAATTTCTATGCCCAGTACGCCTCGATCGAACCCTGGATGAAAACCGCGACCCCGGCCCCGGCTACAACGGAACGTCTGCAAAGCCGCGAGGACCGCGCCAAGCTCGACGGTCTTTGGGAATGCATCCTGTGTGCCTGCTGTTCAACCAGTTGCCCGAGTTACTGGTGGAATTCGGACCGCTATCTCGGCCCGGCTGCCTTGTTGCAATCCTATCGCTGGCTGATCGACAGCCGCGACGAAGATACCGGCAAGCGCCTGGACGATCTCGAAGATCCGTTCAAACTGTATCGCTGTCACACCATCATGAACTGCGCCAAGACCTGCCCGAAAAGCCTGAACCCGGCAGAGGCTATTTCCAGCATCAAACAAATGATGGTCGAACGGCGCTAGGCCAGTCCCGTTTGAACCCAATTTGGCAAAAATTCAAAAGGCCGTCGGGTTCAACCGGCGGCCTTTTTTGTGTTAAGAGAGAGCATTATGTACACACCAGATATTCTGAAAATTGAAGATCGCGATGAGATCACAGCGATTATCCAGCAAAACAGTTTCGCGGCCCTGACGGGTCCGGGCGCGGACGGCAGGATTACGGGCACGCATCTGCCTTTTATGTATGACCCGTCTGTGGGCGAACATGGTCAGCTGATCGCCCATATGGGAAAGTCCAACGATCACTGGATGGGGTTTTCAGACGATGCCGAATTTATGGTTATTTTCGCCGGGCCGCATGGGTATATTTCTCCGGCCTGGTATGCGGACGAGCCTGCCGTGCCCACGTGGAACTATGTCGCCATACATGCTTATGGCGTTCCCCGCGTCATCGAGGACGAAACCGCCAAGAGACAGATGCTGGTTAATCTGATTGCCGAGAATGAAGCGCAGTTCGAGCCACCCTGGACCTATCAGGGGTCTGAAAACTTCATGTCGGCGATGATCCGCGCAACCGTCGCTTTCGAAATCGATATCACAAAACTGGATGCCAAGGCCAAGCTGGGACAAAACCGCACCGACGGAGACAAGGCTGGTACCATAGATGGCCTGCGTGCCCAGGGCGATGACATGTCTCTGGCCCTCGCCGATCTGAGCAACAAGTTTAACAGCTGATATGCCTGAAGATATTGCCGCAGGTCCTATCCATGCCTATCGGGATTTCATCCACAAGGGTGAGTGGCAACCGGATCAGGCCCAGGAACTGGCGGCAGAGAAACTGCAACTGCTGCACCTGAAACTAAAGGGATATGATCCACGCGCCAAAAGCGGCTGGACCCTGCCTTTTAGTCGCCAGCGTAATGCGGAGCCACCGCAGGGCATCTATTTTTATGGCGGCGTGGGTCGCGGCAAGACGGCCATGATGGATATCTTTTTTGAGGGCGTCGAGGTGCCGCGCAAACGCCGCACGCACTTTCATGCGTTTATGCTGGACGTGCATGCCCGCATTCACGCCTTTCGCCAGAAGATCAAAAACAAGGGCGATGATACGGACCCAATCCCGGTGGTGGCACGGGCTTTGGCCGACGAATCCGCCTTGTTATGCTTTGATGAATTTCAGGTTTCGGACGCCGCCGATGCCATGATCCTGGGGCGATTGTTCTTATCCCTGTTCGACAATGGCGTTGTCGTCGTGACCACGTCAAACCGGGCACCGGATGACCTCTATCAGGGCGGCCTGAACCGCAGCCTGTTTTTGCCTTTTATCGATATGCTGAAATCCAGGCTGGATGTTTTGCAACTGGATGGTGGCCAGGATTATCGCCTGCAGCGTCTGACAGAAAAACCGGTATTCTTCACGCCCCTGGGGTCGGCCAGTGACACAGCTTTTGCCCAAACATTTGCCCGCCTGACAGATGACGCAAAAGCCGAGGCGCAAACCCTCACAGTGCAGGGGCGAACCCTGGATGTGCCTGCCGCGGCCCACGGCACAGCCCGGTTTACCTTCGCTGGCTTATGTGAGAAGCCCTTGGGCGCAGCGGATTATCTTGAAATCGCCATGCAATTCCATACCGTGTTTCTGGAGGGTATTCCGCAACTTGGCCCGGAGAAGCGCAACGAAGCCCGGCGCTTGATCAACCTGATCGACGTTCTGTATGACCACAATGTCAATCTGATTTGCACTGCGGATGCAGGGCCATCAGATATTTACGCCAAGGGTGACGGCAAGTTTGAATTTGCCCGCACCGAATCCCGCCTGATCGAAATGCAGTCGGAACATTATCTGGCCTCAGCCCACAGAACCTGATCCATTCTATTTCGTGAGGGCGAGCACTTCACTGGTTTTCGTCCAACCGCATCCATTCTTCCAAATTGGTCACCTCCGCATATTCCTTGTAGCCTGCAATCCTGTCTGACAGTTTTTCGGTTGAACCATCATTCTTTAATACGTTCACCGCATCACGCACGGCCTGAAGCGCTGCGAATAATGGAAGGTGCCAATAAAGCGCCATACGAACCCCGACTTGTCGCCATTCATCAATGGTATAATCCGGCTGTAAGTCGAAGTGATCCTTATCAGCTGCGACCGAAATTAGCGGTACCGGCACAGCAGCCGAAATTCGTGCGAACTCCTCAAGGGTGTAAAAATCCCCAACCATAACGGCATGAGCACCATGTTCAGCGTAAAGTTTCAGTCGTTCAATAACACCTTCTACACCTTCCGCAACCTTGGCGTCTGAACGTGCGATGATGCAAAAATCTTCGTTGCGTCGGGCGCTAAGTGCAGTATCGATCACCTTCGCAAAAGCCTCGCGTGGAATGACTTGTTTACCGGCCAACAAGCCACATCGCTTGGGGAAAGTCTGGTCTTCCAGGTGAATGGCGGAAACACCGGCGGCTTCAAACATGCGCACTGTTCGCGTCACATTGATCGCACCACCGAAACCCGTATCGGCATCACACACCACCGGTATGTCCACACACTGCGTAACATTGCCAACACGGCGCACCATTTCTGTCGCTGTTGTCAAACCGATATCCGGAAACCCCAGATCACTCGCTTCGTTTCCCAGTCCGATAAAATATACCAAGGGAAACCCGGCATCCTCAATTACACGTGCACTCAGCGCATCGTACGCACCTGGTGCTGCCACCATGGGATGCTGGTTCAGGATATCAATAAAGGTCGTCACTATGCCTACTCCATGCAAAAATATTTACGCTCAAATGTAGTTACTGAATGTGGATCGAGCCAGCATAAAGGGCCACCCCCAGGAATTTGGTTCCGGCACAGCCTTTGACCAGGCAGCATAAACCCACCGCAGTATTCCTTGCAAAGGAGACCATTTTCCGGCATTTTGTCGCAGATATTTTAAGCTTAAAATGAAAGATTTTTCCCTATGACCAGCCGTGACGATTGCGTTGCCCGTGACGCCGCCGACCCCATTGCCTCAAGCCGTGATGCCTTCATCTTGCCAGAAGGTGTGATCTACCTGGATGGCAATTCCTTGGGTCCGGTAACAAAGGCATCTGCCGCTCGCGTACAAAAGGTGGTGCACGAAGAATGGGCACAGGGCCTGATCCGCAGCTGGAATGATGCGGACTGGATTAATTCCGGCACCCGCATTGGCGACCGCATTGCCAAGCTCATCGGTGCGGATGACGGTGAAGTCGTGGTCGGCGACAGCACGTCGGTCAATGTTTTTAAACAGGTCGCCACGGCGGTTAAACTGCGTCCCGGTCGCAAGGTGATTGTCTCGGAAGAAGGTAACTTTCCCACCGACCTTTATATGGTTCAGGGCCTGATTGATTTGCTGGATGATGGCTATGAGTTGCGCCTGGTGCCCGAAGGCGGTGACATCAAGGCCGCCATCGGCGAAGATACTGCTGCCGTGCTGATCACCCACGTGGATTTCAAAATTGGCCAACAACATAACATGGCCGATCTGACCAAGGCCGCCCATGACAAGGGTGCCCTCATGATCTGGGACTTGTGCCATTCTGCCGGTGCGGTGCCGCTGGGCCTGAACGCCGCAAATGTCGATCTGGCCGTGGGCTGTACATATAAATACCTCAACGGCGGACCGGGTGCCCCTGCCTTTTGTTTTGTCGCCAAACGATTACAGGCAGAGGCGCGCCAGCCCTTATATGGCTGGATGGGACACGCCAAACCTTTTGATTTTGACACCAACTATGTCCCTGCCGAAGGCATTACGCGTCACCTGTCCGGGTCGCACGTCATCCTCGCCTTGTCATCGCTGGATAGTGCCCTGGATGTCTGGGACGATGTCAGCATGGATCAAATCCGTGCCAAGAGCCTGGACCTGACCGACCTGTTCATGGACCTTGTCGAAAGCCGATGTGAAGGCCTGGGCTTCGAGACCATAACCCCGCGTGATCGCGTGGTGCGTGGCAGTCAGGTATCGTTCCTGCACAAAAATGCCTTCCCGATCATGCAAGCTCTGATTTCCAAAGGCGTTATCGGCGATTATCGGGAGCCGGATATTCTGCGGTTTGGCTTCACGCCGCTGTACACATCTTTTGCTGACGTCTGGGATGCGGTGGAGATCCTCAGCGATATCATGGCCAACGACACCTGGAAAGAAGACCGGTTTAATGTGCGCGGCGCGGTGACCTGACCGGTATGTATATCGTTGCCGCAGACTCTGTCGTCGACGGTGCTGGTGACCTGTCCAGCACCGACGCCGCCAGAAAACAGCTGAAAGACAAGAATTACCGGGTAGCGGAATATGAAATTTCCAGCAGTACCGATGGCTGGCAAACCGACTTGCCGCCCCATCGCCTGCGCTGTGCCTGTGCGCCCCTGGTTGCCTTCAATCAGGCTCGGCAACGCATGGCGGAAGGTGAAATCGATGCCGTTGTTATTCAGGGTCGCGAGCACATGAAGTCTGATTTTCAAGGCCGGAAAGACGAGCGCAATCGTCTGATGAAGATTTATGGAGAAGGTAAATGCGGCATTCTGGACGGCTACGAAAAACTCGCCCAGGCCTTCATTACGCATCGCGACATCAGCGCAGATGATTTCAGACGTACGTCAGAGTATATTTTTGAAAACCATTGGCGTGTCTGGCAAACCCAAAATCCCAATGCGCCCCGACCGGCAGATGCCTGGTTTAATCCTGTGACGCCACTGTTTCGGGGCGTCGATTGCGCCAATCCGTCCGTCGATTACGATGGCTGCCTGGTCATTGTCAGTGACGAGGTTCTGCAAAAAACTGATTTTGGACTGAAAAGCTACAGTCAGATTGCCGCCTGTGATGTGCAGCAGCTTTGTCCAGACGGACCGGAGTTTGTTAAAGAAATCGTCAGCTATGATCACATGGCGACATCCTTCAATATTGCCTGCGCTGAAGCCAACGTCGACTTCAAATCTGTTTTCCGCAACAACCAGGCCTTACTGGACATTTATTCCTGTTATTCGGTTGTGCCCATGGGTTTTCTGATGGCGACCGGTTTTGTCGAAAACTTTGCGGGCATACCTGCATTCGCTGAGGAATTCCCACTCACAATCACGGGTGGTCTGAACCTGGCCAAAGCGCCCTGGAACAACACGACGGTGCAAACCCTGGCCAGCATGTTCCACGCCCTGAAATCAGACCAAGCCCCGGATATTGGGGGCGTACACAGCATTGGGGCGCTGGGTTACCTGCAGGGTTTTACAATTCTGAGAGAAGTTCCGGCTTACCAGTAAAATCCGGGAATCGCGGCGGTCGGCATCTGCCCGGCTTCCACCGCCGCGGCTTCAATGGCCTGCGCATCAGGCTGGTTGTCATTCAGCAATTCAGAATGGATGCCGCCCAGCACAAACAGAGAGTCGATGCCGACATTATTGGCACCTGCAATGTCAGTGCGAAAACTGTCACCCACACCGATGATCCGGGATTTATCGATGCCAGCAAGGCGTTCAAAACAAAGTTCATACCCCGGTGCATGGGGCTTACCGTTGTAGCGCACGTTGCCGCCCATATTTTCATAGTGTACCGCCAGCGATCCGGCACATAACACCATCTTGTCACCGCGCATAACCGATAAATCCGGGTTGGCGCAGATCATGGGCAGGTTCATTGCGCGCGCCTGGGCAAACAGATCATCGTAATCCGCCTGTGTATCCACATCGTCATCATAAAGACCCGAGGTCAGAACGAAATCGGCATCGGCCAGGTCATCAACTTCGTCAACGCCGGTGCCATGCAACAATCCGTGGTCTCGTTTCGGGCCCACATGAAAATAGTTCTGGCCCAGGGCCGCATGCCAGTCATCATCCCGGCGTTCAACATGCAATCGTGTGACGTCTCCGGATGTGACCAACACATCATAGGCTTCGCGCGGCACACCAAATCCCGCAACCTGGTCTTTGACCTTGTCTGATGTGCGCGGCGCGTTCGATAACAGCACAACTTTCTTGCCTGCCTCGTGTAATTTCGACATGCAATCCAGCACACCAGGATAGGGTTCAACCCCGTTATGCACGACGCCCCAGAGGTCAAGGATCAGGGCATCATATTGCTCGGCGATTTCCGAGACGCCGTTTATCAAAGGCAAGGTCATAGAAGAATTCCAGTTGAAGAAGAAGAATCAGGTGTGGTCAGCGCCAACGGTGTCCGCGACCGACGAGAACCCGTCACGTTTCAGACAGGCGACCAGATCTTTTTTGATTGTCGTCACCAAACGCGGTCCGGCATAGGCAAGGGCTGTATAGAATTGCACCAATGACGCCCCCGCCCTGATTTTGGTATAGGCATCGGCACCAGTTGAAATACCACCTGCACCAATCAGGGTGATCCGGCCTTTGGTAAGACGAAACATATCGCGCAAGACATCCGTCGACAGGGCAAAGAGCGGTGCGCCGCTCATGCCACCAACTTCCGACTTGTTGGCGTGTCGTAATCCATCTCGTGAAAGGGTTGTGTTACTGACGATCAAACCATCAATGCCATGGGCCAAAACGGCCTCGGCGATGACTTCCCGTCCCAGGTCATCCAGGTCGGGTGCCACCTTGACGATCAGGGGTTTGCGGGACTGTCCGGCAGCAACAAGGGCATCCCGCGCTGCACAACATCGGGTGAGCAATTCATCCATTTCCGCCTTGCCTTGCAGGTCACGCAAGCCTGGCGTATTGGGCGAGGAAATATTGATGGTCATGTAGTCGGAAAGACCAGCCAGGCGATCGATGCCGGTCACATAATCAGCAATACGGTCCTCACTGTCCTTGTTGGCACCCACATTGGCCCCCAGCAATCCGGATTTTCCTTTTCGAGCCTCAAGACGTGCGGCGACGACGTCCAGGCCTTCATTGTTGAAACCATTGCGATTGATCACAGCCATGTCCTGGGGCAAGCGAAACAGGCGTGGTCTGGGATTGCCGTATTGTGGTTGCGGCGTCACGCTGCCGATTTCCACAAAGCCAAAACCCTGCCCCAGCATGGCGTCCGGCACTTCGGCATTTTTATCGAACCCTGCGGCCAGACCGACGGGATTGGGGAAATTCAGGCCAAAAGCATCGATACCCAGAACCTTGTGATCGGCGGCAGACTGCGAGGGCACAAGCCCTGTCCGTAATGCCCGGATCGTCAGGCGATGGGCATTTTCCGGGTCCATACGCTTCAGAACAGGGGCCACCAGCGGATACAAATCAATCAAAACAAACTCCCTTGAGCGGGCGGTTCGTCCTCACCACCTTCATCCGCGTCGGGTGTATCATTGTTGCCACTCGCAAGCAATTCGTCAGGCAATTCACCCGATAACTCTATGGGCTCAAGACAGGCGGGCACATCATTGCGTGGCGCATTCACAAGTTTGGAAACGGCGTGCACCGTCATGCCCTCGTCAGTGGCGTCATCCATGATGCGCTGAACAGCTTCCATGTCGTTGGCCCCTTCGCCAAGCCAGGTTGAAAATTGATCTGGCGGCGTGATGACCGGCATGCGGTGATGTAAGGCTTGAGTGAATTCTCCGGCGCTACGCACGATGATGCTGCAACTATCGACAACTTCACCGTCTTCAGTTGAGACCCAGCGATCCCACAATCCGGCAAAAGCCATGACGCCTTTATCGGCCCGCTGGAACAGCCAGGGTTGCTTGCCGTCGGGGCCCTTGACCCATTCGTAATAGCCGTCCGCCGGAATCAGACAGCGACTGGATTTGAAGGCTTTGCGAAAGGATGGTTTTTCAGCCACAGTTTCGGCTCGCGCATTGATGGTTTTGGCGGCGAAACTTGTATCCTTCGACCAGGACGGAATCAAGCCCCAGCGCATCATAGCCATCTCGCGCCCGGCATCGCCGATGCGCACAACAGGCACAGACTGGCTTGGTGCAATGTTGTAACGGGGGGCAAGGTTCACCAGTTCCTTCAGGCCAAATAATTGGTACATGGCCTCAGGCGGTGTCGTCAAACTGTAGCGTCCACACATGGGATCACTCTAACCTCGTCACATAGTTTCAAGAAGTGCCTGTTTTTGGAAACTTTGTGTCTAAAGATCATTGTCAGGGTGCAAACGACGACTAGGAACCTACTGAAATCAGGGTTATTCTTGTCCCAAATTCATTTCGCTGACCCCCGGAAATACAAAATATTCAAAAAGGACGTAGCAATGGCAGGCGCATATTTTGCCGAAGAAAGCTGGCACACAGAGCCGCAAAAATTAATTGGCCCGGAAGATCATTCTTTCTGGCTGGGATCCTCCGTCTTTGATGGTGCCCGGTCCATGAATGGCTGCGCGCCTGACATCGACCCCCACTGTCAGCGCCTGCACAATTCCGCCGTTTCCATGGGACTGGTACCAACCAAGACCGTTGAGGAAGTTGCTGCGCTTTGCCGCGAAGGCGTGCGCAAGATGCCGCAAGAATCCGAACTTTATATTCGTCCCATGTATTATGCGACAACGGGTTTTGTTATTCCTGATGCTGAAGGCACCAAATTCTGTTTATCAGTTTATGACGCGCCCCTGCCTGGCTTCACAGGCTTCAAGGTGCATCTGTCCAAACGTCGTCGCCCGGCCCAGGACATGGCCATCACCGAAGCCAAGGCTGGTGCGCTTTACCCCAATTCATCCCGTGCCTTGCGCGAAGCAGCAGCCCTCGGTTTTGACAATGCCATCATACAGGATGCCAACGGAAATGTGGCTGAATTCGCCACGGCCAATCTCTGGATCGTCAAGGACGGCGTGGCTTATACGCCGGCCTTGAACGGTACGTTCCTGGCTGGCGTCACCCGCAAGCGCATCGCAGAGTTGTTGGAAAATGACGGCACCGACGTCGTACAGACAACCCTGACCATGGACGACGTCATGAGCGCCGACGAAGTTTTCAGCACTGGAAATTACGGCAAGGTCCAGCCCGTCACCCGGGTTGAAGACCGTGACCTGCAACCCGGTCCCGTCGCCCGCAAGGCTTATGATCTATATATGGATTACGCGAAGGGGTCCGACTTGTTCGCCTGATCTAATCGCCAACAAAAAGGCCGAAGGTGGATCGCTCCATCTTCGGCCTGTTTATTGGATGTCGCTCAATCAGCCAGCCCACTTAGTTCGCAAGGTCTTCGCCTGCCAGGGCACGCCGGATCAGGGTCACAGATTCGTCGACACCATACAGCGCCAGGAACGAGCCCATGCGCGGGCCTTGTGACTGGCCGAGCAAGGTTTCATACAAAGCCTTGAACCAGTCGCGCAGGTTTTCATAACCGTTTTCCTTGCCGATGGCATAGACCTCGGTCTGGATGGCTTCATGCTCGGCGTCTGCACCCAGGGCTTCCAGCTTGTCGGCAAGTTGGCCCAGGGCCGTGATTTCAACACCTGTCGGTGCCCGATAGTGTTTATCAGGGCGCACAAAGTCCTGGTAATAGGCAATGGCATAGCCCGCCAGACGGTCCAGGATCGGATGGTTTTCAGGCTTCGCACCCGGCACATAACGACTGATGAAGCCCCACAGAACTGCCGGGTCTTCGGTATTGCAAACGCTGGCCAGGTTCAACAGCATGGCAAAACTGATCGGCACGTCTTCTACCGGTGGCTGACCGGTATGAATATGCCAGCTGGGATTGGCCAGCTGTTTGTCGTCGTCTTGTTCAGCATATTTGCCAAGGTGTGACAGATATTCGTCAACCGCTTTGGGGATCACATCAAAATGCAGACGCTTGGCTTTACGCGGTGAATTAAACATGTACAGCGACAGGCTTTCGGGGGAAGCATATTTCAGCCATTCCTCAATGGTCAGTCCATTGCCGCGCGACTTGGAAATCTTTTCGCCATTTTCATCCAGAAACAACTCATAGGTCAGGCCTTCCGGCGGTTGCGCCTTGAGCACGCGACATATTTTGCTGGAAAGCTTTACAGACTCGATCAAATCCTTGCCGGACATTTCATAATCAACATCCAGCGCCGTCCAGCGCATGGCCCAGTCGGCTTTCCATTGCAGCTTGCAATGACCGCCGGTTACAAGCGTTTCCACTTTGGAGCCGTCTTCATTTTGATAAACGATAGTGCCCGCATCGACATTACGCTCAATCACCGGCACCTGCAAAACAATGCCGGTCTCTGGGCATATGGGCAGGAAAGGACTGTAGGTCGCCTGGCGTTCTGCCCCCAGAGTGGGCAGGATGATGCTGATGACAGCTTCGTAACTTTCCAGAACCTGCAACAAGGTGGCGTCAAAATCACCGGCTTTATATTTATCCGTCGACGAGACAAACTCGTACTCAAAGCCAAATTCATCCAGGAAGGCACGCAGGCGAGCATTGTTATGATGCCCAAAACTTTCATGGGTGCCAAAAGGATCCGGAACTTGCGTCAGCGGCTTACCCAAATGGGGTTCAAGGATTTCCTTGTTGGGAATGTTGTCAGGCACTTTGCGCAGGCCGTCCATATCATCCGAAAAGGCAAACAGTCGGGTCGGCAGGTCAGAAATTTCCGCAAAGGCGTGACGGACCATAGCCGTGCGTGCGACTTCGCCAAAGGTACCGATATGTGGCAACCCTGAAGGGCCATAGCCGGTTTCAAACAACACATAGCCTTTGTCATTTGAACCGGGGGCTTTCTTGGCCATCCGTTTGACAATGCTTTGCGCTTCCAGAAATGGCCATGCTTTGCTGGCCAAGGCGGCCTCTGCCTTGTTCGACATTTGATTTAATCTTTTGATTGCTAAGAAGAAGCTGGAAACTAGGCTCTGCGCGGCTTTTCGTCAATGATCGATCTTCCTGAGGCCGATAATTCCGGGCAGCTCTGGCAGGTATTTGAGGGCATCGGTATAGTGCCGCTCATGCCAGAAAGTCACAACGACCCATTTTCCCTTCCCCGCGCGCCGGAACGCCCTGCTTTGCCCGCGATGTCGGCCCCGGCCATGGTCGTTGGCCCGCGTCGGGCCGTCTGGTTGTCGGCAGATGGTGAAATTGAACACCTGGATCTGCCGGAAGCCGCCCATAGGGCGGCCAACACACCTGTCATTGTTTGCCATGGACCGACTGTCATGCGGCGGTTACGGCGGGATAACCTGGCTTTGCTGGATGTGTTGGAACTTTATGCTTTTGTGCGCCCGGCCCGATTTTGCCTGCCAACTGTCAATGGTGTAGCCACGTCCTTAGGGGTGGAGGGCTCAGATGACCTGGAAGATCAGGTTCTGGCCCTGTGGGAAGTTCCAAAAATACTGGCTAGCGAATTTTACCATGCATCCCGGGATAAATATCTGAGCGCCCTGGTCAGTACCATGGCCAGTTCTGGCTGGCCCTGGGCGGCCTGGCTGGGTGCCACAAAAGTTGACGACCCCCGGCGAGGCCTGGATATCTGGAACCGCTTGCCGGAAATCGAAGAACAAGCCCCCCCGCCGCCTGCCGGGAACGAGCCTGTGTCTGACGTTGAGGCCCTGGCGCGACTGGATGAATTACTCGACAGTTCGGCTGAAGCCCGCCAACAACAGCGTGACTATACCGCCGCCGCAGCCCAGGCCTTCGCCCCCCGAGACGTCGACGGCGCACCCAACATGGTCTTGGCGGAAGCGGGTACCGGCGTTGGTAAAACACTTGGCTACATCGCACCCGCCAGCGTCTGGGCGCAAAAAAATGAAGGTACGGTCTGGCTATCGACCTATACCAAGAACCTGCAGCGTCAGTTGGACCAGGAACTGGAAAAACTTTATCCCGATCCTGCCGTCCGCCAGGAAAAAGCAGTGTTGCGCAAAGGTCGTGAAAACTATCTTTGCTTGTTGAATCTGGAAGAAGAAGCCAATCGCGCCCAACAAGGCCGGCTGACAGTTTCTGCTGCCTTGATGTCACGCTGGGTCGGGGCGACGCGCGACGGCGACATGATCGGTGGCGATTTTCCGGCCTGGCTGGTGCATTTGTTTGGCACGGCCAGAACGCTTGGCTTGGCCGACCGGCGCGGCGAATGTGTCTATTCCGCCTGTAGTCATTACCGTAAATGTTTTATCGAACATGTGCAGCGCAAAGCACGCCGGGCCGAAATTGTGGTTGCCAACCACGCCCTGGTGATGATCCAGGCCGCCATGGCGGACGACACGAGCGAGCTGCCAACACGCTATGTCTTTGATGAAGGTCACCACGTCTTTGATGCCGCCGACAGTGCCTTTGCCGCCCATCTCAGCGGCATGGAAGCTGCGGAATTGCGTCGCTGGGTGCGTGGGGCCGAAGGCAATCGCCGCCGCCGCGCCCGTGGCCTCGAGACCCGCATCGGTGATTTGATCGGTGATGACGACAAGGCCGAAAAAAGCCTCAGCGCCATCAAACGCGCCGCCGCTGCCTTGCCCGGTGAAGGTTGGCTCAAACGCCTGGTTGACGGCGCGCCAAGTGGCCCGGCGGAAATATTTCTGGCCGAGACGAACAAACTTGTGATTGCCCGCCAAAGCCGGCCGGATAGCAATTATAGCCTGGAGACCACGACCAACGACCCGACCGAAACCATGGTGTCGGCCGCAGAAGAATTGTCGGCAGCCCTTGAAGGCCTGGCCAAACCCATGCACCGGCTGGCCAAACAAATGATGGCGCGCCTGGAAGATGAAGCTGAAACCCTGGACAGCGACAGCCGCCGCCGCCTGGATGCGGCTGCCCGTGGCCTGAAACGCCGGGCCGAAAGTGCCACGGCGTGGCGCATGATGTTGGACAATCTGGGTCGACCTTTGCCGGATGAATATTGCGACTGGTTCGGTGTTGAACGCAGCGATGGCCGGACCACAGATATCGGCATGTACCGCCACTGGGTTGATCCCACCTTCCCCCTCTCCGAAGCTGTGCTCAGGCGGGCTCATGGGGTGCTGATGACCTCAGCCAGCTTGCGCGATCGCAGTATGGGTGAAGACGACTGGGCCAGCGCTGAATTCCGCACCGGTGCCCAGCATTTGGCTTTGCCAGCACGTCGCACCAGCCTGGCGTCGCCTTATGACTATGGTAATGTCACGAAGGTTTTTGTCGTTAACGACCTTAACCGCAACAATGCAGATCAGATCGCAGCTGCATTTCGGGAATTATTTTTCGCCGCCAAAGGCGGAGCACTGGGTTTGTTCACTGCCATTTCGCGCTTGCGCGCCATTCACCAACGCCTTGCCGCGGCCATGGATGAGGCGGGTCTGGGTCTTTATGCCCAGCACATGGATGCGCTGGATACGGGTACCCTGGTCGACATTTTTCGGGCCGAAGAAGATGCCTGCCTGCTGGGCACGGATGCTGTGCGGGACGGCGTGGATGTGCCGGGACGCAGCTTGCGATTAATTGTTTTTGACAGGGTGCCCTGGCCGCGGCCATCAATCCTGCACAAATCCCGCAAATCCTCGTTTGGTGGCAGCAAATATGATGACATGCTGACGCGCCTGAAGCTGAAACAGGCTTATGGTCGCTTGATCCGACGCAACAGTGATCGCGGCGTTTTTGTGATGCTGGATTCTGCACTGCCAACGCGACTTTTGGACGCCTTCCCGGAAGGGGTCGAGGTTCAACGTCTGGGGCTAGCGGACGTCATTCAACAAACACGCCATTTCCTTAATCCCTGACCTGTGGGAGAATAGGGACAAATATTTTTGAGCGCTTTGCTCAACAACAAGAGTCTAACAAGGTATTTAACATGCAACATACGGCGCTTATCTACACCATGGTCCTGATGTCCGCTGCGGATTCAGACATGACAGACCGCGAATTGCTTTTGATCGGTGATATCGTTCGCACGATGCCTGCTTTTGAAAGTTTTGATGAAAAACTATTGCCGGAAATCGCCGAAAACTGCGCTGAAATTTTGGGCCAGGAAAATGGCATGGACACAGTAATCGGCATCGTCGCCGACAGCTTGCCAGAACGCCTGTGCATGACCGCCTATGCCTTGGCCTGTGATGTTGCCGCCGCGGATGGCAGTGTGCAGCAAGAAGAATTACGTCTGCTGGAAATGATCCGTCATCGCCTGAATGTCGACCGCCTGCATGCCGCCGCCATTGAAACCGGTGCTGCCGCGCGAAATCAGAAAGCGGATTGAACGGGGCGCACACAATTTCCCCGGTGTCACTCCGGACCCCGATCCGGAATCTCTGTAGCGACGAAAGCGGCACTGCCTAACCGCAGCTCGGCAGAGACTCCGGGTCAAGCCCCGAGTGACCATTCCTTTAGTATTCTATCAAAACCCCTTCACAAATGTCGCCACCTCGGCAATGGCTTCTGACCAGTTCTGATCTTCTGTACGGCCCGATTTTTTGCGTGGCTTGAAACTGTGGTCACCGTCGTCCAGCCAGTGCAGCCGGATTGCTTTTGACAGGCTGTAACCTTGCACGGCGACCAACCCACCCATGGTATCGCGTGTGCCTTGCGCAATCAGGGTCGGCGTCTTCAAGTCCAGTAAATGTTCTGTGCGGGTTTTTTCAGGCTTCCCAAACGGGTGGAAGGGATAGCCAAGACAGATCAGGCCGTCGACGCCTTGCTCGTCCGCAATCAGACTGGCCATACGCCCGCCCATGGATTTGCCGCCAATGAACAGTTTGCCACCTTGGGGCATGGTGACCCGAACCGCGTCGATAACCTCGGTCCAGGCATCCAGCAATTTGGGGGCACGATCTGGCGGACGCTTGCTGCCTTCCGCACGGCGGCGCTGCATATAGGGGAATTCAAAACGCCCGACACAAAGCCCGGCTGCTGCCAGTTCTTCTGCAAAAGTCGCCATGAAAGGGCTGTCCATAGGTGCGCCAGCCCCATGGGCCAGGATCAATGTATGTGATCGTTTACGCGCACCGTTAAACACCATCGATGACAGGATCGTCATAGCCCCTCCTTGTTGCCAGCACACATGCATCATCACAAAGTCGTGGTCAAGACTTGCCTGGTCGATATTAATCGCCAGACTCATTATAGTAATCCCAAAGGAGTGCCCGCGCGTGGTGTCGTACATCGTTGAACACGAACCGCTGATCCGCCTGAGTTGTTTTGTCGGTATTTTTGCCGCCGTTGCCTTGGGTGAGATTCTTGCGCCAAGGCGTTCGCTGGTTCATTCCAAATCCCGACGCTGGCTGGTCAATATCGGCATTACCGCGACCAATTCCCTGATCTTGCGTTTGTTCGTGCCGGTCCTGGCAGCTGGCTTCGCAGCCAGGGCAGAACTGAATGGTTGGGGCCTGTTGAATATGATCGACTTGCCGGGCTGGATTGAAATTATAATTGCCGTGATTGTGCTGGACTTGTTGATTTATTTGCAGCATCTGCTGGTTCACGCGGCACCGATCCTTTGGCGACTGCACATGGTGCACCACATTGACCTGGATATTGATGTCACCACCGGTGCCCGCTTTCATCCCCTGGAAATTCTGTTCTCCATGGGCGTCAAGCTGGCGGCTGTGGCCATCCTGGGACCAGCCGTCGTGGCTGTCATCATTTTCGAAATTCTTTTGAATGCCACGGCCATGTTCAATCATGGCAACTTCCGCTTGCCCCTGGATCTGGATCGGGTGTTGCGCTTGTTTGTTGTGACACCGGATATGCACCGGGTGCATCACTCCACCCGCATCGAAGAAACCAACAGTAATTACGGCTTTAACCTGCCCTGGTGGGATCGCCTGTTTGGCACCTATCGGGCGCAACCTCAGGCCGGACACGATCTGATGACCATCGGCATTACACCTTACTCAAGCTCGCCTCCACTTGGCTTCATCCATGCCTTGTTGCTGCCACTGGTTAGTCGCATCGGCCACTATCCGGATTTTTTCAAACGAGGCGGCAAATGAACGCCAAGGGCCTTATTCGCATTGCCGTTTTTGCCTGCCTCGTGGGCGCCATGATCTGGATGTGGTCCATGCGTGATATGATGGACTCAGATGTTCTGGAAAACCGCATCAACGAATTCGGTATGTGGGCACCCATTGTTTTTGTTCTGACTTATATTATTGCTGTGCCTTTGTGCCTGCCAGGGTCATTGCTGACTTTGGCGTCCGGGGCATTGTTTGGTCCTGTACTGGGTGGCTTCCTTGCCTTGACGGGCGCGACCATTGGTGCCTCTATTTCTTTCCTGATCGCCCGGTATATCGCAGGCGATCTCACCACATCAAAAATCGGTGGCAAGCTTGGTCACATCAAGGAAGGCGTCGATGCCGAGGGCTGGCGGTTTGTGGCCTTTGTCAGACTGGTGCCCGTCTTCCCCTTTAACATCCTGAATTATTTACTGGGTCTGACAGCCATTCCCATGCGGCACTATTTAATCGCATCCTTTATCTGCATGGCGCCTGGCACCTGGGCCTATACCTATGTGGGTTATGCTGGCAGAGAAGCGGCGACAGGTGGCCAGGATCTTGTCCTGAAAATTGTCACGGCAGCCAGCATGTTGGCCGCCGTTGGCCTGCTGCCCATTATCATCAAACGCTGGCGGGCTCACTTTGCGGAGAAGACCCCGGCCCTTCCCGAATAGTCTTTCCTGAATAGCTCTACGCGATTAGTTATTCCCCGCCCTGATCTACAGTTCATTTTCCTGAACGCCAAAAAGCAAGCCCCGTCCCGGTTTTCATCCCCGGGCGGGGCTGGCATTTATCTGGCACTGAGGCCTTGTCCCAACTGATAAGCCGGGCACTTGATAGCGGACGAAGCAAAGCCGCCCGATGTTCCGTTTAAATTGTCTGCGGGGCGATCAATATCCAGAATCGATTTGGACTTTTAGTTGGCTAACCAACAGAAATTCCACAACAATTCATATATGAGTTAGATCGCCTACCGTCCTCTTTCAACAGAAAGAGAAAGCCAACTGTCTGGTGGTTCCATGCAGATACCTGTCCTCCCAGTCGTTCGATATCCATAGCGATATCTATAGAAAAACCTTAGCACAAAAAGCAGATTCCCTGAAATAAAATCTGTCGTCCGCAACAATTTGTGAACAGCAAACCGCAGGGTTTTAGTCACTTGTGATTAGTCGCCCGGTTGCCACCACTGCAAGGTTCCGGCAATGCTTGCAACCTTGCCTATGACGATCAGACAGGGCGGTCCCAGCTCGGCTTTTGTTACATCGACAACGGCATTTTTCAGAGTGCTGATGCAATGGCGTTGCTGCGGCGTGGTGCCACGCTCAACGGCAGCAATGGGTGTGTCCGGTGAAAGCCCTGCTGCGATCAGGCGATCTGATATGGCACCAAGATTGGCCAGACCCATATAGACCACAAGGGTCGTATCGGGATCAGCCAGGTTTTCCCAATCCAGATCAAGTTCTTCTTCCTGGGTATGCCCGGTGACATATCGCACGCCAGTGGCCAGACCACGATGGGTGAGCGGCACACCAAGGTACGCACTGCAGCCAGACGCCGCACTGATGCCTGGCACAATTTGAAAAGCCACATCATTTTCAGCCAGGTGAATGGCTTCTTCGCTGCCCCGGCCAAAGATAAAAGGATCGCCGCCCTTTAAACGCACGACAGTTTTGTGCTCCTGCGCCAGGGTGACCAGCAAGGCGTTGATGTCTGGTTGGGGCATGGAATGATTTTTAGAGGCTTTTCCTGCGTAGATGCGCGGTGCTGTTGAGGGCACCAGGTCCATCACAGCATCAGACACCAGCCGGTCATAAACGATCACATCGGCGGAAGACAACAAACGCGCTGCCTTGACGGTTAACAAGTCCGGATCGCCAGGCCCTGCCCCGATCAGATAAACTGTGCCCGAAGCGGACGGATCATGGGAGGGATCATGGGATGGATCGGCGGATGGATTTTCACTCACGCGTTTGCTCTTTTCTCAGAAGATATCGTTGTCGACTGTTTTACCTGCCGAACAAAATCTACGAACCGGCTGGTCCACTGATTATCCTCAACATCACGAAAATGAGCATAGCTGGCCAAAAGGTTCCGGTAAACAATACCGTCATTCACGCCATCTACACCTGTTCCGCGTTTGACCTCATAGGCGAAACGGGTGCCGGGATCAAGATTTTCGAGGCGGGAATAGTGAAATTCATGGGCTGGAATTTCTGCATCTGACGCTGATCCAGTGATCGGCCAAAGCCCTCCATCGGTCTCAGACAGGCGCACATAGCCCCGCCCAACCGGGCGTTCTTCCATCACGACGTCGGCGCCGATAACGCCGACCATATCGCTGGTCTTGCCGCGCCACGTTATTTGCCGGGCCAGATACATCAGGCCACCACATTCCGCATAGGCCGGCATGCCGTTTTCAATTGCCGCCGCGATTTGTGCCCGCATGGTGGAATTGGCTTCCAGCTTTTCCATTTGTGTTTCAGGAAATCCGCCACTGAAGATCAGACCATCGACATCCGGCAGGTCGTTGTCTTTCAGGGTATCAAAAAAGATCAGATCGGCACCGGCTTCGGTCAGTGCCTGAAGATCGGCTTCGTAATAAAACCCAAAGGCTGCATCGCGCGCCACACCGAGGCGCACACGTTTTGACTGGATTGATACCGGTGCCGTCGTTCGAACGGTTGCCGCTGGTGCCGGGTCCGATTTCAGATCGCGCGTGATGGCCAGTAACAACCCCAGATCGACATGTTCGGAGATATGATCCGCGATGCACTTGATCCGGCGGTTCGCCTCGACGTCTTCATTGGTGGGCGTCAGGCCGATGTGGCGTTCTTCGATTTCCAGGTCCCGCGACCTGTGCACAGCCCCCAGCACCGGAATATCTGTGTAATGTCCAACGGCAGCATGCAGTTTGCCTTCGTGACGATCCCCGGCAACCTTGTTCAGAATCACCCCGGCGATTTTCAGGTCTGGATCAAAAGCCTGGTAGCCCAGGATCAAGGGAGCCACGCCGCGGGTGATACCTTGTGTGTCAATGACCAGCACAACGGGCAGACCAAGATGGTTAGCCAAGGCCCCGGTAGAATCACTACCCGCCGGGTCCATACCGTCATGGAGGCCCTTGTTGCCTTCGACAACTGTCACGTCAGCGTCAGCTGAGATGCGTCTATAGACGTCCGTAATTTCATCACGGGACTGGGTGTAAAAATCAAGATTGTGACAAGGCCGCCCGGCGGCCCGCCCCAGCCACATGGGATCAATATAGTCCGGTCCCTTTTTGAATGGCTGAACAACGCGTCCACGCGCTGCAAAGGCGGCGCACAGTCCCAGCGATATGGTGGTCTTGCCCGATGATTTATGAGCCGCGGAAACCAGGAAATGTGTCATGCCAGATTCACCAAATCAGTTCGTCAAATCAGTTCTTCAAATCTCAGGCAGCGGCTCCAAACCGTCCACGGTCACGGGCCTGCCACATGGCTGTCGCCTGAGCCTGAGCATCTGCTGGATCACTGGCCCTGCCCATGGTCGCCAAAGCCAGCGCCACTGTGCCAGTGACAGCAGCAACGGCATAATCGTCTTCAAGTTCATCCCGCCACACGGCTGCCAGACGAGACGTATCCATATCGTTATCATGGGGCTGGCGCGATTCAGACAGCAAGGGCGGCCATTCCAGTTCGGACGTGACGCCCTCGTGCAGTGATTTGACGACCAGTGGCTTGTTGGGGCGACGTTCAATTTCTCCGCCCTCACCCTTGAAAACCGACATGTGCGCCTGGCCCATCAGCGCCGCTGCACCTTGATGAGTATCCGTATAGCCCGGGTGAAACACACCCTGGATCATGGCAGGCGCAGCCAGAGGATTGATCATGCGCGCGATGGTATGAACGGGTGAGCGCAAGCCCAGTATGGGTCGCAAATCAATGATCCGACGCAAGATCGGCAGTAAACCTTCCAGGGGCACATAACCAAAGTTGCTTTGTGCAATATGCTTTCCGGCCTCGGCCAGGGTTTCTGCCACCGGCAGGCCCATGAATTCAAGAGTTTCGCGGGTGTACATCCGGCCCGGTGTGTGACCTTCGGTGCCATGCATGAAAATTTTGACGCCGCTTTGGGCCAGCAACAAGGCGGCCAGAATGAACCAGGGCAGCTGGCGACGTTTGCCGGCATAAGACGACCAGTCCAGATCAACACTGATCCCTTCCGGAACATCCAGCGCTGCACGACAGGCTTCAACAAACCCGGCGACTTCTTCGGCGGTTTCTTCCTTGTAGCGCATCAACATCAAGAAAGCGCCAAGTTGCACGTCTTCAACCTCACCGGCAAGGATCATGGCCATGGCATCGCGGGATTCGTCTTGCGTCAGAGCACGCGAAATGGTCCGGCCACGGGCGAGGATACGTACATAGGCAGCAAAGGGGTGTTCTTCACGGGACGTCGTCATCTTGAAACCTTGCAAAATATCAAAAAAGTTGTGCGGCCCATTTCAGGAACCTGTCAGACTTATGTAGGGTCTGTGTCAGCGTCTGCCAAGGTGTCAGCTAATGTACGGGGCAGCAGGGCCAGTATCTTGACCGACATTGCCACAATCACCAGGGCGAGAGCAACGCCGCCAATGCCAAGACCAATTTCCGGCAGGCCCGGATTATAAGCCGCAATTGATCCATCAGCAAAAGAGCTGGAGACAATTTTTCCGGGGAACAATACCAGGGGGAAGGCCTGTCCGCCGATAATGAGGACATAAAGTTGCGCCATGCCCCCAACGATGACGGAAAGGGCGGCCAGGGCAATCGCTTTCCGGCTGTCGGCGAACATGGGTGTAAACAACAGGACTAGAGGCAGCGCGCCACCGATGGCAATCTGTCCAACCCAGAACAGTTTGGTGTAAATGCCACCTTCCGCCAGGATAAAACGTTCCACGGCATGATGTTCAGCCGCATAAAGGTTCGTCAGATGCTGGACGACCGTGAAATAAAGCACGGCGGCGACAAAAACACCCAACAGATTTTTCAGGCGCCGCATCATGGCTTCGCCAAGAACCCGGCCTGTGCCTTGGGAAGAAAACATGATCACAAGAATAAAAATGGCCAGACCAAAGGCAAAGGACATGGCGATGAACAAGGGAGCCATAATCGCCGCATCATAGGCCTGGCGCGCGACCAGAAACCCGAAGATCGAGCCGGTACCTGTTGTCAGTGCCAGGCGCCAGATAAAGGCAACCAGTCCAGCGGGTTTACTGTATTTATTCAGAGAGCGTTCCATCATCAGCCAGAGATAAACCCCGGCGATGGCAATGAAGCCCACATAAAGATAAATGTTCCAGGCAAAGATCGAGCGGAAATTGTAGGTCGTCATGGCCACGATCAGGCGGTCGGGTCGACCCAGGTCCAGGACCAGAACACTCAAGCCACCGACCAGCAGGGCGATGGCCAACATGACCGACAAACGCGACAGGGGTTTGTAAGCGGTACGGCCAAATACAGATGAAATGGAAGCGACATTCAGTGCCCCCGAGGCTGCCACAATCAAAAAGACAGCAAACACATGCGGCATGCCCCAGACGATGCGGTTGTTCATGCCGGTAATGACATGGCCATGATGTTCCATGGTCCAGGCCGAGCCCATGCCCAGCAGCACCAATAGCCCCAAACCACCGATCAACAGCAGAAAAGCCGGGCTGCGACCTTCAACGCGTTTGAATATTTCCCGGCTCATGTGTCCAGCCCCATGTAACGTACACCAGGTTTCAGCCCTAAATCAGAGCGGATTGTCTGGGTCGGGTATTCGGCAACCTTTTTCGAAATATCACTGTCGGGATCATTCAAATCGCCAAAGGTCAGGGCGCCGCGTTTGGTGCCGCCGCAGGCTTCGACGCAGGCGGGTTGTTCGCCTTCGTCGACACGATGAACACAGAAGGTGCAACTTTCCACCGTGCCCTTGCCGCGCGGGGCGTGCGTGCGTTGGTCCGTAACAGGTTCATGGACAAAAGACCTGGCCTGATAGGGACACGCCATGACGCAATAGCGACAACCAATACAGCTGTGTTTATCGACCAGCACAATACCATCCGCCCGCTTCATGGAGGCCCCCGTCGGGCACACATCAACACAAGGCGGTTCTTCACAATGCTGGCACATCATGGGCAAGGTCTGGCTGTGACCTGTGCCGGGATCGGTAACCTTGACCTGGCGGATCCACTGGGCTGCCTGTAAGGGATCGGTTGAAGCGCTTTCACCCTCTCGCCAGCCATTTTCGTCTGCACAGGCATCGACGCAGGCTGTGCAGCCATCGTCACATTTGTTGGCATCCACCAACATACCCCAGCGCACTTTCGATGAAGCCGCCTCGCCTTTACCACGTGCCTGGTTTTTAGCCAGGGCGGGGGACATGAGCGTAATGCCGGGTGCCAGGGTCAGCCCGGCAGCAGCGCCAGCGGCACCTGTGGCCATACGGGTCAAAAACCCGCGCCGGGATGGCGAATCACCATTGCAACTATTTCCGCAAGACATGGGCTATCCTCCCTGGCAGGTTTGAGAGGGTGAATTTCGCCAACCAGATAATGCGTTCGTTGGTGGATGATTCTTTGGCAAATCATCCGCCTTGCGCTTTTTGTCCGGCGTCGAGGCGTGACATTCGAAACAGTCCAGCGTGACAGCCACATATGTATGACACGTGCGGCAAAAATGTTTGGGATCTTCATAGGTCACTGGCTTGGCGTCCTTGCCCTCAACCGCATGACAGGCCACGCAACCTTTTAAGCTGAATTCATTGCCGCGTATGCCCTGGCGCAACGTGTCATCGCGCTGGTGCTTTAACAGGGAGGGATGATTCTTGCGCATGTAATCACTGTCAGCAACGCATTGATCGCCCTTGCCTTTTGCCGGTTCAGGAATCGAAACCCGACCGGCTGCATATGTCGGTGAGGCCAGCACGGCCAGCACAACGACTGTCAGCAAGAAGGATATAACAGCAGGCAACTTCACACTTATTCTCCCATGCCCATTTCAATATAGCCGGACGGACAGACATCGGCACAAATGTGACAGCCAATGCATTTGCCATAATCCGTATCTACATAGCGACCAAAGGCGCGTTCATCCTTGCGCTTGCGAAAGACGGCATCCTGGGGGCAATACACCACACAGTTATCACATTCAAAGCACATGCCGCAGCTCATGCAGCGTTCCGCTTCTGCCTTGGCCTGTTCTGCATTCAGCACATCGATGCGTTCATCAAAATGCCCCAGCACAGCATCTGGTCCAATGTGTTTTTCCGGGCGGCGGTTACGGGCTTCATAGGCCCAGTGTCCCAGGTACAAACGGTCCGACGGTATAATTTCCTGAGCCGAGCGGTCTTCGTAGTTGTGAACAGCAAAATTATCATGGTCCGTGCCGCGGACCTGTTCGTGATTATAGTCTTCTGGTGCCTGGCCGTTATCCTGAAGTTTTTGCAAGAGATTAAAACGATGTACATCGACCTTGGGTCGACGCTTCAGGTCTTCGCCTTTCAGGAAGTGATCAATACTTTCGACCGCCACAGCGGCATGCCCGATGGCCGTGGTCAGCAAATGCGGCTTGATGATATCGCCTGCGACAAAATAGCCAGGCTTGTTGGGAATTTCATAATGCTTGCCCGCCGTTACCAGGCCCTTGCCATTGTCGAGGTCTTCCATACCGGCGAAGTCGCCTTGCTGGCCGATGGCGCCGACAATCAGGTCGCATTCGATATCAAACTCACTGTCTTCCACTTCCGTCATCTGGTTGCCTTCCCAGTTGACTGCTTTTACGCGCAGGGCGGTGGCGCGGCCGTCATCACCAAGAATCACTTCAATCGGGATCAGGCTGTCGCGAATAACAACGCCTTCCTGAGTGACATGCTCGACTTCCATTTTAGTGGCCGGCATTTTTGAAACCGGGCGGCGATAGACCACCGTCACATCCGCGCCCTGGCGCTTGGCGGCGGTCGCCACATCATGGGCCGTATGGCCCAGCACGACCATTTCAGGCCGGTCTTTTTCTGATACTTCAGTGATGTGGCCCAAGCGACGGGCCACAGCGGCCACATCCATGGCCGTGTCACCACCACCGATAACCAACACCCGTTGCGAGCCATGTTGCAATCGGCCCTGATTAAATGCTTCCAGGAATGCCACGCCAGAAATGCAGTTGCTGGCCTTCTCAGCGCCCGGATAAGGCAAGGCGGAGCCTTGCTTGGCCCCGATGGCGATGACAATGGCGTCGTAATCGTCTTCAATTTTTTGCATGGGAATGTCGACCCCGACGCGGGTCCCCAGAATAACTTCAACACCCATATCCGTGATGCGTTTGACTTCGCCATCCAGCACATCGCGCGGTGTCCGGTACCCCGGAATACCATAACGCATCATGCCACCAAGACTGTCATGATCGTCAAAAATTGTGGCGCCATGGCCAAGACGGCGCAGCTGATAGGCCGCCGCCAGTCCAGCGGGACCGCCACCAATGATGGCGATTTTCTTGCCGGTCTCTTCACCAATGTCACTGAAGGTCAGCTTCTGCCCAAGGGCATAATCACCAACAAAATGTTCAATCGAATTAATGCCCACATGCTCTTCAACTTCGTTGCGATTGCAGCCGTCTTCACACGGGGCCGGGCAGACGCGACCCATGATGGCAGGCAGGGGGTTGGCATCGGTCATGCGGCGAAAGGCATATTCCTCCCAGGGTGTTTCCGCATCTTCCGGCTTCTCGATCCCGCGCACGATACTCAGCCAGCCGCGAATGTCCTCGCCTGCCGGGCAACTGCCCTGGCAGGGCGGGGTGCGGTGGACATAGGTCGGACATTTATAACTTTCGTCGGCGTCGAATATTTCCTTCACAAAAGGCAGCGCTGCATCGTCGCCATCTTTATAGCGTCGGGTGGTGAGCTTTGTTTTGTCGGTCTCGGCTTTGTCAGTCTCTTCTGTGGAAATACTCATAATATTCGTCCGCCTTTTAGTCTTCGCTGGCCACTGTGACCTCTGTAGCCGCGCTATCACCCGCGCCATCCTCGTCTTCTGCTGAACCGTCCAGTTCTTCTTCCTGGATACTGCCTTCCAGAACAATCGCGTTACTAACCAGCTGATGCACACTGACGATGGCATCCATCTCCAGGCCGTAATAAGGCATGACCTTGGAAAACTGGCTTTTGCAGATGGCGCAAATCGCCGCCATATGAGTTACACCATGATCTTCGACCACGGCGTTCAACGCCTGCATGCGTGGCTTGGCGCCTTTGACCCGCAATTCCGTCAAATCATCGGTCAACAAACCACCGCCACCGCCGCAGCAGAAAGTCGCTTCATGAATGGTGTCGTCGGCCATGTCATGGAAGTTGTTGCACACGGCCTTGATGACATTGCGCGGAATTTCAAACTGTCCGCCAGGCCGACCACCCATGCTGGTCGCACGCGCCACATTGCAGCTGTCATGGAAGGTCAAGGTCATATCGTCATTGGCAGATTTATCGAGGCGCAACTTGCCCTGGTTGATCAGGTCGTCGGTATATTCACAGATATGCACTGGGTGCGGATAGGCCGGATCAAGAAAGTCGAACGGCCCCACAAGGGTATCCCAGAAGCTGTAGGCCACACGCCAGGCATGGCCGCATTCGCCAAGGATAATACGTTTCACACCCAGGTCCCTGGCCGCATCATAAATACGCTGGGCCACTTGGCGCATTTGGGCCTGGCTGCCAATGAACATGGCGAAGTTTGCGGCTTCGGAGGCATAGGAAGAAACCGTCCAGCTGGCCCCTGCGGCATGAAAAACCTTGGCATATCCGATCAGGCCATCAACATGGGGTTCCGCAAAAAAATCGGCGCTGGGGGTGACCAACAAAATATCAGCCCCCTGTACATCCAGCGGCATTTTAACTGCCACACCGGTTTCATCTTCGATATCTTCTTCGAGGCCCTCAAGGGTGTTGGCAAGGGCTTTTTCCGGCAGGCCCAGATTGTTGCCAATCTTGTGCAACTTCCCGATGATCTCGTTGGAATATTTCTGGCCGACGCCGATGTGATCCATGATGTCGCGCGCCGCCATGGAGATTTCGGCGGTGTCGATGCCATAGGGGCAATAGACCGAACAACGACGACATTGCGAACATTGATGGAAATAGCTGTACCAATCGTCCAGCACTTCTTCTGTCAGGTCTTCGGCCCCGACCAGCCACGGCACATATTTTCCGGCAGTGGTGAAGTTACGACGATAGACTTTGCGGAAAAGGTCTTGGCGGGCAACGGGCATGTTCTTGGGATCGCCTGTGCCAAGAAAATAATGACATTTATCTGTGCAAGCCCCGCACTTGACGCAACTGTCCAGATACACCCTTAAAGCACGGTTGGTGTCCAGCAATTCACCCATACGGTCGATGGCTTTTTCCTGCCAATTCTCGACCAGCTCACCCGGGAAGCCCAGGTCTTCCTGGTGATTGGGGGCTGCGACAAAGGGTTTTGAATGTTCCATGGCACCCGGACAAAGCGCCGGGGTTTCCAGAAAATCCTTGAGCTCAGGTGTGTCAAAATCAGCCATCAGGATCCCCGCGCTTCATTTTGTGCCTCATATGCACCGGGATGGCGCTTTGTGCGCACATCGTCAGGCTGGTTGCGGGCGGGGCTGAAAAACAGGCCCGGCGCATGCAATAATTTGCTGAAGGGAAAAACGATCATCAAGGTAATCACCAGGCCCAAATGGATGAGAAGATTTGCATCCCCGGGCAAAGGTTGCCAGTCGAAATACATCAGCCCCAAAATAAAGGCCTTGAGTGCGATGATATCGGTGGGGGCAACATACTTCATGGACAGACCGCTGGCCCCGATTGCCAACAGCAAGACCAAGAACAGAATGTCGGATGGGCTGGTAATATAACGCACGCGCGGCACCACAAACCGGCGCAGCAGCAATCCGGCCAAGCCCAGCATCATGGCAAAACCTGCATAGACGCCAAAGGGCTGCACCAGAACAACCCAGTCCCAGACAGGATCGGTGAAATAGCGAAAGTGCCTTAACAACGCCACGGCCAGGGCCGCATGAAAAACCCAGCCAAATAGCCAGATCCACTTATTGGATTTGAACAGGCTTTTGAAAAAAACAACTTCGCTGAACAAGCGGCTGACCACGCCGGACCCGGTCATGGGGGCTGGCGTGACAGGTATCTTCAGGGGCTGTGGCGTTTGCCAATACTGCATAATCTTAAGCCCCAGACCAACGATCAGGATCGCGGTCGCGGCATAAAACAGCAAGGCATAAACAACGGTTACAGACGACATAAGACGCAAGTCCCCAGGGACGGGGCCGTTTAGTGATATCTCACACCAAACGACCCCGTCAGATTTTCAACATTCGTCGAGGGTTAGATACAACCAGTAGGCTTGGGCAGACCGGCAATCTTACAAGCCTGTTTGGCAGGACCGTAAGGGAACAGGGAATAGAGATATTTGTTGTTTCCCTTTTCCTTGCCGAATTTTTTGCCAACAGCCTTGGTCAGAACACGAACGGCCGGGGCGATTTGGTATTCGTCATAATATTCCCGCAGGAAATTGACGACTTCCCAATGCTCATCGGTCATTTCAATCTTTTCGTCCTCGGCGATCAGACCAGCCAGGCCTTCGCTCCATGAACCGATATCGGTGATGTAGCCTTCTTCGTCGGCCTCATAAGTTTCGCCGTTAATTTCATATGCCATTTTTGATGCTCCTTTGGTTCTTTTCAACTCTAACGCAAATATTGCGCAATTTCAGATAATTTTATAGCCAGGAATGTACGGCATCATGTTCTGCCGCCAAATCCACAAATCCACCATAGTCAACAACCGAGACACCTGCGCAGACGCGATCATCGGCCATGCCACGGGCCGCCAGATCGGGGCCGAGGACATAAACTTTCAATCGGGCTGAGGCCTCTGTAATGCGGGCCGCCGTTTGGCCACCCGCAACGGCCGCATAGACGCCATCCTCGATCAACAGAACTGCACTGCCGTCTTCCGCATGGGTTAAACAGGTGTCGAAACTGTTGCGGTCAAAGGGTGATTTGTTCACCGTGTGTAATTTGCTCATGAGGTAATCACCACTTCCTGTTCCGCCAGCAAAGCCGACAAGGCCGCGGCATCCAGAACTTCAACATCAACCAGAAAATCGTCGGTCGTCAAACCGCGTTCTTCCATGGATTCCTTCGAGACATAAAGCTTTTCCACATCATAGCCTTCGAGGGCCCGATAGGTTTTGGAAAAGTTTTTCATGCCCGCCGCTTCCGGGGCCTGATCCGACTTGATCTGGTAGACACCATCATCCATGAAAACGACAGAGACGTCCTGATCAAAGGCTGCCGCAATCAAAACCATTTCCAGGCTTTCCAGGGCGTAAACCGTGCCATAGGGCGCCTTGCGGTTGACGTAACAGAACTTTTTAATAACGCCGAATTCATCTTCGTCATCATCGGGTGGAATGGGCGGGGGGGCTTCATTATTATCAGACATTCGTCAGTCTCCAAAAGTCACCAGACGATCCGCCTGAATGCCTGCTTCGATCAATTGGCCAAGGCCGGAAATGCGAAATCCGGAGGCCAGGATATCATCTTTCAAACCGCGACGCAGTGCGGCTGCAACACAGACCACCAGGTCCACGCCGTGCTCCTCTGCCAAGGCAGACCAGTTGGCCGTCAGATTACGGTCATCCGTAGGCGGTTCGGCCAACTTGTTGGCATTATTGACACCGTCGTAATAGAAAAATACGCGGAATATTTCATGCCCTTTTTCCAGCGCTGCTTTGGTAAACTGGTAGGCGCTGTCTGAGCACTGATGGGTAAACGGTCCTTCATTTACCAGGATAGAGAACTTCATGGAACAGGGTCTCCGGTTACAAAAATCTACATGCGAACGTGGGTTGAGGCATTGAAAGAACCCCGGGCACCACGCCAGTCGTCAATATGATATTTGGTGAAGGGCAGATTGGTTAGCTCAAAGAACCGGGGCCAGCCCACACGTTCGATCCACTCGCCAACACGTTCCCAGTCACGGGCATCCTCCTTGTAGACACGCAGGATGGTCTTGACCACTTCAGCAGCTTCCGGCCAGCGCGGTGCGTTGTTGGGAATGCCAGCGGCGACAAGTTTGTGGAACGTGGGTTTTGAACGGGCGTTGGAATGTTTGCCGCCGACAAAGACGGCCAGCTTGGTATATTCCGGATCGTTGATCTGCATGGGCGGACAAGGTGGATAACAGGCACCACAGCACATGCATTTTTTCTCATCGACTTCCAGCGACGGCTTGCCATTAACCAGGGCCGGACGGATAGCCGCCACCGGGCAACGGGCCACAACAGAAGGCCGCTCGCAGGTGTTGGCCACCAGATCGTGATTGATCAAAGGCGGTTTGGTGTGCTGAATGTTGATGGCGATATCGCCCTGGCCACCACAGTTGATCTGACAGCAAGACGTGGTCAGGCGCACCCGGTTTGGCATTTCCTCATTTTTGAACTCGTGCATCAGTTCGTCCATCAAGGACTTAACAACACCCGAGGCATCCGTGCCTGGAATATCGCAATGCAGCCAGCCTTGCGTGTGGGAAATCGTTGAAACAGAGTTCCCCGTGCCACCAACCGGATAAGTCGCAGCTTCCAGCGCTTCGATCAGGGGCGCGACTTTGGTTTCGTCCGAGACCATATATTCGATGTTCGAACGGGTAGTGAAACGCACATGTCCGTCGGCAAACTTGTCACCGATGTCACATAATTCACGAATGGCAAAAGTATCTAACTGGCGCGGTGTTCCGGCGCGAACTGTCCAGACTTCATCGCCACTGTGAGCCACATGATGCAGGACCCCCGGACGCGGACGATCATGCCAACTCCAGTTGCCGTAATTGGCTTTCAGGGTCGGGTGCATCAGCGGAAAGGGATCGGGGACGCCACTTTCAATCGGTTCACGCATTTCGGACATACAGGCCTCCGGGTAAATAGGGCGATTCCGATTTAAACGGAATCGCTTCTGCTTCGTTTATTTGCGCGCACCTTTGGTTTGATGCAACGCTGCGTTTCCGTAAAGTTCGGAAACGCTCTAGCTTATTGGTTGAGAGGGGGTGCCGAGGCATCCCCTTTGGTTAGATCAACAGTTCCAACCATCTTGTTTATGCGAATAATTATTCTGCTGCTTCTGTGGCTTGATCATCCTTGCGGGCAAACCACTTGGCAGCTTCCTCGTCCCAGCCATCGGTCTTGACATAAGAGTTGGTGCGCGGATGGGCGATCATGTTTGGATCAATATCGAGGCCCACGGCATCGAGATAATTCACCAGACCGATCCGGTCGATGGTCTCGCCGATGCGTTCATGCTCCAGTGCATTTTCGGCGAAGAAATCAACGGTATCCTGGGCAAGTGTCAGCAGACGCTCATAGTCTTCATCTGTATTCAGGCGCATGAATGGAATAATGACCGAGCCCATCAGATCACCGATCTTCAGGGAACGCTTGCCACCAAGACAGATCGTAACACCCTTGTCTTTACCTGGGGACAAAGCCTTGTTCATGACGTTGATACAGTGCATGCAACGCACACAGCTGCTATCGTCAATTTCCATGGTGTCATCGTCATTCAGGGAAATGGCGTTGGTCGGGCAATTCATCTGAACGGATTCAGTGAAATACTTGCGGCCAACGTCTTCCAGATAAAGTTTGACTTCATCCTGATCAATCTGGATTTCATCGGCCCAGGTGCCGATAACGGCCATATCCGCACGATGGATCGCATTCACACAATCGTTGGGGCAGCCGGAAAACTTGAACTTGAATTTATAGGGCAAAGCCGGGCGGTGCATCTCATCGATCAGATCATTGATGATCATGCGATGGGCGCGGACTTCGTCATAGCAAGACTGCTCGCAGCGGGCATGGCCCACGCAGCTCATGGAGGTGCGCAGGGCCGGGCCAGCGCCACCCATATCAAAACCGTTTTCATTCAGTTCATCAAAGGCTGGCTGTACGTTCTCCGTCGAGCAGCCCTGGAACATGATATCGCCACTTTGGCCATGCAAGGCAATCAAGCCGGAACCATGTTTTTCCCAGATGTCGCACATCTTGCGCAGAGTGGCGGTGTCATAATGCATACCCGCTGGTGGCTGGATACGCAGGGTGTGGAATTCTTTGGAGTCAGGATAATCCTCGGCGACTTCGGAAAAACGCGGAATGACGCCACCGCCATAACCATAAACACCAACGGTGCCACCTTTCCAGAAGCCCTTGCGGGTTTCATAGGAATGCTCCAGCTGGCCTAACAGATCTTTCATCATGTCAGCGTGCGGTTTGCTTTCGTCGTTCGCCAGACGCTTCAGGCCAGTTACAAAACTGGGCCAAGGCCCGTTTTCCAGCTCGTCCAGCATCGGGGTATCGCGAATCTTCTTTGTCATTGTATCCCTCCCTAAAGGATCGCCAGCATGTGGGCTACGCTATTATTTCGACCGACCGCACACGACCTGACAGAGTTTACCCCTGTTCAGGAAGCGGCGCATATATCACACGCAGGTGACCTTCCATTTTTCGTACATTATAATATGCTCATATTCAAACGGATGGCCAGAAGATTCTCACATGAATTTTCATTTTTTCTAGATTGGAATTCTTCTAATTAATAGAATAAACCTGTAACATCATGTGTATAACAGCTTTTTCTTATATAAAAAATCTATATAGTTGATTCAATAAATTTGCCATTCACCTTAATTTTCCTGCCCAGAGACCCGATGGATACCGGATTAACAGTGGATATATCGTGAAAAATTCAGATTCAGACAGTTCAACAGCCGCCATGAAACGTTGGCAAGGCGACCCTTTTGATATTGAAAATACTGTCGCCTACGACACGTGGCGAAGCTGGAAACTGGCCAACACGGCAGTGGATCAAATCATCGAGATCGACGATCCGGAAAACCTGAACCCGGTCACCATCACAAAAATTTACGCGGCCTGCGAGACCCATAATATGGCCTTGTTTCGTGCCGCCGATAATCAGTTGGCTGATCGTGCAGCCTTCCGACGGTTTATGAGCGCGCTGGGTTTTCGTAATTTACGCGGCCATTTACTGGCGGACGATGACGATATTTCGACCATCACACCCGTCGACCCGTCAGATCGAAAAACAATGAAGGGCGAATATATACCCTATACCGGCCGGGCCCTGAGTTGGCATACGGATGGATATTATCACAAGGCAGACAACCCCATCAGAAGCATGACGCTTTATTGTGCGCAGCAAGCTTCCAGCGGCGGCGAAAGTGCCTTCATTGATCCAGACATTATCTATATCCGGCTGCGCGATCAGAATCCGGACTTTGTTCGCGCCCTGATGCGGCCCGATGCCATGACCGTCCCGGCCAACACCCTGGGTGGCAGCGAAATCAGGCCCGCCCGCACAGGCCCGGTCTTTATGACCGACCCCGCCAGTGGTTATTTGTCCATGCGGTATACAGCCCGTACTGTCAGCATCGAATGGCCGGATGACGCGCAGATGTTGTCCGCCCGCACGGCCCTGGAAGCCTTGTTGTCCGACAAGCATGGCGATCCGATGATTTTACGCCGCCGCTTGTCAGCAGGTGAAGGCATCATATGTAACAATGTGCTGCACAAGAGAGGCGAATTTAGTGACCCGACCCGTGTTTTGTATCGCGGACGGTTCAGCAACAGGGTTGGTGATTAACCACCTGTTGATGACACGACCCTACAGGAAAGAACAAATTATGGTTTTGATCAGCCAGATATTAAGGTTTCATCCCGACATTAAGTCTTTTGACGACTTCGTCCCGATTATCCGGGGTCTGGGAGAACAGGGCGAAATCCTGATCTCCATGGACGAGCGCCCAGGTTTTCCCGACACCCCGGCGAACTGGGAATTTGTCCTGGAAAATGCTTTCACATTCGGACAAAACTGATGGCCGGAGAATTCGAAGAAGAAATCAACGATCTCGGCAAGTTTGACCTGCCCTATGGTCGCGAAGTACGCATGGAAGAAATTGTCTTCGAGGGTGGCATGAAACTGCTGCGCTTGCGCTTTCGCGAAGGCAAACGCCACACCGTGATCGAATTGGATGGCCCAAGTGCTGCCAACTGGGCCAATGTTCTGGGGCCGTGGGCCGAAAAAAACAACCCGCAGGGTGAGTAAGAAAATCTAGTTTAGTTTGATCTTGCGCTCCAGCGGCGCATTGTTCCGCGCTGTCCAGTCAGCCAGAGAGCCGTCATATAGCCGCGCCTTTTTTTGACCCAGTAATTCACTGGCGACAAACCAGGTGATCGACGCCCAATGACCCGTGTTGCAAAAGACAAACATGTCCGCACCATCCTGAAGCCCGACTGTTGCCATCAGTTTCTTCAAAGCTTCGGGCGCACGAAAATTGCCGCCACTATTGTCCGTCAACCATTGTCCCGGCAGGCTTATGGCGCCCGGCAACGTGCCCGGCCTTCGGACAGCACTGCTTTTTTGCAGTCCCATATATTGCATGGTGGGTCTGGCATCCAGCATAAGCTCGCCGCGTGCACCAGCGGCGACAACATCCTCCATATCCATTAACATATGGCTTTGTATTGCCACCACAAAGGACTTGGGCTTGTTTGATTCAGACCCGGATTTGATCGGGTTTCGTGGTGTTTTGCCATCTGGCATGACGTCTGCCTGCCAGGCTGTCATGCCGCCATCAAGGATAGACACCCTGTCGTGCCCAAGGACTTTGAAACTCCAGTAAAGGCGGGTTGCCATGCCCATGTCACCGGCGCTCCAGCCAGGTGCGATCAACACCACATGGGCCGTATTGCCGACACCCAACTGGCCAATCTTTTTGACAAGCACATCAAGGGCCAAACCACTGGTGGGCAACAATCCGGGAATTTTATTGATCGTCTGACGCCAGCCATCCAGCCCATAGTCAGTATTCACCGCCCCCGGAATATGCCCTGCCACATAACTGCGCTGCCCCCTGAGGTCGACAAGTACCTGGCCTTTTTCTTCCAGATTTTTCGCCAACCATTGCACGCTGACCAAAGGCGTGACAGCCGTTTCAGCCGACACAACTGATGTTGTTGCCGCCATAAAGGCGAGCACGGTAATTTGCGCGAGGGTGCGCGCCGACCGGTAAAACATATATCCTCCAACGGGTTTGCTTCTTATCGATAGTATCAAACATCTGCCCTGCCCGGCTATGTCACCATTGCTCACAATGGGGTGAGAAGGCGTTTCGCAAGGGGCACATCAGCCGGATAATGCGTCAGCAACTGAAACCGGCAACAGCGGAAACTATCATGCGTCAAAATCTGAAATTCATGGTTCTTGGTTTATTTGTATTTCTGGTCCTTGTGCCACCACCTGCGCAGGCAAGCGACACAGCTGGCATGATCAGGCTGGAAATGAATGTGCCCTGGAGCCAGGCTTGGACAAAACTGAAAGCCGCCATTCAAAATCACAGTATGGGTATCGTCTCCCGGGCCAGCGCCAGTGCCGGGGCCAAGTCCCGCGGCGTTACCATTGCGGGCAATATGGTGATCGGTGTTTTCCGCAATGACTTCGCGGTACGCATGTTGGACGCCAATGTTGATGCCGGGATCGAAGCGCCTTTGCGGTTTTACCTGACGGAAGATGCAGCGGGGAAAGTTCATTTAAGCTATCGCAAACCAGGGACGACCTTCGCCCCATATGATGGCGACGACCTGGCCAGGCTGGCCGGTGAACTGGACAGAATATTTTCCGACATCGCCCGGGACGCAGTGAAATAGGTGGCCCAGATTATCAAGGCTAATTATCGATGACATTACTTTCCGCGTCATCTGACACCCGGCCGAACTCCACGCAATTGATTGTCGTTCTGGCAGCGGGTGCCTTATCTGCTGGCGGCCTTTGGATGGTTCAGTTTCAGGGCTGGCACCAGGCACGCCTCTATGCTTTGGGTCTGGCCCTGGGGCTGGTGCTATATCATGCGGCTTTTGGCTTTACCGGTGCCTGGCGACGGGCCTTGATCAGCCGACAAACGGCAGGTGTTGAAGCCCAATTGTTAATGCTGGCGGTCGCCACGTTGCTGTTTGCCCCTGCCCTGGCAGATGGTGAGTTGTGGGGGACACGGGTTGGCGGTGCCATCGCCCCCCTGGGCACACAAGTCGCCGTGGGTGCATTTCTCTTTGGTCTGGGGATGCAACTGGGCGGCGGCTGCGGGTCCGGCACCTTGTTTACAGTCGGTGGCGGCAACCCGCGTATGATCGTGACATTGATCGCATTTTGCGCCGGATCATTTTGGGCCTCCCTGGACATGCAATGGTGGGTCAACACACCGCGCCTGCCGGGCATCGCTCTCGGCAATATCTGGGGCTGGCCGCTGGCCGCACTGGCGCAAATTTTAGTCTTATGCACGATCTATTTGTTGCTTAAGAAATGGCGACGTCGACCAGAATCCCAAATTGCACAAGCCTGGTCGTGGAGAAGTTTGTATCGCGGGCCCTGGGCTTTGGCCTGGGGTGCCATTGCCCTGGCCTTGTTGAACTGGCTCACCCTGGGCCTCTCTGGTCACCCCTGGACAATCACCTGGGGCTTTACCCTGTGGGGTGCCAAGGCCGCCACCCTGGCGGGATGGTCGCCTGTGGGCAGCTGGTTCTGGTCCGGTGGCTTCACGGAGAATGCCCTGGTGCAGCCTGTGGCGGCAGATGAAACGTCGGTGATGAATATCGGCATCGTGATCGGGGCGTTGCTGGCCGCCGGTCTGGCCGGACGGTTCGCACCAACCTTCAAAATTTCGATGCCCAGTCTGGCAGCGGCTGTCATCGGCGGCTTGATGATGGGTTATGGGGGTCGCATCGGTTTTGGCTGCAACATTGGTGCATTTTTCTCCGGCATCGCATCGACCAGTTTGCATGGCTGGATGTGGGCCGTGTTTGCCTTGGGCGGAACCTGGATCGGCGTGCGTTTGCGGCCCCTGTTTGATTTACGGAATTGACGATCAAATTCAGGTTTGTGAAACTTCCAGTTCGCCCCGGTTCCAAAAGCGTGACAGGCCGGCGATAATCACAAAGCCAAGACCCGACATGATCGCCATGGCATAGAAGGCCTGGCCGGATAATTCAGCATACAACAAACCGGCCGTTGGCATGGCCACGGCAAAAATCAAACCAAGCGATACCGACGAATAAAGGCTTTGTGCGCTGGCCGACAAACCAGGCGGGATGGCCCTGGCGAGAAAATACATGGCCCCCAAATGAGCTGCGCCAAAAGTGATGCCGTGCAGGGCCTGCAAGACAAACAGAAAAGTCAGATCATCCGTCCAACCTGTCAGCGCCCAGCGCACAACACCCGCCGCCGCCCCGATCAGGATCAGGGTGAGAGGATCAACCTTTTTCATGGTCGCGGTGGCATAGGCAAAGAGGATAATTTCCGCCACAACACCGATGGCCCAGAGATAGCCGATAACCTCACGGCTGATACCGACCGATTGCCAGTGAATGGTGCTGAAGCCGTAAAACATCACATGTGAGCCTTGAGCCAGGCCCGCCCCCAGCAAAAACATCCAGAAAATGCGGCTACGCAACAGCGGCAGGATTGGCATGGGGGGCACCGGAGACATTTGGGACTGTGACGTTGCTTTGACGGCAGACGTGGCAACCTTGGGCAACAATAGCGACGACGCAAATATCAGCGCTGTGGTGCCAAAGACCAGCCAGAGAATCCAGTCTTCGCTTTTGCCCTGCAACCAAATACCACCCAATATCGCCGCCACGGCATAGGCGACCGAGCCCCACAAACGCACCCGGCCATAATCAACCTTGCCACTGGCCGCCGCCATGAGGGTCAAATTGTCACTGAGCGGCACAAGCGGGCTGAAGAAAAAGGCCAATATGACGGTTGCCGCAAACAGGGCGAGATACCCTTCGGCCACAAAAAACAACGCCACCGCTGCCAGACTGAGCAAGGACAAAATAATGATCGCCTTGCGCCGCGCCCCACTGCGATCCACCAGGCGGGCAATGATCGGGCTGCCAATGATTTTCAACACGGTGCCGCTGCCCAGTAACAGGCCAATGTCCCCGGCGCTTAAATCCTGACTTTGCAACCAGACCGGCCAAAAGGGCACAAACACCCCGATGGACAGAAACAAAAAGCCATAAAAAATTGATAGTCGTACGGTCAAAGCGATGCTTCGATGGCAGTCACGATCTCGGAAATAACCAGGGGCTTGGTGAGGTACTTATCGAAACCTGCATCCATGCCCTTCTCAATATCGGTTTCGGTCGCAGCGGCGCTCAGGGCGAAAATGGGGGTG